>RCUQ01000155.1_pt1 | contig 48493 bp, 53 predicted proteins | sample 2166351 | NCBI WGS metagenome assembly RCUQ01 (sample SAMN09932597, study PRJNA488358) | compost metagenome | feature: garden; material: soil; isolation source: compost soil in acetonitrile-enriched culture | place: Germany: Experimental Botanical Garden Goettingen | collected 2016-01-27
TCGCGACCCCAACCTTGGCAAGGTTGTGCTCTACCAACTGAGCTATTCCCGCATAGCGCTGTATGATACAGCAAGCAAGTTCAGGGTCAATAGCTTTATGAAAAAGCTGAGTTTAATTGCATAAAATAAAGCCAGTTTTAGACGATGCCTTGAGATTTTTTTAACTTTTACTCGCGAAAAGTTGTACCTCATGCTGTCTGAAAGGGTTTTACACATTCAACATCCTGAAGGAACAGGTATACTCTGAACGAATCATCATTTTTTGGAGACAGGTATGAGCTTGGAGCAGCAACTGATTGAACGCTTACAACAGCTTTCCCCATCGCATTTAGAAGTCGTGAATGAATCTTCTGGTCATGGCGGCTATTTTCCGGGTAAAGAATCACATTTTAAAGTGATCGTGGTGAGTGATATTTTTGCGGGATTACGTTTAGTTCAGCGCCATCAAAAAATTTATGCGGTAGCAGGAGAGTTACTCAGTCCAGGTAAAATTCATGCTTTGGCTATACATGCTTTTCTACCCGAAGAATGGCAAGGGCAAGACACTTCCAGCCCAAATTGCGCGCACGCCCCGAAAAGCTAAGCAGAGATTCAGTCATGGAAACACAATTATTGATTAAGATCGTGCATATGAGTGCGGTCAGCTTGGCATGTGTAGTGATTTTGGCGCGTGCCATGACGTTATTTAAAGGCGTCCAAGGTAATCAGCCCAATCCAGCGGGTCGAACGGCTTTTGTTGCCCTTCAGCACTTAAGCATGCTGGTGATTGTACTGACTGGGATTGCACTTTTAGTGATGAAAAACTTTGATGTGCAAACATGGTTTTATGCCAAAGTGGTTTTATTTTTAGTGATATTGTCCTCTTTGTCGAAAGCGTATAAAAAAGAAGACAGCATTTTACTTGCACAGCGCCGAGCGGGGTTATTCTTGGCGGTGGTTGCGATGATTTCCATTTTAGGTTTAGTCATGATTAAACCAAACTTTGGCTAATTGTTAGACATAATCATCGGCACAGCGATTGTTCTGCGCTACACTGCTATCTATAGCGGAAAAATAACAAGAGGGAGGGGATTTTATGCATACACGTGTGGTATTTAATCAAAAAGGTGGTGTCGGCAAATCCAGTATTGCAGTGAATTTAGCGGCAATTAGTGCACATCAAGGCTTAAAAACCTTACTGATTGATCTCGATCCGCAAGCGAATTCGAGCCAGTATGTATTGGGCGATGACGCAACGTATTCGGCAGACAAACCAGCCTTAGAACCCAATATTGAAAACTATTTTGAAGAAGTGCTTGGAACGACTCAAAATAAAAGTCTATTGGGCAGTGCCATTGGTTCAATTCTCAAAGGGCGAGCTAAAGGCTTAGAAAGTTATGTACACCAATCCCCTTTTAAAAATTTGGATGTGATTCCAGCCAGCCCAAGCCTAGGGGCGTTGGCTTATGCTTTAGAGTCAAAACATAAAATTTATAAACTGCGTGATGCACTACAACAGCTTGCTGGAAAATATGATCGTGTTTATATCGATACACCGCCAGCCTTTAACTTTTTTACCTTGTCGGCATTGATTGCAGCCAATAAAGTCCTGATTCCGTTTGATTGTGATGTCTTTTCTAAACGTGCATTGCAAACTTTGATCGAAAATGTGCTCGAAACTCAAGACGATCATAATGATCATTTGGAAATTGAAGGCATTGTGGTGAATCAGTTCCAAGCGCAGGCCAAACTTCCGCGTGAAGTGGTGCAAGAGCTGAAGGATGAAGGTCTTCCTGTACTAGAAAGTATGTTGCCTCCATCGGTGCTGATGAAAGAATCGCACCACAAAAATTTACCCTTAATTCATTTGGCACACGATCATAAATTGACGCAGGCCTATCAATCATTGTTCAATGAGATTGAGAATAATAAACTGCGAGATTCAGCATGAAAAAGATCACAATTGCTTTTTTAGTGGGCAGTACGCTGTTATTGAGCGCCTGTGCGACAACGGTTAAACCGACTTATGTCTCTCCTACACAGTATCAAGCTTTGAACTGCCAACAGTTACAAGCGGAATATAATCGGATTCAGCAACATTTAGATGAAGGTGTACCTACTGCAAAACGTACGGGTGTCGGCGTGGGTCTAGGTCTGGGTGGTGGATGGAGTCATGGTGGCGGTTGGGGCTTTGGCCCAAGTGTTTCAGTGAATATGGGACAATCATCGAATACCAAAAAAACTGAAATTTCACGACTTTTGGGGCAGCAAGAAGCGATTGTACAGGCTGCAAAATTCAAAGGCTGTGCGATTACCGTGCAAAATAAGGCGAATTAATGCCGCATTTATTCATCCTGCTGAAGGGTTCAACCTTTCAGCAGTCATTAAAATCTTAGCAAAATGTTTCGAAAATAATTTCAATAAAACAACGGACTATCGTTTTGACATGCACTTTTCCACCTCATGGGGTCTGTGTTTTTTTCGGCTTTGACTTGAGGAAACTGTTCTTTTTCGGCTAAATTGCGCATCTTTAATGCTGTTGTTGGATGTCTATGATTGAGAGTTGGCTGTTTGTATTGGCAATGATTGCTGTCTTGATGATTCCGGGACCAACCAATGCTTTACTCGCAAGCTCTGCACATCAGCAAGGTTTGGCAAAGACCAGCTTACTTGTACCCGCAGAACTGTTTGGGTATTTCTATGCCATCAATTTATGGGCACTACTGATCCATCTCAGTACACCGACTTGGCCTTATCTGATTGATCTTTTACATGCACTCAGTGCAGTTTATGTATTTTGGTTGGCTTTTCATTTGTGGAAAAGCTCGCACTTAGAAAAGCATAATCAACGTTTTACCTCGATTCGACCCAAACAATTGTTTTTTTCTACTTTGAAAAATCCGAAGGCGGTCTTATTTGCTGCGGGTATTTTCCCCTATGAAGCCTGGGATAATCCCACCAATTTCTTTTTGGTCTTTGCCGTGTTTAGTCTGGTGTTATTGCCAACGGCACTGTTCTGGATGTCTTTTGGCCGTGCCATTTTATCGGGCGAGTCCAAGCAAATAAAAGCCGATCTCTTATATAAAGGATCGGCCATGTTGTTGGTGGTGTGTATGTTTCCCGTGATTCTACGCTTTTTTGCTTAAGCTTCAGTGGTTGATTTTTTCTTTAATTTGGCACGAATAAAACCAATGATCCCCGGCAAGACACTAATAATAATAATGCCGAAAATCAGATGTGTGAAATTGTCTTTGACCACAGGCACATTACCAAAAATATAGCCTAAAGTAATGAATGAACCAATCCAGCAGAATGCACCAATCAGGTTATAAGACAGGAAAAATTTGTAGTCCATTTTTCCTGCGCCAGCCACAAAAGGTGCAAAGGTTCGCGCAAAAGGAATAAAACGGGCAAAAATAATTGTTTTACCACCATGTTTTTCAAAGAATTTTTGTGTATTAATCAGGTGTTGTTTATTGATGAAACGGGATTCGATTTCAAAAACGCGCGGTCCAATATAACGGCCAATGTGATAATTCAGCGTATCGCCCAGTACAGCTGCGATAAAAAGTAAAACACCAAGAGTCCACGGATTCATTGCACCCGTTGATGCTGCTAAGGCACCTGCGGCAAACAATAAGCTGTCGCCGGGTAGAAACGGCATGACCACCAAACCTGTTTCCACAAAGATGATGAGAAACAAAATTGCATAAATCCAAACCCCATAGTTGGTGATAAACTCAAGCAGATGGTCATCGACATGTAATATAAAATCAATCAGTTCCATGGGGCACAAATAAGCAAAAGAGTGCGGAAATCCTAGCAGTCTCGTTATCAGAAGTCAGTATTAAAACGTAAATAAATTTAGCTATCGGTGTTCTTATTTTGAAACGATGCGTGATGAAAATGCATATTTATTCTGAAAATAGAGATCATTAAGATAGCTACAACTTCAAATAAAACGTATTTAAAGGTGTAAAAATGTTTAATCCAAATGTTGTGGTCAAAAATATTGTCAATCAACCCAATACCGATGCGGTTTTAGCTTTAATTGCCCGTGTATTGATGGCTTATATTTTCCTTGTTGCAGGCTGGGGAAAAATTTCAGCTTATAGCGCAACTGTAGGGTATATGGAGTCTATGGGTGTTCCCGGAGCGCTATTACCTTTAACCATTTTAGTTGAGTTTGGTGGTGGCTTAGCGCTGTTATTTGGTTTTCAAGCCCGCTTTGCTGCGTTTGGTTTAGGTCTATTTAGTATAATTACTGCGTTTATTTTTCACGATGGCGCGCAAGACAGCATTAATTTTATGAAAAACTTTGCCATGGCGGGTGGTTTATTTTTTCTAATGCTGCATGGTGCAGGAAAAATTAGCCTAGATCATCTGATTGAAAAATAATTCAAAATGAAAAGCAGCATTTACGATGCTGTTTTTTTATTTACAAAAAAGTACGGAGTGGACGTTCATTTTTTGTTTTGATCAAGATCAATAAAACATGAGGAAAATAAGATGAAAAATCTTTTTAAAATAGGGTTATGTATTACAAGTTTAAGTCTTGCCGCTGGTGCATGGGCTAAGGATGACCATATCATTTTACAAGAAGCAGCAAAGAATCATGTCTCTGTGTCAGCCATTGCAAAGCTCAAAGATGAAACGGCGGTCACTTTAAAAGGGACACTGCTAAAACATCTCAATGAAGACCACTACGAGTTCAGCGATGGTACAGGAGTTATTTTGTTGGATATTGATGACGATTTATGGAAAGCATCCAATATTAAAGCAGGCGATAAAGTGCAGGTTGTGGGTGAGGTGGATACACATCGTTATAAACCGACCGATATTGAAGTCGTTAAAATAGAAAAAGTTTTGAAATAAACATCAGGCACGCGAAAGCGTGCTTTTTGATATAAAAACCATTGGGTTTTAAGTGTTGTATAAATCTTGTCCGAATTATGTGCGTTATGCGCGGAAAAATGCTAGAATACGGCGCTTATATTCGTTTGCCTTTCATAGTTGTTTGTCATGACTACCAATACTCAAATTACTGAAGATCGTATCCTTATTTTGGATTTCGGTTCTCAATATAGCCAGCTTATTGCACGCCGCGTACGTGAAGCTGGCGTATATTCTGAAATGTATGCCTATGACATGTCTGAAGAAGACATTCGTGCATTTAATCCAAACGGTATCATCTTGTCAGGTGGTCCTGAGAGCGTACACGAAGAAGGCAGCCCACGTGCGCCAGAAGTTGTGTTCAACTTAGGTGTACCAGTTTTGGGTATTTGCTATGGCTTACAAACCATGTCTGCACAGCTTGGCGGTAAAGTTGAGCCGGGTACTGTACATGAGTTCGGTTATGCCGAAGTCAACATCCAAGTTCGTGACAAGTTGATTGGTGATCTTGAAGACACCAAAGACCAACTTAAAGTCTGGATGAGCCATGGTGACAAAGTGACAGCGATTCCTGAAGGTTTCCAAATCACTGCAAGCACACCAAGCTGCCCAGTTGCGATGGTTTCTGATGAAACGCGTCGTTTTTATGGGATTCAGTTCCACCCAGAAGTAACACACACTGCAAAAGGTGCAGAGTTATTATCGAACTTTGTACACAGCATTTGTGGCTGTCGTAGCCTGTGGAACTCTGAAAACATCATTGACTTACGCGTTGAACAATTACGTCAACAAATTGGCGATCAAAAAGTTCTTTTAGGTCTGTCGGGTGGTGTTGATTCATCAGTGGTTGCTGCGCTTTTACACCGTGCGATTGGCGATCAATTGACTTGTGTATTCGTTGACAACGGCCTGCTTCGTTTGAACGAAGGCGAACAAGTGATGGACATGTTTGCGAAAAACATGGGTATCCGGGTGATTCGTGCCGATGCTGAAGAGCGTTTCTTGACTGCTTTAGCGGGTGAAGTTGATCCTGAGAAGAAACGTAAAATCATTGGTCGTGAGTTCATCGAAGTTTTTGCTGAAGAAGCGCGTAAACTTGATGGCGTAAACTTCCTTGCTCAAGGTACGATTTACCCAGACGTGATCGAATCTGCTGCAACCAAAAATGGTAAAGCTCATGTGATTAAATCTCACCACAATGTGGGCGGTTTACCAGATGACTTAGCTTTTGAATTGGTTGAGCCAATCCGTGATTTGTTTAAAGATGAAGTACGTCGTTTAGGGACAACTTTAGGTTTACCGTTTGAAATGCTATATCGTCATCCATTCCCAGGTCCAGGTTTGGGCGTGCGTATTTTGGGTGAAGTGAAGAAAGAATATGCAGACATTTTACGTCTTGCAGATGACATCTTCATGCAAGAGCTTCGTGCAAGTGGTTGGTATGATAAAACTGCGCAAGCATTTGCTGTATTCCAACCGGTGAAATCTGTTGGCGTCGTAGGTGATGGTCGTCGTTATGCATGGGTGATTGCACTTCGTGCCGTTGAAACAGTTGACTTTATGACAGCGCGTTTCGCACATCTTCCTTATGATTTGGTTGATAAAATCTCTACACGCATCATGAACGAAATTAAAGATGTTTCTCGTGTGGTTTATGACGTGTCGTCTAAGCCACCGGCAACGATTGAATGGGAGTAATTTAGGCAAGAAGCGAAGCTTCTTGCCTAAATTACGCCAAGAGCTATGCTCGCGGTAGTTGACGAAAATTATGTTAAAAAAAGAGCGCTTAGGCGCTCTTTTTTATTTTATACTGAATGAAAATTAGGATTCAAATTTGAGTTTTTATGTATACGCATTATGATTTAATGTTGCCTTTACTACGTATTATGCAATCACATGATGTGACATATAGTTTAAAAGAGGCTTATGAAGCATTACTGCAAGAGTTAAAATGTCCAGAAGAAGAACGTAATGAAACGATGGAAGATGGGAGAAACATCATCTTTTATCGTTTACAATGGGCGAAAACTTATCTAAAGAAAGCAGGATTAATAGAATATTCTAAAAGAGCACATTTTAATTTATCGAATGTGGGAAGAGATTTAGATTTAAGAAAAGTTGAAAAAATAGATAAGAAATATTTATCCAGATTTGATAGTTTTAATGAGTTTAGAAAAATAAATTCAAAAAATGAAAAAGTGCAAAAAATTGAAAATACACAAAAAGATAGTTCAGATTCTGAGGAATTAACACCTCCTGAGATTATTTACCAGCAATCAAAAATATTAAATAATGATTTGAAAGATGAGCTATTAAATTTAATTAAAAACAATTCCTCATCATTTTTTGAAAGACTGGTTGTCGATTTACTCGTTGCTATGGGGTATGGAGGATCGCATCAAGATGCCGCTCAAGCGATTGGCAAAACTAGTGATGGTGGTATCGATGGAATTATTAGTGAAGACCGTTTAGGTTTAGACAAAATTTATATTCAGGCTAAACGCTGGGAAAATACAGTGGGTCGGCCTGAGATACAGCAATTTAAAGGCGCACTAGCAGATCAAGTAGCTAAGAAAGGTGTCTTTATTACAACTTCCAATTTTAGTAAAGAGGCGATGGAATCGGCTAAAAAATCAGGCATTGTTTTAATTGATGGTAATAAATTAACAGCTCTCATGATTGAATTTGGTTTAGGTGTTCAAGTGGAGCGTAGTTTCCATATATATAAAATTGATCAAGATCGTTTTGATGAAGAAAACTTTTGATTTTTCCTAAGCGATGGCTTTTCATCACTTCTAAAACACTTTTGCAGAGCAAAAACACACCTTATAAAGATGTAACAACATTTTTACATCCACGCATAGCCTTGTAGTTAAGTTTTGAAAACACAAGATATTGTCCCAAGTTTAAGAATTAGCATTCTATTTTTAGGGATGTGCAGTTGGGAATCTGCTTGTTATGATCTAGAACATATGGATCTGTAATGAGTAAGCACATGACGAATAATAACTATACTGAACTTTCACATTCGGATGATTGTGAAAAATACGTAAATCAATTCATTCAAGAGTTTCCACTGAGAAGTGCTAAAATAGGCCAAGGGACGGTCATCAAACGCGCGCTGCCAAGTCGCCATAAACGAATGATTGGTGCATGGTGTTTCTTAGATCACGCGGGCCCTGTAACCTTCCCTCAAGGGGACGGTTTAGATGTTGGCCCACATCCACATATCGGTTTGCAAACCTTTACATGGATGATTGAAGGCACCATGATGCATACCGATAGTTTGGGTAGCAAACAGCTGATTCGTCCAAAACAGGTCAATTTAATGACCGCAGGACACGGGATTTCCCATACGGAAGTCGCACCAGATACAGAAACCAAAATGCATGCAGCACAATTGTGGATTGCATTGCCTGATGCACAAATTGCTGTTGAACCACGTTTCGATCACTATCCAGAACTGCCAGTGGTGGAAAAAGATGGGGTGGAGTTTACTGTTTTGGTTGGAGAGTTTTTAAATACCACCTCACCTGTGAGTGTTTATACCGAACTGTTAGGAGTAGATTTAAGCGCAGCAGAAAGCACCAAAACCCGTTTAACACTCAATCCTAACTTTGAATATGGTTTTATGGCTTTAGAAGGAACGGCTACGGTCAATGGACACGAATTGACTGAAGACAATATGGTGGTACTCGAGCAGGGTGTAAGTGCGATTGAAATTGAAATCCATGCTGGTAGTCGCTTGTTACTGTTAGGTGGTGAGCCGTTTGAAAGTCCAATTCTACTGTGGTGGAATTTTGTTGGTCGTACTCAAGAAGAATTGAAAATTGCGCGTGATCAGTGGATTGCGCAAGATGAACGTTTTGGTTCAATCCCTGACTATGAAGGTCCACGCTTGGAAGCTCCAGCATTTCCAGACCAAATGCGCGCTTCAAAATAAGTGGTTTGAATACTGCGAAAATCGTTCAACAACAGAATAGGTGGACAGTTTCAATACTTGAAACCTATTCAAAATAATATCAATGAAAAATAGGATAATAAAAAAATGGCAATAATTGCGAATGCGGAAGTCAAAACATGCGTCGAAGCATGGTCTGGTGAAGTAAGCAGTGGGCGACACCAATTTATTACCGATAAACCAGCGTCTTTTGGCGGTCAGGACAAAGGCCCCGCACCTTATGACTTTATTTGTACAGGTTTGATTTCCTGTACCATGATTACCCTACGTATGTATGCGCAGCACAAAGGCATTGAGTGGGGGGCTTTTAGTGTGGAAGCAGATTTTAATGCCAATAAAGAGGGCCGAGAATGGATTAGCCGTCGTTTGTCGTTTGAGCAAACATTGACAGAAGAAGCACGCCAAAAAATCTTAGACATCTGTCAAAAAACACCGGTCACTAAAACCCTATTACGTTCCGTCGAGATTGGAACCTCAATTGTTTAACTCGCTTGACGGTTTTTTTATAGGTGGTAAAGGATTTTGCGCGACTGGGTATTCATGTGTATCGAGAGGTGCAAAATCCAAATTTTAGCGTAAAGTGGGTGCTAGATTTTAATTAGAACAAAAGGCAAAACAATGATCACTCTGCACCATTTGGAACATTCACGTTCTTTACGCATTTTATGGGCTTTGGAAGAATTAGGGCTTGAGTATGAGGTGAAGTTTTATAAACGCCTACCGACCTATGCTGCGCCACCTGAGTTAAAAAACATTCATCCCTTAGGCAAAGCACCCGTTTTGACCGATGGTGATTTGGTCATTGCAGAATCTGCGGTGATTTTAGAATACTTGCAAGCCACCTACGATACGGAGCACAAATTTAAACCGCAAAATCCAAAGGACTTAATGCAATATAACTACTGGATGCATTATGCCGAAGGTTCATTGATGCCATATTTGGTCATGACCTTGGTGATGAATAATGTACCGAAGCATGTCCCATTTCTAATTAAACCGCTTGCCAATAAAATTTGTGATGGGGTGAAAGGTGGCTTTATTAATCCACGCTTGAAAGAGCACAGTGCATATTTGGAAAATTATTTATCTCAACATGAATATTTTGCAGGGGATTTTTCCTTTGCCGATATCCAAATGAGCTTCCCTGTGGTGGCGATGCAAGAGCGGGTAAAAGCCCATAACCCTCAAATGGTTGCTTATGCACAGCGCATTCAGCAGCGCCCAGCCTTTAAAAAAGCCAAAGAGCTTAGTGGGTTCTAGTGGGTGGTGATGGTTTGAACTTGATTTTCTTACCCGGTGCATCGGGCAATACGGCATTTTTGCAACCTGTCATACAGCACCTTCCTCAGGACGATTCAACCATGGTCGTCGCTTATCCGAGCTTTGGTGGCTATCCTGATGATGTGGACGTGCAGAGTTTTGAGAGCTTACAAGACGATGTATTGAGTCAAATTCAACAGCCTTCTGTGGTCGTTGCACAATCGATGGGCGGCATTTTTGCAGTACAAGCTGCCTTACAAAAAGCTGAGCAGGTGCAGGCTTTGGTACTTGTGGCAACCTCAGGCGGCATTGATGTAAGTCCTTTTCAGGTGGCGGATTGGAGAGAGGATTATCAACAGAGCTTTACGGTTCCAGATTGGTTTGTTCAGCATCAGTCTGACTTGACGGGCAGTCTGGAGCGTATCCAGTGTCCGGTTCTGCTGATTTGGGGCGATGCAGATCCGATTAGTCCTGTTGCGGTGGGGCAGGCCTTACACCGTCAAATACCACATGCAGAATTGCAAATCGTGTCGCAGGGTCAACATGATTTGGCTTATGTGCATGCGGAGCATGTTGCGCAATTGATTCAAAACTTTCTCGTCAAACTCAGAGTATAAAAAAGGATGCCGAGGCATCCTTTTATTTTTCTAGCGCTTGACCACAATTGAGTCAATGCCACTATGTTGTAGGGTTTGCTGTGCAATCACCGCGGCTTCTTGCGAGTCATACGGTCCTGAAATCACGCGATACCATGTTTGGCCGCCTTCAACGGTTTTGACAACATCGGCAGAGAGACCATTTAAGATAATTTCTGCACGACGTGCATCGGCACTGTCAGGGTCAGGGTAACTGCGCACTTGCAATATAAAACTTGGCGCTTGCGGTGTCGGTGCTGCTTCGGTTAAACCCGGTTCAGCAGGGGTGCTTTCTTCGGCAGCAGGTGCTTCAACAATCACCACGGTGCTTGGATTATCTTTGGTTTCAGGAATGGCTTGATCAGGAATTGGCGTCACTTGCTGCTGTGGCAGTAAGTCGTAGAAACGGTAGTCTTTATTGGTTTCTTCTTGATAATGTTCCGAAGTGATTTGACCTTTCGGCTTCACTGGTGCCCAAGGTTTCCACAGTAACAGTGCTACAGCAAAACAGAGCACGATTAAAATGACCACAAGTGTACCGAGCCAAGCTGGAATCAGTGGCTTTTTGGGTTTGTTCGGTCTTTCAGATACACCGCGCTGCGTTTTTCCAAACACGTGGAAACCTCTTTTCTTTTAATCAATATGAGGGACTGGCCCATTCTTTTCTTTATTTTAATACTTGGCCTCAAGGGATTAAAAGAGGCGTCATCGTAAAATAAAGAATCGCTTTGCAAAATTCAAGTTTCACAAAGCGAGCAATACATCGGGGTTGATATGGCTACTTCGGGCAAAGCCCTTCATCTTGCGACGATGTGCAAAGCGTTGCTTTGCTGGTTACATCGTCTCAGGTGCAGACACACCTAGTAACTCTAAACCATTACGCAAAACTTGTTGTACGTTTATTGAAAGTAATAAACGGGCCTGCGAAAGGGCAACATTTTGTTCGTCGATAATTCTTGTATTATCCAAGTTATACCAACCATGGAATAAGGCCGCGAGCTCTTTCAAATAGTTACCCACTTGGTGTGGTTCATAGCTATTTGCAGCACGAAGCACAATTTCTGGATAGGCTGCAAGTTTGGCAAGAATTTCAGTTTCAGCGTCAAGAATTAATAAGGTCGCATCGTAATCAGCTGCTTTGCTACGATCAAAACTAATACCTTTTTCAGGTGCTTTCACATCGACCATACGATTGACACGTGCATGCGCATATTGGATGTAGTACACCGCATTGTCTTTGCTTTGTGAAACTGCAAGGTCTAAGTCAAAGTCAATGTGTTGCTCAGACTTACGCATCACGTAGTAGAAACGTGCAGCATCGTTGCCCACTTCTTTACGCAGGTCACGTAAAGTCACGAACTGACCAGAACGAGATGACATTTGTACCATCTCACCACCACGCCATAGGCTGACGAACTGAACCAATAGAACGGTGAGTTTTTTCGAGTCATAACCCAAGGCATCAATCGCGGCTTTGACCCGTGAAATATAACCATGGTGGTCTGAGCCCCAGATATCAATGATATCGGTATAGCCACGTTGTAATTTGTTCAGGTGATAAGCAATGTCAGAAGCAAAATAAGTGGTTTGTCCATTACGACGCTTCACAACACGGTCTTTTTCATCGCCAAATTCAGTCGATTTGAACCAAATGTTGCCGTCTTTTTCGTATAAGAAACCACGTTGTTCTAAAGTTTCTAAAGCTTCATCAATTTTGTCTGTCAATGAGGCTTCGCTGAACCATTGGTTAAAGGTTACACCAAACTCGCCCAAGTCATCTTTGATGTCATCTAAGATCGCATTCAGCGCTGCTTGGTGGAATACGCGGTAAGCTTCACCGATTAAGCTTTGTGAATTATGGATTAAACCATCAATGTGCTTTTCTTTATCGCCTGAAAGGACAACTTTATTGCCTTCGGCATCGAGTTCTTCTGCATATTGCACATCTTCAGGAACATCTTTATAGACGTCTGCTACAGGGCGGACGTAGGCATCGCCATCAGCATCGATAATGCTTTGCGCGATTTCTTTAACGTAATCGCCTTGATAAGCATTTTTAGGGAAAACCAGTTCTTGGCCTGTTAATTCGAGGTAGCGTAAATAGGTAGATGTTGCAAGGATGTCCATTTGACGGCCTGCATCATTCACATAATATTCACGGTCTACTGTTGCACCTGTTGCTTCAAGCAACGTTGCAACCGTCATCCCATAGGCAGCGCCACGACCATGACCAACGTGCAAGCTCGATGTTGGGTTGGCAGAAACGAATTCCACTTGGATTTTTTTCGCAGCATTGGCTTGAGTACGACCAAATTGCTTGCCTTGCGCTTGAATTTGATCAAGTACAGCAAAACGTTGGTCAGCATTTAAAAAGAAGTTAATAAAGCCTGGCCCTGCGATTTCTGCTTTGCTGATGTCCGCCACTTCAGGCAGCGCAGCAAGAATTTTTTCGGCTAAATCACGAGGCTTCATACCCGCAGCTTTAGAGGCAATCATCGCGATATTGGACGCGAAATCCCCGTGGCTTCGGTCTTTGGTACGCGTCAAAGTACTGCTGTTGTTCCAGTCTGCTGGAAGGATACCTTCAGCTTGAAGGTTTTGTACTGCGTGCTCGAGAGCTGCTTGGATTGCCGTGTTCATATTCAGTCGAAAATTTGATGTCGCAGAAAAACGCTAAATATAGCAAATTTCCACGTCTTTAGGTGAATCCATTTTCATAGAATAAAAAATGTTCGAAAACTGCTAACGATTGCGCTGCAATAAACATGAAAAGCGCAGTATGATGAAAACCAAAACGCATACTTTTAAGGATAAAACGTGTCTGAACAGCGGCCTATGATCATTGGGAATATTCCCAAGTTACCAGCAAAATACGCCATGTTTATTTTGCCGTTTTTTATCTCATTTTTTATGAGTGGCATTATCTCGATGATCAATCTTTGGCGCAATTTGGGCTGGGTGGACAATTTCCTACAGGTTTGGCTGTCCGCATGGATGATGTCTTGGGTGGTGGCCTATCCTGTAGTGCTCATTGTACTGCCGATTGTGCGCCGTTTGACTGGTGTATTTGTCGATATGTCACATTTGAACCCACCCAAATAACCTCCATTTTAGCTATTTTCACGGCATGAGACAGGTTTGCTTAGGAGTTCCGCATTTTGGTTTTGAAAACGATACAGTTTGCTGGCATGAAAGAGCTTAATTACTTTGGCACTGGCAAGCTGTTGTTGAAAAAGACTCAGGCTCTGGCGTTGAAATGGATCAAAGGGATTGCCATAGTTTTTGTTGTCGAGTAAAAACTGAATCTGTCCTGCTTCTTTATCATAGCCATATAAGATACGTTTGCCTTGCGCATCTTGAAGCTCAAATGTAGGCGGATGACTGCTGATTTTACAATTCAGACGTAGTGAGAGCACAAAGCCTTCGGTCGATTTGTTTTGTAGCTGATAAATCCCTTGTTTTTCATTCTCCAAATAGACCCATTGGTTCAAGGGTAAATTTGCACTGAGTTGCTCATATTGCTCGATGGTGGCTTTACTGATATCGACAATGCCTTTGGGATCGATTTCAGGTAATTTTTCGTTATGACCAAATAGTCCTGTAATTTTATTACTCACCTTATTTTGCGCCGTAGAAATAGATTGGCATGCTGTCATTTGCGTGATGTAAAGACACGTGAGGCTTAACAACATCAGTTTTTTGATGATCATTTTTAATATAAAGAAGAAATAAAAGCACTAGCTTAGCTTGAGCTTTATTTAAGTTCAAATTTTATCCATGCGCTATTTGGCTGAAAGATTGCCGCAAACTTGATTTTTATTTTCAGACTAAATCGCTTTGATAATTGCATCACGCTTATAAATATCAAAAGATGCGCAAATGGCGCTAAGCTAGTAGCCGAATTAGATGCATAGATTCTCCCCATAGGTTCATCTAAATCTATGTATAACGAGATAGGTAATGACGACAGAATATTTAAAGACAAAACAACCCTTATACATCCCTTATGCGGGCAATACCTTACTTGAGTTGCCGCTGTTAAATAAAGGATCGGCGTTTACGGAAGAAGAGCGCACTCGCTTCAACTTGCATGGTTTAATTCCGCATGTTGAAGAAAGCATTGAAGAACAAAGTCAGCGTTCTTATCAACAGTACTGTGCTTTTAATGATGCGATCAATAAGCACATTTACTTGCGTAACATTCAAGACACCAACGAAACTTTGTTCTATCACCTCATTGAAAACCACTTAAGTGAGATGATGCCGATCATCTATACCCCAACGGTGGGTGAGGCTTGTCAGCGTTTCTCGGATATTTATCGCCGCCATCGTGGCACATTTATTTCCTATCCAGACCGTGCGCATATTGATGACATCTTGCATAACATTAATAAGAAAAATGTCAAAGTTATTGTGATTACCGACGGCGAGCGTATTTTAGGCTTGGGCGATCAAGGCATTGGCGGGATGGGTATTCCGATTGGAAAGTTGTCACTATATACCGCGTGTGGTGGTATTAGCCCAGCTTACACTTTACCGATTACCCTCGATGTTGGGACCAATAATCAGCAGTTACTGAATGACCCAATTTATATGGGTTGGAATCAACCGCGTATCAGTGGTGATGAGTACTATGCTTTTGTCGATGAAGTCATTGCTGCGATCAAGCGTCGTTGGCCGAAAGCGTTGATTCAATTTGAAGATTTTGCGCAAAATAATGCCATGCCTTTATTGAATAAGTACCGTGATGAAATCTGTTGTTTTAATGATGATATTCAAGGTACCGCAGCCGTTTCTGTGGGCAGTTTGATTGCTGCATCACGTGCAGCAGGTAAACAGCTCAAAGATCAAACCGTTGCCTTCTTAGGTGCGGGTTCAGCAGGCTGTGGGATTGCTGAGCAAATTGTTGCGCAGATGAAAGTTGAAGGTTTGACTGATGCCGAAGCGCGCGCACGCGTGTATATGGTCGATCGTTTTGGTTTAATCACTGAAAATCAGCCGAATCTACTCGATTTTCAACGTAAATTGGCGCAAAAGCCAGACGTGATTGCGCAATGGGGCAATGCTGAAGAAGTGATTTCACTGCTCGATGTCGTGAAGAATGCCAAACCTACCGTGTTGATTGGAGTATCGGGTCAGCCGGGCTTATTCACTGAAGAAGTGATTCGCACTTTGGCTTCGAACTGTGATCGTCCAATTGTATTGCCACTGTCTAACCCAACGTCGCGTGTCGAAGCAGTACCAGCGGATATTATTCACTGGACAGACGGCAAGGCTTTAATTGCGACAGGCAGTCCTTTTGCTCCAGTTAACTATCAAGGCAAAATTTATAATATTTCGCAGTGCAATAACTCGTATATCTTCCCGGGCATTGGGCTGGGCGTGATTGCGGCCAATGCAACCCGTGTGACCGATTCGATGCTGATTGCATCGAGTAATGCTTTGGCAGATTGCTCACCGATGCTGGTGAACCCTACAGCAGATTTATTGCCTGAGATTGATGAAATTCAGAAAGTCTCTAAGCTGATAGCCTTCAAAGTGGCCAAAGCAGCAATGGATGCAGGTGTAGCCCCGATTATTAGTGATGAGCAATTGCAACACGCGATTGATAAGAACTTCTGGAAGCCAGAGTATCGTCACTATAAACGTGTCGCCTTCTAAAGCTTAAAATGAGATCGAACAAAAAGGAGCATGCTGCTCCTTTTTGTTTTTTTGAGAGCTAAGACTTCATTAACATTATTTTACTAGATTAAAAAAAAGACATTTTGTACACTCCGCGCACAAGTATAAAAACCAATAACTTAGATAATGACCATGTTCAATTCTATTTATAAAATGCTGGAATCCTTTGGATTCGGCTCACAAAAACGTGCTTTGCATATTCATTTTTCCAATCCGGCTTTGAACACACAGGTGTTTATTCAGCGCATTGAGGGTGAACATCGCATTAATCAGGGCCTAAAAGCTGAAATCCTATGTTTATCGACCAATGCTTATTTGCCTTTAAAACAGTTCATTGGTGGGCGAGTCGCGGTTGATCAGGTCACAGATGTGGGACAGCTTTCTCGTCTGACGGGGGTGATTACCAGTGCCAGTCAGGGGCAAAGTGATGGCGCGCTAACTGTTTATAAACTTACCGTTGAAGATGCAACTGCGCTGTGGCATAAGCGCAGAAACAGTCGCGTGTTTATGAGTAAAAGTGTTCGTGAAATCACTGAAACTCTGTTTAGCGAATGGCAAAGTCACAGTACATTATTTGCAGCCAGCTTAAGTTTGAACTTAGATGGTCTGAGCCGTGATTATGATGTACGACCCTTTGTCATGCAGTCCAATGAAACCGATGCTGAGTTTCTCACTCGACTATGGCGGAGTGAGGGGATTAATTGGTTGATTGATGAACAAGCTCCAATGGTGCTCAGTTCGTCCGAACCGATTCAGGCACAGCAACTTCGTTTGATGGATGATAATCAAGCTTTTACAGCGCTGGGCCGCCGAAAGATTCGTTTCCACCGCAGCCATGCCACTGAGCCTTTTGATAGCATCACCAGTTTTATTGCTGAACGTCACTTACAGTCCACGACTGTGCAGACGCAGCGTTGGCAAGCGCAACATTTAGCTCAAGATCAGAGTCAGGCTGTGCTGAGTGCGCATCAGCACAGTGATCAACAAGACAATGAAAGTTTGGGGCTGGAACAAGTCTGGTGTGTCAGTCCAGCATGGACGGCTGATCTACAAGGTGAAGATCAGGTCACGCTTGCCAATAGCAGTCAACTAGATCGTCTCAACCAACAACTGAACCAATATCACGAGCTTTACTCCAAATATTTCACAGCAAAAAGTAGCGTTCGAGATGCGCGAGTCGGCTATTGGTTTGAAATGATTGATCATCCTGAAATAGACCAGCATGTGTCCGCAGAGCGTGAATTTCTCATTTTAGGCAAAGTCTTTTATAACCAAAATAATTTACCCAAAGAGTTGCTACAGCAAATCAATCTGTTACTAAAAGGGAGTCGCTGGCAAGGTCTGAGTGAGGAACGACAAGCCAATGAACTCTTTGTCGTACGCCGTGAGGTCAAAATTGTTCCTGAATATCAAGCGTGGATACACCGTCCAGCAGCTTATCCTTTACGGGCCAAAGTCGTCGGGCCTGAAGGGGAGGAAATTTATGTGGATGCATGGGGACGGATAAAAGTTCGTTTCATGTTTACGCGTAGTGATGACCATGCTCATGATGGTGGTGCGGGTGCAAATGACAATGACACGGACTCGGCTTGGGTCGATGTATTGACCCCATGGGCGGGTGAGGGGTATGGCGCACGTTTTCATCCGCGTGTCGGAGAAATTGTGGTCATCGACTTCTTTGAGGGGGATGTCGATCGACCTTTTGTAGTGGGACGTATTCATGAAGCGGAGCGCCACCAAACCATGTTTGATGTGAAAGGGACATTGCCTGCGACGAAAAAACTCAGCGGGATTCGTTCACAAGAAGTTGCAGGGCAAGGTTTTAACCAGCTACGTTTTGATGATACGACAGGGCAAATTAGTGTGCAGTTACACAGCAGTCATGGAGCGAGTCAGCTCAACCTTGGCAACCTGAGTCATCCAAAAGCAACTGAAAACAGTGATGGGCGTGGTGAGGGGTTTGAGCTAAGAACGGATCAATGGGGAGCCATGCGTGCAGGCAAAGGCCTCTTGATTAGTACCTATGCACAGGATCAAGCGGTCGCAGATCATTTGGCTGCATCCGAAGCCCAGTCCATCTTGCAGCAAGGTCATGACAGTATGCACATGTTGAGTACTCTGGCTGTTAAACAACAGACTGATGCATTGAATGTGGTTAATCGTCTGCCTAAATTGATTCAGTCTGTAGAGTTAAAAGGCGCCAATCAAGCACTCCAAGCAACCGTTGGTTTATTTAAAACCGCAGTTAGTCAGGATCCGATTTCGGCATTAAAAACGTGTGGTGGTTTTATTGAGGATATTCAAAAATTTGGTCAAGACACAGACAATTTGATCAATGAATTTAAAGATTATTTTCGGGATGCAGAGGCTTCAATAGAAAATTTAAAAGCTTTTATTGATAACCTCGAAGAACATGGCACAGATGCTTTGAAAAGTCAGTTGCAAGGCGTTAAAGAAAAATTGAATGCGGATCCATTCGCCGCTTTAAAAGATGTTGGCAAAGTGATTGCCAATGTTGAGATGAAAGATTTTGACCTGACTAGTGCTTGCGGAAGCTTTAATAAAGGCAGCAAACTGCATGTTAATCCCATGCAGGCATTGGGCTCCATGCAAGGTTTTATGGAGACATATGCTCAAGAGGCAGAGTAAACGCAGGATACTCAGAATCAAGCTCAAGCGAAGATCTTTCGTCAGGCTTTAATGCTGCTGGCTTCCCCCAATGGTATTGCCTTAACTACACCTGAAGATATTGTTTTACAGGCTTCTCAAGACATCGCTGAAAGCGCACAGGGGTCAATTAACTTAAGTGCCCAGAAGAATATTATTGCGCATGCACAGGATAAAGTGAGCTTATTTGCTGCACAAAAAGGGCTAAAGGCATTTGCTGCAAAAGGAAAAGTTGAATTACAGGCACAAGATGATGCGATAGAAGCGATTGCACGTAAGGTGATTAAGCTAATTTCAACAGAAGATAAAATAGAAATAACCAGTCCGAAAGAAATTGTGCTCACCGCTGGTGGTTCGCAGCTCAAAATCAATGGGGATGGGATTTTTACGACAACAGGTGGAAAGTTTGAAAGTAAGGCGGGCCAGCATAGTTTTGTGGGTGGGGCAAAAGTATCTTATGAGGTTCCTGAATTACCTTGCTCTTCTACTTTTAGCAATCGGCTAGATATTTATAATTTATTTTGGGCAAGTGATTTCAATCAGCTCAGTTACAAAGCTTTTATTCCTGAGACAAATGCATTTATTGCAGGGGTAATAGATGAACATGGCCGTACAGGAAAAATTAACACATCAGACCCAACAAAAGTCCAAGTGCTTGTTGGATCTGATGATGAATGGGGCTTACGAGTCGAAAGTTTTGATGAAGATGATTTTAGTATTGATAAAAATGTAAATGGTGAGAATTTAGAAATAAATCATAATGAAAATAATAAGGATTAGAAATGAATAAAAAATCATTGGTTACTATACAAATTTTAGATTTATTTGGAAGCCCAATTTCTAAAGCTCAATATAAAGTGACGAACCAAAGGACTGGACAGGTTATTGCAGCTGGTGCAACAAATTCTAAAGGGTGCATTGTCGAAATTAGCCGAGATAAAGGTACAGCATTAGATGTTCATGTCAAAAGTATGTTTGATGGTTTAATGCTAAAAGTCCAAAGCTTTGTTATGTCTAGAGATAGGATGATTGTAAAGATTACGAGCCCTAAAGTTCTTTTAAACTTAACGACATTCACTAATCAGGGAAGTAATGGAGAATATAAAAGAAAAACACATGTTGTGAAAAAAGGAGAAACTTTATTTGATATCGCTCAAAAAAATAATACGACAGTTCGTGCATTAGAACGTCTAAATAAGATAGATGATCCAAATAAGATTTATATTGGTCAAGTGATTAAGTTGGAAGTAAATATTCCAGCTGCAGGAAATCATGTGCATCAACAAAAAGCAAAATCAGCCACACAACCAAAAAATCAATCGTCCCCTAGTACAACATCAAAAATATCTCAGAGGCAAGAAGCAAAAAAGCCTTCTCAGATGAGTCCACAAAAAAAACAAGGTGATGGGCTTTTTTCAGGAAATTTAGGTAATGAAATCCTAAATACGGTGAATGAGCTTTATGAAGAGGGTAAGAATATACTCAATGAAACTGCCAACTTAGGCTCTAAAATCCCGACAGTTGAAGACCGTAGCCAAGAGAGTGGAACACCCAAAACAAATACTGAAAATTTATGTAAAACCAATCCTCAATGTATTTCATCAGGTAAAAGTGAATTAATTAGAGAAATTAATATTCGTTTAGCTGGGTTTGGTGGTGCATTACCCACAGATGAGTTTACTAACTTAACAGCTGCTTGTATTAGGCAATTTCAGAGAGATTATATGGGGGTGATTGAAACTGGAAAAATTTGTGGAAGTGTTTTATCCGCTTTGGATAAGTTTTACTATGAGTATCCAATAGCAAGTTTTATGGTGAAGGCTTCTTGTCCATGTGGTGAATGTTTAGGGTATGGTAATAATATTAGAGGGGTGAAATCAGGATTAAATACTGCAAATGAGTATCCAGGTTTACATAGGTCTTTAATATGGGTGTTGAAGGCATTAAGTTTTTATCTAAAAAAAGATTTTAAATCTGAAAATATCGAAGTAGCATATATAGAGTCCGGGTATAGGTGTATCGAGAGTAATAAGCAAAAGAAAAGAACTAGTGTTAACCATATGGGACTAGCTTTAGATATACATTTTAATAAAAACGGAGTTAGAACTACAGCTTCTCAAGATATGAATAAAATACGTAAAAGAATATTAGTATCTAAGATGAATGCTTCAGAACAAAGACAAGATGATAAAATTTATCTGGAACCAGAAAAGTTTAATGATGGTTCTTTGGGAGCAAGTACATGGGTACATTACGATGTGACAAAATTTTCGATGGTTGCTAGAAATGAAATTTATTTTAAAAAAACAGTTAAAGATCTAAATGGAGAATTATTCTCTGTTTTACTAAAAGAAATAAATAAGCAATCTTTACTCAGTTGTTCTGGTGTTATCTTTAAAAATGACGCTCCTAAATCTAATATTTTAGAAAGTGAGTTGATTTTATCGAATCAAGATATTATTGATATTATGAAGGTAACGGAGACTGAGGTAATTAAATTTAAAAATGAAAATAATTTTAAACAACAAGCTGCTGGAGTTGTAGATACTATATTAAATAGGACGAAATCTGGTGTATGGGGAGGTACTGTGAGAAATGTTGTCAATGCACATCGTCAGTTCTCTAAAATAACAGGGCCTAAAAGTTTAGAGCCATATGGTTCTGTTCAAAATATGCCAATGTCTGCTGTTAGCTCAAGGATAAAAAATTTCGTGAATAGTTATTTGATTGAAAGAGCAAATGGTCGCCCATCCATTGTAGGGGGACATTTGAATTATGCAAATAAATATTATTCTGATGAATATAATCGAAAAGCATGGGTCAATGTTTTTCATGATAAAGCTGTTAGAGATGGTCTAATTTTTGGTCATGGAAAAGCAATTCATGCACACGGTACAGTTTCTGAATTAAAAGATAGTATTCCAAAACCATTTAAATTAAGACTTCCAAATAGTTTTAAAGGAATTTAACACCATGTTTAATTTTAATTTTTTTTATTTAATTTTTTTTATAGGATTAGGTTTTTTGAATGTGGCGTGTGCAAAAACTAGCACAAATGGTTGCAATTCAAATAATGTTGAGGAAAAATTTCAATGTATTAGAAATGAAAATTTTCTTCTTGAAAAAGAGTTGAAAAAATTAAAAAACAATGAAAGAAAAGATTTTACCCTATGGGAAAAAAGTATTGAGAATAGATGTGAGAGTAAAAAATCTTATACTCTAGGGGAGGGTGTTGGATTGGTAAAGGAAGAGTGCTATAGGGGTGAATACATAAACAGGTTAAATGAAATTGGCAGAGATAATGGTAGAGTTTTAAAAGAAATTAATAAAAAAAATGATGATGGATTTTCTGTAACTTTATTACCTTATAATACTGATGATCACATCAACTGCATTTTGAAAAATAGTAAGACTAGTTGTGATAAAGTAAATTTAATTGATTTTTCCGCTTTATTGAAGGTTTATAACGAACTTGATGAAAACTATGGTAGTTCAGTTATCTTTCCTGAATCAAAAAATGGTGTGATCCTAATAGCATCTCCATCGTCTTCAGATTCTGGTCGCTCTGTAATTAATCTTACCTCAGTAAATGCATTGGGACTATTTAAAAAAATCACTATAGATGCTTCCAACAATATAACAATTAATAAAAACTATGAAATCTTTTATAAAAAGAATGGAAAGTTGTTGAAAATTACTCTGAATAATAATGGAGAGTTTGTTGTTAATTGATTAAATTAGGAGTAACTATCATTTTTAGTTACTCCTAATTTAAACTCACCCTTCCAACACTTCTTCCAGCAACTCCTCACTCGGCGCAAAATAATAAGCACCATCCACAGGGGTCACAAAATGAAGCATACGGTCATGGATTCCATCACCACTGGTGCCGAACATACGCAGTAACATCGCATCAATAATGCTTAAATCTTTCGTATAGGCAATAAAAAATAAACCTTGCTCACCTTTACCATCACCATAAGGAAGAGAGTGACGTAGGATTTCCATTTCCTCGCCTTCATCATCTTCAACCACGACACGTGCAACGTGAGAATTTTCAGGCTTAATGTCATCATCTAGTTCAATACTTTCAAGTTTTGTCCGTCCAAAGACTTGCTCTTGAGCATCAACTTTTAATTTTTTCCACTTTTCCAAATCATGGCAATAGCGCTGTGCAAAGATAAAAGAACCGTCTGAGAATACTCCAGCATCTTCACTTAATAAGGTCGTTGCAGCACGATCATCGGGGAACTGCGGGTTTTCAGTACCATCAATAAACCCAGTCAAATCTCGACCATCAAAATTACGGAAACAGACCCGTTCATCTAAAACATCAACTTTATCTTGGATGCCTTCAAAGAACGATTGGCTAAGGGCAAAACAAATATCGGTACGTTGAGCCGCAATATGAATTAAAACATCCGCAGGTGAAACAGGCATATTGAAAGAGCCATAAATTGGCTCTAGCTGTTTAAACCCTGCAGGCGCTGTAGGATGAAGTTGTGCCCAAAGTTCAGGGCCAAAAGCAACAGCCGTTTTAATTTGCGCATGTGGATGTTGGGTAATGAGACGATCACGGGTGGAAAATAAATCTTCTAATTTTTCTTTAAGCTCATCAATACTTAAATCTTTTAAACGTAAAACAATAAAACGGGCATGATCTGAAGGTAATGGTAGAATTACAGATTGGGCGGTCATTCATGGCTCCTAAAAAAATTGTTATTTCTATTGGCTGTACTTATTGTGCCTTATGCAGTTTCAGCTTCATAGCCTTAAGTGTTAAATTCATTGATGAATAATAAACCCTAAAAGCATGAAAGATCATATAATCTAAAGGTCATTTTTTTCTCAATACCACTATGTCATTTCAAATTTGGCTGGGCTTTGTACTCGCATGTTGGATCATTAGTATTTCTCCAGGGGCAGGGGCCATTGCGTCAATGTCGAGTGGCCTTAACTACGGTTTTAGGCATGGCTATTGGAATGCGCTGGGTTTACAACTCGCCTTGTTGGTACAAATCGGTATTGTGGCGGCTGGGGTAGGGGTACTCTTTGCCACAACGCCTTGGGCATTTTGGGCCGTGAAGTGGTTTGGTGTGGCTTATTTATTGTATTTGGCTTATTTACAATGGATGGCACCCATTCAATTGATTGAAATTCAACAAGAACAACCGACTAAGTCTTGCTCCAAATTGGTGATGTATGGATTTTTGATCAATATGAGCAATCCCAAAGCAATCGTATTTTTATTGGCAGTTTTACCGCAATTTTTGGATTTATCTAAACCACAGTGGAGTCAATATGCGGTGATGGCCGTCACGATGGTCACGATTGATTTGATTGTGATGGCAGGATATACGGGGTTAGCAGCGAAAGTTTTAAAACTCTTAAAATCTCCGCGACAGCAAAAATATCTCAATCGTACTTTCGCAGTGTTATTTAGTTGTGCGGCGGGATTGCTTAGTTTGGTTCATCAGTAAGTTTAGTCTGGGTCAGTTCTGCTAAAAATTGTTGTTCGGTAACCACATGTATACCGTGCTGACGAAATAGGGCGGCAGTAATTCCTTCCCCTGCAATTTTTTGTCCAGTAAATGAGCCATCATAAATACCATCGCTGCCACAGGATGGGCTATTAGCTTTGAGCACGGCATGGGTAACGTGATTGGCTTGTGCTAATGTTAAAGCTTTGTAGGCACCTTGAATAAAGACATCGCTAAGCTGATGACCATCTGAGGAAAAAACCTGTGCGTGGCCTAATAAAACATCAGCACCTGACCCGTGGAGAATTTCTGCTGCGGGACGCGGGGTTGGAAGTCCTGCACTGACTTCAGGGCATAAGCTGACATAATTTTTATCGAGCAAGGCTTCAACTAACTGAGAGACTAAGCAGTCTTTGCCGTCATAACGGACTTTTTGTCCGAGTAGACATGCGCTGATAAAATAACGTTTATAGCTCATTTATTTATGTCAGTTTTTTGAACTTCTGCGCGATAAAAATCAACGCAAACAAAATCGACATGGTTAAAACAATGCTGAGTCCTGTAGAGGTATTCAGCCCTGCACTGGACCATAAACCAACCGTCACCCCAATTTGCGCAATCACAAAGGCCCAAATCACCATTTGTTTTGGAGAGTGGGCAAGCAGTCGAGCGGTAAGTGCTGGAATGACAAGCAAGGCACCCATCAGTAAAGAACCTACTGCACGAAGCGCTAAAATGGTAAATAAAGCCAGTAGCAACATAAAAATCAAACGTTGCCATTTCGCACTGACGCCTTCACTGACGGCCATATCAGGATCGATCGCGATTTGAATTTGAGCCTGCCAACTCTTATAAAGCACTGCCAACGCAACAACAATAACAGTGGCAAAAACGGGCAGGTCTGCCCATGTGATCGTGAGCAAATCACCAAATAAATAGCTGAGTAACTCAGGTCTTAAACTTGGAATATGTTGAATAAACATCAGACCCGAGCAGAGCAAGGTCGCAGAACAGAGTGCGAGTAAGGCATCATTTGGTAATCGTGGATCATGCAAAACCCAAAGGATCGCCACCAACAAGCCCGCAATAAAAGCCACACCCATCCACAGGGGCAACGCCATTGCTCCTGCAATTGCGACACCCAGTAACGTGCCATGTGCCATGGTGTCGGCAAAGAAAGACATGCGGCGCCATAGCATCAAACAGCCCAGTGGCGCAGTTAAAAAGACCAGAAGCGTGCCCATAATCCATGCAGGCAACAGCAGTTGTAACCATTCCATCATGACTTAAGCTTCCGGTTCAGGGTGAATGTGTGGGCGAGCGTCATGCTGACAAGGCGTTGCACTATCACCATGTGCGCAGTGATCATGATGATGTTGATAGAACACGCGGTTAGTACCAAAAATGGCTTGATACTCAGGGTGTTGTTGCACACTTTCAGGCAGGCCACTACAACAAATGTGTTTATTCAAACACACCACACGATGAGTTCCTTGCATGACCCACTGCAAATCATGTGAAACCATGAGCACAGCACAACCATATTTGGCGGGTAAACTGCGCACATAGTCGTACAGCTCAGCCTCAGACTGAATGTCTAAGCCTTGCATGGGTTCATCGAGAACCAAAATATCGGGTTGGCGTAACAGCGCACGGGCCAGTAAAACGCGTTGTCGTTCCCCACCTGAAAGTTGCTGTACTTTGGAGTTTTCAAGTTTGCTGATCCCCGTATCGTGGATAATTTCTTGCTTGATTGCAGGATCGCATTTTTCCAAAGCTAAGAGGTCTTTCACCCTAAGCGGTAGGCTATGTGAGGGATTAAACTTTTGTGGTACATAAGAAAACTTGAGTGGTTTTGTTGTTTTAATGTCGCCAGCATTAGGCTGAACAATACCCAATAACACTTTAATGAGCGTGGATTTTCCCGCACCATTCGGACCAATTAGGGTCACAATTTCCCGTTCATGTAAGACAAAATCGACATGCTTTAAAATGTCGCGTTCATCGATACGAACACTAATTTGGGAGAGTTCGACCAGAACAGGATCGAGGCTTATTTGTGGCGACACTGCTGACAAATTCCTGAAATTTCGATAATGCTATGTTGTGCCGTAAAACCATCGGCTGCAGAAAGTGCATCGAGTTGTTGTAATAATCCTTGTGCAGAGGCCTCTGTCACTGATTTGCAATCAGTGCAAATGAGAAAGGCTGCTTGATGGCCTTCACGGGGATGGCAACACGGAATATAGGCATTAATCGAGGTGAGTCGGTGAATGAGGCCTTTTTCTAATAAAAAGTCTAAGGTGCGGTACACCGTCGGTGGGGCAGCAGGGCGGTCGGCATTGCTTTTAATTTTAGCCAACAAATCATACGCACCCATCGGGCCTGTCGCATTCAGGATCAGTGCCAAGACTTCTTTTCTTAAGGGGGTTAGGCGCGCACCAGTTGTTGCGCACAAGACTTCTGCTTCAGCCAAACGCGTCTCAACGTTGTGATGACCATGCACATCATGTAAAGCATGGTGGTGTTCGTGAGAACAAGCGCTCATAACAAACCTCAAGTGCAAAATTTATAAAAGAAAAACGACATTAAATCTTAACATGAAGCGCAGAGAGTTTCGATTAGGCATAGGTATTTTTGTCGATTTGTTATATTATAACACTAATTATATTTCTAGTGATTGCTCCCCATGTCCCGTTTCTTGGCTTTTTTTGCGTTTGCGCTGTTTAGTAGTGTTGCTTGGACGCAAGACTTGGTTGTCTCTACACAGCCGATTTACTTGATTGCACAAGAAGTGACGAAAGGCATTGAAAAACCAACCTTATTGTTGGCAGATCAATCTGGACATGATGTAAGTTTGACCCCAATGCATCGTAAAATCATTCAGGATGCAGGTTTGGTTGTTTGGTTGGGACGAGCACATGAAGCACCGCTGGATAAACTCCTGACCCCCAATGATAAAGCAGTTTCTATTTTAGATTCAGGCATTATCAATGCCTTGCCACTACGAAATACCCGTGGTGATGCCTTAAAAAATACCATCGATACCCATGTTTGGCTTGACCCAAACAATGCGGTACGCATCGGTTTCTTTATTGCAGGCCTGCGTTCACAGCAGATGCCTGAGTATAAGGAGCGCTATTGGAACAATGCCAAAATCTTTGCTCAGAAAATGTTGCAAGCCTCAGCTATATATAGTCAAAGTACCCAAGCTCGCCCATATTGGTCTTTTCATGATGCCTATCAATACCTGGAGCGACCTTTAAACTTACGCTTTGCAGGCGCTTTGACAGATGACCCACATATTGCGCCTACGGTTGCGCAAATCAAATACTTAAATGATAGCCGCCCTTATTCAAAGATGTGTCTTTTGGCCGAAGTGCATGCCAGTCAAGCACAATATCAAAAGTTGAACCCATTGGTTTTCCAAGCCGTTGATGAAAGCATGACTGGGGCCGGGGATTTTGTCAGCGCGTGGAAGCAATTGGCCGATCATGTGCATAAATGTGTGCTAAATGCGCGAAAGTGACGCAAAAATTAAACAATAATTGATTAGTTTAAAAGCAATTTAAACATAGAAAAAAACTCGACTTAGGTCGGGAAAAGATTGCATGTTCAGGGGTGTAACTCTATAATGCCTGCGATTAAAAATAATCATCAGCTAAACTTGTCAAGCATGATTGTTGTGAGTGAATAAATAATGAGCCGAACTAGTCGCTTGATTGACCGACGATTAGCGAAAGCTTTAGTCCTCTTACAAGCATGTATGATTCCTGTTTCAGCCTTGATCGGCTGGGTCGTGAAAGACTCAACCGCAGCCCTGAGTGCAGCATTAGGTGCGCTCGTGTGTTGGCTTGCGACTTGCTATTTTTCATGGCAGTCGTTTCGAGCAGCAGGAGCTCGCGCTTCTAAACAAGTTCTTGCGAACATGTATAAAGGCATGATGGGTAAGTTTGCAATTGTGATTGTTGGTTTCATTTTAATTTTAAGCAATGTCAAACCGTTGTCAGCGGTGGCGTTGTTTTGTGGTTTTATGCTCGTTCAAACCATGACGTGGGTTGCTCCATTTTGGGTGTCGCGTCAACAAAAACGAGTTTAATAAGCACTACAAAAAATTGAAAAGTTTTTTAGGAGATGAACGAGATATCAAGCAGCACGCGATGTTCGTTCTCTCTATTTGTATTTGACATTGACCAGGTGTGATTTATGGCTGCTGAAGAACATGCCCTTACTTCGACCGAGTATATCAAGCATCACTTGACGAATATGACTTATGGCAAAATGCCAGACGGTTCATGGAAGTTGGCTGAGACTGCTGAAGAAGCTCAACAGATGGGGTTCACTGCTATTCACTTGGATTCAATGGGTTGGTCTATCACTCTTGGTGTGATTTTCTGTTTGTTGTTCTGGTGTGTAGCGAAAGCTGCAAACTCTGGTGTTCCAACCAAGTTCCAGTCTGCAATTGAAATGATCATTGAGTTTGTGGACTCAAGTGTTCGCGACACTTTCCATGGCAAATCACGCTTAATTGCGCCACTTGCATTGACCATTTTCGTGTGGATTTTCCTCATGAACGCAATGGACTTAATCCCAGTTGACTTTATTCCGTATACAGCTCAACTGATTGGTGCAAGTGTATTTGGTATGGATCCTCATCACGTTTACTTCAAGGTTGTACCTTCTACAGATCCAAACATTACCCTAGGTATGTCTTTATCTGTATTTGTACTGATCTTGTTCTACAGTATTCGCGAAAAGGGGATTGGTGGTTTCGTTGGCGAATTAGCACTTAACCCATTTAACCCAAGTAACCCAGTTGCAAAAGCGTTATTGATTCCAGTGAACTTAATTCTTGAATTAGTAACATTCCTTGCACGTCCAGTTTCATTGGCTCTACGACTTTTCGGTAACATGTATGCAGGTGAGTTAATCTTCATCCTTATCGCATTATTACCGTTCTGGATCCAATGGGCGTTGTCTGTGCCTTGGGCGATCTTCCACATTCTTGTTATCACGCTACAAGCATTCATTTTTATGATGCTGACTATCGTATACTTGAGCATGGCAAGCGAAAAGCATTAATGGTAATGCCCAACTATCACTGGATGGTTGGGCGCATAATTTTTTAATTTAATTTGGTATAAACCTAACCTCTGAGGAATTATCATGGAACTCACTTTAGGTCTAGTTGCAATTGCATCTGCTATCTTGATCGCTTTCGGTGCTTTAGGTACTGCGATTGGTTTTGGTCTTTTGGGTGGTCGCTTTCTAGAAGCTGTTGCTCGTCAACCAGAATTGGCTCCACAACTTCAAACTCGTATGTTCTTAATCGCGGGTCTTCTTGATGCTGTGCCTATGATCGGTGTTGGTATTGGCTTGTTCTTCATCTTCGCTAATCCATTTGTAGGTTAATCATCTTAATTCCTAAATCCACTATTTGAGGAATTGCAATGAATATCAACCTCACATTGATTGGTCAAGCGATTGCGTTTGCATTCTTTGTTGCATTCTGCATGAAGTTTGTTTGGCCACCACTAATCAATGCGATTAGTGAGCGTCAGCGTAAAATTGCTGATGGCTTAAATGCAGCAGAAAAAGCGAAAGCTGAGCTTGCCGATGCACAATCGCAAGTAAAGCAAGAGCTTGATGCAGCTAAAGCACAAGCGGCTCAATTGATCGAACAAGCGAACCGTCGTGCAGCACAATTGATCGAAGAATCTCGTACTCAAGCTGCGGCTGAAGGTGAGCGTATTCGTCAACAGGCTAAAGAAGCTGTTGATCAAGAAATCAATTCTGCTCGCGAAGAATTACGTCAACAAGTAGCTGCTTTGGCAGTAACTGGCGCAGAAAAAATCCTGAACCAGCAAGTTGACGCAGAAGCTCATAACGCCATGCTGTCTCAGCTGGCTGCTAAACTTTAAGAGAGGCGAATCATGGCTGAACTCTTGACGTTGGCACGTCCGTATGCCAAAGCAGCATTTGCTTATGCTTCTGAGCAAGGTGCAACAGACAATTGGTCGAATGCGTTACAAGTGCTCAGTGCTGCGGTGCAAGACGAAGCATTTTCCGCTTATTTAAATCGCCCTGAACTTACTCCTGTGGAGCAAGTGAAGCTTTTTGCTAAAGTTTTAGGTGAAGATCAGTCTCAAGCAGTGTCTAACTTTTTGACACTTCTTGCAGATAACGATCGTTTAATGTTGTTACCTGAAATTGAAGCAGAATATGAACAGCTTAAATCACAGAATAACAACAATGTGGATGTCGTGATTGAATCGGCTTTCCCATTAACTGCTGAGCAAGAGCAATTGTTGAAATCTGCTTTAGAAAAGCGTTTTAACAGTACTGTAACTGTTTCAGTTGAAGTTAAACCTGAGCTTATTGCAGGTGTTGTGATTCGTGCAGGCGATCAAGTGATAGATGATTCTGCGCTTAACAAGCTTGAAAAAATGCGTACTCGTCTTCTTGCATAATGCAAATGATGAAGACTGAACTATTAAAAGATTGAGGAATAGCGCAATGCAACAACTGAATCCATCCGAGATCAGTGCGCTCATTAAACAGCGTATCGGCGATCTGGACACCAGCGCGACCGCTAAAAACGAAGGGACCATTGTTATGGTTTCCGACGGTATTGTGCGTATTCACGGCCTTGCTGATGCAATGTACGGTGAAATGATCGAATTCGACGGCGGCTTATACGGTATGGCACTGAACCTAGAACAGGATTCAGTGGGCGTCGTTGTTTTAGGTAACTACTTAAGCCTTCAAGAAGGTCAAAAAGCGCGTTGCACAGGTCGTGTATTAGAAGTTCCGGTTGGTCCAGAACTTTTAGGCCGTGTAGTAGATGCTTTGGGTAACCCAATTGATGGTAAAGGCCCAATTGATGCAAAATTAACTGATGCTGTTGAAAAAGTAGCACCAGGCGTAATTTGGCGTCAATCAGTGGATCAACCTGTACAAACTGGTTATAAATCAGTAGATACAATGATCCCTGTAGGCCGTGGTCAGCGTGAGTTGATCATTGGTGACCGTCAAACTGGTAAAACAGCTATGGCGATCGATGCGATCATCGCGCAGAAAAACTCTGGCATTAAATGTGTATACGTAGCTATTGGTCAAAAACAATCGACTATTGCTAACGTTGTGCGCAAGCTAGAAGAAACTGGCGCTATGGCGTATACCACTGTTGTAGCAGCAGCTGCAGCCGATCCAGCAGCAATGTTGTATTTGGCTCCATACTCTGGCTGTACAATGGGTGAATACTTCCGTGACCGCGGTGAAGATGCACTAATCATTTATGATGATTTGTCTAAGCAAGCTGTTGCTTACCGTCAAATTTCATTGTTATTACGTCGTCCACCAGGTCGTGAAGCGTATCCAGGTGACGTATTCTATCTTCACTCACGTCTTCTTGAGCGTGCTTCGCGCGTTTCTGCTGACTATGTTGAGAAATTCACGAATGGTGAAGTTAAAGGCCAAACTGGTTCATTAACTGCATTACCAATCATTGAAACTCAAGCGGGTGACGTATCTGCATTCGTACCAACGAACGTAATTTCGATCACTGATGGTCAGATCTTCCTTGAAACATCATTATTCAACGCAGGTATTCGTCCTGCTGTGAACGCGGGTATCTCTGTATCTCGTGTTGGTGGTTCAGCGCAGACTAAGATCATCAAAAAATTGTCTGGTGGTATCCGTACTGCTTTGGCGCAATACCGTGAATTGGCAGCGTTTGCTCAGTTCGCTTCTGACCTTGATGAAGCAACGCGTAAGCAACTTGAACATGGTCAACGTGTAACTGAATTAATGAAGCAAAAACAATATGCTCCATATTCAATTGCTGACCAAGCTGTTTCAATTTATGCATCTAACGAAGGCTACATGGCTGACGTTGAAGTGAAGAAAATCGTAGACTTTGATGCTGCGTTAATCTCTTACTTCCGTTCAGAAAATGCTGCGTTAATGCAAAACATCGATGAAACTGGTGATTACAACAAAGACATCGAAGCTGCAATCAAAGCAGGTATTGAAAGCTTTAAAGCGACTCAAACTTACTAATTTCAACTTTAGTTGGATTTAGTTTTGGTTTGGTTCACGGATCAACCTTCGAGGGCTCGAAAGGGCCTTCGAATACTAGGTTAAGCGTATGGCAAATTTAAAAGAAATTCGCGCCAAAGTAGCTAGTATCAAAAGCACGCAGAAAATTACTCGCGCGATGCAGATGGTAGCAGCTTCTAAGATGCGTCGTGCGCAAGAGCGCATGGCTCAAGGCCGTCCGTATGCCGAAAATATGCACCGTGTAATTGCTCACTTGGTTCAAGCGAATCCTGAATACAAACACCGTTATATGGTTGAACGCCCGGTTAAGCGCGTTGGCTATATCATTGTGTCTTCAGATCGTGGCCTTGCTGGTGGTTTGAACATTAACTTGTTCAAAAAAGTGGTTAAACACGTACAACAGCAACAAGAGCAGTCAATTGAAGTTCAATTTGCTTTAATTGGTCAAAAAGCGGTTTCGTTTTTTAAAAACTACGGCGGTAAAGTGCTGGGTGCTACGACAAATGTCGGTGATACACCAAGCCTTGAACAGTTATCTGGTTCTGTGCAGGTGATGTTAGACGCATTTGATAAAGGCGAGTTAGATCGTATTTATCTTGTGTCAAACGGCTTTGTCAATGCCATGACTCAAAATCAAAAGATCGAACAACTTGTTCCTTTGGCTGCTGCTGAAGAAGACAAGACCCTTAACCGTCAATACGGTTGGGATTATATCTATGAGCCTGAAGCTGAAGAGCTTTTAAATGGTTTATTGGTTCGTTATATCGAGTCTGTGGTATATCAAGGCGTGATCGAAAACATCGCGTGTGAGCAGTCAGCTCGTATGGTTGCAATGAAAGCTGCAACGGACAACGCAGGTGATTTGATCAAGAGCCTACAACTTATTTATAACAAGCTGCGTCAAGCCGCGATTACTCAGGAAATTTCTGAGATCGTTGGTGGTGCCGCTGCCGTTTAACATTATTTTGAATTGAGGAGACAGCAATGAGTAGCGGTCGTATCATTCAGATCATCGGCGCGGTTATCGACGTCGAGTTTGAACGTAACAGCGTTCCTAAGATCTATGACGCTCTCCACGTTGATGGCACTGAAACTACATTAGAAGTTCAGCAACAACTTGGTGATGGCGTAGTTCGTACTATTGCAATGGGTTCTACTGAAGGCCTTAAGCGTGGTTTGAACGTAACGAATACTAACGCACCAATCTCTGTACCAGTGGGTACAGCGACTTTGGGTCGTATCATGGACGTTCTTGGTCGCCCAATCGACGAAGCTGGTCCAGTTGCGACTGAAGCGCGTTTGCCGATTCACCGTCAAGCACCTTCTTATGCTGAACAAGCAGCTTCTACTGACCTTTTAGAAACTGGTATTAAAGTCATCGACTTACTATGCCCGTTCGCTAAAGGTGGTAAAGTTGGTCTGTTCGGTGGTGCCGGTGTTGGTAAAACTGTAAACATGATGGAGTTGATCAACAACATCGCTAAAGCGCACTCAGGTTTATCTGTGTTCGCTGGTGTTGGTGAGCGTACTCGTGAAGGTAACGACTTCTATCACGAGATGAAAGACTCAAACGTTCTAGACAAAGTAGCAATGGTCTACGGTCAGATGAACGAGCCACCGGGTAACCGTTTACGCGTAGCGTTGACTGGTTTGACCATGGCTGAGTACTTCCGTGACGAGAAAGACGAAAACGGCAAAGGCCGTGACGTACTATTGTTCGTAGATAACATCTACCGTTATACACTAGCAGGTACTGAAGTATCAGCACTTCTAGGTCGTATGCCATCTGCAGTAGGTTACCAACCGACACTTGCAGAAGAGATGGGTGTTCTTCAAGAACGTATTACATCGACTAAGTCTGGTTCGATTACGTCAATCCAAGCGGTATACGTACCTGCCGATGACTTAACAGATCCATCGCCTGCAACTACGTTTGCTCACTTAGACGCAACTGTAGTATTGAGCCGTGACATCGCATCTTCTGGTATTTACCCAGCGATCGATCCACTTGACTCAACTTCACGTCAGTTAGATCCACTAGTAGTGGGTGCTGAGCATTACGAGATTGCTCGTTCAGTTCAAAACGTTCTTCAACGTTATAAAGAATTGAAAGACATCATCGCGATTCTTGGTATGGACGAGCTTGCAGAAGAAGATAAGTTGACTGTTTACCGTGCGCGTAAAATCCAACGTTTCTTCTCTCAACCGTTCCACGTAGCTGAAGTGTTTACTGGTGCTCCTGGTAAACTTGTACCGCTTAAAGAAACGATTCGTGGCTTTAAAGGTCTTTTAGCTGGTGAATATGACCACATTCCAGAACAAGCGTTCTATATGGTTGGTGGTATTGACGAAGTAATTGCTAAAGCTGAGAAACTTTAATTAGTTACCTAATTTAGGAGATTCTCATGTCGACTATGCAGTGTGATGTTGTAAGTGTTCAAGAGTCTTTGTACTCTGGCACTGTAACGATGCTAATTGCTAAAGGTGCTGGTGGTGAGTTAGGTATTATGCCTGGTCACGCGCCACTAGTAACTTTACTCAAGCCGGGTACAATCCGTGTTCTGCTTGAAAACGGTACAGAAGAGTTAATCTATGTATCTGGTGGTGTTCTAGAAGTTCAACCGCATGTTGTTACGGTTCTTGCAGATACTGCAGTCCGTGCAGAAAACTTAGATGAAGCAGCAATTCTTGAAGCGCGTAAACACGCTGAACAATTGCTTGCAAATCAAAAGAGCGACTTGGACTCGGCTGCTGCTTTGGCTGCTCTTGCAGAAACTGCTGCTCAGTTGGAAACCATCCGCAAAATCAAAAACCGCGCTCAATAAGAGAAGGTTTGAGATTAAAAAAAGCCACCGAAAGGTGGCTTTTTTTATGTCTGTTGATAAAAATGCGTCAATTGCTTATTTCATGATGAGTTTGTTGGTTTCTTAGTTGTCATTGTTCAAATGGATTGGATCGGTCTGTTGCATACGAGCAATCTTTGTTTTGCATGATAGTGCTTCGTCTTTTAACTGTACGCTGGCTTGTAAAATATTTTGAATACTCAATTTTTGAAACTCAGCTGAACCAGCGCTCCTATGCTTGATATATTGTGTTAAGCAGGGGTATGACTATCTAAAGTTGCATATCTTTTATTCAATGGAAGTTATATTTTGAACGCTTCTTTATGAGGGTAGATGAAGATGAACCTGATTGCACATGAATCCCACTTTTGGGAACTTTACCAAGATTTTGAGCATTATTATCTGAGTATCGCAGTCGATATGAGTTCAGTGGTGTCGTGTTGGGACTTGGTACTGACTTCAGAAGAAATATTGCAATATGAACATCGGGGTCGTACGAGTATTCAGGAGCTGACCAAAGTCATGATTGAAGCAGCTTACAAAGGTGATTTCTCAATGATGGTAGCACGTTTAGCCAAGCCATATGAGCGTCACGCCATGCAAAAGGCTTTTAAAGAATGGTTAGCGCAGAGCAAAACTCAGGAACAGTCTTCGTTTTGATGAGGTATGAGCTTAAAGCATTGTTTTAAATTTATTTCAAAAAGCTTTGACGCAATTGGCTGAACATCATGCGGCTAACGCTATCGTGTTGCGTCCCAATCAACTTTTTGATTTGCTCAACTTGAGGTTCATCTTCAGGAATCACAATCTCTGGATCGATTTCGATATCCGAATTGGGCATGGTGTTGGACGGTTGTACAAGCAAATTTGAAGATGGGTGTTCGGCATGCCAAAGTTGTGTTTCGAGTGACATGATGTACTTATATTCATCGGTATTGGGGTTAAATCGCTTATATAGCCTTAGGTCTTGCATCGCATCTTGACGGCTTCGACGAGGCATATCTGTTTCGACTTCCAACCATTCAGAGATAACCGGATGAATTTCATGTTGCATCAGTTGGTAATAAAGCCAATCGCTGAGCAGGCTATGATCGATGTCAGACAGATACGGGCTGTTTTGTTGCAGCAATTGTTGTAAGTGTTCGAGAACCAAAATTTCTTGCTTTTGTAAGGCATAGCGCGCTTCAGCATCAAATTGTTGGTATTCTTCAACTGGAATTTCAGTGAAATGTTGCTGTTCGACGAAAGCATCTACAATATGCGTTTGAAATAAGGTATTCCATTGCTCTAGCGCATGAATTTCGAGCTGTTGTAGCTCTTTAAACGCTTTGGTTTGATAGCGGCTGAGTTGAAGGCGCTGAATATTTTGTTGGTTGAGCTCAATTTTTTGTTTGATGTATTCAGCATAAGCACCTTGTTGTTTGGGACTGACAGGGCTGACAACATCCACCAAAAGTAATTGCTGCTGTTGTTTGTATTTGAGCCAGTCCTGAATACGTTGAACTTCTTTATGCTCTTTAGAAAAAAACTGTGTTAAGTGTGGCGTGGTTTTTTCAGGCATTAAAAAGTGCATCCCGCCAAAGACGATGATTGCTAAACAGGCGATCACAAGAATGACTTTTTTCATTATAAAAATGTTTTTCTGTGTTTCTTATTTGTACATGGTAGCCTAAAAATGAGAAATAGTTAATGTTTTTTCATTAAAGCTTCAAATCTGTATGGGTGAAATTGAAAATTCACCTTGCCCGAGAATACGAAATTTATACAGTGCATCAAAGCCTTCAGCATAGTGTGGTGGTTCAAATTTTTGAGCGGTGGCTCTGATCCCGACTTCTGGAATGCAGGCTTTACCTTCGCGTGAGTGGTTGCGTTCAAGTGCACCTTTAAGCTCAGTCTCAAAGAATAGCCTACAATTTCAAAGCCTGCAGCCTGAGCACTAGCAATATAACGGGCCCGATCGGCTAACGTAGGGTTGGTATTGTCAATTACCATTTTGGTTTTTGAGGCCAGTCCTGCTTCAAAAATGATTTTTTCACGATGCCGTGTTTTCAGCATATCGAGGTTGATGCGCAAATGGCTATGTGCCAAATTCAACAGATAATAGCTCGATTTTCCCGAAGCTTGGATGCCCATAAAAATAATCAGCTGCATGTGTGAGCTCGTGCCTCAATCAAAGTAGGAGAAAACGGTTGTAGTCATTTTCTCCTACTCTATTGCTGAAAGCACCAATATTTAAATGTTTTAAGATTGGTTTGTGTTTGAGCTATCATTCTCAGCTTGTTGCGGAATCATCATTGAAGCTAATTTCAACATTTCAGATTGAATAGTACCCATTTGCTGTTGCATCTTTTTAAAGTCGACTTGGCTGAAATCGACTTGTCCATTTAAAAAAGGCGAAGCTAAAACTTGTTGGTTGGCAGACAGTAATTTTTCACGGATATCATTGATTTCTTGGGTTTTAAGATTCAGGCCATTCAAGGCATTATTGAAACTTGTGAGCTGTTGTTGTAAAGCTGTCGCGGCATGTTGCAACTGTTGTTGATCATGCTGTTCAATTGCGGCCTGCAAGTCACTTTGGGTTTCTTGCAGCTGAGTGACGTATTCGCCTGCTTTTAATTGCATATCTGCCACATCACGCACGATATAGAGCATGTTGCCACTTTTCAGTTCAGCTTTGTCAGGGCTTTGTGTATTCGCTGATTGGTGTTGCTGAGAGGACTCAGTCTGGATGTCTTGCTGATTCGGCTCTGTTGCTTGCTCACAGCCAATGAGTAGGATGCCTGAACTAAACAGTGCAAAAGGAAGAACTAAGTTTTGTAAAAGCTTTTTCATCATCAAATCAATATTGGGCTATGTATTTTTTAATATAAGGGCAAAATGTGTAGATAAAATGCTGGGTTTCAAAGTCATAACAAAACTTTTTAAAATACGAAAAGAGTGCCTGAACACTCTTCATTTACAGCAGTTTAACCAGCAATGATTTTAATAATGGAATGATTGCGAATGTCTGTCAGTACATAGTCGCCATTCACTTTAATCCACTGTTGGTTTTTACTTGGTTTGCTGAGTTTTTTGTATTTTTGATGATCTACTTTATAGGCATTGCTATGGTAAGCGCTTGGGAGTTTTTGACCTGCTTTCCAGTCTTGAGACGGACGGTTGGCTTTCTTTACAGTGGCTTGAGTTGGCTGTTGATGTCCATTTGATGTGTGCTGTTGCGCATGTCCGTGTGACTGAGCTGCGTGATGTTGCTGATGTTGTTCTTGTGGTACTGCTAGTGCAGGAAGGGCAATCAATGCGGTTGAGATAGATAAAATAGCTGCTTTTATAAAGGTATTCATGAGCTTCACTTCGGGTTGTCTTGAGCGGATAGATGCATCATAGAGTGAAGTGTTTGATTGATCGTGAATGAAGTGTTGTAAAATCACCAAAATAAAGAAGAAATAATGGAGATTGAGCCGATTCGAGTGTCATTACTCATTTAAAAAAATAAAATATAAGCAGCCGTTAAATTCGACTGCTTATAAACAGCTTCCGGCTTATTTGGCCAATTCGGCATTGATAGCATCGATAATACGCGGATCATTGGCCGTAATGTCTGGTGCAAAACGCGCAACCACTTCGCCATTTTTATTGATTAAGAATTTCTCAAAGTTCCACAGCACTTCAGGTGGTTCGTTCGGTGTTAAACCATAGTTCACCAAGTCTTTCCACCAAGGGCCTTCACCGATGCGTTCAGGCACTGCTTGGGTGAGCGTTTCATATAACGGATGTTTGTCATCCCCTGCGACCGAGATTTTTGAAAAAAGCGGGAAATCCACTTGATAGTTTAAAGAGCAGAATTCTTGAATTTCAGCATCTGAACCCGGTTCTTGTGCCAAGAAATTGTTGGCAGGAAAACCTAAAATCTCTAAACCTTGTGATTTTTTGTCCTGATAGAGTTTTTCTAAACCTTCGTACTGCGGTGTGAGGCCACATTTAGATGCCACATTCACCACCAAGAGAACTTTACCTTGGTATTGGTTTAAGTTGATGTCTTCGCCCTGAATGGATTTGACTGGAATATTATAAATCGAAGTGCTCATTTGCGTGTCCTTATACGATGTGCATTTTATTGTGTTGGAAGCGTTCGACAAAGTCACGCCCATTTGCGGATTGATCGCAACAAAAAAGCAAGCCAAGGCTTGCTTTAAAGGGTAGGGAGGTCATTAAGACGCTGGAGCCGCTTTGACTTTCGCTTCCAAAGCCGTTACATCAGCAATGATCGATTTCTGCAATTCAGTGGCTTTGTTTTGAAGTTCGGTGATTTTCGCGCTATCTGGCGTTGTTTTTGTACTTTCTTTGGTGAGCTCGACACCCAGATCATTGGCGTCCTGCATTTTTTCACGTAAAGCATCTACTTCAGCACTTTTTAAGGTTAAGGCATCTAATTCATCATTAAATTGCTTCACATAGGTTTCTGTTTTTTCAACCATATTTTTAATTTGAGCGGGATCCTTTTTCTCTAAGGTTGCACTCACTTCTTTTTGAAACGCGGCGGCTTCTTGAGCTTTGGCATTCGATAGCGTTTGTACGGCTAACAAATCGGCTTGAATATCGACAATATTGTTATTGCTATGATTAGCAACGATAGTAGTTGCTTCGGTTGAGGTCGCTTCAGATGCAGACGTCGTTTGTTCAACGGCTGGCTCAGTTCCTTTTTTTTCGCACGCAGCCAAAGTAAGTGTGGCCATACAAACTGTGGTTAAAAGTAACTTTTTCATAACGACATCCTTCTATCGGGAAATATGTTTTTGTAGGCCAGAGTTTAAGAGCAATGACCAATCAATTAAAAAATACGTTCGCTAGAACAGCATTAATACGATGCAGAGATCGTTGACATTGTTCTATGGTGTTTTTGTAGAGTGAAGCTGCTGAAATACATCAATTTATTGAAATGTATAGTTTTATATTGTCTTAATATTATGTTTTTTATGAAGTTTATATTTTAAAATAAATGTATCAATTATGTGTGATACCCAAATGATATTCGAATAAATCATAAAAATGTTTTACCATTCATTTAAATTTTGCAAACAAAAGCTAACCGGGAAAAAGAATGAGTACCACACCACAACGTATGTATTGGGCTTTGAGTCTCCCTATCATTGCCGTACTCATTTGGTCGATCAATATTGTCGTCACGCGTTATGTGGCAGATTTCATTTCGCCAGTCAGTATTAGTTTTTATCGGTGGTTCTTTGCCTTCATTCTGTTAACACCTTTTGTCGTGCGACCTTTATGTCGGCAGTGGGCATTAATTCGAGCACATCTGGGTCAGTTGGCAGTGCTAAGTGCATTTGGTCTGGTGTTGTATCAGGGCTTAGCCTACACCGCAGCGCACTATACGACCGCGACTAATATGGGACTGATTAATGCCTTTATTCCGATCTTTACCATTTTTGTTTCACTTTTGATTTTAAAAGATATTCCAAATCGTTTTGCGATGATCGGGAGTATTTTATCTTTTGCAGGTTTGGTTTATATCATTGGGCAGGGCAATCTTGCAGGCCTAGTTCAATCGGGCGGGCATTTGGGTGATGTCCTGATGGTGGTTGCGGTATTCTTTTATGCCTTTTATGGGGTGTTTTTGAAAAAGTGGCAATTGCAAATTCCCTTGATGTTGAGCCTCTATGTGCAGATCTTTTTTGCACTGCTTTACCATTTACCTTTTATTGCCTATTTCGGTCTCGATTCAATCAATAGTCAAAATGCGGCAAGTGTCATGTATGCCAGCATTTTCCCTTCCTTAGTTGCCCCTTTACTATGGATGTTGGCCATTACCCATTTAGGGCCGAATCGAACCAGTATTTTTATGAACTTGATGCCGGTCTTTACCGCAGTGATTGCTTATGTTTGGTTGAAAGAGGCGTGGACGGTTTATCATACGGTCGGTGGTGTGGTCATTATCTGTGGTATTTTACTCGCACAGCGTAAAACAGCATTAAAAACGACACCTTTAGCAAACTCGATGGATTGATATTGGTTGAAAAACGACCATTTAAATTATTTTTTTAATAGAATAATTCATTAATAAGTTAATTTATTAATGCTATTTTAGATGATTAATGTATTTAATGTATGCAAAAGCTGATTAAAAATAGGTAGATAATTTGAATTATATTTTAATTATCTCCATTAATCAGCGTTTTAACGCTGTTTTTAATATAAAAAATCTATTTGTTTAGAAATGCAATTTGCTACATAATACGCGCACTGCAAACTTAGGCCAATGTCAAAACGGGCATTAAGTGTTTGCTCATCAGTTTTCAGACCCTCTGGATGTGATTACACATCCTTTTTTATGCTCAGCCATCCCTATATGGCTGAGCTTTTTTTTATCTATTTTTCATTAAAAATCCTGAGAAATAGCACGCTTTTAGGCACGAATCACTGCTCCAGTTTCGGCATCGAGTATGCGACTCGGTTCTTGGCTCAAGCCTAGGTCACCATTCAGATAATTCACTTGTTGTGCAAAGTAGTGATTGGCATCTTGTAGTGAACGAGCAGGTGGCAATCTAGCAGGGTTGGCACTGGTTGAGACTATGAAGCCTTGAAAGGCATTGCAAAGTGCCACACAAATCGGATGTGTGGTTACCCGTACAGCAACTTTAGGATGATTGCCTTTAATCCATGTCGGAATATGTTCATTTGTAGGTAGCAACCACGTGGTTGCGCGTTCTGATGGACTACGATCACTCCAGCTGTCGATCACTTGTTGACGGATGTGGGGATCTAAATGTTCTAAAAGTGGTTCAACTTGAGCAATTTGCCCAGCCAGTAAAATTACCCCTTTTTCAATCGGGCGTTGCTTAATCTGCAAAATATCTAGAAAGGCTTGTTCGTTATACGGATCACAGCCTAAACCCCATACTGCTTCTGTTGGATATGCTAAAACTTGACCTTGTTTTAAACATTGCGCCGCTTCAGTCACAGAGGTGGTAATCATTACACTTTGTACCTTTTATTGATTCATAAAGGGTTATTGTGAACCTTATTGGCTGGAACGGCAACGCAGATAATTGCCAGCCTGTTGTTGTGCGAGCCCCAAAATCTCCAGTTCCATTAACTGGCTGGTGAGTGTGGCAATATCGGTGTTCAGTTTGAAATTAAGTTGATCCATATTTTGTCCCACCCAATCCAGTTGATTATAAAGTTCGAGTAAATCAGATGGGATCTCAATACTAGCGCTTGGGGTGGTTTCTTGCGACTGGGATTGGCTATGCCATTGAGTGGGGAGTGCCAAGTCTTCAATGATTTGCTCAGGATGATCAACCAAAATCGCCCCTTCTCGGATCAGTTGATGACAGCCTTGATGGTGTTCACTGTAAATATGACCGGGGATCGCAAAAATAGTTTTCCCTTGCTCTGCGGCTCTTTGGGCAGTTCCTAGAGAGCCACTTTTGAGTGCGGCTTCTGCAACCACAACCCCTAAACTCAGTGCACTGACGATGCGGTTGCGCCGTGGGAAATTGTGCTGTAAGGGTGGTGTATGCGGTAAAAATTCAGTAATTATGCAGCCATTATTTTCTAATATTTGTGTGCGCAGTGTTTGATGTTGGGAGGGGTAAGTGAGATCTAAGCCCGTGCCCATCACTGCAATGGTACGTTGATATTTTAAACCGCCCTGATGTGCGGCTGCATCAATGCCTTCAGCTAAACCACTGCAAATATAAAAGCCTTTTTCGGCGAGGTAATAAGCAAAGTCATAAGCCACTTGTTTGCCGTGCGGACTGGGTTTTCGACTACCGACGATAGCAACTTGAGGTTGGAGTAAACTTTGTGGATTGCCCTGACCAAATAAAATGGGTGGTCGATCAGAATAGGGCAGCAGCTGCGAGGGATAATGACTTTCACTATCAAGCAAAATAAAATCACAACTGGCTTGGACGTCATGCAGTAAAGTTTGTAATTTGGTTTGTCCAGCAGGTGTTTGAATTTCTACGACACGTTGTAGATGACTTTTGTGTAAGCCGAGATTTGGCCAGATCTGAAGATTGGAGGCAGCAACAGCTTTTGTGCTTGTGCCAAAATGCTGCTGTAGTTTTTGAAAGCTCGATAAAGAATGCTGAACTAAATACCACAGGGTGATTGTTGCAATCTGTTCATGTGATAAAGAGTTCAGCATGTATACACCTTAAGGCAACGGATTATTCATCCACAACAGATGGAGAAAGTTTCGCGCCCAAGTTCATTGGCAGTTCGCTGTCGAGCACATAAGCATAGCTGACACGGTCAAAGGTTTTAAAGACCATGATGTTGCCGATACGCTCCGTTGGAAGGGTCAGTTTTTCATTGGTTTTCGGATCACGAATTTCTTGACCCTTTTGACTCACTGAGAACACATAACCCGATTGAACGCCATCCACTGTACCACGGTCAATGGTTACAACTGAATGCTTCGCAGCTAGACCAATCGAACCTTGAACACGAATCACTTGTCCACCATCAGTCACATCTTGTGCATGTGTTGGGTAGAACAAGGTTGGAAGCATGGCGTCGTATTCAGGCAGTACGCGATAACCACGACGTACTTCAGAATTATACGAATCTGTGATTTCTAAAGTGGACATGTCATTTTCACCACGAATGGCAATGGCTGAACCAACCTGAGTCAATTCTAGACCTAGATTTTGTTTTTTGCCCTCTGCATCCGTCACAATGTACGGTTCGCCTTCACGGTAAATTGCGTAGCGTTGACCGACTTCGATGCCTTGGCCACGTGCATAAACGGTTTGACCTTTACCTGCAATCACACGCTCATCGGCAGCACCGACGATATATGGTATACCTTCCAAAGATTCTTCGGAAAGAATCGTGCTGTGTTCAAGCCAGTTTTTAATGTATTCCAGTGGAATGACAGGAATGGCATTGTTTAAGGACTCAACACGTGCTTGAGGTTGAAGTTTAGTGCCGCCTGTATAACGACGAATGATCCCTTCACAGCCATCGCCTTCGTCTTTACCAATAATTGGACGGCCTTCATGAGTACACATCAGTAAGCGGTCACCTGGGAAAATCCAATGCGGATTTTTGACGTGTCTATTGCTGGCCCAAATTTCAGGCCAACGCACAGGATTATTTAGGAAACGTTTAGAAATATCCCACAGGGTATCGCCTTTTTTCACCACATAAACATTCGGTGCATTGGTTTTTAAAGCAGGTGGATTGTAATTTCGTGTAGGCGCCGCTTGAGCTGTTGAAATGACGCCTGCGCCAACACTTACGCAAACCGCAAGTGCTAACATGTGTTGCTTAAACCCCAAGGCACTAAAAGATGGCATGCCCATAAAAACCTTTTTCATTATCATAATTCCTAAAATTATGTATGTAGTTGCGTTATAATAACGATATTACACACATTTTTTTGATCAAGCATTCCCTTCATTTGGTTTTTTGATCAATGGCATAATTGAGGACGCAGTATGGCCTTATTACCTATTTTAAGTTTTCCTGATCCCCGTCTTCGTACCATTGCAGAACCCGTCGAAGAAGTTACTGATGAAATTCGTCAGCTGGCTGCAGATATGTTTGAAACCATGTATGAAGCGCCAGGCATTGGACTTGCCGCGACACAAGTTGATCGTCATATTCAGTTGATTGTCATGGACTTGTCTGAACATAAAGATCAACCTTTGGTATTCATTAACCCCAAAGTTACCCCATTGACTGAAGAAACGCAGCCCTATGAAGAAGGCTGCCTATCAGTTCCCCAAATATACGACAAAGTTGAGCGCCCGTCACGCGTAAAGATCGAAGCAATTAACCTTGAAGGTCAAGCATTTGAGATCGAAGCTGACGAACTTCTCGCTGTTTGCATTCAACATGAAATGGATCACTTAAATGGCAAATTGTTCGTCGACTATTTGTCACCACTAAAGCGCCAACGCGCACGTGAAAAAGTGGAAAAATTGACCCGTCAGCGCCAAAAAGACAAAGTGGCTGTAAAACGCGGTTAAGTTTTTTGCTTAAAAATCATCTTTAAAGTGAGCCCAATTTCAATTGGGCTTTGTTATACTGGCCGCGTTCCCAATTCGGATGGAATGGATTGTTTTTTAGAGCTGCGTTGCTACTGTCTTGTGTAGCCGTATTTTTACAGATTGCTGTTTTTTTACAGCCTTTACTACCGACGCAATATCAAATTGCGCCGGTCTGTGAAACTATTTCGCGTGCGCTTTTACTCAAACCAGTTGAACATCTCAGTTCTCATGCTGAAAAGCATTCCACACATCATCATGAAATGCAGGCTCAGCATGAACTCAGTTCACAACCTGCCGAACACAATCATCATGATGCAAGTCATCAATGCCAATACTGTACGGTATATGGCAATCTCGTGTTGCCGCCTGATTTAGAGTTAAAAGCGGTACTTGACCGTATTCAAGTCCGTTTAATTGCATTCCAAAAAGCCTTTGTGCATGTTTGGTTTGCACTGCAACAACTCTTCTTACTGCCTCAAGGGCGAGCACCGCCACTGTTTGTATAAACCTAGACATATATTTTTCGGGTCTTAACGGACTCTAGCCTAGTTGTATTTATAGATTCAGTGAGAATAAAAATGGCTCAGCCTACATTCTTTTTACAGCCTCTTGCGGCTGCGATTTCTCTTGCTTGTTTTTCAAGCGTAGTATTTGCCGCTGACGCAGACAGCGCACACATTTTAGCGCCTATCGTGGTGACGGCTCAGCAGGGCAATGATGCCCATGGTCTGATTGTACATGCCGACCCTAAACAACCCACTCAGCCAATTCCTGCGGTTGATGGTGCAGCCTACCTACAAAGTATTGTGGGTTTTAACCAAATCAAAAATGGCGGCGCGAATGGTGACGTCACCTTCCGCGGTATGTTTGGCTCACGTATTAAAATCCTCACAGATGGTACGGAAAATTTAGGTGCATGCCCAAGCCGTATGGATAATCCTGCTTCTTATGTTTCTCCTGAAAGCTACGACAAAATCACGGTCGTAAAAGGGCCACAAACTGTTCAGTATGCGCATACCGGTTCAGCTGCAACTGTTATTTTTGAACGTGAGCCGGAGCAGCTCACTTCCGCGAAACCTTATCGCGGGCAAGCCAGTGTCATGCTTGGTTCTTACGGTCGTTTGGATCAGAATGTTGAAGCCGCTGTTGGTGATGAAACGAAATACGCACGTTTAAATGCCAATCGTTCGATTGCAGATAGCTATCAAGATGGCGCTGGCAATACAGTTCCGTCCGATTGGGAAAAGTGGAATACTGATCTCGCGCTGGGTTGGACTCCGAATGAGGACACATGGGTAGAGCTGAAAGGTGGGAAGAGTGATGGTGAGGCAGTCTATGCTGGACGTAGCATGGATGGCTCTAAGTTTGCTCGTGAAAGTCTAGGTTTACATGTTGAAAAGAAAAACATTGGCGAGGTGATCAAGAAAGTCGAAGCGCAAGTGGACTATAGCTATAACGATCATGTCATGGATAATTTTCGCTTAAGAACGCCACCGACAACGACGATGCATGGTATGCAGATGACTGTGCCGAATAAGATGGAAATGGAAGTAACGCGCCGAACTTTGAATGCGCGTGCTGCAATGACTTCTGAATGGGACCAAGTTAGCCTGATGACAGGAATAGACTCGCAGCGCAATAAGCATGGCGGCAATATGATTATGTATGCAATGCCGAGTATGAATTCTCCCTTTAAAACCAATATGGAATTTGAGTCTTATGGGGCTTTCGGTGAGCTGAGTTATGTATTCAATGATCAGCATAAACTGGTGACAGGTGCACGCGTCGATCAAGCAAAGATTGATAACTTAGCCACAGATACGGAGCGTAAAGAAACCCTGCCAAGTGGTTTTGTTCGAATTGAAAGTGAACTTGCGGAACATGTTAAAACTTACGCAGGATTAGGTTATGTAGAGCGTGTGCCTGATTATTGGGAATTGTTTAGTACCAAATACCATCAAAGTACAGGTACGACCTTTGCCAATTTAGAGAATGAAAAAACCGCGCAGTTTGATGCAGGTTATCAATATGAACAGGGTGCATTTAAATCATGGGCTTCAGTTTATGCAGGTTTGATTCAAGACTATATATTGGTGGCATATACCCCAACAGGTTCAATGGGCAAGTTGGAAGCCAAAAGCCGAAATGTCGATGCAACCATTGCAGGTGCTGAAGCAGGTGTGGCTTACCAGTTGACGGATCAAATTCAAGCGGACATCAGTGCCATGTATGCATGGGGTGAAAATACAACGGATCACACAGCGTTACCGCAAATTGCACCATTAGAAGGACGTTTCAATCTACGCTATGTGCAAGAGAAATATAATCTTGGTTTGTTATGGCGTGTGGTGGCAGCACAAGATCGTACCAGCTATCGAGAAGGCAATATCATTGGATACGATTTAGAAGACAGTAAAGGTTTTGGGACTCTGTCTTTAAATGGGACTTATAATATCCAAAAAGATCTAGACCTTTCAGTCGGAATAGATAATGTACTGAATAAAAACTATGCCGAGCATTTGAATAAACTTGGAAGTTCAGGTTTTGGTTATGCTGCAACTGAACAATTCAATAATATTGGACGTAATTATTGGGCGCGTATCAGTATGAAGTTCTAAATATATTGTAATGATCGGAAACAGCCATTCTAGAAATAGAATGGCTGTTTTGGGTCTTAAGATAGAAATTGACTGAGAAAACAGCATTGTGAGTGGATATTCACCATAAAAAGTAGAAAGAAACAGCGATTTAAATGAAATATTTAAATATTATGTCGATATATTTTTATTTAAATTAATTAAAACAATGTATTAAGCTTAATTTTTGCGATTGTGGCGGTGTGGTTTATGGTGCTAGGTCGGAAGTAGGTAAATTTATTAAAAAATATTTTACATAAATAACAGTTACTTATGTTTTTATGAGTTTGAAAAATAAACATGTGAAAATATTTATTGAGTAAAGGGGGTTGTGTTGGTTTGGAAATGCTGTAGAATGCACATCCATCGGCGGTGAT
>RCUQ01000157.1_pt1 | contig 48056 bp, 44 predicted proteins | sample 2166351 | NCBI WGS metagenome assembly RCUQ01 (sample SAMN09932597, study PRJNA488358) | compost metagenome | feature: garden; material: soil; isolation source: compost soil in acetonitrile-enriched culture | place: Germany: Experimental Botanical Garden Goettingen | collected 2016-01-27
AACCCGGCATGTCCACCGCGCCGCATCAGCATCGGCTGGCAGTCGGTATCGATCTCGGTACGACCAATTCCCTCGTCGCAACGGTACGTAACAGTATTCCGGAAGTATTGACCGATGAAGAAGGGCGCGCCTTGTTGCCGTCCGTCGTGCAGTACATGAAAAATGGTCATGCGCAGATCGGCTATAAAGCGCTGGCATCACAAAGCACAGATCCAAAAAATACGATTGCTTCGGTCAAGCGCTTCATGGGCCGCGGCTTGAAAGACATCGCCTATGTCGAGAACCTGCCGTATGACTTTCTCGATACGCCCGGCATGGTGCAGCTTAAAACGGTGGCTGGCGTCAAAAGCCCGGTAGAAATCTCGGCCGAGATCCTCGCCACCCTGCGTCAGCAAGCGGAAGATGCGCTGGGCGATGAATTGGTGGGTGCAGTCATTACGGTGCCGGCTTACTTCGACGACGCACAACGACAAGCCACCAAGGACGCGGCCAAACTGGCCGGGCTGAATGTCTTGCGCTTGCTGAATGAACCGACTGCTGCAGCGATCGCCTACGGTCTGGATAACGCTTCAGAAGGCGTGTTCGCGGTCTATGATCTGGGCGGCGGCACTTTTGACGTGTCTATCCTCAAACTGACCAAAGGCGTGTTTGAAGTCTTGTCGACAGGTGGCGATTCGGCACTGGGCGGCGATGATTTCGACCATCGCTTGCTGTGCTGGATTATCGAACAAAGCAAGCTGGCGCCATTGTCGGATGAAGATCTCAGCATCTTGATGGTGAAGTCACGTGAAGCCAAGGAATTACTGTCGACCAAGTCGGAAACGCATATCGATGCGGCTCTGAACTCGGGCGAAGAAGTGCATCTGACCGTGACCGCCGCAGACTTTGTAAAAATGACGCAGCATCTGGTGGCGAAGACCATTACACCGACCAAGAAGGCGCTGCGCGATGCTGACCTGACGGTCGATGATGTTGACGGCGTGGTGATGGTAGGCGGTGCAACCCGTATGCCGCATATCCGCAAAGCCGTCGGTGAGTTTTTCCAGGCGACGCCGCTGGCGAATATTGATCCGGATAAAGTGGTTGCGCTGGGCGCAGCGGTACAAGCCAATTTGCTGGCCGGTAATCGTGCGGCAGGCGACGACTGGTTGCTGCTGGACGTGATTCCCTTGTCGCTGGGCATAGAAACCATGGGTGGTCTGGTGGAGAAAGTCATTCCACGTAACTCGACGATTCCATGTGCGCGTGCGCAAGAGTTCACCACCTTCAAAGATGGTCAGACCGCCATGGCGGTCCACATCGTGCAGGGTGAACGTGAACTGGTGAGTGATTGCCGTTCGCTGGCACGCTTTGAATTGCGCGGTATCCCGCCGATGGCGGCCGGTGCTGCGCGCATACGCGTGACGTATCAGGTGGATGCGGATGGACTGTTGTCGGTGTCGGCACGCGAACTGCGTTCCGGTGTCGAGGCATCGATTAGCGTCAAGCCATCATACGGTCTGGCCGATGATCAGATCGCGCAAATGCTGCAGGATTCGTTCAAATCCGCCGACGTCGATATGGCCTTGCGCGCTTTGCGTGAAGAGCAGGTGGAAGCCGAGCGCATCGTATTGGCGACCCAGTCGGCATTGGATGCAGACGGCGCTTTGTTGACGGATGATGAGCGTAATGCAGTCAGTGGCTTGCTGGTGGCCGTGCAGCAAAGCAGCAGCGGTGACGATCACCACGCGATCAAGGCGGCGGTAGAGGCGCTGGCGCAAGGTACAGAAGAATTCGCAGCACGCCGTATGGATCGCAGTGTACGCACTGCGCTTTCCGGCAAGAAACTGGACGAGATTTGATTCATGACTCTTCATCCTGTGTGATGAAGAGTAGTTAGGTGCGGGAGCAGGGCAGGCAACTTGTAGGCTGTCGCTGTTCCATGCATTAATACTTAAACTTTCGAGGTAAACCAAGTGCCCCAAATAGTTGTTCTGCCCCACCATACCTTGTGCCCGGATGGCGCTGTGATAGAAGCACCGGCAGGTAAATCGATATGTGATGTCTTGCTGGAAAACGATATCGACATCGAACACGCCTGTGAAAAATCCTGCGCATGTACCACCTGCCACGTCATCGTGCGGGAAGGCTTTGCTTCGCTCAATGAAGCCGGTGATACCGAAGAAGATTTGCTGGATAAGGCGTGGGGACTGGAAGCAGCATCGCGTCTGTCATGCCAGGCGATTGTGGCGGAAGAAGACCTGGTGGTTGAGATTCCACGTTATACAATTAATCACGCCAGCGAAAATCATTAATCAAGGAGAGCTGAGATGAAATGGACAGACACCATACGCATAGCGGAAGAGCTGAACGATAAATTTCCTGATATTGATCCGCTGACGATACGCTTTACCGACTTGCATCGCTGGGTATGCGAACTCGATGGTTTTGATGATGCACCTGATCATTCCGGTGAAAAAATCCTCGAAGCGATCCAGATGGCGTGGATAGAAGAAGCGCAATAATAGTTAGATGTGTTCCTGATCAAGATAAAAAAAGAGCGACCCGCGGGTCGCTCTTTTTTTGTGGGTACTGCTAAGCAGGATTAACGTGCACGCAGGTAACCATCCACTACGCGTACCGGATCACCATTGCTCCAGTTAGGCGGGTTGTTGTACGGGAAGGTGCGCACGCGACCATCATCCATACGAACGCGCACTTCATAGGTGGTCGCAGTGCGGGTACGTTTTTCGATTTCGTTACCGGCATAACCACCACCGACTGCACCGGCTACGGTAGCCAGGCTACGGCCATTGCCATTACCGATCTGGTTACCCAGCAAGCCACCAACGACTGCACCACCGACGATACCTACGCCGCTAGGTTGTGCTGCTGACTGTACGCTGCGGATGGATTCGATGCGACCACAGTTGCCACATACTTGTGCGACAGGTGCGGCTTGGGCCAGCTTGTTATTTGCGTTTTCACGGGCCTGGGCTTGTTTGGCTGCTTTCGCTGCTGCAGCCTGACGTTCGTCGGCTTCGCGGCGTGCTTCGTCAGCGCGCTCTTCGGCCGCTTTGGCATCTGCTGCTTTATCGGCAGCTTCTTTTTCCAGTGCGGCTATCGCTTCTTTTTGCGAGCCGGAGCTATTTGAGTTTGGCAACATCCCGGTCATGGCGGCGATCCCGACCAGACAGACTAAGAGGATGGCGACGGCTGCTGCAGCGATGAGCGGATGTATGCGGCTAGTTGGATTGGTGTTGGTTTCCATGATTCCCTCAGGCTTGGTTATTATTAGATCCGATTGGATTAGGTGCAGTATTGCCCGCTAGCTGCCAAATAAAAAGACAAATGTTGTGTCAAATGTAAGTCGATGTAACGAAGCGCTATAAAAGCCACGTTTTACCTCGCACCAATGAAAAAGGACTGCCGCGGCAGTCCTTTTTGTTTGCGTCTGGCAACACATTGGCCAGTCAGCGATAGCTCAAACGATTAGTCTTCACGACGCAAATGCGGGAACAGCAAGACGTCACGGATGTTAGGCGAGTCGGTGATGATCATCATCAGACGATCAATACCGATACCGCAGCCGCCGGTCGGAGGCATACCGTATTCGAGTGCGCGGATGTAGTCAGCGTCGTAATACATTGCTTCTTCATCGCCTGCATCTTTGGCAGCTACCTGTGCCTGGAAGCGTGCGGCCTGGTCTTCTGCATCGTTCAATTCGGAGAAGCCGTTGGCGATTTCGCGGCCAACCATGAACAATTCGAAGCGTTCGGTAATGCCAGCGACGGTATCCGATGCACGTGCCAGTGGCGATACTTCAACCGGATAGTCGATGATATAGGTCGGCTCCCACAATTGCGCTTCTGCGGTTTCTTCAAACAGCGCCAGTTGCAAGGCGCCGAGGCCGGAATGCGCATGCGGCTTCACGCCGAATTTTTTCAGCTCGGCCTTGATGAACTCGGCATCGTGCAATTGTTCGTTCGTATATTGCGGTGCGTATTTATTGATCGCGCCGACGATGGTCAGGCGATGGAAAGGCTTGGCCAGGTCCAGCTCGCGACCACCGTAGGTCAGTGTCGCGGTGCCGTGTGCATCGATGGCGGCCTGGCGGATTACGGCTTCGGTGAAGTCCATCAGCCATTTGTAATCGGTGTAGGCCGCATAGAATTCCATCATCGTGAATTCCGGATTGTGGCGGATCGATACGCCTTCATTGCGGAAGTTACGGTTGATTTCAAATACGCGATCAAAGCCGCCGACCACCAGGCGCTTCAGGTAAAGCTCAGGTGCGATACGCAGGAACATTTCCATGTCGAGCGCATTGTGATGCGTGACGAAAGGCTTGGCTGCGGCGCCGCCCGGGATCGTGTGCAGCATAGGCGTCTCGACTTCCATGAAGTCGTGCTCGGCCATGAAGCGGCGGATCGACGAGATCGCTGCGGTACGTGCCTTGAAGGTGCGGCGCGTATCTTCATTCATGATCAGGTCGACGTAACGCTGGCGATACTTGGTTTCCTGATCGGCGAGGCCGTGGAATTTGTCCGGCAATGGACGCAGCGACTTGGTCAGCAAGCGCAGTTCGCTGACCTTGATGGTCAATTCATCGGTCTTGGTTTTGAAGAGGGTGCCGACCACGCCCAGGATGTCGCCCAGATCGTAGTGATGCAATGCCGCCATCGCCGCTTCGCCGGTCAGGTCCAGCGTGGCGTAGATCTGGATACGGCCGTCGGCTTTCGGGCCGGACGCATCCTGCAGTGTGGCGAATGCCGCTTTCTTGCCGGCTTCACGTTTCAACATCATGCGGCCTGCCAGGGTGACGGTGACTGGCTCTGCTTCCAGTTCTTCACGGCTCTTGCCGTCGTACTGCGCGTGCAGGTCGGCTGCCTTGTGTTGTGGGCGGAAGTCGTTCGGGAAAGCGACACCTTGCTCACGCAAGGCGCTCAGCTTGGCGCGGCGCTCAGCGATGATTTTGTTTTCGTCTTGCGGTAGCGCTGCTGCAGCGTCGTCGTTGTGCGTAGTCATGGATGGCAACAATCTGTATGTAAATGGCGATGAATGTGTATTACGGGCGGCGTACGGACTTGAATGCCTATACGCCTTGCTTCAGCGAAGCGGCGATGAAATCGTCCAGGTCGCCGTCGAGTACCGCTTTGGTATTGCCGGTTTCGAAGTTGGTACGCAAATCCTTGATGCGGGATTGATCCAATACGTAAGAGCGGATCTGGTGGCCCCAGCCGACGTCGGTCTTGGAGTCTTCCAGCTTTTGCTGTTCGCTCATGCGATTGCGCAATTCCAGCTCATACAGCTTGGCCTTCAGCATATCCCAGGCTTCAGCTTTGTTGCGATGCTGCGAACGGTCGTTCTGGCACTGCACGACAATGCCGGACGGGCCGTGCGTCAGGCGCACCGCGGAGTCGGTTTTGTTGATGTGCTGACCACCGGCGCCGGATGCACGATAGGTATCGATGCGGACATCGGCCGGATTGATGTCAATCTCGATCGAGTCATCCACTTCAGGGTAGACGAACAGGCTGGAGAAGGACGTGTGACGACCGTTGGCAGAATCGAACGGCGATTTGCGCACGAGGCGGTGCACGCCGGTTTCAGTGCGCAGGAAGCCATAGGCGTAATCGCCTTCGACCTTGAGGGTCGCGGTTTTGATACCGGCAACCTCGCCATCGGATTGTTCGAGGATTTCGACCTTGAAGCCTTTGCGTTCGCAATAGCGCAGGTATTGGCGCAGCAACATCGACGCCCAGTCTTGTGCCTCGGTACCGCCGGCACCGGCCTGGATATCGATAAAGCAGTTGTTGGCATCCATCGGATTGCTGAACATGCGGCGGAATTCCATGCCTTCGACCAGCTTCAGCAATTCCTGTGCATCGTTTTCGATGGCGACGATGGTGTCTTCGTCTTTTTCTTCACGCGCCATTTCAAACAGATCGCGCGCGTCGTTGAGCTCGGAGTCGATCTTGATCAGCGTGTGGACAATCGCTTCCAGCGATTTCTTTTCTTTGCCCAGATCCTGGGCGCGTTTCTGGTCGTTCCAGACGTCCGGGTCTTCGAGTTCACCGTTGACCTGGTCGAGTTTCTCTGACTTCACATCGAAGTCAAAGATACCTCCGGAGTTCGGTCGCACGAGTCGAGAGATCGGCGAGCAGGGATTCGAGGGAATTTAAGCGTTCAGCTTCCATGATATTTCTTCAGCAATCAAACCGTGAATTATACCTGAGCTAGTGTTTGCTTTTAAGCCAGTTTCTAGGGCAAACTGGCTTGGCATATCGTTTTTTCAATATTGGACTTCTGATAAATATTATTAAGGGAGTAACAAATATGGAGCGGTCGCGACACATTTGCGCCTTTTTGTGCGCATGTGCTGTACTGACGGGCTGTTCCACGGCGCCGACCTCACGCGGCGAAGTCAAGGGCATGTCAGTCAGCGGCAAGGAGATGGGGCAGTCCGACACGAATCGGGTTGCGACGATCGCCATGCGCGACAATTTGCAGAGTTTGTACCTGTTAATGGATAAGCTGTACCGGCGTAATCCGGCCGAATGGCGCAAAACCGGCACCACCCGTGAAGAGAGCATCAAGCGGGTGCGCGAGGCGGTCGAAATGCGCCAGCCCTGGCCCGGTTTGCAGGGACAGCGCGATATCAAGGCCTTGTCTCTGGCCTTGGCGCCTGAATTCAGTGGCGACCGGGTGGCGGCCCTGATTTACAGCAGTGCCGACATGATCGTGGCGGCGCACGATGGCAAGACGGAGTTCTTCCTGATCGACGGGCTGGATGCGCAGCATATCTACAATGCGGCACGCAATATAGAAATCGCCGTATGGCTACTCGGCAGCCGGCGTGACAGCAGCGGCCGCGTCTTGTTGCTGGCCGACGATATCAGCGAGAGTGGGCGCAATCTGAGTTTTGAGCGCGAGTTTGGCAAGGTGGTCGGACGGCTCGACCTGATGGCCGAGTTCCTGACGGAAAAATACCGCCGCGCCGGTATCAACTATGTGCAAAATCTGGTCGGCGGTTCCTTCCTGCAATTCCTGCCGGTGCGCTAACAACCGGCCGCGGCTCAGGCCGCTTCCGCGTGTTCGACCAGCAGTTGCACCCGGGTTCTGCCATTGAATTCATTGGCGTCCAGCCGATACGCGACGCGCGCCCGATTCGGTAGCGAGTCGATGTGGCCGAACCAGATCGCGTCATAGCTGGCGCCGTCTTTTTCCAGCGTCAGCTTCAGATGGCGTTCTTTCAAAATGCGTTGATTGACGACGCGGAATTCATCGCAAAACAGCGGCGGTGCAAAACCCTGACCCCAGACCTGGCCTTCCATCAACTCGATGAATTGCGTGGTGAAGTAGGCCGATTCGAGCGGGCCGTCAGTTTCCACTACGCGCTCCAATTGGTTCTGGTCGAGCCAGTCTTTGCCGACCGCTTCAAACGCGGCGGTGAAGGCTTCCAGTGCGTCGGCGCGTATCGTCAGGCCGGCCGCCATCGCATGACCGCCGAATTTATCGATCAGTTTGGGGGCGTGTTTGGACACCAGATCCAGTGCATCGCGCAGATGGAAGCCAGCGATCGAGCGCCCCGAGCCTTTGATCCAGCCATCGCCGGCATCGGCAAAGGTAATCGTCGGGCGGTAAAACTTGTCCTTCAGACGGGAGGCGACGATGCCGATCACGCCCTGATGCCAGCTGGCGTCGAATACGCTGATGGTGGTCTTGTCTTGTGGATTGAAGTTTTCCAGCAAGATCAGGGCGGTGTCCTGCATGTCCGCTTCTATGCTGCGGCGTTCACGATTGATTTCATCCAGTTGCTGCGCGATGGCCCAGGCGCGGCCTTCATCGTCGGTGGTCAGGCACTCGATTCCGAGCGACATATCGGACAAACGACCCGCCGCATTCAGGCGTGGTCCCAACGCAAAACCGAGATCAAACGGGGAGGCGCGACGCGCTTCGCGTCCAGCCACGCGAAACAGTGCGGCCACACCTGCGTGCATGCGTCCGGCGCGCATGCGCTTCAAGCCTTGTGCTACCAGGATGCGATTATTGGCATCGAGTTTGACGACGTCGGCCACCGTACCCAAGGCGACCAGATCGAGCAGCGGGTCCAGCTTGGGCTGGGTTTGCGCGTCGAAGATGCCGCGGCTGCGCATTTCTGCGCGTAGCGCGAGCAGCACATAAAACATGACGCCGACACCTGCCAGATTTTTGCTCGGGAAGCCGCAGTCGGGTTGATTCGGATTCACGATCACGCGCGCGGCTGGCAAGGTATCAGCCGGCAAATGGTGATCGGTAACGACCACATCGATGCCGCGCCGGTTTGCTTCAGCCACGCCGTCTATGCTGGCGATGCCATTGTCGACGGTGACGATGATGTCTGGAGATTTTTCGCGCACCGCGAGTGCGACGATTTCGGGCGTCAGGCCATAGCCATATTCAAAACGATTCGGCACGATAAAGTCGACGATCGCGCCCATAGAGCGTAAGCCACGCAAGGCCACAGCGCAGGCGGTCGCGCCATCACAATCGTAATCGGCCACGATGACCAGTTTCTTTTTGGCGGCGATGGCATCGGCCAGAAAACTGGCGGCGACATCGATCTTCAGCAGACCGGGTGGCGGTATTAGGGCGTTCAGCTCGCTGTTCAAATCCTTCAGATCGAGCAAGCCGCGCGCCGCATACAAGCGCGCCATGACCGGGTGCACGCCGCTTTGCAGCATCCGTTCGGCATCGCGGAACGGGTAGGGGCGGGTCGTGATACGGGTCATGGTGCCAAACGTGTGAGTGCAGACTGACGCCAGAATTTGCGTAAGGACGATTTGCTGCTGGTGATGGTCGACAAGGCAGTGTTATTGCTGAGCGTAAGGCTGAGCTGCTGCAGTTGATTGTTTTTGATGGCTTCCAGCAGTGGTGCGAACCAGATGGTTTCCATCGCCTGCAGACGCATCAGCCATTCCGACCAGTCACCGGCCATGGCGGGCGCGATCAGGCTATCCAATGTGATCAAACCGTGCTGTGGGTGCGTCGATAGCAGTTCCGCCGCAGAGGTCACTACGCGCTGTCTTTTGTCGGCCGCAATATACGGATTGTGTTCCGCCGATAAACTGAACGCTTCTTCAAATTTGTGGTTGGAAGCCGCATCGGTGCTGCTTGCGCCGCCCCATAGCCAGACGGAATTGACTGGTTTTTGCCCGCGCATTTCACGTGCGTCATTGGTCGGGTGATTGTGCCAATGCATTTGTACTTCGTTTTGCAAACGGCGCCAGTCGCGCGCTTTTTCGCCCTTCGGCATCCAGATATCGATATTGTGGCCGCAGGCTGCGCTCGGGGTCGAAGTCTGCAATTCCTGCAGTTCGTCGGCGCGCAGGAACCAGGTTTGCGCATCGCCATACAGCAGCGTCTGGCCGGTTTCTGCGAATAGCGGTTGCACCACCTCAAACAAGGCGCGGGCATCTTGCTCAGCCAGTTGTAACTGCTGGCTATCGGTCAGGACCAGATGGTCGCGTGCAATATGCAAATGAACGGGTTGCAAAATAAACCAGACGCCGTCGTCGGCAGACAAGCCGAATGCCGCCATCGCATTGCGTGCGGCTGCCGGGCTGGAGTCGCCATGGAGATGCAGGCCGAATTGCCGTGCCAGCCAGGCTTCGTGTGGCAGGCAACGCGCAAAACCGTCAGATATCTGATGTTCGGTCAGGTCGCCTCGTCCGAGCAGGGTAGCGAGCGCGGGCGTTTTGAGCTCGCGCAGGAGGTCGCGTGCCATTTCTTTCTGTGGCAGGGCGAACGGTAAAAGGAGTGCAAGTTGAGTCATGCCGCGATTGTAGGGCAATTGCATGATCCACCGCCATCAAGATCGTTATACGGGCTTACAGGTGATTCCGCCGGGAACGTAAACAGCTGTGACGCAGTCAATGGTTGGTACGCTTGCCGCTTTTCACTCGTGCGCTTTGCTGGCACGGGAGAATGTATGGCAAACTGCGTGCTGCATTCAGGAGCCCTCATTGAGCATCATAAAAAACTTATCTTTCGAATGGCTGGTCGGCATCCGCTATACGCGGGCCGGACGACGTAGTGGTCGGAACAGTTTTATTTCATTTATCTCGCTGATTTCGATGGCGGGCATCGGTTTGGGAGTGGCTGCACTGATTATCGTGCTGTCGGTCATGAACGGCTTCCAGAAGGAGGTGCGGGACCGCATGCTGTCGGTGCTGGCGCATATCGAAATTTTTGAGCCGCAAGGTGCACTGCCGAACTGGCAGGAGACCGCGCGCGAAGCCTTCACGAATAAAGCAGTACGTGGTGCGGCACCATATGTCGATGCGCAAGCGATGATGACGCGTGACGACACTTTACGTGGCGTGGCAGTACGTGGCGTGTTGCCGTCGGAAGAGCCGAAAGTCTCAGACGTGGCCTCGCAAGTACGGCAGGGTAGCCTCGATAATTTGCGTCCCGGCGAATTTGGCATCGTGCTCGGTAATGAGTTGGCCCGCGGCATGGGCGCTCAACTGGGTGACAAGGTCACCATGATCGCGCCGCAAGGGCAGGTCACACCAGCCGGTGTGATTCCGCGCCTCAAGCAATTTACGGTGGTCGGGATCTTTGATTCCGGGCATTTCGAATATGACTCGACCTTGGCGTTTATCCATATTCAGGATGCGATGACTATGTTCAAGTTGCCGGCACCTTCCGGTTTGCGTCTGAAGATTGGTGATATGCAGCGCGCGCCGCAAGTGGCGATGGAGCTGACGCAGGTGATCAATGGCAATGTCTTGATACGCGACTGGTCTAAGCAAAACCGTAACTGGTTCGCTGCGGTGCAGACCGAGAAGCGCATGATGTTTATCATCCTGACGCTGATCATCGCCGTTGCCGCCTTTAATCTGGTATCGACGCTGGTGATGACCGTCACTGACAAGCAGGCGGACATCGCCATCCTACGCACGCTGGGCGCTTCGCCGCGTTCCATCATGAAGATCTTTATGATCCAGGGGGCGCTGGTTGGCCTGATAGGCACTGCGCTGGGTGTCGCTGGTGGTGTATTGATCGCATCGAATATCGATGTGATCGTGCCCTTCATCGAGCGCCTGCTGCAGGTCCAGTTCCTGCCGAAAGATATTTACCTGATTAGCGAATTGCCATCCGATCTGCGCTGGAACGATGTCTGGACCATAGGCAGTGTGGCAGTTGTACTTTCATTTGTTGCGACGCTGTACCCAAGCTGGTGGGCTGCCCGCGTAAAACCTGCGGAGGCATTGCGTTATGAGTGAACATGTATTGGCGTGCCGCAATCTGGCAAAAACTTTCACGCAAGGGAAGTATTCGGTCAATGTATTGAAGGACGTGAGTCTGGATATCGTCAAGGGCGAGCGCGTAGCGATCGTCGGCGCGTCCGGTTCCGGCAAATCAACCTTGCTGCATTTGCTGGGCGGGCTGGATACGCCTAGCGCCGGTTCGGTGACCTTGTTGAATCAGGACTTCGCGACGCTGGATGAAAAGAAGCGCGGCGATCTGCGGAATAAGTCGCTCGGCTTTGTGTATCAATTCCATCATTTGCTGCCGGAGTTTTCTGCATTGGACAATGTCGCGATGCCGCTGATGATACGTCGCGTACCACGTGCGCAGGCGCATGAAACAGCGCGTGCGATTCTGGCGCGGGTCGGTCTTGAACATCGTGTCACGCACGTGCCGGGCGAGCTGTCTGGCGGTGAGCGCCAACGTGTGGCACTGGCGCGTGCGCTGGTCACGCAGCCAGCTTGTGTGCTGGCGGATGAGCCGACCGGGAATCTGGATCGACATACTGCGCAAAAGACCTTTGATCTGATGTTGGAATTGTCGCGTACTCTGGGCACTGCGTTTATTATCGTAACGCATGACGTTGAGCTTGCTACCCACTGCGACCGGATTCTGCGTTTGTCGGAAGATGGTTTGCATCCTTACACAGAGTAATTTTGTTGCCGGAGTTTTTGCATAGCCATGGCTGAGTTGCGCTTCCATCATTTGATTGCACCGGACTGATATGTGGGTCGATACGCACTGTCATCTGGATGCAGCAGAGTTTGCCGGTGCCGAAGATGCGGTGGCACTTGGCGCTGCAGATAATCAGGTCAGCATGATCGTGATTCCTGCGGTGGCGCGCGATAACTTCGTGACGGTGGCGGAGCTGGCGCGCAAGCATGGCAATTGCAGCTATGCACTCGGTATTCATCCTATCTACGTACCGCAGGCGCAAGAGAGTGATCTGGCATTGCTGCGCGAGAGCGTGGCGGCAGCGATGAATGATCCGCGCTTTGTCGCAATGGGTGAAATCGGTCTGGATTTCTTCGTGCCCATGCTGACCACGCCGGAGATGCGCGAGAAGCAGGAATTTTTCTATGCAGAACAACTCAAGATTGCACGCGATTTTGAGTTGCCGGTCTTGTTGCATGTACGCCGCTCGCAAGACAGCATCCTCAAGTACTTGCGCCGGATTAAAGTCGTGGGCGGCATTGCACATGCCTTCAATGGCAGCTTTCAGCAAGCCGAAACTTTTATTTCACTTGGCTTCAAACTCGGATTTGGTGGTGCGATGACCTACACGCGCGCACTACAGATACGGCGCATGGCCAGCACCTTGCCGCTGGAAGCCATCGTGCTGGAAACCGACGCCCCCGATATTTCACCTGCCTGGCTGCACCCTGAACGTAATAGCCCGGAACAATTGCCACGCATCGGTCAGGTACTGGCCGAGCTGCGTGAGCTACCGCTGATCGAGGTCGCGCGTCAGACGACCGCCAATGCGTTGGCGGTCATGCCGCGGTTGGGCAGCTTTATTTAAACGCAGACATGCGCAGCGCGCTTCTCGGTTTTGCCATCGGTGCCTGGTGGCTGCAAACGCAGGCCAAGCTACCGTCCTACTTCTCAATTCTGTTGTTGCTGATAGTCGCCTGTGTGCTGGTGGCGCTGCTGCGTCATTCGATTCTCTACAAACTAAAAATACCTTTATTTGGTGCGCTGGGTGTCACCCTCGGTTTCGTCTGGGCGGCGCTGTACGCGCAATACTATCTGGCGCATGAATTACCGAAAGAGCTAGAGGGGCAGGACATTACGGTGATCGGTACCGTATCCAGTCTGCCGAATGTCTTCGAGCGCGGCGTACGCTTCAATTTCGCAGTGGAGCAAGTATTGCCGCTGGACGGTGTGGTGCCGACTATCCCGGCTAAGCTAGCCTTGTCGTGGTATTCGGCGCAGGTGCCGTCATCAGTGCCAGCGATGGTGCAGCCGGGGGAGCGCTGGCAATTGACGCTGCGCCTGCGTCGTCCGCATGGCAATGCCAATCCTTATGGTTTCGATTATGAGCGCTGGTTGCTGGAGCAGAATGTGCGCGCTACCGGTTATGTGCGGCCGGACGCAGATGCGCACAGCAAGAATGAGCGCTTGCAAGCTTTTGTCTGGAGTTTCAATAATGTGCTGGAACGCAGTCGCAGCGCCTTGCGTGCGCGTATCGAGCAAGCCTTGCAGGGTAAGCCCTATGCCGGCGTGATCGTGGCGCTGGTAGTGGGTGACCAGCGGGCGATCGAGCAGTCGGATTGGGAAGTCTTTAATCGTACCGGCGTGTCGCATCTGATTTCCATTTCCGGTTTGCATATCACCATGGTGGCGGCCATCTTCGCCGGTCTTATCTTTGCCTTATGGCGGCGTTCCTTTTTTACGTCTGCGGGTTTACCCTTGCTGTTGCCGGCACAAAAGGCGGCAGCGCTGGCAGGTGGCTTGGCTGCGCTAGTTTATGTTTTGCTGGCTGGTGCGGGCGTACCGGCGCAGCGCACCTTGTATATGTTGACGGTAGTCGCGCTGGCTTTGTGGTCGGGACGGATCACCAATGTTTCCTACGTCTTGTGTCTGGCGCTGGGTGTGGTGGTGTGGTTTGATCCATGGGCCGTATTAAGTCCCGGCTTTTACTTATCCTTTGCTGCGGTCGCCCTGATCCTGTATGTCAGCGTCGGGCGGGCGCAAGCCTTAAGCAATGCGACGCAGCCACGCTGGCGCCTCGCCTTAAGAAATGCCGGCATGACGCAATACGCCGTCACCATCGGGCTGGTGCCGTTGACGGTACTCTTGTTCGGGCAGGCTTCGCTGGTGAGTCCGCTTGCCAACGCGCTCGCCATTCCTCTGATTAGTTTCTTCGTCACGCCGCTGGCGCTGCTGGGTAGCGTGTTGCCGGCACCTTTGGCTGGCTGGTGTCTCGGGTTTGCACACTTTTTGGTGCAGGAGCTGGCGCAGGTCCTGAGCTGGATGAGTAGCTGGCAACTGGCGGTCTGGCGTATGCCGGTGCCGAGCTGGTGGATGTTTGCACTGGCCTTGTTCGGTACCGTGTGGATGCTGGCGCCGCGCGGCTGGCCGGCGCGTTATCTGGGATTGTTTGCCTGGTTGCCTTTAGTGTTGAATGTGCCGACGCATCCGCGCGCCGGAGAAATGTGGGTGACTGCATTTGATATAGGGCAGGGCATGGCGCTGCTGGTGGAAACGGAAAAACATCGATTGCTCTACGATACCGGGCCGGTTTACTCACCGGAGTCGGATGGCGGTAGCCGCGTCATCCTGCCTTATCTGCATGGTCGCGGCATCAGCAAGCTGGATGGGATGATGATCTCGCACAGCGACAATGATCATTCCGGTGGTGCTTTGTCGATTTCGAAAGAGATAGCGGTAGAGCAGTTGTCGAGTTCGCTGCCGCTGGATCATCCTATTATCAATAGCGCAGTGGAGCGCGGCGTAAAGTCGCATCAGCGTTGTACCGTCGGGCAGAGCTGGGACTGGGATGGTGCGCGCTTTGAAGTATTGCATCCGACGCCGGACGCTTACGAAGGTGCTGCATTAAAGCCGAACGCGCTGAGCTGTACTTTAAAGATCACGCTGGGCGACTACGCGATCTTGCTGCCGGGGGATATTGAAGCGCGGCAAGAAGCGGAGCTGCTCGCCACTCAGGGCGACAAGTTGCGCGCCAATATATTGCTGGCGCCGCATCACGGCAGTGGCACTTCATCGACCGAACCCTTTTTGCGTGCGGTCCAGCCGCAGTTCGCGGTGTTTCAGGTCGGCTACCGCAATCGCTACCGTCACCCCAAGCAGGAAGTCTACGATCGCTATGGCGCACTGGGTATTTCACGCTTGCGTAGTGATGACACCGGCGCCATCAGTCTGCGTTTTGCGCAGCAGATGCAGGTCAGCGATTACCGAAGTGAGCATGCGCGCTACTGGTACGGGCGTTGAGGTGGTGGCGTCCGGGGGGCACTTGTATACCGGGAGTCGCATAGTGGAGTTGCGTTTTTTGTATTCCGCTGCAGGCTGGTGTGGCAAGGCTGCATCTGGCCAAACCGGTGTGCGGCGTGACGGCGCCCGGGGAATTTGTTTCATCCGCTTTAATTTCATCTGAAAACCTCGAAGAACCGGGAGGGTTTGAGGTATAATTTGAATTTCCCGCACGTGCCATTCGGCACCTTCTGTAATGACCAAGTTTGTATTCGTCACTGGCGGCGTTGTGTCTTCCCTTGGTAAAGGGATTGCCGCCGCCTCTCTCGCTGCGATCCTCGAATCGCGCGGCCTCAAAGTCACTCTTCTTAAGCTCGATCCGTATATCAACGTTGATCCCGGCACGATGAGTCCGTTCCAGCACGGCGAAGTCTTCGTTACCGAAGACGGCGCTGAGACCGATCTTGATCTCGGTCACTACGAACGCTTCATCACCGCCAAGATGCGCAAGGTGAATAACTTCACGACTGGCCAGATTTATGAATCCGTGATCCGCAAGGAACGTCGCGGTGAGTATCTGGGCAAGACGGTACAAGTTATTCCGCACATCACCAACGAAATTCAGGATTACATCCATCGCGGTGCTGAAGGTTTTGATGTTGCTCTGGTGGAAATCGGTGGCACGGTCGGCGATATCGAATCGCTGCCTTTCCTTGAAGCCGCCCGTCAATTGAGCTTGCGCGCTGGCCGTAATGCCGCCGCATTCGTGCACCTGACACTGGTTCCTTATCTGGCATCTGCCGGTGAGTTGAAAACCAAGCCGACCCAGCATAGTGTGCAAAAACTGCGCGAAATCGGTATTTCGCCAGACGCCTTGCTGTGCCGTGCTGACCGCCAGATCCCTGACGATGAACGCGCCAAGATTTCGCTGTTCTCGAATGTGCAGGAAGATGCTGTTATCTCGGTGTGGGATGCAGACACGATCTACAAGATTCCTCAAATGCTGCACGACCAGGGCCTGGATCGCATCGTTTGCGAAAAACTGGCCTTGTCGCCTAAGCCAGCTGATCTGTCGATCTGGACCAAGCTGGTGCATGCACTGGAAAATCCAAAAGACAGCGTCACCATCGGTATGGTCGGCAAATACGTCGATCTGACCGAGTCGTACAAATCGCTGACAGAAGCGCTGCGTCACGCCGGTATTCATACCGAAAGCCGCGTCAATATCGAATACCTCGATTCGGAAGAGATCGAAACGACTGGCCCGGAATGCCTGGCCAAGTACGATGCGATTCTGGTTCCGGGTGGTTTCGGCAAGCGCGGCGTAGAAGGCAAGATCGCTTCGGCCCGTTTCGCGCGCGAAAGCAAAATTCCTTACCTCGGCATCTGCCTCGGCATGCAAGTCGCGCTGATTGAATATGCGCGTGATGTAGCCGGTCTGGGCAAAGCAAACTCGACCGAGTTTGATCCGGATACCGAGCAACCAGTGGTCGCACTGATCAATGAATGGCAAAACCATGACGGTAAAGTTGAACGTCGTGATGCCAATTCCGATCTGGGCGGTACCATGCGTCTGGGCGCGCAAACCTGCGCCGTCAAACCAGGCACACTGGCAGCCGAAATCTACGGTACCGAAGTGACCGAGCGTCACCGTCATCGTTACGAAGCAAATAACCACTATCTTGGTCGTGTAGAAGATGCAGGTCTGATCGTGTCGGCGCGTACGCCGACCGAATCGCTGTGCGAAATCATGGAGTTGCCACGTACCGCGCATCCTTGGTATGTCGGCGTGCAGTATCACCCTGAGTTCAAGTCAACCCCGCGTGACGGACATCCTTTGTTCATCTCGTTCATCAAGGCGGCGCTGGCACACAAACATGCAGGGGCCAAGAAGTAAGCGGAGTGCAGCCTCGGCAACGAGTATCGAAGTAATTTCCATATTCATACAAACGTTAAAAGAATTTGTAATTTAGGAGAAATAGATGAGTGCAATTGTTGACATCATTGGTCGCGAAGTAATTGATTCACGCGGTAATCCAACAGTCGAATGCGATGTGTTGCTGGAATCCGGCGTTATGGGCCGTGCGGCCGTGCCGTCCGGCGCGTCGACCGGTTCGCGCGAAGCAATCGAATTGCGTGATGGTGACAAGAGCCGTTATTTCGGCAAAGGCGTGTTGAAAGCATGCGAACACATCAACACCGAAATCTCTGAAGCAATCATGGGTCTGGATGCCAACGAACAGGCTTTCCTCGACCGTACTCTGATTGACCTCGACGGCACTGAAAACAAAGCACGCCTGGGCGCTAACGCGACGCTGGCAGTTTCGATGGCCGTTGCCAAAGCAGCCGCTGAAGAATCCGGCTTGCCACTGTATCGCTACTTCGGTGGTTCGGGCGCGATGCAAATGCCTGTGCCTATGATGAACGTGATCAACGGCGGCGCACACGCCAACAACAATCTGGATTTGCAAGAATTCATGATTATCCCGGTCGGTGCCCCTAGCTTCCGCGAAGCGATTCGTTACGGCGCAGAAGTGTTCCACACACTGAAAAAAATCATCCACGACAAAGGCTTGCCTACGTCAGTTGGTGATGAAGGTGGTTTCGCTCCTTCGGTAGAAAACCACGAAGCTGCGATCAAATTGATTTTGCAAGCGATTGAGCAAGCTGGCTACGAGCCAGGTACACAAATCGCGCTGGGTCTGGATTGCGCTGCCAGCGAATTCTATAAAGATGGCAAATACCATCTGGCCGGCGAAGGCATGACTCTGTCGAGCGCTGACTTCACCAATTTGCTGGGCACCTGGTGCGACAAATACCCGATTATCTCGATCGAAGACGGCATGGCTGAAAACGATTGGGAAGGTTGGGCAACGCTGACCAACGCACTGGGCAAAAAAATCCAGCTGGTAGGTGACGATCTGTTTGTGACCAACACCAAGATCCTGCGTGAAGGCATCCAGAAAAACATCGCTAACTCGATCCTGATCAAAATCAATCAGATCGGTACCCTGACGGAAACCTTCGCTGCGATTGAAATGGCCAAACGTGCTGGCTACACCGCAGTGATCTCGCACCGTTCGGGCGAAACTGAAGATTCGACGATTGCTGATATCGCGGTTGGTACCAATTCGCTGCAGATCAAAACCGGCTCGATGTCGCGTTCGGATCGTATGGCGAAGTACAACCAATTGCTGCGCATTGAAGAAGATTTGGGTGATATCGCGAGCTACCCAGGTCGCGGTGCATTCTACAATTTGAAGTAATCGATATTCCGGTCATACAAGAGCTTGTATGACCGGTATTTTCTTGTACATGTCCGATGCGCCTCATTATTCTTTGTCTCGCAGCGCTGGTGGTGCTGATCCAATTCCCGCTATGGCTGGGGAAGGGCGGCTGGCTGCGCGTGTGGGACCTGGATCATCAGGTGGTCGCAGCACAAAAGAAGAATGAAGAACTCAAGGCGCGTAACGCCAAGCTGAATTCCGAAGTGCAGGACCTGAAGGAAGGTACCGGCGCAGTAGAGGAACGCGCGCGCTACGAGCTGGGCATGATCAAGGAAAACGAAGTCTTCGTGCAGATTCTTGATCCAAACAAGAAATCCACCTTCGTCTCCATTCCCCCGCCTGTCGTCGAACCCAAAGAAAAACGCTGAACGATGCGTGTGCTGCAGACAACTGCAAACACGCATCGCTGATATGGCTTAGTGCTTGATCGGGCTGGCCGGGATCAGGGTTTCCACCGGTGCTTCGGTCACGAACAGCTGTGCACAATCGACCGGATCAAACTCGTAATGCTGACCGCAGAAGTCGCAGTCTATCGCCAGTTTGCCCATTTCTTCCAAAGCAGAATCCACTTCCGCCTGGCCCAGCATTTTCAGCATGGAGCCGACTTTTTCACGTGTGCAGGTGCACAGGAAGTTGGGATGCTTGGGATCGAAAATGCGGATGTCTTCTTCCCAGAACAGGCGGCGCATCACGGTTTCGATATCGGTTGAAAGCAACTCTTCGGTACGCAGCGTGGAAGCCAGCATCACCGAGCGATCCCACGGTTCCATTTCGTCACCGCTGGCCGCCTTGATGCCGCCTTCGTGCGGCAGTTTCTGCAAGAGCAGGCCGCGCGATACATTCGCGTCCGCCGCCAGCCACAGGCGGGTATCCAGTTGTTCGGAACGCATCATGTAATTCTCGATCACGGTCGCCACCGATTCGCCGTCCAGCGGCACGATGCCCTGGTAAGCCTGTTGACCCGGCAGCTTGTCCTTGGGATCCAGCGTGATGACAAAGCGGCCGCCACCGTTCAGGTTGACCAGTTGCGGCAGCGTTGCGTCATCGGCGATGACTGCGGTGTCCGACAGTTTGGCGGTAGCGCGCATATTCAGGTCGGAGTCGCATTCGACGACCAGCAAACGCAGCGGACCGTCGCCATGGATTTGCATCACGATGGCACCGTTGAATTTCAGGTTGGCCGACAGCAGTGCTGCAGCCGACAGCATTTCGCCGAGTATGGTTTTTACTGCGGCGGGGTAGTCGCGTCTGGCCTGTACGTGCTTCCAGGTTTCGGAGACATCCACCAGTTCACCGCGTACTGCGGTGTTTTCGAACATGAATTTTTGGAGTGTATCGGTCATGCTTATCCTATCCGTTTCAATGTATTTTTAAAGTCGCGCGCACGTTCCACATAGCTGTTTGCAATGCGCTGCAAGTTGGCGACATCCGCCTCGTTCAATGTCCGTATGGCCCGGGCCGGTGCGCCCAGGATCAGTGAGTTGTCCGGGAATTCCTTGCCTTCCGTGACCAGCGCACCGGCGCCGACCAGGCAGTTCTTACCGATTTTTGCGCCATTCAGGATAATTGCCTGGATCCCGACCAATGAGCCTTCACCAATGCTGCAGCCGTGTATCATCGCCTGATGGCCGACGCTGACATTGTCGGCCAGCATCAACGGGAAGCCGGGATCGGCATGCAGCACCGCGCCTTCCTGCACATTGCAATTGCGGCCTATGGTGATGTCTTCATTGTCACCACGTATCGCCACCTGGAACCAGACACTGGCGTTATCCATGATGGTGACGCGTCCGACTACGGTCGCGGTATCCGTGATGTAAGCAGAAGCGGCAATGTCCGGGGCGTGTTCGCCTAATTGGTAGATGGGCATGTTGTCAGTAAAATGGAAGCTGCTTGGCTATACCCGCTGCACCTCGCGGCCTTGGCGCGGGGCTTTCGTTGTCCTGGATGACAGGCTGTATGTTCGTAGCCATGTCCCGAGCCAAATCAACGCAGCCAGATCAATCCCCACAAATGGGGCCACATTCCTGAATTGGAAGGCCGACAGCCATATGAATTGGCAGTCCAGGCTGCGCAATCAGGTATAAAAACGCTATTTTACGTCACTCACATGAATATCCTCGAATCTGCGCCCGGCGCCCAATATGATTTGCGCGCGCTGGCCCTGTACTGGGCCGGCCAGACCGATGCCGCCGTGAAGGCCGCCGGTGTGATCGAATTGGCAAAATCCTGGCAGGCCGGGCAACTCAGCCTGGATACGCAGGCCGGTTTACAAGCGCAAACGGCAATCCCGGGGCGTCCCGCCTTGCCCGAGCTGATCTCGCCGAAATTCGTCAAGCATCGTTCGATGCGGACCAGCGAAGGGCGGGCGGCGCTGATCCATGCGCTTACACATATCGAATTCAATGCAATCAACCTGGCGCTGGATGCGATCTGGCGCTTTGCCGGTATGCCGCCGGCCTATTATGTGGACTGGTTGCAGGTGGCGGGTGAGGAGGCCTTGCATTTTTCGCTGCTGGCCGGGCACCTGGAAACGCTGGGTCATCGTTACGGTGACTTTGCCGGGCATAACAGCATGTGGGAGATGGCGGACAAGACCAGCGGCGATATCCTGGCGCGCATGGCGCTGGTACCGCGTACGCTGGAAGCACGCGGGCTGGACGCGACGCCACGGACGCGCGCCAAGCTGACACAGGTAGGCGATGAGGCTGCGGCCGCCATCCTCGATATCATCCTGCGCGACGAGATAGGCCATGTGGCGATAGGCAATCATTGGTACAAGGTCCTGTGTGATGAACGCGGGCTTGATCCCTTGACAACTTACGCTGATTTGGCCTTACACTACAAGGCACCTGTTTTGCGCGGGCCCTTCAATCTGGATGCACGCAGGGCTGCCGGCTTCAGCGAACCGGAGCTGGATGCGCTGCAAGGTGAGTCAACTTAGTTTCAGCCGCACCCGTTGTTTGCACTTGTTACACCCTGTTACTGCATAAATGGAAACTTGATTCAACGTTCTTTAGTCTGATGGAAAGATTGTCGTATCGATAATCGCAATGCGTAGGGGATGGCTTGAAGCCAGCGCATAGTTGGTTTGAGGCATCTTTTTCGTATCACTTCATAAAAGGGAAAATCATGAATTCAAGCAAAGCTCTACTCTCAATACTTGCAGCAAGTGTGTTGATCGCGGGACTGGCCGCCTGCCAGAAAAAAGAAGAAGTCGGCGGCCCGGCGGAAACCACCGGTCAGAAAATTGACCAGGCTGCTGCCGCTGCAGGTCAGAAGATAGATGAAGCTGCGGCCAAGGTAAGTGCAGAAGCCGAAAAGGCAAAGACTGACATCAGTCAGGGCGCTGCCAATATGACCGATGCAGCCGGCAAAAAAGTGGAAGAAGTCGGCGTGAAAATGCAGGACTCCGCGAAAGACAGCACCAGCAAATAAGCTGTCCAAGCGAAGCGCGCCGCCAGTTCCAAACTGTCGGCGCGCTTTGTTGTTTACGGCCGGTGTTTGCACTTGCTTGCAAGCCAGGCTGAAGCGCAGGGCGGGCTGGAATGTAAAATGCTTAGCTGATGCTGCAGCATGTTTGCAGCGATATTTTTATTCACGTATTTAATTTATTCAGCATGAAGCCTTCGCGTTCGGAATGGATCACTATCCGCGGTTTGCAATACCACATACGGCATTGGGGCGAGCCTGATGCGCCGCTCCTGTTCATGCTGCATGGCTGGATGGATGTCTCGGCTTCCTTCCAGTTCCTGGTCGATGCGCTGCAAGCTGACTGGCATGTGATTGCACCGGATTGGCGCGGCTTTGGCCTGACGGAACATGCGCCCGGCAATTACTGGTTCCCTGATTACCTGGCGGACCTGGATGCGATCCTGCTGCACTATGCGCCGACGCAGCCGGTGCATTTGCTGGGACACAGCCTGGGCGCGAATGTCGCCGGGATCTATGCCGGTGTGCGGCCGGAGCGCATCGCGCGGCTGGTCATGCTGGAAGGTTTCGGCATGCCGGCGACACGCGCGCAGGATGCGCCGGCGCGGTTTGGCAATTGGCTCGATGAGTTACGCGATGCACCGGTGCTGCGCGACTATGGCAGTTCGGCCGAAGTCGCACGACGCCTGCAAAAAAATAATCCGCGCCTGAATAATGAACGCGCAGCCTTTTTATCTGTCCATTGGGCGGCACCGGACAAGGATGGGCGCTGGGAGCTGCAGGCCGATCCGGCGCACCGTTTGTCCAATCCCTATCTGTACCGGATCGAAGAAGTGCTGGCTTGCTGGCGTGCCATCTCGGCCCCGGTATTGTGGGTGGAGGGCAGACAGAGTGAACTGCTGGCGCGTTTCGGTGCTGATCCGCGCGCGGAAATTGATAAACGTATTGCATGTATCGCTGATGCCACCATATTGTTGGTGGATGACGCCGGGCATATGTTGCAGCATGACCAGCCGGAATTGATTGCGGCCGCGATGGAGGAATTCCTTGCCTGAGACGGCTTATCGTCTTTTGCCGTACGGCAAATCGCTGTTATCCGCGTACAATCCTCATATGCGTCACTACTGGCGCATCACTATTGAATTTGCATGTTAAACGCTGACTTACATTGCCACTCCAACTTTTCCGACGGTACGCTGACACCGACGGCCCTGGCTGCACGTGCCAAGGCGAATGGTGTCGATGTATGGGCGATGACCGATCACGATGAAGTTGGCGGACTGGCCGAAGCACGCGCCGCCGCCGCCGCCCTGGATTTACCCTTTGTCGCCGGCGTCGAGATTTCGATTACCTGGTCCGGCCAGACTGTCCATATCGTCGGTTTGCAGATCGATGAAACGAATGAAACCCTGGTCAATGGTTTGGCGACCACGCGTGGCGGACGCGAACCGCGCGCCCGCGAAATAGCGGCACAACTGGAAAAAATCGGCATTAAAGGGGCGTATGAAGGCGCGCTCAAATTCGTCGATAATCCTGACCTGATTTCCCGTACCCACTTTGCGCGCTACATCATCGAATTAGGCTTGTGCAATAACCTGCATGATGTTTTTGCCAACTACCTGGGCGAGGGCAAGCCGGGCTTCGTGCCGCACCGCTGGGCCAGCCTGCAGAATTCGGTGGAATGGATACGTGCCGCAGGCGGCATCGCGGTGATTGCCCATCCGGGCCGTTATAAGTTCACGGATATTGCTTTTGATGCCTTGTTCAAGGAATTTAAATCCTTCGGCGGTGTCGGAATCGAAGTGACGACAGGCAGCCATAGCGTTGATCAATATGACTATTACGCGAAGGTCGCAAAGGATTATGATTTCCTTGCCTCACGCGGTTCCGATTTCCACGGTCCCGGTGAATCGCGTGTGGATCTCGGTGCCTTGCCGCCATTGCCATCAGGTGTAAAGCCGGTCTGGCATAACTGGGGGTGGTAATCGCTGTGAAGATTTTGTTAAAAACAGTGAGTTACACTATTGAAATTTTCGATTGCGGTCTTATTTAGGAATCGCTCTTAACCCCCCTCTGGAGGCTATTGAATGAAACGTATTTTCCTGTTCATCGCGACGAATATTGCAGTCATTGCGGTGATGTCCGTGGTCCTGTCGCTGCTCGGCGTAGACCGCTTCATCTCGCAGGCAGGCCTGAACCTGCCTATGCTGCTGGTGTTCTCGCTGGTGGTTGGTTTCACCGGCTCCATCATCTCGCTGTTGATCAGCAAGCCGATGGCGAAGTGGTCGACTGGTGCGCGCGTGATCGATGCGCCGTCGTCGAGTACCGAGCTGTGGCTGATTGATACCGTCAGCAAGCTGGCGCAACGTGCCGGCATCAAGATGCCGGAAGTCGCTGTTTACGACGGTGAACCGAATGCATTCGCGACCGGTGCCTTCCGCGACTCGGCTTTGGTGGCGGTGTCGACCGGCCTGCTGCAAAGCATGACGAAAGATGAAGTCGAAGCCGTACTCGCGCATGAAGTGGCCCACGTTGCCAATGGCGATATGGTCACGATGACGCTGGTGCAAGGCGTGGTGAATACCTTCGTCGTGTTCCTGTCGCGCGTGGTTGGTTATTTTGTTGATCGTGCGATTTCACGTGATAACAATAACAGCCAGGGCATCGGTTATACGATTACCGTGATCGTGTCGCAAATCGTATTCGGTATTGCCGCGTCGGTGATCGTTGCATGGTTCTCGCGTCATCGCGAATTCCGTGCAGATGCAGGTGCCGCCAAATTGCTGGGCAGCCCGCAACCGATGATGAAAGCATTGGCACGTCTGGGCGGGATTGAACCGACCAGTTTGCCGGAAGGTTTGGCTTCGCTGGGTATCAATGACAAGCCTGGATTTGCAGCCTTGTTCTCCAGCCATCCGCCAATTGAAGACCGTATTGCCGCTTTACGTAGCCTGCAATAATTTAATTAAAGGAAGGCGTGGCGGCGGTGACTCAAGGGTCGCCGCCGCTCTTATTTTATGAGCCAATTTTTTCAAATCCATCCGGACAATCCGCAAGCGCGATTGATCAGCCAGGCCGTGCAAATTGTGCGGGACGGCGGCATCGTCGCCTTGCCGACCGATTCCTGCTATGCGCTGGTATGCCATCTGGATGACAAGGATGCGGTGGCACGTTTGCGTCGCATTCGTAATGTCGACGACAAGCATCACCTGACGCTGCTGTGCCGCGACCTGAGTGAAATCGCCTTGTACGCCAAGGTCGATAACCAGCAGTATCGGATGCTGAAGGCGGCGACCCCTGGCGCCTATACCTTCATCCTGGAAGCGACCAAGGAAGTGCCGCGCCGCCTGAGCCATCCTTCGCGCAAGACCATCGGTTTGCGCGTGCCGGAAAACCGCATCGTGCATGCCTTGCTGGAAGAACTGGCGCAGCCTTTGCTCGGCACCACGCTGATCCTGCCGGGCGAAGACGAGCCGCTGACCGATCCGGAAGATGTGCGCGATCGCCTGAATAAGGTGGTCGACCTGGTAATCGACGGCGGCGCCTGCAGTTTTGAGCCGACCACCGTGATTGACCTGACCAGCGGCGAACCCGTGCTGCAGCGCCAGGGGCGCGGCGATGCCTCGCTATTTGGCCTGTAACAAGCCTTTCCCATCGCGCTTGTCGGCAGTCGTCGACAAGCGTCTCCCGTATGCCGCCATGGATGTTGTGAGGGGGTATATATCCGATTGCTTTAGCTGTTGTCGCAAACGACAGCATCCCCTCTGATAAAATTCTGCCGATGAACGATCTTATCCAAACCTTTTCCGTTTATGCATTGCCTATCGTTTTCGCGATTACGCTGCATGAAGCAGCGCATGCCTATGCCGCCAAGTACTTTGGCGATACGACCGCCTATGCGCAAGGGCGCATGAGCCTGAATCCGATCAAGCACATTGATCCTATCGGTACCTTGCTGATTCCTATCGTGCTGTATTTTGCCGGCAGCCCCTTCCTGTTTGGTTACGCCAAGCCGGTACCGGTCAATTTCGCCAATTTGCGCAATCCGAAGAAGCAGATGGCCTTTGTTGCGCTGGCCGGTCCTGCGGCCAACCTGGTGATGGCCCTGATGTGGATGCTGCTGGCGGTCTTCCTGCATGCTTTCGGTTCCAGTGAAGAATTCTTGATGCGCATGGCGCAGGCCGGTATCCTGACCAATCTGGTGATTTTTGCATTTAATCTGTTCCCGATCCCGCCGCTGGATGGCGGGCGCATCATGACCAGCCTTTTGCCGAATAAATATGCGTACAAGTTTGCGCAACTGGAGCCGTATGGCTTCTTTATCGTGCTGGCGCTGGTGTTTTTGAAGGTGCTGCATTTCTGGATGATGCCGGTGATGGCGATAGCCGAAACCGGTTTGCTGTTGTTGATTTCCCCCCTTACTTTTTTACTGAACTGAGTTCTTATGTCTACTGATCGCGTTGTTTCCGGTATGCGCCCCACGGGCGCGATGCACCTTGGCCATTATCACGGTGCGCTGAAGAACTGGATCAAACTGCAATCCGAAGTGCCTTGCCTGTTTTTTGTGGCGGATTGGCATGCGCTGACTACCCATTACGATGATCCGAGCATCATCGAAACCAGTACCTGGGAAATGCTGATCGACTGGCTGGCGGCCGGTATCGATCCGGCCAAATCGACTTTGTTCATCCAGTCGCAAGTGCTGGAACATGCGGAGTTGCATTTGCTGCTGTCGATGGTGACGCCATTGGGCTGGCTGGAACGTGTGCCGACCTATAAGGACCAGCAGGAAAAACTGGCGGATCGCGACTTAGCGACCTACGGCTTCCTCGGTTATCCCTTGCTGCAAGCGGCTGACGTGCTGATTTACCGTGCCAGCCAGGTGCCGGTTGGTGCCGACCAGATTCCGCACATTGAAATGATGCGTGAAATCGCGCGCCGCTTTAATCATCTGTACGGCAAGGAAAAAGGCTTTGAAGAAAAAGTCCGCGACTCGCTGAAAAAATTGAGCGGCAAGCAAGCCAAGGAATACGGCAGCTTGCGTACCGCATATCAGGAACAGGGCAGTGCCGAAGCGTTGGCGCATGCGAAGACTTTGCTCGACGGCGCACAAAGCATAGGTGCGGCTGACCGTGAGCGCCTGTTCGGTTACCTGGCCGGTACGCGCAAACAAATCCTGATCGAACCGCAGGCGCGCCTGACCGAAGCGTCGCGCATGCCGGGGCTGGACGGACAGAAAATGTCGAAGAGCTATGGCAATTCGATCACGCTGCGCGAAGACAAGGAAACGCTGACCAAGAAAATCCGCACCATGCCGACCGATCCGGCGCGTATCCGCCGTACCGATGCCGGCAATCCGGAAAAGTGCCCGGTCTGGCAATTGCATCTGGTGTATTCGGATGATGCAACCAAGGATTGGGTCGTCAAGGGTTGTACGTCGGCGGGCATCGGTTGCCTCGAATGCAAACAGCCGGTGATCGATGGCGTGCTGAAAGAGCAGGAACCTATGCGTGAACGCGCGCAGAAATACATCGATGACCCGAGCCTGCTGCGGGCGATTGTGGCCGACGGCCGTGACAAGGCGCGCGCACTGGCGCAGGAAACCATGCGCGAAGTACGCGACGCAATGGGCCTGAGCTACAACAGCTGATGCAAATCCCGGGTACAAATGCACACAATGCGCTGGACCGGGCTTCGGCCTGGGTCACGCGCTTTGCGCCGCTGCTTCCGGCTGGCGAAGTAATGGATCTAGCCTGTGGCGCCGGGCGTCATAGCCGCTTGCTGGCGCAACTGGGGCATCCGGTGCTGGCCGTGGATCGCAATGAAGAAGCGCTGGCGCTGGCGGCAGGGCCGGGCATCACAGCCTTGCAACTTGACCTGGAAACCGATGATCCGGCGGCGAGCTGGCCGTTTGCCGTGTCGCGCTTTGCCGGCATCGTCGTCACCAATTACCTGCATCGCCCTTTATGGGGCAGCCTGGTCGCCAGCCTGGCGACGAATGGCATGCTGATCTATGAAACCTTTGCACTGGGAAATGAGCAATTTGGCAAGCCGTCGAATCCCGCTTTCCTGCTGGCGCATGGGGAACTGCTGGAAGTCGCGCGTCAGTACGGCTTGCAGGTGGTGGCCTATGAAGATGGCTATGTCGCCGAACCCAAACCGGCGATGGTGCAAAGAATTTGCATGATTAAGGCCGAAAACCAGCCGGATAAGGGCATTCCTGTCACAAATCTGCGCTTAAATTGAGCTTCTATTCTTTGCAAGAGCACACCACATAAGCGGGCGATCCGCTACAATCTAATATTATCTAATTTTTTCGCTCACACACTATTATGATTCAGGGCAGCTTAGTCGCAATCGTTACTCCCATGCACGCCGACGGTTCACTCGATTTACCGGGTTTGCGTAAATTGATTGATTGGCATATCGCGGAAGGTACAGACGGCATCGTCATCGTCGGTACCACCGGCGAATCGCCGACAGTCTCAGTTGATGAACATTGCGAGCTGATCCGCGTCGCGGTGGAACACACCGCCAAGCGCATCCCTGTCATCGCCGGTACCGGCGGCAACTCGACTTCCGAAGCGATCGAACTGACCCAGTTTGCCAAAGACGTGGGCGCGGATGCGTCGCTGCAGGTTGTGCCTTACTACAACCGTCCGACGCAAGAAGGCATGTACCAGCACTTCAAGAAAATCGTGGAATCGGTCGACCTGCCTGCGATCCTGTACAACGTACCTGGCCGTACCGTCGCCGATATGTCGAACGATACCATCCTGCGCTTGTCAAAAGTGCCGGGCGTGATCGGCGTCAAGGATGCCACCGGCAACATCGGTCGCGGTACTGAATTGCTGCGCCTGGCCCGCAAAGACTTCTTCGTTTATTCGGGTGACGATGCAACCGCAATGGCATTGATGTTCTGTGGTGCCAAAGGCAATATTTCGGTCACCGCCAATATTGCTCCGCGCGCCATGCATCAATTATGTGATGCAGCAATGAACCAGCGCGTAGCGGAAGCGGTCGAAATCAACAACAAAATGATTCCTTTGCACACCAAGCTGTTCATCGAACCTAATCCGGTGCCGCTGAAATGGGCAATGGCGGAATTGGGCCTGATTCCATCCGGCATGCGTTTGCCTATCGTGCCGCTGGCTGCGGAATACCACGACATCGTGCGTGCGGCGATGCGTGAATCGGGTGTATTACAATAAGCCCGCCCAATTCGCCTGGATTTAGCCCTGATGTGGCGTTCGCAGCCGAAGTTGCCAGCTGAACTAGCTTTTTAAGTATTCAACATTATTACTCGGAAGATTTCTTACATGGCTCAAAGTAGCTTCGCAAAACGTGGAATGATTTACCTGCTCGCGCTGACTGGTGGACTGGCTGGATGCAGCTCCATCAATTCCATCCTCGAGCCAGGGCGTATCGACTACAAAAGCGAGGTGAAAAAGACGCCTACGCTGGAAATCCCGCCTGATCTGACCCAGTTGCAGCGTGAAAATCGTTATGCCTTGCCGGATGCAAATCGCGGCACGGCAACCGCTTCTTCGTACAATGCGCAGCAGGTTGCACGTCCGACCGAACAAGCCACTACCGTGGCACCGAAGGCATTTAACGATATCCGCGTCGAACGCGATGGTTCGCAGCGCTGGCTGGTGATCAACCAGACCCCTGAAGTGTTGTGGCCGAAGATCAAGGATTTCTGGCAAGACAATGGCTTCCTGATCAACCTGGAAGCACCGCAATCCGGCGTGATGGAAACCGACTGGGCTGAAAACCGCGCCAAGATCCCGCAAGACTTCATCCGCTCGACACTGGGCAAGGTATTCGATTCGCTGTACTCGACCGGTGAGCGCGACAAATTCCGTACCCGTCTCGAACGCGGTGCGAACGGTACCACCGAGGTTTACATCAGCCATCGCGGCGCCGAAGAAGTCCTGACCGGTACCGACAAGGAAACCACGGTCTGGACCGCGCGTGCCTCCGATCCTGATCTGGAAGCCGAATTCCTGTCGCGCCTGATGGTGTCGCTGGGTGCCGAAGATACACGGGCCAAGGCGGCAGTCGCCAACGTCGTCGCGCAGTCGTCGCGCGCCAAGCTGGTCAAGGCACCTAACGGCAGCTACGTGCAGGTTGATGAAAGCTTCGAACGTGCATGGCGCCGTGTCGGCCTGGCGCTGGACCGTGTCGGCTTCACCGTCGAAGACCGTGATCGCAGCCAGGGCCTGTACTTCGTGCGCTATGTAGACCAGGGCGACGATGCGAAAAATACCGAGAAAAAAGGTTTCTTCGCGAATCTGTTCACCTTTGGTTCTTCCAAGGCAGAAAAGGATAAAGCTGCAGCGCGTTATCGCGTCGCCATCAAGAGCTCCGGCGATACCAGCCAGATCACTGTGCTCAACAGCGATGGCCAGCTCGAATCGTCGAAAACAGGTGAGCGCATCCTGAGCCTGTTGAACGAGCAACTGAAGTAATTGCAGTAATGCCTGCTGACGAGGCCTGCGCATGAAATTTGCCAGCCTCGGCAGTGGCAGTGAAGGAAACGCCTTACTCATTTCCACCCAATCCGGCAGCACGCGTACCACGCTGATGCTGGATTGCGGCTTCGCCATCAAGGAAACCGAAAGACGTCTGGCCCGATTGCAGATGCTCCCGACCGACCTTGCCGGCATCATTGTTACCCACGAACACCAGGACCATGTAGGCGGCGTATTCAAGTTCGCCCGGCGGCATAAGCTGCCGGTCTGGCTCACCTACGGTACTTACCAGGCGGTGCACGACAAGTGCGACGGCGTGCAGCTGCATTTCTGCCGCGATAGCGAGCGCTTCGCGATTGGTGACCTGGAGTTGTTGCCCTATACGGTGCCGCACGATGCGCGGGAGCCGGTGCAATACGTTGCCAGCGACGGTGCACGCAGCCTCGGCGTGCTGACGGATGCCGGACATGGCACCGCGCATATGATCGCCGCGCTGGACGCTTGTGATGCGCTGATGCTGGAGTGTAATCATGACCGCCAAATGCTGATCAACTCCACTTATCCGCCTTCGCTCAAGCAGCGCATAGGTGGTGAATACGGGCATCTGTCGAATCAGGCGGCGGGCGAGATCTTGGCGGCGCTCGATCAATCACGCCTGCAGCGGATTGTGGGTGCCCATCTCAGCCTGAAGAACAATACGCCGGAACTGGCGCGTGCGGCCTTGACACAGGTCGTGGCGGATCGTGCCGAAGTCCTGATCGCTTGCCAGGAAGAGGGCTTTGACTGGGTGGCGGTGGCCTAAGCCTGCAGGGTGCGTGAGATGTATGGAAGATGTATGGACGTAAAAAAAGCCGACCCGAGGGTCGGCTTTTTCATCCAGAAACTGGATTAATTACTTAGCTGCTGGTGCTTCAGCTGGAGCTGCTGCAGGAGCTGCTGGAGCTTCAGTTGCTGGAGCAGCTGGAGCTTCTGCTGCTGGAGCAGCTGCTGGTGCTGCTGGAGCTTCAGCTGCTGGAGCTGCTGCAGGTGCTTCAACTGCTGCTGGAGTTGCAGGAGCTTCTTCTTTTTTGCTGCAAGCGGTCAAAGCGATAGCCAACAGGGATGCGATCAGCAAGGATTTTGTCATGATTATCTTTCAATAACTAGGTTGATATTAATTGCGATGAATAATTACCGGTAATTATCGCTCTATAGGGTGCTTCGTAGTATTTCGAACCATAATGCTGCGGTGCGATGAAACGAAACCTTCCTAACCGGTAATTATAGCGCTTCTTTTTGTCCGTGACACAACACTTTTACATTTTGGTAAGTGCAAGTTTGTAACAAAATATGTAAGAAAATTGCTGCCGATATGTTTGCGCCAGATACTTTATGTGCATTACTCCGGGCAATTTCGTTTATTTTGCTTTATCCCAGTCGCAGCCAGCCATCCTTGTGCCATGTATGGAAAGCGTCGATAACATCGGCCGAGGCAGAAGCGATAATCGTTCCACTGAGCTGTCGCGCGTTCGCCAATTCCGTCAAAATTGCCAAATCTTCATCCCCGACTTCAAATGAAGTGCCATTTATAAACACATAATTGCTGCGATGCAGCATTTGGCTTTTCAGAGAAAGCTTAATGCCATTTTTCTTCGCGTTTTGCAGGAAACGGGCACGCGTCAGGTTTTCTTCCGGCGCATCGAAATAGATCTGCGCCTTCGGTTCGGATAGATATTCACCGACGAACAAGGCGATGTCTTCCTGTGTGAAACGCACCTTGTTCAATTCAGCGGCAATGCGCGACAACATCGCGCTGCTGATTTCGGCCGGGTGCCTGGCCGGTTTCAGGTCCGGATCGGCATAGCGGCCCGGCAAATCTATGCTGTCTATCATCGACTCCAGGAAGGCTTCTCCCAGCTCCTGGTAAGACGGCGCACGGAAGCCGATCGAATAGGTCATGCACTCATCCATCGCCACGCCTTCATGCGCGTACTGCGGCGGCAGGTAAAGCATATCGCCGGGGGCGAGGATGAATTCTTCTTCCGGTTTGAAATTCTTCAGGATTTTCAGCGGCATGCCATCGACCAGTGTCAGGTCGGTTTGCGCACCGATGCGCCAGCGGCGGTGGCCGTGTGCCTGCAGCAGGAACACGTCATATGAATCGAAATGCGCACCCACACCGCCGGTTTCGGTGGCGTAGCTGATCATCAGGTCATCCAGGCGTGCATCCGGGATGAAACTGAATTCGCGCATCAAGGCATCGACCGCTTCGTCGTACAAATTGACGCCTTGTACCAGCAAAGTCCAGTCTTTTTGCGTCAACGGCGGCAACTCTTCGAAGGGACCGTTGTCCATATTCCATTCACGCTTAACATGTGTAATCAGGCGTGATTCAACATCGTCGCGCCTGACCATGTCGAATAGTTCGTCGCGCGTGAGCAGGGCCTTGAAATCGGGGATAGCCTGGCGGATCAGCAAGGGTTTCTTATGCCAGTAATCACGCAGGAATTCGGCGGCGGTGAGCCCGCCTAACAGAGTCAATTTTTTCATGGCGCCATTATATCGCTTGCGGTATTGGCCCGAGGTGCAGACTTGCCGTGTCATGAAATAAGTGCGCGGGTATAATTGCGGCCATATTAAATGAAAGGATCATCATGAAGATTGCCAAAAATACGGTCGTGACCGTGGAATACAAATTGTCAGACGCGCAAGGCGATTTGATTGAAGAAGGCCGTGAGCCTATGGTTTACCTGCATGGCGGCTATGAAAATACGCTGCCGAAGATCGAAGAAGCCCTGGAAGGCAAGGAAGCCGGCTTTGAAGACACGATCCAGGTTGAACCTGAAGATGCTTTCGGTGAATACGATCCTAACCTGGTCAAAATTGAGCCACGCGCACGCCTGCCTGAGCCACTGGAAGTCGGCATGCAGTTCGAAGGTTCGCCGGAAACCGAAGATGAAGATGAGCAGCCGCTGATTTTCACCGTGACCGATATCGCTGACGACAAGGTGGTGCTGGATGGCAACCATCCTTTGGCCGGCATGGCATTGCGCTTCAACCTGAAAGTCACCGAAGTGCGTGCCGCAACCGAAGAAGAAATTGCACATGAGCACGTACATGGCGCGCATGGTCACCACCACGGTGCTGACGATGATGAAGGCGAAGAAGGCGACCACTTCCGCAGCCATCCTATCCACTGATAGCTGAATCGACGTCGCTTGCTGCGGACGTAGCAGGATAAAAAAACGGATGCTCGCGGGCATCCGTTTTTTATTGTCGAACGACGCTATAACCTAGTGGCGCGCCGCCTGTACCGTAATCGGATTGATCAGTGTGAACAGCTCGGCAGAAGCCGGGTTGACATGGATCTTGCGCCACGGCGGCTCGACCCGCAGTGCGCCGATATTGCCGCGCCAGCTGATGCCTTTCGGTGACGCAGTCGGGCGCGTATTGTAATCGCTGTGTACGATCAGGATTTTGCCGCGATACTTTTCACCAAAGGCCAGTATCTGGCGTCTCAGGTCGGCGAAACCTTCCCGTTTGCCGGCAGAGAACATCGATGAATGTTCGGCCTGCAAGAGCGGGTTGCCATCACAGAAAATGACGACGCCATCGACCTTGCTGATTTTTGCCGTGAGGAATAAGCGCTTCAGCCAGTCGCTATTGGCAGTCTGGCGGTCTTCGAATTCGGTATTGTGGCCGGCGGCATTCTGGTAATTATTATTGTTGGCCGGCACATTGATCGTGGCGAACATCACGTCGCCGATACGCCAGCGCATATTCTCTGCATAGCTGCGGAATTGCGGCATCATCGATTGGCGCACGACCGGGATCTTGCTGTCACCGAAGGAAAACTCATCGGTGAATAAAAGCTCGCGCAAGCGGTTCATACGGTCCGTTGCGATCAGGCGATTCTTGGTATTCACGCAGCGGGTCCAGTCATCGCCGCTGACCGCGAGGACGATGCCGTTCTTCGCGCTATCGAGCAGGGTTTTACGGTTGCGGTAGAGCGTGTCAGTGCAGGGTTCTGCGGCGGCCTTGAGGCCGCTGGCGACGACGAAGGCGAGATTATCAGCATCGCTTTCCGTAATCGCTTCGCGCAATGCCGTTTCGCTTTCATTCCCCTTGACCGGTTTGGCAATCACGCCAAAGCTGAACGGCGTCGCGTCATTGGCCTGCACCCATCCGGTGTGGAGGAGCGCGAGGCCGAGCAGCAAGCTGGAAGCGACGATTCTCATGCGGTCATTTATTGATTGCTCAGTTCCTTCAGGCGATACAGTGCATCCAATGCTTCACGTGGTGACAAGGCATCCGGATTGATAGCTGCGATCGCCTCATCCACCGCAGAAGGCAATGGCGCTTCCGGTGCACTTTCGATAGCAGCACTGCCACCGCCGGCAAACAAATCGAACTGTGGCGTTGCCTGCATCGAATTGGCTTCCAGCGATGCCAGGTGCTTGCGTGCAGCGCGTATCACCTGCTGCGGTACACCCGCCAGTTGCGCCACCTGCAAACCGTAACTTTGCGAGGCCGGACCGGCCTGTACTGCATGTAAGAACACAATACTGTCTTTATGTTCCACTGCCGACAAATGAACGTTGGCGGCGGTAGGGTGGACTTCCGGCAACTGTGTCAGTTCGAAATAGTGGGTGGCAAACAGCGTAAAGCTGCGGGTATTGTCGATCAGGTGCTTGGCGATCGCCCACGCCAGCGCGAGGCCGTCAAAGGTCGAGGTACCGCGTCCGACCTCATCCATTAGTACCAGCGAGTTTTCGGTCGCGCCATTCAGGATGGCGGCTGACTCGGTCATCTCGACCATAAAGGTAGAACGACCACCGGCCAAATCATCGGCCGCGCCGATACGGGTGAAGATGCGATCGATCGGGCCGATCACGGCGCTGCTGGCTGGCACGAAGCTGCCGACATAGGCCAGCAGGGTGATCAGAGCCACCTGCCGCATATAGGTCGATTTACCACCCATATTGGGGCCGGTAATCAGCAAGAGCTTGCATTCGCTGGAGAGCAGGCAGTCGTTGGCGATAAAGCGCTCGATATGGTTTTCGACCACCGGGTGACGACCTTGTTCTATCGTAATGGTCGGCTCACTCACTAATTGCGGTGCGCACCAGTTATGGCGCAAGGCATGTTCGGCCAGTGCGACCAGCGTATCCAGTTGCGCCAGCGCATGGGCGATGTTTTGCAGCGTGGCAATATGCTGCGTCATTTGCTGCAGTACCTGTTCGTACAGATACTTCTCGCGCGCCAGCGCACGTTCCTGTGCCGACAATGCCTTGTCTTCAAACGCTTTCAATTCTGGCGTGATGTAACGCTCGGCATTTTTCAGTGTCTGGCGACGGCGATAATCGTCCGGTACTTTATCGGTCTGACCATGCGTGACTTCGATATAAAAGCCATGCACTTTGTTGTATTCAACGCGCAGATTGTTGATGCCGGTACGTGCGCGTTCGCGTGTTTCCAGATCAATCAGGAATTGCCCGGCGTTTTCCGATAGTCCACGCAGTTCATCCAGTTCCGCATCGTAGCCGCGCGCAATCACGCCACCGTCGCGCACCATGGCGGCCGGTTCCATCGCAATTGCACGTTCGACCAGATCCAGACAATCGCTGGGAGTGGCGAGCGCATCATGGATGGTCTTCAGCAGTGGTGCGTCAGCATCTTTATTGCACATCGACACATAGGCACGCAGCGACGGCAATTGTTGCAAGCCACCGCGCATGCCGGCCAGATCACGTGGACGTGCCGACAATAAAGCGATGCGCGTGGTGATGCGTTCGACATCTGGTACCGAAGCCAGCGTAGAGGCGAGGCCGCTGCAGACGTCAGCCCGCATCAGTGCATTGATGGCGGCATGGCGTGCCATCGCCACGCTTTGATCGCGGCGTGCGTGATGCAGCCAGTGACGCAAGAGGCGCGAGCCCATCGCGGTACGGCAGTGATCCAGCAGCGAGAACAGCGTCGCCGCGTTGGCGTCTTGTCCGCGTATGGTTTCGGTCAATTCCAGATTGCGGCGGGTTGCTGCATCCAGACCGATGAATTCGTTTTCTGTTTCGACCGTCAACATGCGCACATGCTGCAAGCCTTTGCCTTGCGTCGATTGTGCATAGCGCAGCAGCGCACCGGCCGCACCGATGGCAGCGCTCAGACCTTCAGCGCCGAAGCCGGTCAGCGTGCCCACATTCAATTGCTCGTACAAGGCTTTGGTGCCATGTGCGATATCGAAGTGCCATTCAGGCACGGTGGTGTTCTTGGCCAGTGCGAACTCGCTGAACAAATCATTGACGCTACCGGGCAATAAAATCTCGGCTGGTGCGATGCGTTCGAGTTCGTGCTTCAGGCGCGTATCGGCGTTTTGCGCATCGGTCGTGAATTCCATCAGCTTCAGCGCACCACTGGCCATCGAGAGCCATGCCAATCCTATGGTGGTGGTCTTGCGTTGTGTGGTGCTATACAGCGCGAGCAAAGGCTGTTCTGATTTTTCCGGCAGCAGATCGGAGTCGGTCAGGGTGCCGGGTGTGATGACGCGCAGTACCTTGCGTTCGACTGGTCCTTTGCTGGTGGCCGGGTCGCCTATCTGTTCGCAGATCGCGATCGATTCGCCGAGCTTCACGAGTTTGGATAAATACTGATCCACTGCATGGAAAGGCACGCCGGCCATTTTGATCGGGTTGCCGTTCGAGGCACCGCGTTGGGTCAGGGTGATACCGAGCAGACGCGAGGCTTTTTCTGCGTCTTCAAAAAACAGTTCGTAGAAATCGCCCATCCGGTAAAACACCAGGGTGGTCGGGTACTCGGCTTTGATGCGCAGATACTGCTGCATCATAGGCGTGTGTTTCTCGCTGACTGCTGCGCCCTCTGGTGTTGGCGGCTGGATGGTTTTCATATGCTGACTGTCATGTAAATACGATCCGGCGCTGAAGATGCAGACACCGGCATCTTTGAAAATCAAAGCGCTCTCTATCCACAGTGCAGACCGGCGGACAGGCGCTTGATTTTCAAAATGGAAAAACGTTATTAAGCCACAGAAGGGAAGTATTCGTAGTGTTCTGTATTAACGTAGGACGTTCTGAACTCAATAGGCTGATTGTTGTACGAAAAAGCCACACGGTAAATCTTCAATAAGGGCGCACCCGTTGCAATATTGAGCAACTCCGCATGGGCGGCGCTGGCCACCGAAGCGCGTACGCGCTCCTCGATCCGGATCACATTGATGCCGAAGGCGACCTGGTAGAGATTATAAAGAGTACTGGGGCGATCGCGTAGCTGTGTTTTGCTTAGTCCCGGGAACAGTGCGGCGGGTAGTGTGATTTCGTCTACCAGCACGGGTTCGTCATTCAGGCTGCGTACATTCACAAACTGGAAAGCGGCGCTGCCATTGGCGATGCCGAGTTTTTCGCTGGCGACTTCATCGGTCTTGGTTTTGCAAAACGAATTCAAGGTCAGCTGTGGATAGCTCTTTTGACCGTCATGTCGCACCACATTAAAAAACCTGAACAAATGCGGGCCGCGATTATGTAAGGCGACAAAGGTGCCACGCCCCTGATGCCGGATCAGCAAATTTTCCGCGACCAATTCATCGATTGCTTTACGCAGGGTCCCGATCGACACGCCGAAACGTTGACACAGCAATTTCTCCGATGGAATCGAATCGCCCGGTGCCCACTCGCTGGACGCCAGCGACTCCAGCATCTGGCGTTTGACCTCTTTATACAAAGTGAGGCCGACAGACGTAGCGGAACTGAATTCATTCATGATTGTTTTTGTACTTGAGATGGGGCTTTAAACGCATATTCGAGTGCGAGAGGTGTTGCGAATTGTACCAGAAGCAATAATTCGTCAATGTCATATAGGTGAGAGATATGTCTTCCCATGCCTTCCCGAGCCGGCCCGTCTTTTCATTCTGAAAATCCGATTTTTTACAGCTTCTAGCAGCTACTTATTCACCCTTCTGCCTCGCAACAAGTGCCTCTGCCAACCGTCTGACTGCGTGAACCATGCAGAAGTGCTGACGAGTGTAGCAAAATTCTGCATTTGTATAACTCATTTATGTCATATAGTTGACTTCGATGAATTTCAACACTACTATAACTTTCATCCGCATTCATATGGATGTATTTCAAGGCTGCTCGCTCTGGTGCAGACAGCAAGGCGTCAATGTTTTAGAGGTGAGCGTATAGGTATTTCCGATTTTAAAAATAATGAAATATGGAGACAGTATGAAATCTAATAATTGGAAGCGTGCATCGTTGTTTGCTGCAGCGCTGCTAGCCTCGACGGCGAATCTGGCTTTTGCGCAAGCATGGGCGCCGCAAAAAAATGTAGAACTGGTCGTGTATTCGGCGCCAGGTGGCAGTAACGATAAAACAGCGCGCGCCATAGAGCGCATCATTGCAGGTAAGAAGCTGATCAATAGCACCATTACTGTTGTCAACAAAACCGGCGGCGGTGGCAATATCCAACTGAATTACATGTCACAACATGCGGCCGATCCGCATTACCTGATGATTACCACGCCGACTCTACTGGCGAATCACATCACGGGCAACAGCGCCCAGACCTATACCGATTTCACTCCGATTGCATCAATGATTAATGACTACGTGGTGTATGTCGTTAATGCCGCTTCACCGATCAAGACAGGTCAGGATTTGATTGATCGTCTGAAAAAAGATCCACGCTCAGTTTCGATCGGCTTTGCTACCACGCTCGGTAGCCATAACCATATCGCCGCCGGTCTCTTAATGAAGAAAATTGGCGGTGACCCTAAGGCATTGAAGGTCGTTGCATTTAAAGGTGCGGCCGATGCGATCACTACCTTGATGGGTGGTCATATCGATCTGGTCACTACCGCAGCGGGCAATGTGAGCGGTTTGGTTGAGTCCGGCAAGTTGCGCGTCATTGCGGTGGCCGGTCATACCCGGATGTCTGGCATCTACGCCAATGTGCCGACCTGGAAAGAGCAGGGCGTGGATTTGGTGTGGAGTAACTGGCGCGCCATCGTCGGTCCGAAGGGCATGACGCCGGCACAAGTCAAAACCTGGCAAGACGTGTTGAGCAAAGTCTACGCCTCGCCCGAGTGGAAAGAAGAGCTGCAAAGAAATTACTGGGGCGATGACTTCACGATCGGTGACAAATTCAATAAGGATCTGGCCGAAGAGTATGCAGTCATGAAGTCAGCTTTGGCTGAACTCGGACTCGGCAAGTAAGAGGAGCGCGCGATGAGATTAGCTATGCATATGCAGTTACTCCTCCTGCCCCTGGTTCCCCAGACAGATGCAGCAGAAAGGCGGATCGGATGAAAGCGGATCGCATTATTTTTGTTTGCATCCTCGTGCTGGCGGCGATTTATTTCTATGCGATAGAGCAGATTCCGACCTTACAGGTAGGTGACCCGATAGGCGCCAAGGCGATCCCGCGCTTCCTCGGTGGTGCCTTGCTGGTAACGGCTGCGCTCCTGTTCTTCGAGATGCAGGCGGCAGTCAAGAAAGGCAAAGAGGTTGAGGTAGCTAAGGTACCGGAAGACAAAGGGCCTTACGTGCTGGTGGCCGCAGTGGTGGTGTTAACTGCCGTCTACTTTATCGCATTCGAATTTCTCGGCTATGCGATTGCAACGACGATTTACCTGAATGTGCTGATGGCCTACTTCAACAAAGGGAAGTGGAAGACGAATGTGCTGACAGCGACTTTGTTCAGCTTCGGCAGCTATCTCGCCTTTACCAAGTTGTTTGGTACGCCGCTGGCACCCGGCTTACTGCCATTCTGAAACAGGGACTATTCATGGAAACTTTAGGTCACATTCTTAATGGCTTTAGCGTCTGTCTGCAGCCGATTAATCTTTGGTACACCTTCGTCGGCGTGTTTATTGGCACCATCGTCGGCATCCTTCCCGGCATCGGCCCGGCCGCAAGTATCGCGATCCTGATTCCAGCCACCTTCGGTATGGATCCGACTTCAGGCTTGATCATGATGGCCGGTATTTACTACGGCACCAAATACGGCGGCTCGACTACCGCGATTCTGATACGTACGCCCGGTGAAGCTGCCTCGGTCATGACTTCAATTGAAGGTTATGAGATGGCACGCAAGGGGCGGGGTGGCGCGGCACTGGCAGTGTCTGCAATCGGCTCCTTTATTGCCGGCACGATTGGGGTGGTTGCGCTGACCTTGTTTGCACTGCCGCTGGCATCTATCGCACTCAAGTTCGGCCCTGCCGAATACTTCACGCTGATGTTGTTTGCATTGACGGCGGTTGCGTCGCTGTCTGGCAAATCGCTGGCCAAAGGCATGCTGGCAACGGTACTGGGTTTGATGATCGCCACCGTTGGTATCGATCTGCAGAGCGGGCAACAGCGCTTTACCGCCGGCATCCCGGAGTTGATGGATGGGGTCGGCTTCATTGTGGTGGTGGTCGGCATGTTCGCATTGTCCGAGGTCTTGCGTGGCATGGAACAGCTCTACAAGGGAACCGCGCCTCCGGCGATGCGTATCAGCGGCAAGCTGTGGCTGACGCGCGAAGAATGGAAGCGTTCGATAGGACCTATCTGGCGCGGCGGTATTTTGGGCTTCCTGGTCGGCGTCTTGCCGGGCGCGGGTGGCACCATCGCTTCCATGCTGTCCTATTCGACCGAAAAGCGGCTGTCCAAACATCCGGAAGAGTTTGGTCACGGCGCGATTGAAGGTGTCGCCGGTCCTGAGTCGGCCAACAACTCGGATACGGCCGGTGCAATGGTGCCGCTGCTGACACTGGGTGTGCCGGGTGGTGGTGCCACCGCGGTGATGATGGGTGCCTTCATCATGCATGGCATACAGCCCGGGCCGCTGTTATTTCAGAACCGACCAGATCTGGTGTGGGGCTTAATCGACAGCATGTACATCGGCAACATCATGCTGCTCATATTGAATCTGCCGCTGATCGGTTTGTTCGTGCGCTTGCTGTATATCCCAAGCGGAATCCTCTATCCGCTGATCGTCGCGATCTCTGTGATCGGTACCTATGCCATCAACGGCAGCATGGTTGAGCTCTATTTGCTGCTGGCCTTCGGGGTTGCCGGTTATCTGTTTGAGAAGGTAGACATTCCGGTCGCACCGCTGGTGCTGTCACTGGTACTGGCTGGAATCATGGAGCAGTCCTTCCGCCAGGCGATGACGATCTCGGATGGCAGTTTCGGCATCTTTGCCGGTAGCGGTATCACGATTGCGCTGCTGACGATGACGGTGCTGTCCATCGTGCTGCCTATCGCATTACCGAAGATCAAGAAGATGCAAAGCGCTGAAGATCAGGCGACCGCTTAAGCAAGCTTGCGACGGAGTCGTCGCAAGCACTATTTATTGAAAACAAGATTGATATACCGACGGGAGAGAAAATGTCAGATGCAAACACTATCAAGGCAGAAGAATACTGGACCACAAAAGAAGACGTGAAGCTATGGGTGTATAGAAAATATTCCGGTGCAGCCGATGCGCAGCGCCCACTGCTGTTCCTGGTGCACGGTTCATCGTATTCCGGCAAAACCATGTTTGATCTTCAGGTTCCGGGACGCTCAGGCTATTCCTTCATGGACCATTTTGTGCAACTCGGCTTCGAAGTCTGGACCATGGATCATGAAGGTTATGGACATTCGGACCGCACCGCCGGTTATTCGGATATCGCCAGTGGTGCCGAAGATCTGAAGGCGGCCATGAGTGTTGTGACTGCGGTGACGGGGCAAGATAAGCTGGCTTTTTTTGGCCAGTCGTCGGGTGCTTTGCGCGCCGCCAAGTTTACTAATCTGTATCCGCAGCATGTGACGCAATTGATGCTGGATGCCTTTGTCTGGACTGGCAAAGATGCGCCGACCTTGATCCAGCGCGCGAAATTATTGCCGATGATTGAAAACACCAATGTGCGCAAGATAGATGCCGCTTTCTATCGCACGGTGTTCACGCGTGATCATCTGGGTTCTTCGGAACCGATGATAGGCGACGTGGTGGCCGAAGCCGAGTTGCAGTATGGAGATACGGTACCGACCGGCACCTATCTGGATATGGTCGGCAAGTTGCCGCTGATCGATCCGGAAAAAGTGACCTGCCCGGTCTTGATCATACGGGCCGAACACGATGGCATCGCGACCGAGGAAGACGTAATCAACTTCTTCTCGTGTCTGCCGAATCCGGACAAGCAATTTGTCAAAATATCGGGACTGGCGCATACCGCGCCGCTAGGGGTGAACCGGCATCGTTTCTATCACGCGATTCATTCCTTCCTGACTATGCCGGAACGGATTGATATCGCTGCCAGCGGCCACGTTTAGGGAGGGGAGGCGCTGCCATTGAAGAATGGCAGCGCTTTTTTTCTTACCGCGCGACTTACGGTGCAGAAGGGACGTACTCGTAATGCTGAGTATTGACGTAAGAAATACGATATTCGACCGGCTGATCGTTGTAAGAGAAGGCGACCCGGTGAATTTGCAGCAGTGGCACGCCCGGTTCTATGTTGAGCATCTTGGCTAGTTTTTTGTCGCTCAATGCGGCACGGACACGTTCTTCGATGCGGATGATGTTCAAGCCAAACTCAGCCTGGTACAGATTATATAAAGTGCTGGGGCGATCGCGTATTTGCGCCTCGGTAAGCTGGGGGAAGAGTGTCGCGGGCAGCGTGATTTCGTCGACCAGCACCGGCTCTTCATTCAAGCTGCGCACATTCGTAAATCTGAATACCGGGCTGCCGACGGCGATGCCCAGTTTTTCACTGCAGAGTTGATCTGCGGTCTTTTCGCCAAATTGTTTTAACACCAGGGTCGGGTAAAACTTTTTCGAGTCATGCCGCACGACGTTGAAAAAACGGTACAGATGCGTGCCTCGGTTGTGTAGTGCAACGAAGGTGCCGCGTCCCTGATGACGGATCAAAATATTTTCTGCTACCAGTTCATCAATGGCTTTGCGCAAGGTACCGACCGATACACCAAACCGCAGACATAGCTGTTTTTCCGCAGGAATGACATCGCCCGGTTCCCATTCTTTGGCGGCGAGCGCTGCCAGCATCTGACGTTTGATTTCTTTGTATAAGGTCAGCCCGACGGAGCTGGCTTGATAGACAGGATTGCTCATGATTTCCAATATTGGATGAAGTTTTTAATGAGGCAGAAAACATGTGTATGTGTCTGTCGATGGTACCCGAAATCGCAGGCTTTGTTTCGCGTCAGACGGCAGGGCAGGCAGCCTTGTCCTAAGGCATGACTGATATGCGGGCATAAGAATTTGATCAAATATAACCATATTATTTAAATCATTTAATTCATATAGTTGACTTTGGGCGAGGCGGCAATTAAGATGCCTCATCGTTGTTCATATTCTTGAGGGCGGAAAGTAGTGCGGCTTCGCTGAATTGTTCGATTACGACGATTACATAAAAAAATGCCCATCACTCTGATGATGCGGCTCCGACATAAAGCTCATTTCAATTGAGTAAAACTTGAGGAGACATAGATGTATCCAAGTAAAAGAATGATAGGCGTGGGGATCGCGGCTAGCTGCGCTCTGGCCGGCGCGGTGCACGCGCAGGTCAGCGTGACCGTGTACGGAAAGCTTTACCCGCAAATGACCAACTACAATTCCAGTGATGGCAGTGCGGTTGGCACACCGGTGAGTACTTTGGTAGCGCCGGTCACCACACAAAGCAGAGGCACCTCCGGCAACGTCATGGAATCGAGTAATTCATATATCGGCTTCCGCGGCACCGAAGATATTGGTGGTGGCTTGAAGACGATCTTCCAGTTGGAGGGATCGTTTGCAATCGATAGCGGTGCGATGTCCAGCCCGGGAGTTTTGTTTAACCGCAATACTTATCTGGGCTTGCAAGGCAGCTTCGGTCGCTTACGCATGGGGCGTATCGATACCACCTACAAAAATATTACCGACACCATGGGCTTCATGGGACTGCAGAGCGGTAACTTTGTGTCAGCCAGTAATATCCTGGCGCAACGTGGTTTTGGTGCCACCAGCGCGCATCGCTTCCATGAGCGGCCATCGAATACGCTGGACTATCGCTCGCCTACCTTTGGCGGCTTTACCGGCTATGCGGGTTACTCATTCGGCGAGGTAGCGGGGAATTCCAAACGCGGCGGCAATTTGTCGGTCGGCGTATCGTATGCTTCCGGTCCTTTGTATATGGCGGTCGCGCATGAGATACACAATCAGTTCTACGGCGGATCACGCAATATTCCGACTGCTTTGCGTAACATCACAGGCGGTACCGGCGCGACCTTTGTATCGAATCCCGGTACTGATTCGAAAGATACTTCCACCCGCATATCCACGCTGTATAAAATCACTGACTCTACCCGCGTTGAAGCCAGTTTCGCTGTGACCAAGCTGAGTGAAACCGGCGGCACGGTGGGAAAATTTCAGAATTACAGACATAACACCTGGCTGGTTGGCGCGGAACATAAAATGGCAGCATGGACCTTCATTGGTACCTATGGTCAGGCTGGTGCCGGTTCCTGTTCGCTGGTCGGTGGCGTGGCATGTAGTACCGATGGTTTGAACGGTTCGATGTTGTCTTTGGGTACGGGTTACGCTTTGTCCAAACGGACTTCCTTGTTTGCTCTCTTTTCGAATATGAATAACGGCAAATCGGCAAGTTACAGCAATGCGGGTGAAGCGCCGGTACCGACCACGGGGCAGGATTTGCGGCAGATTGCATTGGGTATCGTGCATACCTTCTGAGATATGGCAGCTACGGTTCGGCTGCATGGTCGAACCGCTTTCTACGCCGGGGCGTCTGATGTTAACAAAGGGAGGTCGTTTTGGATTGCAATGGACAACTTGGTGTAGCTCAGCTTAAAGGATTGCGGACTCAGGCTTTGCGCTGGGTCGCGGTTTTGATAGCAGGCAGTTTTTGTGGAGCCTTGCATGCAATGGAAATCAATGTACTAAGTGCAGGAGCGGTAGAGCCCGGCATGGTTAAGTTTGCCGCCCATGTGAAACAGGTGTCCGGGCATGATTTGAAAATTCAGTTTAATACCGCACCACAGATAGCCAAGCGTCTTGCCGATGGCGAAGTGTTCGATATGCTGGTATCGCCGAGTGCAGCGATGGATCGTATCGAGAGCGAAAATAAAATTGTAGGCGCGACGCGTACCGGCATTGGGCGAGTCGGTGTCGGAGTGGCAGTACGGGACAGCCTGACGGCGCCGGATATCTCGACCGAGAAAAAATTCGTAGACCTTGTGTTGGCAGCAGATTCGATTGTGTACAACCAGGCGTCGACTGGCCTTTATCTCGATAAATTGTTTGAACGCCTGGGCATAGCAGCTCAGTTAAACGCAAGAACAAAACGTTATGCGAATGGCGCCAGTGTGTTGGAGCATGTCATACAAGGTAAGGGTAATGAGATCGGTTTGGGTGCGATGACCGAGATCCAGTTGTATAGCAACAAGGGTTTGCAGTTGGTGGGGCCCTTACCTGCAAGCATACAAAACTGGACGCGCTATGAAGCAGCGCGCACGGTAAATGGTAAGGCAGCAGAGGCAGTCGATGCGGTATTGCGCTTGATGGCTACCCCGGCGGGGAAGAGCGCCTTGCTAAGTGGCGGGATTGAGTAGTGCTGACAGCCTGTATGGCTTGTCATAGGCAGACGGGGAATTGTTCAGACTGAGGCGATACAGGATAATCCCGTCTTCCAATTTTTGTCGGCGTCGTCCTGCTGCTTGGACGGCGTCAAGTATCAAAGAGTTATGCAGTGACTGTGGCTTGAAAAATTTTGAACTTATATTTTGAGAGAGGAACATCGATGAACACAAACAAATCCACTTCTGATGAATACGTCATACCAGCGCAGCGTATTCCTACCTTGCCGGTCAACGGTACGGATAAGCTTTTTCCGGTGCACCGTATTTACTGCATCGGGCGTAACTACGCAGCGCATACGATAGAAATGGGGCACGACCCGGATAAAGAGCCGCCATTTTTCTTTCAAAAAAATCCGGACAATATTATTGTCGATCAGGACTTCCCATATCCGCCGGAAACCTCAGACGTGCATTTTGAGTTTGAGCTGGTGGTTGCACTGGCTAAGGGCGGAAAAAACATTTCGGTCGAACAGGCCTTGGACCATATCTATGGTTATGGCGTCGGCCTTGATATGACCCGTCGCGATTTGCAGGGTGTGGCGAAGAAGCTTGGTCGTCCGTGGGAAGTAGGCAAAGCGTTTGAACATTCTGCGCCATGCTCCGCGCTGATTCCGGCTAGCGAAATCGGTCATCCGTCCAAGGGCGCGATCTGGTTCAAGGTCAATGGTGAATTCCGTCAACAAGGCGACCTCGATCAAATGATCTGGAAGGTGGCGGAACAGATTTCTATTCTTTCGGTGTTCTTTGAACTGAAGCCGGGCGATTTAATCATGACAGGCACACCTGCTGGTGTGGGTGCGATTAAGCCAGGCGATCAACTGGAAGGTGGGGTAGACGGTGTCTGCGGGCTGAAGCTGGCAGTGGTCTGAGCTAGCGGTTTGAAGCAGAAGTGAGGCTAGTGCCTTGCTGCACTTAATTGGGATTTGACCTGAAGAGGTCAAATCCCAATTTCATTTAAGGGCTGGCTTAGCGACCGCGGCCGCCTGAGCGGTGCGGTGTGGCTGGGCGTGCATTCGAATTGCCACCGAAGCCGCCGCGCGACGGGCCACTCGGTTTAGCTGCTGGTGCCTTGCCTGTTTTGGCGGGTGCATTGCGACCCTGACCTTGTGGACGGCGACCCGGCGCATCGTTGCTGCGGCGTTGGATAGGCTGCGGTTTCGCATTCAGGTCAGGCTCGAAGCCAGGAATCACTTCCGACGGCAATTTGCGTTTGATCAGCTTTTCAATGTCTTTCAACATGTCGAGTTCATCGACGCAGACCAGCGATACTGCTTCGCCGGTGGCACCGGCACGACCGGTACGGCCGATACGATGGACGTAATCTTCCGGCACATTCGGCAAATCGTAGTTGACCACGTGCGGCAATTGATCAATATCGATACCGCGTGCAGCGATGTCGGTTGCGACCAATACTTGCAGGCTGCCATCCTTGAATTCGCTCAAAGCGCGGGTACGTGCCGACTGGCTCTTGTTGCCATGGATGGCCATACCGCTGATGCCATCTTTTTCCAGTTGTTCAACCAGTTTGTTGGCACCGTGTTTGGTGCGTGTGAACACCAACACTTGTGACCAGTTATTGCTCTTGATCAGATGCGCCAGCATCGGGTGCTTCTTGTCGCGATCAACCGGGTGAATTTTTTGTTCGATGATTTCAACGGTTGAATTGCGACGCGCAACTTCGATCGTGGCTGGTGAATTCAACAAGCCATCCGCCAGTGCCTTGATCTCATTCGAGAAGGTGGCGGAGAACAGCAGGTTTTGACGATTCTTAGGCAAGGCTGCGAGTACGCGACGGATGTCCTTGATGAAGCCCATGTCCAGCATACGGTCGGCTTCGTCCAGCACCAGAATCTGGATGTGGTTCAGATTGACGGTACCTTGTTGCATATGGTCGAGCAAACGGCCTGGTGTTGCCACCAGAATATCGACACCGTGCTTGAGCATTTTGATCTGCGGGTTGATGCCGACGCCACCGAAGATGACGGCCGAATTCAGGTTCAGGTATTTGCCGTAAGTGCGTACGCTTTCTTCGACTTGCGCTGCCA
>RCUQ01000160.1_pt1 | contig 47535 bp, 45 predicted proteins | sample 2166351 | NCBI WGS metagenome assembly RCUQ01 (sample SAMN09932597, study PRJNA488358) | compost metagenome | feature: garden; material: soil; isolation source: compost soil in acetonitrile-enriched culture | place: Germany: Experimental Botanical Garden Goettingen | collected 2016-01-27
TCGCCAATTGCTTCACCACCTTGTGGAAAGATCGCCTGGGTCAAATCTCGCTGGCGGTCACCACACTGTTCTGGGGTGCGGGCGCAACCTTGCAGTTCATTGTTTTGAAGTGGGCAGAGAAGTCCTTGAATATGCCGCTGGATAAAGCGGCCATCCTGCAAGGCATCGTCGCCGTGGGCGTCGCGGTCGGCGCGGTGGCGGCAGCGCGCTTTGTACCACTGAAAAGATCCCTGTCCGTCATGCCGCTGGGCGTGATCATGGGTTTCGTCGTGGTTGCGATGACGATGGTTTCCAATGTCTGGTTTGCTTATCCGCTGCTGGTATTGGTAGGCGCTTTGTCCGGCTACTTCGTGGTCCCTATGAATGCCTTGCTGCAGCATCGCGGCCACGTCTTGATGAGTGCCGGCCATTCCATCGCGGTACAGAACTTCAATGAAAACCTGTCTGTACTGACCATGTTGCTGCTGTACGCATTAATGGTCAAACTGGATCTGAACATTAATATCGTGATCATCATGTTCGGCATGTCGGTCTCCGGCATCATGTATCTGATCATGCGCAGACATGCAGCCAACCAGCGCGAACACGACTCACTGTCGCTGATCGGCGAAGCCAAACACTAAGTTGCTCAGTTCAGCGGATGAACCAGTTTTATCCGCTGACCAGCTCTTGTGCGCCAATCGTCCGGCACAATAAAGCCGCGACTCAGCTCTAGCGCCACATCCCCTTTTACCTCCAGCAAAACCACTAACACCGGCATCGTGTCATGCACGAAATGCGCGCTCAGCATTTGCTGCAGGCTTTGCTTGTCCATGGTTTGTTCTAGACACAGTTTGGCGGGCGCCAGCCATTGCAAACGCGGCAATACCGCGTAGCGCTCGGCCGCCATCGGCTCTATCTCATTGAGCGCACACCAAAAGCCACGGCAATGGGCGGCAGATATGCCCAGACTGGCCGCATCGGGTTGATCGTCGGCGTGATAAAACAACCATCCTTTCACCAGCGCTTGCGCCTTTGCCACCGGCGCAGGCAAATGGATTTGCGCCGCCGGGTGCTCTGATAACAGCAGTTGACGATCCAGTATTTTGTGCATTTTTGCACCCAGCGTATCTGCCAGATTGGGGCCGACGAAATAATCGGCGTCTTCACCCACGCCACTGGATTCGAGCAGATAAAACTTGGTGGCAAATTCCCAATGCAGTAATTGATCGCCACTGCGCAACAAAAAATCGAACTCACCTATGGTGCTGTTCTTGCCCGCCCGCACCTGCACGCCATGTGCCGCCAGCACGCCGCGATCTGCAAAATAGTAAGCCAGCAGTTTCTCGGCATAACGTCCGAGACGGGTAAAGGTTTGCACATCGAGATAACGATGCAAGTCAGACGGATCGCGGTCCAGCGCCTGCAACCACGTGTGTATATCGTCAGGCAGACTGCCTTGGAGTGTAGCGATCTTGCCGCGCCATTGCGGCGCTTGCGGGTCCAGCAAATCAGGCGCATATAGCAACCAGGCCAAGGCACGCACATGGGGATCGTTTAGATCGCCCCAGCGTTGCGTGAATTGCGTCTGGAAAGTAGCAGCCAGGTGCGCGGCCAATTTAGCTCTTAGCCTGAGCGGTGTAGGTTTGCATCGCCAGGCATAAATCTGCCCAGGCCTTGCCCTTGTCTTGTGGCGCGCGCAATAAGTACGCCGGGTGATAAGTCACAACGACTGGTATGTCTGCATAGCGATGCACGCTGCCGCGCAATTTAGCGACAGCAGTAGACGGATCCAGCTTCAACAAGGACAGCGCAGCGGTTTTACCGAGTGCCACGATGACGGTTGGATTGATCAAGGCAATCTGTCTTTGCAGATACGGCAGACAGGCATCGGCTTCTGCGGCTACCGGTGCACGATCACGCTTGTTTTCATCGGTAGGACGACATTTGACGATGTTCGCGATATAGGTATTCTCACCGCGCTTCAAGCCCATTGCGGCAAACATATTGTCGAGCAATTTACCAGCGGGACCGACGAAGGGTTCGCCCTGAAAATCTTCATTGCGGCCCGGGCCTTCGCCGACGAATAACCATTTGGCTTTTTGATCACCGACGCCGAATACGGTTTGCGTGCGACCTTTGCACAAGCCACATTCAGTGCAATTGGCGACCAGTGCTTTGAGCTGATCCCAGCCCATATTGCCGATATCGCTGGCCGCCGGCATCAGTGCACTGACAGGTCGCGCCGCGGGCGCAGGCGCAGGTGCACGCACGGCTGGCACATCATCATCGCCCCAGGCCGAGTTGGCTGCTTCGCTCACACGTGGCGGTGCTGCTACCGGGACTGCTGCTACCGGGACTGCTGCTACTGGAGTGCTTACTTGTGCTGCTGCCGGTTCGGCAGACTCGCTCAGTTCTACCGCCTCTGACTCCAGTGCTTGCAAGACCGCGCTGCGCTGCGACCACACCGGCCCCAGACCCATTTCATGCAGGAATGCGATACGACGATCTTGATTATTCATAGCGCAAGTTTCATGACGAGCGCATCTTCACGCTGATTGTTCGGTGCCGGGTAATACCCCTTACGCACGCCTATCCGGCTAAAGCCATAGCGGCGGTAGATCTGTTCCGCGCGCGTATTCGATGGACGTACTTCTAACAGGATCGCTCCCAGCTTTCTTTCTTGCGTAATCGCTTTTGCTTTATCCAGCAACAACAAGCCTATGCCCTGCCCGTGCAAATCGCGATGCACGGTAATGTTGAGCAAATGGGCATCGTCGACCGATGGCATCAGCAAGAAATAACCATTCAATGCGCCAGCGCTGTCACGCAGTATCCAGGTCTCGTAACCGCTATTGATCGAGTCGAGGAAATTCCCACGGGTCCACGGGAAAGGATACACATCGTTTTCGATTGCCAGTACATCGCTGATATCGGTCGCCTGCATCCGATAAAAATAGAGTTTCTGTGCCGGCGGCGGTGGCGCCTTGAATTGCGGAATAGGACTAGGCACGGAACTCATGCTGCCTCCTTTGCTGCCTTTTCCAGACGTTCCGCCGTCGTCAATGCCACCTTGTTACGCAAATACAGCGGTTCAGCCGCACTGGCAGGCACCGCCAGTCCTTGCGCATAAGCCGTCGCGCCCAGAGTGGCGATCTGTGCCGCTTGCGGCAACATGTCTTGTAGTGCGGCGGCAAAAAATGGCCGCGCTGCAAAATCCGCTGCATATGCCTGCAAGCCATTACCACAGGCTTGCACCTCACCTTGCGGCTGCACCTCCAGCGCGCTCGACAAGGTCGGCGCAATCACGACTTGCCAGCCATCGGTATAACGGTATTGTGCCCAGTACACTTCACCCATACGCGCATCCAGTACCGCCAGCACGTCGCTGCTACCGGTCTGTTCACGGCAAGCCTGCGCCAGTGCCAGCAAGGTAGAGGTAGGCAACAAGGGCTTATCGGCGCCATACGCCAAACCTTGCGCGATACCGCAAGCAGTGCGCACACCAGTGAAGGAACCAGGACCAGCACCAAAGGCAATCGCATCGCAATCGCGCAAGCTAATGCCCGCTTCCTGCAACAAGGCCTGCACCATAGGCAGGATGCTTTGCGAATGCGTGCTGACGCCTGCCGTCTGGCGGCTGCTGCTCACACCTTGGTGTAATAGCGCCGCTGAAGCCAGTTCAGAGGATGTTTCTATAGCGAGTATCGTAGACATAAGGCGTATTTTACCGTGCGTATAGCCACAGGTGCTGGGAAGCTGCTAACTATGTCAACAGCTGGCATTTCAGAGCAGAAGCGCTGCGCCCATCGCCAGAGAAACCGGTAGAATACCGCCATGGCAAGTATCACTCTAGAACCAGACAACCGGCAGCAGCTCGCGCAGCGTATGACAGACGACGTATGGGTCGTCGCCTGCCTGTGCGCGGCCTGGTGCGACGTCTGTACCAATTATCGCCCCGGCTTCGATGAACTGGCGGCACAGCATCCGGACAAACTATTTGTCTGGATCGATATTGAAGACCGCGCCGATCTGGTTGGCGACTTCGATGTCGACAACTTCCCTACCCTCTTGATCCAGCGCGGCGACGACGTCATGTTCTATGGCACCACCATGCCGGATCATCGCATCGCGCATCGCCTGCTCACTTCACACGAAGAGAAGAGCGCAGCAGAGCTCAAGGCGCAAACGCAAAGCAGCGCGGAGTACAGGGAATGGCAAGAAGAACGCAATCTGCGGCAGGCGCTGACACAGGCTTAAACCAGCCTACTGTGTCGACGGACAGATGCTAATCAGGGATAGAACAAAGAAACGCGGGCGAAAAAAAATCCTCAGTGAACTGAGGATTTTTCTATTTCGTTTGATTCAGCTTAGATAGGCTGAATGTTCGAAGCTTGCTTGCCTTTAGGGCCAGCTGTCACTTCAAAAGAAACGCGTTGGTTCTCTTGCAGTGATTTGAAGCCGCTCGACTGAATTGCCGAGAAGTGAGCGAACAAATCTTCGCCGCCTTCATCAGGGGTAATAAAGCCGAAGCCTTTCGAGTCATTGAACCATTTTACGATACCAGTTGCCATTACAATTCCTAATTTCAGTTAAGTTGGGCAGTTGCCCGTTGGATCGTTTCAACCAAGACAGGAATGACAGACTAATACTGCACCACTAACTCGAATCTCAACGATGGTTGATTATACCGGGATTAATTTAAAAAGAGTTAAATTTTGATAATCTCTTAATATTGTTTGAAAATAAGTCGCCTATTTCCCAAACGAATCAAACTAAGTTGCTAAATTCAACAGCAAATCACGTTTGAATTAAGCCAACATCTGTTCTTATATATCAGCACCAGCCAGCCATCGCATCACGGTTTTGCCGGCTGCTGCTTCTCTTTTTCCGCTTTCTTCTTTGCAACCTCTTTTTGTCGCTCCTCCGCTGCACGCACTTTTTCTTCGTAGCGACGTACATTGTCAGCACGTTTTTGCGCATCCGCTTCTTCGTTAGCCTTCAGCACTTTTTGCTTCTCGGCAAACTCGGCATTACGTTTGGCATAAGCGTCGGCGCGCGTCTTGCGTGCATCTTCCTGCGCCGCATCAGGACCTTCCTTCGGCGCACGTTCTGCTACCGGCTTGTCGGACTGTGCCGCCGCTTTCGCTTCGCTTTGTGCATTTTTTTCCGCCAGGCGACGATCTCGTTCTTCTACTCTGGCGCGACGTATAAACGCATTCCCTTCGATTTCGATAGGACGGATCGCCACCAGATCGAGGCGTTTTTGCTCTTTGATTTTATTGAGACAGATGTTCATAAAGAACTCTTTGTAGCAGGTGCGCTGATCTTCCTTGAAACGCCGCTCAATATCCGCTCGCGTGCTGATCACTTCCGCCACCGCACGTTCCGCTACCGCCGTCGATTTAATCGAGTCCGCCGGGTAACGCTGCACCAGCTCGGCCGGCAAATAAATGTGTGCAGTCTCTGCCGCCGGAGCCGAGGCTGGAGCTGGAGCCGGAACTGGAGCCGCGGCCTCCTGTGCCGAAACGGCGGAAGCCGTCAGCAAAATCGCGGCGTTCATGCATGTGTGCAATATATGTTTCATCTATCGTCTGTTCAAATTAAGGCGGATCTGGCTGCTGCGCGTGATTTATAAAATCGCATTCCCTGCGTGCCGACGTTCAGCTTCCATGTATTCGCTGGATTGCATTTCTATCAGGCGGGACACCGTACGTTGAAATTCAGCAATCTGCGCACCGTCAGTATACAACTCCTCCATCGCAACCTCCGCTGACATCAGCAGTTTAATCTTGTGATCATACAAAACATCGATCAGCCAGATAAACCGCCGCACCGCTGAGGCCATACCAGCTGACATCACCGGCACATCCGATAAGAAGAGTGTATGGAAGCGGCTGGCCAGCTCCAGGTAGTCATTTTGCGAACGCGGGCCACCACACAAGGTGGCGAAGTCGAACCATATTACCCCACCCGCCCGGCGCAAAGCCTGCACGTCGCGCCCTTCTATTTTCAGATGCGGATTTTGATCCGCGGTTTCGGCGATACGCGCAAACGCCACCCGCATCGCTTCACTCGATTTTTCGTTCAGCGGCCAGTAGTAGGCATCGACCTGTTCCAGCGCGCGCTTACGGTAGTCGTTGCCGCTATCGACATTGACCACGTCCAGTTTTTCTTTCAGCAATTCGATGGTCGGCAACATGCGGTCGCGGTGCAAACCGTCCGGGTACAAGGTATCCGGATGAAAGTTAGAGGTGATGATGAAGGACACCCCGTTGGCAAACAGTGCTTTGAACAGATTGTAGAGAATCATCGCATCGGCGATATCGATGACATGGAATTCATCGAAGCAAATCAGACGATAGCGCTTGGCGATACGCTTGGCCACTTCATCCAGTGGATTGGCGATCATCTTTAATTCGTCCAGCTCGCGATGCACGCTTCGCATGAATTCATGGAAGTGCACGCGCGTCTTACGTACCAGCGGCACTACCGAATAAAAGCTATCCATCAGGAAGGATTTGCCACGACCTACCCCGCCCCACATATACACGCCACGCGGAATTTCTGGCGGACGCAAGAAGCGCAAAAAAGCATTGGCGCGCTGCGCCTTGTATTCAACCCACTCGTCATAAGCCTGCTGCAAGCGTATGACGGCATTCAACTGCGATTCATCGGCGACGAATCCACGTTGCGATAAAGCCTGATCATAAAATTCACGTACATTCATGCGACTCGGATCCAATCGATGTGCTTAGTTGATGTGCTGAATTAATTTTTATACTTTTTAACAGCGATCTTAAGGGCAAATTTTCTATGGTTCTTGCAGAAAAAAATGGGCGAGTCATTGCTCGCCCATCTCGCTCTGCAGAACGGTGTCTGCAGGAATCTTGTTACTGTGGACTCATATTGACCACGACGCGCGGTGGGTAGCTGGCACCGCCACTGGAGCTGATCGGCAAGCTGAAGCCCAGTCCCAGGCCAACTGCACCAGTGCCGCCACCCAGGCCCAGACCTACGCGGGAACCGGAGGAACCGGCGACATACGGCGGCAAACGCAATTCCGAAGTACGGTAGCCATATTTATTACAGATCACCCGCAATTCGCCGCTCACGCCACCGACTTGTACGGTCGCCGGGGTCAGTACATTCCAGCTGCCCGAGTTTGTCATCACCGTGCAATTAGCACCGCTAAACTCTTGCCCATTGGCGGCCGTCGCAACTGACACGCGACCGTCGCCATTACCGCCGGTAGCACAGGCAGTCAGTAACAAAGGCAAAAGCAAAGCGGCATAACGCATTAAAAATACTCCTAGAAGTTCAAGGCTCGGCCATCCACTGCGAGCGCAGCCTCTTTGACTGCTTCCGACAAGGATGGATGTGCATGGCAAATCCGTGCGATATCTTCAGATGAGGCACGGAACTCCATTGCGACCACAGCTTCTGAAATCAGTTCCGAAGCCATAGCACCGATGATGTGTACGCCAAGGATTTCGTCGGTCTTGGCATCCGCCAGGAATTTCACAAAACCGGTGGTATCACCCAGCGCACGCGCACGACCATTGGCGAGGAAAGGGAAAGAACCAGCTTTGTAGGCAATATTTTCTGCCTTCAACTGCTGTTCTGTTTTACCTACCCATGCGATCTCTGGTGAAGTATAGATCACCCAAGGAATCGTGTTGAAATTGACATGACCATGCTGACCAGCGATACGCTCGGCCACGGCCACGCCTTCTTCTTCCGATTTGTGTGCCAGCATCGGTCCACGCACCACGTCACCCACCGCCCATACGTTCGGCAAGCTGGTTTTGCAATCTGCATCGACTGCGACAAAACCACGCTCATCCAGCTTCAGGCCGACTGCTTCGGCATTCAGACCGATGGTGTTCGGTACGCGGCCGATCGATACGATCAGCTTGTCGAATACCGCTTTTTGCGCGGTACCTTTGTTGTCGACGTAATTCACGGTGACATCATTTTTGCCTGCGGTAATCGCACCGATTTGCACGCCCAGATTGATCGCCAGACCTTGCTTGGTGAATTGCTTGAGCGCTTCTTTGGCGACTGCATCATCGACTGCGCCGAGGAAGGCAGGCAATGCTTCCAGCACCGTTACTTCGGAGCCGAGACGGCGCCAGACGCTACCCATTTCAAGGCCGATGACACCGGCACCAATGACGCCCAGACGTTTAGGCACATCTGCAATGGCCAATGCACCTGTATTCGAGAGTATTAATTTTTCATCGAATGCTGCACCCGGCAAGGCACGCGGGTTCGAACCAGTTGCCACGATGACGTGCTTGGCGAAAATGTTTTCTTCGGTGGCACCGGCAATCTTGATCTCATGCCCGCCATCCGCCGCTTTGACGAAGGAGCCGCGACCGTGGAAGAAGGTCACTTTGTTTTTTTTGAACAGATACAAAATGCCGTCATTATTTTGCTTAACGACGCTGTCTTTGCGCGCCAGCATCTTTTTGACGTTCAGCGTCAAGCCTTTTACTTCGATGCCGTGATCGGCAAAAGCATGTCCGGCATGATCATAATTTTCTGACGATTGCAGCATCGCCTTCGATGGAATGCAGCCGACATTGGTACAGGTACCGCCCGGTGCCGGACCACCCTTTTCATTCTTCCATTCATCGATACAGGCCACGGTGAAACCCAATTGCGCTGCGCGGATCGCCGCGACATAACCGCCTGGACCGGCGCCGATTACCACTACATCAAAATTCTTCGACATATCTTTACCCCATTAAAGAAAAAAGACACAAAGGCATCCAGCTAAACGGGCCCTTGTGTCTTTTTATCTGGTCAAATTTTAGAGGTCCAGCAGCAAGCGCGCAGGATCTTCCAATGCTTCCTTCATCGCTACCAGGCCCAGTACCGCTTCACGGCCATCGATGATGCGATGGTCGTAAGACATCGCCAGATAGTTCATCGGGCGAATCACGATCTGACCGTTTTCAACAACTGCACGCTCTTTGGTTGCGTGGATGCCGAGAATCGCAGATTGCGGTGGGTTGATGATAGGAGTCGACAGCATGGAGCCGAAGATACCGCCGTTCGAAATCGAGAAAGTACCGCCGGTCAGGTCGTCGAGTGTCAGCTTGCCATCCTTGGCCTTGCTGCCGAATTCACCGATTTTCTTTTCGATCTCGGCAATCGACATTTGATCCGCATCACGCAGGATAGGCACTACCAGGCCGCGTGGCGAACCAACCGCGATACCGATATCGAAATAGCCGTGGTAGACGATGTCATTGCCATCGACCGAAGCGTTCAGGATTGGATATTTCTTCAGTGCGGCAACTGCAGCCTTGACGAAGAACGATGTGAAACCAAGTTTGACGCCATGTTCTTTTTCGAACTTGTCCTTGTACTTGGTACGCAGGTCAATCACCGGCTGCATATTGACTTCATTGAAGGTCGTCAAAATGGCATTGGTCGATTGCGACTGGATCAGGCGTTCCGCGATACGTGCACGCAGGCGGCTCATAGGCACACGTTCTTCCGGACGATTCGCGAGTGCTGCCAATGGCGAGGCCGGGGTTGCCACCTGTTGCAAGGCCGGCTTCGCAGCAGCTGCGGGTGCCGCAGGTGCCGGCGCAGCAGGCTTTTTGTCGAGCTGGTTGATGACATCACCCTTGGTGACGCGACCATCCTTGCCGCTGCCAGCCACATCGGTCGCCGCCAGATTGTTCTCTGCCAGCATCTTGGCCGCAGCCGGCATTGCGATACCGCTGGCGCTATTGGAAACAGCAGCCGCGGCAGCAGGTGCGCTCGCCGCCGGTGCCGGTGCGCTTGCCGGTGTGGTCGCCGCCAATGGCGCGACTGCGGCCGGAATAGCTACCGCCGCCGACAGATCGGTATCGATCAGGGCAATCACTTCACCAGCGACTACCGTGCTGTTGTCGTCGCGGACGATTTGTGTGATCACACCGGCTTCAGGTGCCGGTAATTCCAGCACGACTTTGTCGGTTTCGATGTCGATCAGGTTTTCATCACGGGCGACAGTCTCGCCCACCTTTTTATGCCATTGCAGCAGTGTTGCCTCTGCAACTGATTCCGACAATTGCGGAACTTTTACCTCTAGAATTGCCATTTAACTCTCCGTTTCGGGTTGTTCGTACGACACCCCAGCATTTGGGATGTCGCAGGGTCTTTATTTGGTTTGTACAAAACCTTTTAATTTGGCAAAAGCGGCGTCTATCAATGCCTTCTGCTGTGCATAGTGCTTGTCGTAGTAACCGACCGCAGGTGATGCGCTGGCCGGACGACCGGCATACGCCAGCTTCTGTCCGTCTGCCATGTTTTCCAGAATATTGTGTTGAATCTGGAACCAAGCACCTTGATTCTGCGGCTCATCCTGCGTCCATACCAACTCGTTGAAATTCGGGAATTTCTTCAATTCAGCAGCAAACGCTTTGTGCGGGAATGGGTACAGTTGTTCGACGCGAATAATCGCCACATCGGTTTGTCCGCGTTCCTTGCGGGCCGCGACCAGATCGTAATAAACACGACCGGAACAAGCGATGACGCGTTTGACTTTTTTCGCATCGATCTTGTCATCCACTTCACCGATAACGGTCTGGAACGAACCTTTAGCCAGCTCACTCAATGGTGATCCCGCATCCTTGTTACGCAACAGCGATTTCGGTGTCAGGATGACCAATGGTTTGCGGAACAGGCGGATCATTTGGCGACGCAGCAAATGGAAGATTTGCGCAGCGGTGGTCGGCTGCACTACTTGCATATTGTTGTCGGCACACAGTTGCAGGAAGCGTTCAGGGCGTGCGGATGAGTGCTCCGGACCCTGCCCTTCGTAACCATGTGGCAGCATCATGACCAGACCCGAGGCACGGCCCCATTTCACTTCGCCGGAACTGATGAATTGGTCGATCACGACTTGTGCGCCATTGACGAAGTCACCGAATTGCGCCTCCCAGATCACCAGCGTATTTGGTTCTGCTGTCGAGTAACCGTATTCGTATGCCAGTACCGCTTCTTCCGACAACACGGAATCGATGACGCGGAACCATGCTTGCTGGTCAGAGATATTTTGCAAAGGCACGTAAGTACCGGCATCCCAACGTTCACGGTTTTGATCATGCAATACGGCGTGACGATGAACGAAGGTACCGCGACCGGAATCCTGACCAGTCAGGCGGACTGCGTAACCGGAGCTAACCAGCGAAGCGTAAGCCAGATGCTCGCCCATGCCCCAGTCGAGGTTCAATTCACCACGGCCCATCGACGCACGGTCGTTCAAGACTTTTTCAACCAGCGGATGCACTTTGAAGTTTTCCGGCAGAGTCGTAATACGCTCAGCCAGACGCTTCAGTTCGGCCATCGGCACTGCGGTATCGGCGGCATCGGTCCATTTGCGATTCAGGAACGGCATCCAGTCAACTGCATACTTGCTCTTGAAGTTGGAAATGACCGGATCTATCGTGTGTTTGCCGGCATCCATCGCATCGCGATATTCCTTGACCATCGCATCGCCGTCATCTGCACCTATCGTGCCTTGGGTCAGCAATTTGTCGGCGTACAGTTTGCGCGTGCCCGGATGAGCGGCAATTTTCTTGTACATCAAAGGTTGAGTCAGTGCCGGCGTATCTTGCTCGTTGTGACCGAGTTTGCGATAGCAGACGATATCAACCACGATGTCCTTGCGGAATTCGAGGCGATAGTCGAGCGCGAGCTGAGCAGCAAATACCACCGCTTCAGGATCATCGCCATTGACGTGGATCACCGGCGCTTCAATCATCTTCGACACGTCTGTGCAATACAGCGTGGAACGTGAGTCGCGCGGATCCGAAGTGGTGAACCCGATCTGGTTGTTGATGATGATGTGCACGGTACCGCCGGTGCCATAGCCACGTGTCTGCGCCAGATTCAGGGTTTCCATGATCACACCCTGACCGGCAAACGCCGCATCACCGTGGATCAGGATAGGCAGTACTTGTTGCGACGGATCGTTTTGACCACGACGCTCAATACGTGCGCGGACCGAACCTTCCACCACTGGATTAACGATTTCCAGATGCGATGGATTGAAGGCCAGCGACAGATGGATAGGACCGCCCGGGGTGCTGATGTCGGATGAGAAGCCTTGATGGTATTTGACGTCACCGGATGGCAAGTCGTCGCCATGGCGGCCTTCAAATTCAGCAAACAATTCCTGCGGCATTTTGCCGAGTGTATTGACCAGCACGTTCAGACGACCACGGTGGGCCATGCCGATAACGATTTCCTGTACGCCTTTTTCACCACCGCGCTGGATCACTTCGTCCAGTGCTGCGATGAAGCTTTCGCTGCCTTCCAGCGAGAAACGTTTCTGACCAACGTATTTGGTGTGCAGATAACGCTCCAGCCCTTCCGCTGCCGTCAGGCGCTCCAGGATGTGCTTTTTCTTTTCGCTGGAAAAAGTCGGGGTTGAACGTACCGATTCAAAACGTTCCTGCAGCCAGAGCTTTTGCGCAGGATCGCTGATGTACATGAATTCCGGGCCGATCGAACGGCAATAGGTATCACGCAAGGCGTTGAGCAAGTCGCGCAGGGACGACGTTTCGCTACCGAAATGGGTGTTGCTGATATTGAAGACGATATCCATATCCGCATCGGTGAAACCATAGAAGCTAGGTTCCAGTTGCGGGATAGGCGGACGCTCCTGGCGCTGCAGCGGATCCAGATTGGCCCAGTTATTACCGAGCACGCGATAAGCGGCAATCAGCTGTGTAACGGCGACGCGTTTGCGCCCCATTTCGACATCTTCGGAAGCAGTAACTGTGCGAATCGGGCCATGCTTGGCACGTTCGGCAAAAGAGGCAATGACGGACGCATGCGCGACGTCAGGTTTGGCGGAACCATCGACAGCAGGTACATGTTGCATGGCGTCGAAATACGCGCGCCAATTGTCTGGTACGGAGCCGGGATTGTCGAGATATGCTTCGTACAGTTCTTCAACGTACGGTGCATTCCCTCCAAACAAATAAGAGTTGGATTGAGACTGTTGCATCATCTTGCTCACCTTTCTTCGCGTTTCGCGAGATTAGCGGGTTAATTTAACCTTCCGCGACACGGCCTGACCGATTAGCGGATTGCACATCAAGTTGTGGGGAAGGACTCTTTAATCTATAGCGGTAAACTTAACTCAATTATGTGACACCAGAATAACATAAAACAATTTGGCAAAAAGCGAATCTCTTGAGTCGCTTTTTGCCTTTAAGCCTGCCTTACAGCTTGCTTACGGACGCTTTGCCAGGTCCGGTACGTCACGCTGTTTTTCGCCAATGAACAACTGGCGTGGGCGGCCGATTTTTTGTTCCGGATCCGAGATCATTTCATTCCATTGGGCAACCCAGCCCACGGTACGCGCCATCGCGAAAATACCGGTGAACAGCGAAACTGGAATACCCAGTGCGGATTGCACGATGCCCGAATAGAAATCGACGTTCGGATACAGTTTGCGCGAAACGAAGTATTCGTCTTCCAGCGCCACTTTTTCCAGTGCCATTGCCAGCTTGAACAATGGGTCGTCATGCAGGCCCAGTTCTTCCAGCACTTCGTGGCAGGTTTCACGCATCAGCTTGGCGCGTGGATCGAAGTTTTTGTAAACGCGGTGACCGAAGCCCATCAGCTTGACGCCGGAATTCTTGTCTTTCACCTTGGCGATGAATTCAGGAATCTTGTCGACCGAACCGATTTCTTTCAGCATATTCAATGCCGCTTCGTTCGCGCCGCCGTGTGCAGGACCCCACAGGCAGGCGATACCGGCCGCGATACAGGCAAACGGATTGGCACCGCTCGAACCCGACAGGCGTACCGTCGAAGTCGAAGCATTTTGTTCGTGGTCTGCGTGCAGGATCAGGATGCGGTCCAGCGCGCGTACCAGCACGTCGCTGATTTTGTATTCTTCGCTAGGCGTCGAGAACATCATGTGCATGAAGTTCGCGCTGTACGACAGGTCATTGCGTGGGTAGACGAAAGGCTGGCCGACCGAATACTTGTACGACATTGCGACCAGCGTCGGCATCTTCGCGATCAGGCGGATCGCCGATACTTCGCGGTGATGCGCGTCAGTGATATCCAGCGAGTCATGGTAGAAGGAAGCCAGCGCGCCGACGGTACCAACCAGTACCGACATCGGATGCGCGTCGCGACGGAAGCCGCGGAAGAAGAATTGCATCTGCTCGTGCAACATCGTGTGCTTGGTCACGGTGCTGACGAAAGTCTTTTTCTGCGCTTCATTCGGCAGTTCGCCCTTGAGCAGCAGATAACAGGTTTCGAGGAAGTCGCACTTCACCGCCAATTGCTCGATCGGGTAACCGCGATACAGCAGCTCGCCTTTGTCGCCATCGATGTAAGTAATGGTCGAATCACACGACGCGGTCGACATGAAGCCTGGGTCGTAGGTGAATTTACCGCTGGCACCGTAGAGTTTGCGGATGTCGATTACGTCAGGGCCTATGGAACCCTTGTAAATCGGCAACTCCACTGATGGCGAACCGTCAGAAAACGACAGTGTGGCTTTGGTGTCAGATTGGGAGTGGGGCATGGCTCTTCCTTCTATATAACGAGGGGGTGAGTCGATTTAAGAATAAATCGCAAAATTAAAAACCGGTAATACAGCACGCATCAAACCGCGCGCAATCTTGCCAGCAACGCATGGACATGGGGCACATCGGCCTCACCTTCCGGTTCATTGCGTGCCAATAGCAAATTCAGTAATTCATTGTCAGGCAATTCCAGCAATATCGAAAAAGCCTCGACTTCTTCATCCGTCAGCGTTTCTTCGTGTTGATCGAGGAAGCGCGTCAGCAATAAATCGTTTTCCAGCAAACCACGTCGGCCACGCCATCTCAGGCGCGCACGTTTTACCGGATCAGCTTGGTGGGTTATGGACATGGATTACTCATTCAACCTGTTCAATACTGCTTCCACGTCATCTGCCTGGCGAAAGAAACACAGCGACAAAGCGCGCTGCGTTTCGTCGAATTGCGCACTATACAGCCCTGCGCACCATCAGTTCCTTGATTTTGCCGATTGCGCGGGTCGGGTTCAGTCCTTTTGGACAAACATCCACGCAATTCATAATTGTATGACATCTGAACAATCTGTATGGATCTTCCAGATTATCCAGGCGTGCACCGGTCGCATGATCGCGGCTGTCCGCTATGAAACGGTAGGCCTGCAACAAACCGGCCGGGCCGACGAATTTATCCGGATTCCACCAGAATGACGGGCACGAAGTCGAACAACAGGCACACAGGATACACTCATACAGGCCATCGAGCTCTTCACGTTCGGCAGGCGTCTGCAAACGTTCCTTCTCAGGCGGGATTGTATCGTTAATCAGGAAAGGCTTGATCGAATCGTATTGTTTGAAGAATTGCGTCATGTCCACGATCAGGTCGCGGATCACCGGCAAGCCGGGCAAAGGACGCAATACGATAGGTTCGGTCAGCTCATTCAAGTTGGTGGTGCAAGCCAGGCCGTTCTTGCCATTGATATTCATCGCATCCGAGCCGCACACGCCTTCGCGGCAGGAACGGCGCAAGGCCAGCGAGTCATCGACGGTCGCCTTGATACGCTGCAATGCATCCAGCAGCATCTTGTCATGATCATGCAATTCAACCGTCACATCCTGCATATACGGTTTTGCATCCTTGTCAGGATCATAGCGGTAAATCTGTAATCTGAGAGTCCGTGCCATGTTCTGACCTTTTAGAAAGTACGTGGTTTAGGCTTGAAGGTATCAACCGTCAGCGGCTTGGTTACCACCGGCTTGTAATCAAGTCGATTGCCTTCGGAATAAAACAGCGAGTGCTTCATCCAGTTTTCGTCGTCACGCTTTTCGAAATCACGATGCGCATGCGCACCACGTGATTCCTTGCGGGCGGCTGCCGAAGTAATCGTCGCCTTGGCAGTTTCAATCAGGTTGTCCAGTTCCAGTGCCTCGATACGTGCGGTATTGAAGACGCGGGATTTGTCCTTGAACGAAACATGCTTGCGACGCTCATCCAGTTCCATGATTTTCTTGTAACCGGTCTGCAGCAATTCATCGGTACGGAACACGCCACAATACTGCTGCATGGTCGAACGGATGTCATTCGCCACATCCTGCACGCGTTCACCGCCGGTGCTGCTTTCGAGATGCGCGAGGCGCGACAAAGCCATATCTGCGGCATCCGCCGGCAAAGGCTTGTGTTCGCGCTGTTTCAGATGGCTTTGCACGATGTGGTTACCAGCCGCACGGCCGAATACCAGCAAATCGAGCAAGGAGTTGGTACCGAGGCGGTTTGCACCGTGTACCGATACGCAAGCACACTCACCGATCGCATACAGGCCATTGACCACATGGTTAGGGTTGCCGTTTTTCGGCTCCACCACCTGGCCATGGATATTGGTTGGAATACCGCCCATCTGATAATGGATGGTCGGCACCACCGGAATCGGTTCACGTGTCGCGTCAACGTTCGCAAACTTGTGGGCGATTTCCAGGATCGATGGCAGGCGTTTTTGAATGGTTTCTGCGCCGATGTGGCGCAAGTCCAGCATCACGTGATCCTTGAGCGGACCGCAACCGCGACCTTCCTTGATTTCCTGGTCCATCGAACGCGATACGAAATCGCGTGGTGCCAGATCTTTCAAGGTAGGCGCATAGCGCTCCATGAAGCGCTCGCCCTGGCTATTCACCAGGATGCCGCCCTCGCCGCGCACGCCTTCGGTAATCAGCACACCGGCACCGGCCACACCGGTCGGGTGGAACTGCCAGAATTCCATGTCTTCCAGTGGCAGGCCGGCACGTGCCGCCATGCCCATACCGTCGCCGGTATTGATAAATGCATTGGTCGAAGCAGCCCAGATGCGCCCTGCACCACCGGTTGCAAACAAGGTGGTCTTGGCTTCCAGCATCATGACGTCGCCGGTTTCCATTTCCAGTGCAACCACGCCGATGACATCGCCTTCGGCATCACGCATCAAATCGATCGCCATCCATTCAACAAAGAAATGGGTACGGGCGCGTACATTGCGCTGGTACAGCGTATGCAGCAAGGCGTGGCCGGTACGGTCCGCTGCAGCGCAAGCACGTTGCACCGGCTTTTCACCGAAATTTGCAGTGTGGCCGCCGAATGGACGCTGATAAATCGTGCCGTCCGAGTTGCGGTCGAAAGGCATGCCGAAGTGTTCCAGCTCGTACACAACTTTCGGTGCTTCGCGGCACATGAATTCGATTGCATCCTGATCACCGAGGTAATCCGAACCTTTGACGGTATCGAACATATGCCAATACCAATTGTCCTCGGCCATATTGCCGAGCGAAGCACCGATCCCACCTTGTGCGGCGACCGTATGCGAACGCGTCGGGAATACCTTGGACAAGACCGCGACATTCAAACCTGCTTCTGCAAGTTGCAATGATGCGCGCATGCCTGAACCGCCGGCACCGACGATGATGGCGTCAAAATGGCGTGACGGAATGCTGGTTTTGATTGCTGCCACGTTACGCTCTCCAGAGAATTTGCGCCGTCCATCCGGCGCAAGCGACGAGCCACAAAATCGTGGCAACCTGCAATGCGAGGCGTATAGAAACCGGTTTAATGTAATCCATCCAGATGTTACGCATGCCTACCCAGGCGTGATAAAACAGCGACAGGAAGGTTACAAACGTAAACATCTTGAACCACTGCTGCGCGAACAGGCCCGCCCAGCCTTCGTAGCTGAAATCCGATGCGGTCAAAAATGCGATCAGCAGGACCAGCGTGTACAGCACCATCACGATTGCGGTGATGCGCTGGGCCAGCCAATCCCTTACCCCGTAATGGGCACCCACCACCAGGCGGTGCCGTCCGATATTGTCAGTTGGCATCAGAATGCTCCAAACAGTTTGAGGGCGACCAGTGCGGTCAAAGGCAGGCTAATGGCAAAAACGATGGTTGCCGATTTTTTCCCGGCGACCTTATCCACGCCGACATGCACATCCATCAGCAAATGGCGGATACCTGCGCAGAAATGATGCAGGTAAGCCCAGGCGAGTGCGAGGATGATCAGCTTGATGAACCAGTGCGACGCGATGCCCTTGAAATGCTCAAAAGAGATTTCAGACAGCAGGCTCTTGTCCAGCAGGAAGAGGATGAACGGCAATAGCAGGAAGATCAGTGCCCCGCTGGCGCGGTGCAATATCGACTGTATCGCGGCGAGAGGAAAGCGATATCGGAGCAGGTCTGTAACGTTGATATTACGGAACTCTCTCTTGCCGGTTTTGAGTGAATCAGACATGGCAGGACTTTCCCAAACGAGATAAACCACTAATTTTCACCGATTTTGGTGCGGCACAGCAATACAAATTATTTTTCATCATTGACTGGCTTGCTTTTTAAATAAGACTGGCTTGCTGGTTTATTGATATTTGCTGCAACCTACAATCAACTTAGTTCAACTCGTTACGATAATGATGATTATTTGTGACGTAGTAAGAACGTCGTACTTCGACCGGCTTGTCACCATAAGTAAATGAAACCCGGGTCACGCTAAGCAACGGTGTATTAACCGGCAAGGCCAGCAAATCGGCGGTTGCCTGATCCGCCACCACCGCCTTGATATTCTCTACCGCCCGTATCATTTGCGTGCCGAATTCGGTTTCCAGCAGAGCGTACATCGGGCCTTTGTATTGCAGCACGCGCTCGACCGACAAGCCTTTGAAAATCATTCCCGGCAACCACAACTCTTCCAGGATAGTCGGCGCACCGTCGAACGACTGCACGCGCTTGAGGAAGACCACGGAATCACCGGTTTTGATATCCAGTTGACGTGCAATATCCGCCGGCGCACGCAGGCGTTTGGCATCAATAATAGTATTGTCGGGATAAAGCGGCTCGCCCACATCGGGCTTCAGGCGCAGGAAGCGGAATTGCGCGCGCGCCTCATGATGCGTTGCAACAAATGTACCCTTGCCCTGCCGTCGAACCACCAGGTTTTCAGCGGAAAGTTCATCAATTGCCTTGCGCACCGTGCCCTGGCTTACCTTGAAGCGGTTCGCCAGCTCGACTTCGCTCGGAATCAACTCGCCCGGACGCCACTCACCGGATTGCAGGCTGCGGGTAATCAGCGCCTTGATTTGCTGATACAGCGGGCTGAAAGTCGGCGACGGCGTCGCTCCACCAGCGGAACCGGCTGCATTATTGTTTGGCAAAGTAGTTGGTGCTGAACTCATAGTATGGATTTGACCACAAAGCCCTGCTGCCGTCCAGCAAAACTTGAAAATAACATGTCTTATATAAGACATAAGATATATATTGACAGCAAAACTACACAAGCCTAAACTCGTGGGCAATACAGCTTTGCTCTTGCTGACGGAAGTCAATTATTGAGTTTAAGCGTTTTGACCCCGCTGACTTATCGGGTATTCAACTGTATCATTGCGCCACGCGGAATAAATTCCCAATACCTGACCTCACTCATCACTACCTTGGAGATTCAACATGGCTAAAGCCCCAATGCGTGTCGCCGTTACCGGCGCCGCCGGCCAGATCGGCTATTCCCTTCTGTTCCGCATCGCTAACGGCGATTTGCTGGGCAAAGACCAGCCTGTCATTTTGCAACTGCTGGAAATCGCAGACGAAAAAGCTCAAAAAGCGCTGAAAGGCGTGATCATGGAAATCGACGATTGCGCGTTTCCATTGTTGGCAGGTGTCACCGCCCACAGCGACCCGATGACCGCATTCAAGGATGCAGACGTCGCCTTGCTGGTTGGAGCACGCCCACGCGGCCCAGGTATGGAACGCAAGGATTTGCTGGAAGCCAATGCACAGATCTTTACGGTACAAGGCAAGGCGCTGGATGCCGTCGCATCGCGCAACGTCAAAGTACTGGTGGTCGGCAATCCAGCCAACACCAATGCCTACATCGCGATGAAATCGGCTCCTAACCTGCCGGCGAAAAACTTCACCGCCATGCTGCGCCTGGATCACAACCGTGCCCTGTCGCAAATCGCAGCGAAGATCAGCAAGCCAGTTACCTCTATCGAGAAACTGACAGTCTGGGGCAATCACTCGCCAACCATGTACCCTGACTACCGTTTCGCAACGGCTGATGGCAAATCGGTCAAAGAAGCGATCAACGACGAAGTCTGGAACAAGGACGTATTCCTGCCTACAGTCGGCAAGCGCGGCGCCGCCATCATCGACGCACGCGGCGTGTCGTCGGCGGCATCGGCCGCCAATGCGGCAATCGATCACGTCCGTGACTGGGTGCTGGGCACCAACGGCAAATGGGTCACCATGGGCATTCCTTCGGATGGTTCGTACGGCATTCCGAAAGACACCATCTTCGGTTTCCCTGTCACCGTTGAAAACGGCGAATACAAAATCGTTCAAGGCCTGGAAATCGATGCATTCTCGCAAGAGCGCATCAACCTGACCCTGAAAGAATTGCTCGAAGAGCGCGAAGGTGTAAAACATCTTCTAGGCTAATGCTAGTAGCGATGGGCAGGTTCGCCTGCCCATTTTCCTTGTAGCAAATCCTGTCCAGACGTACCAGACACACCATACATGCATCCTTCAGAAGTCCTATTTCAAGGCAAATGCCCACCGGTTTCCATTCCGGCATGCGATCACTATGCCGGCTCCGAGAAATTGATGCGTAAATCGCTGGCGCTGCAGCAAGAGCTCGGCCCGGTTTTTGATATTACGTTTGACTGTGAAGATGGTGCCGCGCATGGCAATGAAAAAGCCCATGCACACCTGCTGGGCACACTCGTGGCCGGCGCAGAAAATCAGTTCGCCCGCATCGGTGCACGCGTGCACGATGTGACGAGCGAATTCTTTGAGCAGGATATAGAAATAATCCTGCAACAAGCCGCGCAAAAACTCGCTTATCTGGTGGTCCCGAAAGTTGACAGCGTTGCCGATGTTGAGAATGCAATCGCACTCATCAATCGCCACGCCCACCAACAGGGCCGCGAACACTTACCGGTACACGTCCTGATCGAAACGCATGGTGCGTTGGCAGATGCATTTGCCATCGCCGCCCTGCCCCAGGTCGAATGCCTGTCATTCGGCGTGATGGATTTTGTTTCGGCTCATTACGGCGCCATTCCCGGCAATGCCATGCGCAGCCCCGGACAATTCACGCATCCGCTGGTGGTCCGTGCCAAGCTCGAAATTGCAGCTGCTTGTCACGCCCACGGCAAGACGCCGTCGCATAACGTCACGACTGAAATCCACGACGTCTCGGTGGTTGCCAGCGACGCCCATCGCGCGGCAGCAGAATTCGGCTATACCCGGATGTGGAGCATCCACCCGAACCAGATCAAGCCGATACTGAAATCATTTGCGCCTCGTCTGTCGGAAGTCAACGAAGCGGCAGAAATTTTGGCACAGGCCCACGCTATCCAATGGGGCCCGATACAACATAATGGCAAGCTGCACGATCGCGCCAGTTATCGTTATTACTGGACCATATTGCAGCGCGCCCAGGCCAGTGGCTTAACGCTGCCTGCAGTCGCACAAACAATTTTATGAATACCCGTTTGCCCATATTGATGAATGTGGGCGAGTTAAAAATTATTGGAGATTTACGAATGAAAAAATTGCTCTGCGCATTCCTTCTGATCGGCATGTCTTCCGCGATCGCACCGGCCTTTGCCCAATCCACCAGCAAGGAAGCGGCAAAGAAACCGGCAACCAAAACCGTCAAGAAAGCGCCGGCCAAAGCGGCTGCCGCTGCAAGTCCGGCCGCTGCTGCAGCCGCCGGCGACGATGAACAGGAAGACCTCGGCGAAGCCAATATCGAAGGTTCGACCGTAACCCATTACAACTGTGAACTGGGCAACAAGATCACCACCTATAACAATGCCGGTGACGACAAGTACATGGCAATCCGCTGGAAAGACAAAGTACATCGCCTCGGCCGCATCGGTACCAGCACCGGTGCCAACCGTTTTGAAAACCGCAAGGCCGGCCTGGTGTGGATCAACATCCCTTCCAAAGCCATGTTGCTCGACTCGAAAAAAGGCCAGCAACTGGCGAATGAATGCCGCAATCCGGACCAGGTAAAAGCACAAGCAGCAAAAGGTTAATCAGCTTAATAGCTACAGAAGCAAAACGATGCCGCAAGCCGCCGCCGAAATCTGACGGCATCGGGTATTAAATATCGTATCGGTAATTGTATTAAGGAGAAATCATGTCGCGCAATACATTGAATACGCTTAAGGAATTCAATATTTCAGGTTCCAAGAAAGGCGAGTTCTATTCCTTGCCTGCTCTGGGCAAAAAACTCGGCGTGAACGTTTCCCGTTTGCCGGTTTCCATCCGTATCGTGCTGGAATCGGTGCTGCGCAACTGTGACGGCAAAAAAGTAACTGAAGAACACATCCGTCAACTCGCCAACTGGTCGCCGAATGCCAGCCGCACCGATGAAATTCCTTTCGTCGTGGCCCGCGTAGTGCTGCAGGATTTTACCGGTGTTCCTTTGCTGGCTGACCTGGCCGCCATGCGTGGTGTCGCGGAAAAAATGGGCAAGAACCCAAAGAACATCGAACCGCTGGTACCAGTGGACCTGGTCGTCGATCACTCGATCCAGATCGATCACTTCCGTCAAAAAAATGCGCTCGACCTGAACATGAAGCTGGAATTCCAGCGCAACAACGAACGCTACCAGTTCATGAAATGGGGCATGCAAGCCTTTGACACCTTTGGCGTCGTGCCACCGGGCTTCGGCATCGTGCACCAGGTCAACCTCGAGTACCTGGCACGCGGCGTACACCAGAAGGGTTCGGTCTACTATCCTGATACCCTGGTTGGTACCGATTCGCACACCACCATGATCAACGGTATTGGCGTGGTCGGCTGGGGCGTGGGCGGCATCGAAGCGGAAGCCGGCATGCTGGGCCAGCCAGTCTACTTCCTGACCCCGGACGTGGTCGGCGTGAATCTGACCGGTCAATTGCGCGAAGGCGTTACCGCCACCGATCTGGTACTGACCATTACCGAAATGCTGCGCAAGGAAAAAGTCGTCGGCAAATTCGTTGAGTTCTTTGGTGAAGGTACCGAGTCGCTGTCGCTGACCGATCGCGCCACCATCGCCAATATGGCACCGGAATACGGCGCGACCATGGGCTTCTTCCCGGTCGATGACGCAACCATTGATTACTTCAAGGGCACCGGCCGCACCAAGGCTGAAATCGACGCATTTGAAAGCTATTTCAAGGCGCAAAACCTGTACGGCATTCCAAAATCCGGCGAGATCGATTACACCCACGTGGTCGCACTCGACCTCGGTTCGGTCGCACCTTCGCTGGCAGGTCCAAAGCGTCCGCAAGACCGTATCGAAATCGGTAACGTCAAACACAACTTCGCGGAACTGTTTGCCAAGCCGACCGCGGAAAACGGTTTCAACAAAAAGATCGAAGACCTGGATGCAACCTACGTCAACAGCGACGGCGTCAAGGTCAAGAATGGCGATGTCCTGATCGCGGCGATTACGTCCTGCACCAATACTTCCAACCCTAGCGTCTTGCTGACCGCCGGCTTGCTGGCGAAAAAAGCAGTGGAAGCCGGTCTGAAAGTATCGCCACACATCAAAACGTCGCTGGCCCCTGGCTCCCGCGTTGTTACCGAATACCTGGAAGCGGCCGGCTTGCTGCCTTACCTGGAAAAACTCGGCTTCGGCGTCACGGCTTACGGCTGCACCACCTGTATCGGTAATGCCGGTGACCTGACACCTGCGATGAATGAAGCAATCGTGCAGCACGATATCGTTGCCTCGGCAGTGCTGTCCGGCAACCGTAACTTTGAAGCGCGTATCCACCCGAACATCCGCTCCAACTTCCTCGCGTCGCCACCACTGGTTGTCGCCTACGCGATCGCCGGCAATATGACGCGTGACCTGATGACGGAACCGGTCGGTCGCGGCAAAGGTGCCGACGGCAAGACCCGCGACGTCTATCTGGGCGACATCTGGCCGACCAGCCAGGAAGTGGCAAAGCTGATGAAGTTTGCGATGAATGCGAAGACCTTCAAGGACAACTACGCACAAGTCAAAACTGCACCAGGCAAGCTGTGGGAGCAAATCAAGGGCGTGGCTGAAGGCCAGGTCTACGATTGGCCGACCTCGACCTACATCGCTGAACCACCGTTCTTCAATGACTTCACGATGGAGCCGAAAGCGGCCGCAACCGGCATCACCGCAGCACGTGCACTCGGCGTGTTCGGCGACTCGATCACCACCGACCATATTTCGCCTGCAGGCGCGATCAAGGACAGCAGCCCGGCCGGTAAATACCTGAGCGAAAAAGGCGTGATGAAAGCCGATTTCAACTCCTACGGCTCACGTCGCGGTAACCACGAAATCATGATGCGCGGCACCTTTGCCAACGTGCGTATCAAAAACCTGATGATCCCGGCCAAACCGGACGGCTCACGGGTCGAGGGCGGTGTTACCTTGTTCCAACCTAGCGGCGAACAAATGTCGATCTACGATGCAGCAATGCGCTACGTCGACGAAGGCACACCAACCATGGTGTTCGCAGGCGAAGAGTACGGCACCGGTTCCTCGCGTGACTGGGCAGCCAAAGGTACACAACTGCTGGGCGTCAAAGCAGTGATCGCACGTTCTTACGAGCGTATCCATCGTTCCAACCTGGTTGGCATGGGCGTATTGCCACTGCAATTCCTCGGCGACGACAGCGTGACCACCCTCGGCATCACCGGTCACGAAACTTTCGACCTCAAAGGTCTGGAAGGCAACCTGCGTCCACAACAGGAAGTGACCTTGGTTATCCACCGCGTCAATGGTGAAACCCGCGAAGTAAAAGTGCTGCTGCGTATCGACACCCCGATCGAAGTCGATTACTACAAGCACGGCGGCATCCTGCCTTTCGTTCTGCGCCAGTTGCTGGCAGCGTAAGACGCTGGCTTCCATGCGGCAAGGCGTGGAAACAGCATGAAGTATCAAAAAAGCCGCATGGTGACATGCGGCTTTTTTCATGGCTGCATGATGCTGTAGCGAAATCCAGCGCTCAATGACTGCAAGATAGAACTGCGTGAGGCGCTGGCGGCAGCAACTGCCATAAAGAATGTTCAGACTTTACGCAAACGCAGAGACAAACGTGCGATGCTGGCGTAATCCACTACAATACATTTACTCCCCTTCTTCAGATTGTGTTTACATGCGTCGTCCGTCCAAAAACATCAGCCACAAACTATCCGCTGACAGCCAGCGCTTAAGCACACTGACTCAGGCGCTTATACAGGCGGCCAGCCGTTTGGAAGAACGCAGCTGGGAGCGCCAGCTGGATGTCTTATTGCGTAAGCTGTTGAAGAACGATCACCAGAACACCATAGACGCAGCGCTCGATCATTTATTCAAACAGGAATCCGCTGCCTACGATGCGCTGATGGAATGCGTCGAAGCCGCCAGTGAATCCTGCCAGATCGAACATGAAGGCGTGCTGTACGACGCCTTGCTGGTGGCGATGCCGGTACTGGCCTGGACCCGTTTCTCGATTGCATCCGGCGCCATACCGGCCGAGATGACTGCCACGCTGTCTGCGCACTTTCAGGCGCATATGCTGGCCCCTGACACGCGGATCGCGATGGCCTGCGCCCTGTTCTCGATCGACCAGTTGCCGCGCACGCATGCCGAGACCTTTGCCTTCACGCATCGGATGGCACAAAACGCCTTAAAAGGTGTCACGCTCAAACCACCGACACAAGCGCCGGACACCGCACCGTTTCTGGCCGATACCCGTTACCTGCTGGCCGTGGTAACAGCCGTTGCCGGCGAGCCGCTGTTCCGCTGGCAGGTATCTGCCAATATGAATGAACGGGATACTGCATTGACGCAATGGAATGCACAAGCCTTGCCGAATATCGCGCGCCTGTTAACCGGCTGCGGCATCGAACTGCTGCTACCAGAAGCCTACTTCGTTGCCTGCCGCGAAGGCGACAAGCAAATCCGCCCTGCTTCGATACGCGCAGCGGTGCATTTCCTGACACATACCTTGAATGTCGAAGCCAGTGAGCTGCAAGCCATCATAGGCAGCTTTGGTGAGGAGTCGAGTGATGGCCGGGTCGATGAATATCGGATCAGCTTTAGCCGCCTGAATGATCCGGATGTGCTGTACGGCACGGTATGGCCGCTGTATGGCGAAGAAGATGATGCGGAACTGCAATACCGCAGTGTTGAAGTGCCGAGCGACCCGGTGATCTCGGTCGATGTGGAACGCAAATCACCGATCGAAGAAATACTCGCCTTGCTGGAGGAATGCGGCGTGGTGAATGTAAAACGCCATCTGGAATGTTTCCCTATGGAGTTTTGCGATGATTGCGGCACGCCGCTGTATCCCGATATCAGCGCAGAGCTGGTGCATGCAGAAATGCCGGAAGATGCGGCCGTCGGCTCCACCCATTTGCATTAAGCGCTGCGCTGGTAGGCAGCAAGACGCTTACCAGGCAGTGTATGGATGACGCAGCAAATTGGCGTTGAAGTAACGTGCATCATCCGTGACTTCGACGCCTATCCAGGCGGGCTTGGCATAAGCCTGTGTTTCGCTCTGCAATTCGATCTCGGCCACCACCAGGCCTTGATTCTCGCCAAAGAACTCATCCACTTCCCACACATTTCCCTCGTACAGAATGCGGGTACGGGTTTTCTCTATCAACGGTCGTTCACACAAACCATTGAGTAATTCATCCGCGTCCTCAAGTGGAATCGGATATTCCCATTCACCGCGCGTGATGCCTACCATGCGTCCTTTGATGGTCAGCGTCGCCGACTGATCCTCGATGCGCACTCGCACCACGCGATCACGCTGCGACGATAAATAACCCTGACGTATCGCGACCGCCTGCCCTAGCTTTTTCCAGTCTTCGCCCACCACCAGAAACTTACGCTCTATCTCTACGCTCATCGTGCACTCTGCTCCAGATGATGCAAGATCGGTTGCAGCATTTCCGCACCCAGTTTTGCGCTGCGTGCGCCGTTCCAGCCCAGCTTCGGTTCAGGCGTGTGCGCATTGTCCTTGAACGGCATTTCCAGCGTCAGTGACACGCATTTAAACGTATGGCCTATGTATTTGGATGCCAGCTTCAGCATATCCGCACGGTACTTGCCAGCGCTATAGCCAACCTCGGTCTGGAAGTCTTCGCTGGCCCGCAGGAATTGCTCAATGAAACGCTCTTGCTGCTCCGCCTGCTGCGCGGAAAATCCTTCCAGCATCTCGCTGCCGGCGACGAATACATAAGGCAAGCCTTCATCGCCATGGATATCGAGAAAGAGATCACAACCGGTTTCATGTATTTTATTTTTAACGTGCAGCACTTCCGGACTGTTCGCCAGCGTCGGCGTCATCCACTCACGATTCAGATTGGCACCGGCCGCATTGGTACGCAGATTGCCATGAATCGCACCGTCCGGATTCATATTCGGCACGATGTAAAAGACGGCGTGCTTGAGCAGCTTTTGCACCAGCGGATTGGCCTGATCCAGCAACGCGTTGATCATGCCCTCGGCGAACCATTCAGCCATGGTTTCACCCGGATGCTGACGCGCGATGACCCACACTTTCTTTTTCGCGTTAGGGTCACCTACCATCACCACATTCAGGTCACGCCCTTCGAGCGTATTACCCAGATCCAGCACCCGCACCGCCGCTGACATTTGCGCGCGTGCCAGCAAATCCAGATGCCGCTCCCATGAGTAGGGTTCGAAGTAGGCGTAATACACGCTGTCGTGCTGCGGCGTATGTGCAATCGTCATGACCTTGCCGTCATAAGCAGTTGGTACACGGAACCAGTTTTTCCGGTCATAGCTGGCAACTGCCTGATAGTTTTGCCAGCCGTCCGGATACGTCGCCTGTGCCGCATTCAGGATGCGCATGCTGCAACGTTCTCCGCACGCGCCCTGCAAGCGGAAATAAAACCACTGGGCGATATCGGCATTACTATCCTTGCGCAACTCGAGTTCGATCGCGTGTGCGCTCTCGGCACGCACGACGACAATCGCGCCGGCATCAAATTCTGTACTAATCTTGATCGTCATTAAACCATCCTCTTGATTGCCGCTCACCGGCAATATCCTGCATTAAAGTCCGCTCGTCACACCCTGTGCCTCGAGTACATTACAGCAGACCGAACTCTTGCAAGGCCGGTTGCAGATTGGCGTTCTTGTGTCCGGAGCGTGTCAGCTTGATCAGTGCAAAGCGCTGCAAATCATTCAGCCCGGCCCATTGCGCTAAGGTCGGCACCGGCAAAGCCAGTTCAGCCAGACCAGTACTGACCGCTGGCGGAATGACCGCCGCATCATGCCAGGCCGGGGCCTGATCGATCGCCACCGCTTCGATAGCTGCATCCGGGTTATCAGCATGCGGTGCCAGCATCGCCGCCAGACGCGCGCGGTAAGCCTCTTGCTCACCTGCGGAAGCGCAAGGCAAAGCCACCAGTTCCTCGCGCTCTTCCCGGCTCAGCGTAATCCAGGCGGTCAGAGAAATTTTGATACCGCATGCGTCCAGATTGAGTCGCATGATCATAGGAATGCGACGCAATGGATAGCGCCCATCCTGTTCAAATTCGAAAAGCCCCTGCATGATTAAACAACGCCACTCATATCAAATTTATCTGCCCGCAGTATCTGCTCTCGGGTCGTATTCATTACCGTGCTTCAGCATTTGCCAAAGCCATGTTTCTTTAAAATCGCCTGCCCTGCTGCCGACAACACAAACTGCAACAAACGCCGTCCCTGCTCCGATTCCAGATCTGCGGCTATCCCGTAAGCGCTGCGTACATTCAAGTCATCCGCAATCAGCACTGCCTGCAACTGCGGCAAAGCCTTGCGCGTCACGATCGCGTTGGTACAGTACATGATATAGACATCGGTCTTGTCTTCTTCAAACGCAGTGATATACGGCAGTTTGTCACCGGCCGCCGGTATCCGCGTACCGGATAGCTTGATGGCCTTGGCATTGAGCACTTCGTAAAAGCCCGGCTGCTTTTTATCCGCATGGCGGAAGAACTGCCAGGTGTAGTCACCCATCGGATCGTTTGCGGGCGTCGACGTCGCCACACGCACGGCCGGATCAGCCAGCATCGCGAGTAAATTATCTTCGCGTATATCGAGTCCGGGACGCATCAGCACGCATAAATCATTATGCGTAAATAGCGTGGATGGACCCAGCAAGTTTTGCCGCGCCAGCGACTCGGTATGGCCGACCGCTGCAGAGGCAAACAGATCGACCTTCACACCATCCTCTATCTCTTGTCTCAGCTTACCTGAGGGGCCGTATTGCACTTCGAATGCAGCACCGCCCTGCGCTTTGTAAGCCAGCAGAATGTCATCCATCGCCGCCTGCAAACTGCCAGCAGCAAACAGGCGCGGAGCCTGGGCCGCAGCGGAGATAAGTCGTGTCGCCGGAAAAGTCATTATTGTTATGGAAGTAGCTGAATGTGAGACTGTGGGTTGAACGCAGCTAATGTGAGGCCGCGATTTTCAGATAGCTATAGTACGCATCATTTGCCACATCACCAATATGAGCATGTTTGCATATATCGGCAGGCATGACAGGCGCATCAGTGTAAGCCCTGGCGCCGCCTCCCCAAGTTAAATGTTTTCATTTTTACACTAGCACTACACCCATAGGGCCCACCTGCACTCTTAATCTCGTCCATAAGCTGGGCGTAAGTTAGCGTGAGTAAGATCAGATCAAACAAATAGAACAGAAGTATCAGTAACTTGTTGTTTTCTTAAGTCCAATCTGCATCGTGCCGCTCAAAACTACATAAAGGCGCGACAGAACATCAGCGAGGAGACCGCGGTATGTTTAGGAATAAAAACAAAAGTTTTCCCAGTGCCTTGGTACGCACCGGCCTGCTGCTTGCAGCTGTCACGCTAGGTGCAGCTATCGCCTTCGGCATAGCGCAACTCGCTGGCGACGCACTGGCCTTGCCCTGGTTACTTGTGCTGGCTGCGCTACTCAGTGCCCTGCTGCTTGAGGTTGCGCAACGTCGCGGCGGTGGCAAGAACGTCCAGTTCGTCAACAAGATAGGCGGCGAAATTGATCACATCATGATCGGTGCGGCCGAGACCTCCTACTTCGTCGACTCCATCAAAAACAAGATTGCGCAAGATGTGCAGGCCGCCAATGGCATCGTCGCCGGTTCCGAACAAAACGCCAGCAGCACCGAGCAAATTGCCGCCAATGCCGAACGCGCTTCCAGCATCGCCGCCGAAGTACGCGCCGAGACGGTGGCCGGACGCACTGAAGTCAACCTGGGGCTGGAGCAGATAGGCAAGGCACGTGACGATGCGCAAACCGCGTCAGAAATGATGCGGGTGCTGCAGGAAAAATCACGCCGCATCCATGGCATCACCGAAGTCATCAGCGAAATTGCTGCGCGCACCAATTTACTGGCACTGAATGCAGCGATTGAAGCCGCACGTGCCGGTGAACATGGACGCGGCTTTGCAGTGGTCGCCGGTGAAGTACGACAACTGGCGCAACGCACCAAGGAAGCGACCGATGATATCGGCGCCATGGTGACGGCGATTAATGTCGAAGCCGAGCGCGCTGCGGGCGGCATGCGTGCACTCAGTGGCAAGGTGATGGAAGCATCACAGAATGTGGAACGGGTACATGAATTCCTCAGCAACATCGAACGTGCTGCCGGCACCTCGCAAGAAGAGATACAGCAAATTGCCCACGCCTCGCGCGAACATGTAGCAACGACGCACAAGATCGCCGCCGCAATACTAAAAATCCGCGATGGCATGCTGGAAACCGACACCGAGTTACCGCGCGTCGCCGCATCGGCGATGGCCTTATCCGAACGTGCAGAAGTGGTGTATGACGCGATAGCCGAAAGCGGCGCCGCCACCCAGCATGATGAAATCCGTAGCGTCGCCAGCGAGGCTGCACAGCGGATAGGTAAATTGTTCGAGGATGCCATCGCAAACGGTCGCATCAGCCGCGATGCTTTATTTGATCGTCAGTACCAGCCGCTGCCGAATACCTCACCGCTCAAGCACAGCACCCGCTTCGATGCATTTACCGATCGCGTCTTACCCGAGATACAGGAAGCGATACTGGCAGCGCTGCCGCAACTGGCGTATGCCGGTGCGGTGGATGACCATGGCTACTTCCCTACCCATAACAAGAAATTCAGCCAGCCGCTGACCGGCAACTACGACGTCGACCTCATCAACAACCGTACCAAGCGCATTTTCAGTGATCGCACCGGCAAGCGCTGCGGCTCCAATACCAAACCGTTCTTGCTACAGACTTATAAGCGCGATACCGGCGAAGTCATGCATGATTTGTCGGTACCTATTTATGTGCACGGCAAACATTGGGGTGGCTTCCGTATAGGCTATCGATCCAGTTCAGCCGAAGCGGTGCCGAGCGCAAAACCGTCAGTCGCAGCACCTGTGCGGCTGGCACATAGTGCTGCTAGCAAGCGTGCGCAAATTGCACAACGGCCTACTTAAGCAGGCCGCTGCAAAGTGAGATTTTCACTCGTACTCATGACGAAAACACATCGCAGCTCTGGTATAATTTTTCCCTCGTCGGGGCGTAGCGCAGCCTGGTAGCGTACTTGCATGGGGTGCAAGGGGTCGAGTGTTCGAATCACTCCGTCCCGACCAAAAAATTAAAGGGTTGCAGCAAAATTTGCTGCAACCCTTTTTTATTTCTGACTCATGTCTGCATTGATGTGCGGCAGATACGCCGCGCTACTTACTTCAGCAGTGCCAGTATCTCAACCAGCTCACTACGTATCGCTGAAAGCTGATCCGCATCAACCGTAGGTCCGTTATCCAATGCGGCGTCGTCATCACCGTTTGCTTCCAGAATACGGCTGTCGAGCTTGTTGCGTGCACCGCTGATGGTGAAGCCTTGTTCGTACAAGAGTTCGCGAATACGGCGTATCAACAGCACTTCGTGATGTTGGTAGTAACGGCGGTTACCACGACGTTTGACCGGCTTCAGCTGCGTGAACTCCTGCTCCCAATAGCGCAGGACATGCGGCTTCACCCCGCACAGTTCGCTGACTTCACCGATAGTGAAGTAACGTTTGGCGGGAATTGGCGGCAACGCAACCAATTCTGGTTTCTGGATCCGTTCGTTCATTTAAATCAGGCTGTATGCACGAGCGCTTGTTGGCTGGAGTCTTCCACCATGCCTTTAAGCTTTTGGCTGGCGTGGAAAGTCACGACGCGGCGCGCGGTAATCGGAATTTCTTCGCCAGTCTTGGGATTGCGTCCGGGACGCTGTGGCTTGTCACGCAACTGGAAATTGCCGAAGCCAGACAGTTTGACTGACTCGCCACGTTCCAGTGCGTTGCGGATTTCGTCGAAGAAGGTCTCGACCATATCCTTGGCTTCGCGCTTGTTCAAACCGACTTGCTCAAACAGCAACTCTGCCAGCTCAGCCTTGGTCAGCGTAGGGAGGTTTTTTTCGGCTTGTGAGCGTACTTGCGCCTCCAGCATCGCGCGGTTGAGATCTGCAGCTAATACTGATTGGAGTTCGGCTGAATTCACGTCATTCATATCGTTAGTCCCTGCCTGTTTATGCACGCAATTTGGCCCCATGCTTTTTACTGGCGGCAGCAACAAATGCAGCCATTGCGGCATCAACCAAATCGTCCTGCAGGGTTAATTGAGTATCTTGTAAGGTGAAGCGGAAAGCAAGGCTTTTCTCATCCGACTCCAGGCCTTTTCCGCGATATTCGTCAAATAAAACAACCACTTGCAAAATGTTGCAGACAGGATTGTATTGCTTTTCAGAAATAAAAGCATCCATCAAGTCCTGCATAGGCACAGTTTGTTTCACTACCAGCGCCAGATCCCGTGTTACTGCAGGGAATTTCGAAATTTCCTTGTACGAAGGTACGAGAACATTTTGCAACGCGCTGGCGTTGACTTCAAACAATACCGGCGCCAGCGGCAAGTCATATTTTTGCTGCCAGCGTGGATGCAGTTCGCCGATAAAGCCAATTACCTCACCATTGAGCAAAATACTGGCAGAGCGTCCCGGATGCAATGCTGGATGTTCAACTTTGACAAATGTTAACGTCTGCGGTGCGAACAAGGCTTCCAGATCCATTTTGACATCGAAGTAATCGACATTGCGCGAACTCAGGCTCCATTGCTCTTCGGCTACGGAACCGTAGGCAATCGCCGCCACGCGCTTAGGCTGATCGAAACCAGCGACCGACAAAGGACCGTCCTGCTCGATGTTGTTACGCAGATAGATCGCACCGATTTCAAACAGACGAATACGGCTGACTTTGCGATTCAGGTTGTAGCGCACATTCGCGATCAGGCTACCGATCATCGACGAGCGCATGACGCTCATCTGGCTGGCGATAGGATTGAGCAGTTTGATCGGATCGGTATTACCGGCAAAGTCGGCTTCCCACTCTTGTTCAACAAAGCTGAAGTTGACCACTTCCTGATAATCCGCATCGGCCAGTTGACGACGTATCGTGAACAACGAACGGGTGTTCTCAGGCGGAATGCGCATCGCGCTCGCCGCTACCGGCGGCAACGCAGGAATGTTTTCGAAGCCGTAAACACGTGCAATCTCTTCGATCAAATCTTCTTCGATCTCGATGTCGAAGCGGTACGACGGTGGCGTTACCGAGAACACGCCGTCTTTTTGCGTGAAGCTCAGGCCGAGGCGCGTGAAGATGTCGGCAATCAGTTCATCCGTCAGTGGTACGCCTATCACTTTGACGGCGCGTGCAGTACGCACACTGACCGCCTCACGTTTAGGCAAATTCACCACGTGATCATCGATAGGACCAACCTTGGTCAAGTCTTTCTGGCCGCAAATTTCAACGATCAATGCAGTGATGCGCTCCATGTGTTCGACCGTGGTGGCGAAGTCCACACCGCGTTCGAAACGATGCGCAGCATCGGTCGAGAAGTTAAAGCGACGACCACGGCCCTGAATGGCATTCGGAAACCAGAACGCTGCTTCAAGGTAGATGTCTTGCGTATCCAGCGAGACAGCAGTGGCATCGCCACCCATGATGCCGGCCAGCGATTCGATTTCCTTCTCGTCAGCAATCACGCCGACCCATTCATCGACCGCCACGGTATTGCCGTTCAACAGCTTCAGCGATTCGCCTGCTTTACCCCAGCGCACATCCAGACCGCCGTGGATTTTGCTCAGATCGAACACGTGCGTAGGACGACCGAGTTCCAGCATCACGTAATTCGAGATATCCACCAGCGCCGAGATCGGACGCTGACCGCTGCGTTCCAAGCGCTGCTTCATCCAGTCCGGGGTATGCGCCTTGGCATTCAGACCGCGAATAATACGGCCGGAAAAACGACCGCACAGATCCGGTGCCGATACCTTCACTGGCAACACGTCGGTGATCGTCACTGGCACTGGCTGGAAGGTCGGTACTTTCAATGCGGTACCGGTCAAGGCCGATACTTCACGCGCCACGCCCAGCACCGACAGGCAGTCCGCCTTGTTCGGGGTCAGCTTGATGGTGAACTTCAGGTCGTTCAATTGATAGTAATCACGGAAGTTTTGACCGACCGGCGCATCGGCCGGCAAATCCATCAGACCGCCCTGCTCGTCCGACAACTTCAATTCACGCGCCGAGCACAACATGCCTTGCGATTCAACGCCGCGCAATGCGCCGACTTTGATTTCGAAAGGTTTGCCGTCGTCACCCGGTGGCAGGATGGCACCCGCCATCGCGCACACGACCTTCATACCGGCGCGCACATTCGGCGCACCGCATACGATGTTGAGCATGGTGCCGGTACCGACATTGACCTGGCATACATTCAAGCGATCAGCGTTCGGATGCTTGGCGACTTCCAGTACTTCCGCTACCACTACATTCGAAAATGGCGGCGCGACCGGTTCGACTTCTTCGACCTCGAGGCCGGACATCGTCAACATGTGTGAAAGTTCGTCCGAAGTCATATTCGGATCGACCATCGTACGGAGCCAGCTTTCGGAAAATTGCATGATTAAAACCTTTTGCCACAGACGTCACAAAAATACAGAAAGAATCAGAGCGGGCGCTCAGTGAGCGCGCTCCGGCTTGTCACTGCTTTTAGTTGAATTGTTTGAGAAACCGCAAATCGCCTTCGTAGAACAGGCGCAGATCGTTGATGCCGTAACGCAGCATCGTCAGGCGTTCGAGGCCGGAGCCGAACGCGAAGCCGATGAATTGTTCCGGATCAAAACCCATATTGCGCAGCACGGTCGGATGTACCTGGCCGGCGCCGGATACTTCCAGCCAGCGACCTTTCAATGGACCGCTACCGAAGGCGATATCGATCTCGGCCGATGGTTCCGTGAACGGGAAATACGATGGGCGGAAACGCACTTGCAAATCGTCGGTTTCAAAGAAGGCTTTGACGAAATTGAGGTAGACACCCTTGAGGTCGGCGAAGCTGATATTTTCATCAATCCACAAACCTTCGACCTGATGAAACATCGGCGAATGGGTGGCATCGCTATCGACGCGGTAAGTACGACCCGGCGCGATAACCTTGATAGGCGGCTTGTTCATGCGCGCATAGCGCACTTGCATCGGGCTGGTATGGGTACGCAGCAGCAAAGGCTTGCCTTGCGTATCCTTGCCCTCGATGTAGAAGGTATCCTGCATCGAACGCGCCGGGTGATTTTCCGGGCTATTCAATGCGGTGAAATTGGTCCAGTCGTTTTCGATTTCCGGACCGTCGGCCACATCAAAGCCGATCGAACCGAAAATTTCTTCGACGCGCTGCCATGAGCGCATCACCGGGTGTATGCCGCCGGTGCCGCGACCGCGGCCTGGCAGGGTAATGTCAATCGCTTCTGCGTTCAGGCGCGCTTCCATCTGTGCATTCGATAATGCATCACGACGTGAGGTCAGCGCAGCTTCGATTTTTTCTTTGGCGGAATTAATGACAGCACCCTGTGCTTTGCGCTCTTCCGGCGCAAGCTTGCCCAGGCTCTTCATTTGTTCGGTGATCTGTCCCGTTTTACCGAGGTACTTCGCTTTCGCGTTTTCCAGCGCGGCGGCATCATCTGCGGCGGCGAAATCGGTCTGGGCCTGGGTGACAAGTTGTTCTAGGTGATTCATGCGGTTTGTTCTCGTCCTTTGCAAGGAAGCCGAAAAGGAAAGCAAAAATAAAACGGGGCATAGGTATGAACCCTGCCCCGCTCGGATATTGCTGCACCGTCCGCAGACGGTGCATAACGATCACAACACTTAAGCAGCGATGTTTGCTTTCACCTGATTCACAATTGCAGCGAATGCCGGCTTGTCCATCACAGCCATATCAGCCAGGACTTTACGGTCCAGCTCGATGGATGCGCGTTTCAGACCGTTCATGAACACGCTGTATGTCAGGCCATGTTCACGCGATGCTGCATTGATACGGGTGATCCACAGTGCGCGGAAAACGCGTTTCTTGTTACGACGATCGCGGTATGCATATTGGCCAGCGCGCATAACTGCTTGCTTGGCAATACGGTAAACCTTGCTGCGACGACCACGATAGCCTTTGGCTTGGTCGAGGACTTTCTTATGACGGGCCCGTGCTGTGACCCCACGTTTTACTCTAGGCATGATTACTCCTTAATAATTGAGTGTGAGGTTAAGCGTTCGGCATCATTGCGCGTACGGAATTCATGTTGGTGTCATGGACACCTACAGCACCGCGCAATTGACGTTTGTTTTTAGTGGTTTTCTTGGTCAGGATGTGACGTTTGAAAGCTTGACCGCGCTTGACGGTACCACCCGGACGTACACGAAAGCGCTTTTTGGCGCTGCTTTTCGTTTTCATTTTAGGCATGACACTATCTGTCCTTGAGGGACAGCTCCATTTTTAACATGATTGCAGGTGGCAACAATTTCGTTACGCTTGGATGCCTGCTTTCACTTGTTATGCAGCGGAATCGAGTCCACTGCTATTTTGCATACATCGCCCGTTACCGGACGACGCACACGAAATTTTTATTTCTTTTTCTTCGGCGACAGAACCATGATCATCTGACGGCCTTCCATCTTTGGCCATTGTTCGACCTGGCCGTATGGCTCCAGATCCTGTTTCAGACGCTCCAGCATTCTTACGCCGATATCCTGATGCGCCATCTCACGACCGCGGAAACGCAGTGTGATCTTGGTTTTATCACCGTCTTCCAGGAATTTGATCAGGTTGCGCAGCTTGATGTTGTAATCACCATCATCGGTACCAGGCCGGAATTTGACTTCCTTGACCAGAATGATCTTCTGTTTCAGCTTGGCTTCGTGCGCCTTCTTTTGTTCCTGGTATTTGAACTTGCCGTAATCCATCAGGCGTGCGACTGGTGGTTGCGCGGTTGGCGCAATCTCTACCAGATCGACGTTAGCCTCTTCCGCCAGGCGGAAGGCTTCTGCCAGAGTAACGATACCGAGTGCCTCGTTTTCGACACCACTCAAACGCAATTCAGGCGCTGTAATTTCACCGTTGATCCGATGCGACTTGTCAGTAGCTATTGCAATTTCCTTTTAAAATCAAATAATTAAGCCGTGCTCTTGCGCTATGGGTTGCCCCGTTAGGCTTTGGCTTCCATCTCGTTTTTGAGACGTTCCACCAATAAATCGACAGGCATTACACCCAGATCGACATTGCCTCGCGCTCGCACGGCCACTGTACCTGCGTCCCGTTCTTTATCGCCAATAACAATGATGTACGGCAGCTTCTGAACGGAATGCTCGCGTATTTTATAGGTAATTTTCTCATTACGCAAATCAAGGTGAACCCTAAACCCTTGTTTTTTCAGGTTTTGTGCAACAGCCTGTGCATATTCAGCCTGCGCGTCCGAGATGTTGAGCACCGCGATTTGCACCGGAGCAAGCCATAATGGCAAGGCACCGGCGTAATGTTCGATCAAAATGCCAATAAAACGCTCGAGCGAGCCGACAATCGCCCGGTGCAACATGATCGGCGTTTTACGACTGTTATCAACTGCGACATATTCCGCACCCAGGCGACCCGGCATCGACGGATCGATCTGCACGGTACCCACCTGCCACGCGCGGCCCAGGCTGTCTTTCAGGTGATATTCGATTTTCGGGCCGTAAAACGCGCCCTCGCCCGGCAATTCGGTCCAGCTGACGCCACAGGCGCGCAGCGCGGAACGCAACGATTCCTCGGCGATATCCCAGCTTTCCTCGGTGCCGATACGGCTGTCCGGACGCAAAGCCAGTTTGACGTCGATGTTTTCAAAGCCGAAAGCCGCGTACACCGCCATCGCCTGCGCATGGAAAGCCGTTACTTCTTCGGCAATTTGTTCTTCTGTACAGAAAATGTGGCCGTCATCCTGCGTAAAGCCACGCACGCGCATCATGCCGTGCAAGGCGCCGGACGGCTCATTGCGATGGCACTGGCCGAATTCACCGTAGCGCAAAGGCAGGTCGCGATAGCTGCGCATATCGCTATTGTAAATTTGTACATGACCCGGGCAGTTCATCGGCTTGAGTGCGTAAGAGCGGTTTTCCGACTCGGTCACGAACATGTTTTCGCGGTAGTTATCCCAGTGACCGGTTTTTTCCCACAGGCCGCGATCCAGGATTTGCGGCGCCTTGACTTCCTGGTAATCGTTGTCCTGGTAGACCTTGCGCATGTATTGCTCAACCTGTTGCCAGATCGACCAGCCTTTTGGATGCCAAAAGATCAAGCCCGGCGCTTCTTCCTGGAAGTGGAAGAAATCCAGCTGCTTGCCCAGCTTGCGGTGATCGCGCTTCTCGGCTTCTTCCAGCATGTGCAGATACGCTTCCTGCTCTTCTTTCTTGGCCCAGGCGGTGCCGTAGATACGCTGCAGCATTTCATTCTTGGAATCGCCACGCCAGTAAGCGCCGGCCAGCTTCATCAGCTTGAATACTTTCAGCTTGCCGGTCGACGGCACGTGCGGTCCGCGGCACAGGTCGGTGAACTTGCCTTCGGTGTAGAGCGAGACTTCCTGGTCTGCCGGGATCGATGCAATGATTTCAGCCTTGTAAGCCTCGCCTATCGATTTGAAATAGGCAACAGCTTCATCGCGCGGCATGACCTTGCGGGTAACCGGCTCGTCTTTTTTCGCCAGCTCGGTCATTTTCTTTTCGATGGCGACCAGGTCTTCAGGTGTAAACGGGCGCTTGTACGAGAAATCGTAGTAGAAGCCGTTATCGATCACTGGACCAATGGTGACTTGCGCATCAGGAAACAATTCCTTGACCGCATAGGCCAGCAAGTGGGCGGTCGAGTGACGGATCACATCGATGCCTTCCGCATCCTTGTCGGTAATGATCGCCAGATCGCTGTCTTTGTCGATCAGGTAGGAAGTATCCACCACGTCGCCGTTGACCTTGCCGGCCAATGCCGCTTTGGCAAGACCGGTGCCGATATTGGCAGCAACTTGCGCTACGGTGACAGGCGTATCAAATTCGCGTTGCGAACCATCGGGAAGTCGGACTGTAATCATTTTGCTCTCCGTTTCAGCGGGACCCTGCATGCTGACGCTAGACTGGATAAATTGAACAACAAAAAATGCGGACGAAAAAAAACGCGGGCTAGCCGCGCTTTTTCAAATGGTAATGACGAAAAAGAACCCGACTTAGCGTCGCCTGGAAACCGATGTGGTTGCCGTTCGCGGTGTCATAACCGGGTTGCCTTTCTCGCTCTTACAGGTTTTACCAATTTTTCGTTGGTAGGCACGATTGGACTCGAACCAACGACCCCTACCATGTCAAGGTAGTGCTCTAACCAGCTGAGCTACGCGCCTAAAGAAGCGAAATTATAGCGAGAAATTATCTACTTAGCTAGTGCTTCTGTGAACTAAGTGAAAAATTTTCAAAGCGGCCTGATTTCAACAGCGGAAATCCGCTTATCAATGCCGCTTGGCTTCCAGCACGCCGCTCACTTCGCGTATCACATTGAGTGCCTTCTGCAATTGCGCGGTGGAAGCAATTTCTGCCGTAAACGCCATGCGCGCCTGCCCTTTCACGCTTTGCGTGCTGACGCCGATCACATTGATTTTTTCGCGCAGGAAAATATCCGAGATGTCGCGCAGCAAACCTTGACGGTCACCGGCCAGCACAAAGATATCGACCGGATACACGGTCGCTGATTCCGGCTTGCCCCAGGCCGTCTGGATCACGCGCTCAGGAGCCTTGGTGCGCATCTCGACAAAGTTTTTGCAATCGGCACGATGGATGGACACGCCCTTGCCGCGGGTAATGAAACCAACGATTTCATCCGGTGGCGCCGGCTTGCAGCACTTCGCCAACTGCGTCATCAGCCCATCGGTACCCACCACCAGCACACCGGATTTGGCACCGTGCACCACGCTGGACGCGCGACTCTTGCGGGGGATGAGCGCATCGTCCGGCTCTGGTGCCGCATTCGGATCGTCGCCATGCAAGGCATGTTCGACCGTGCGCAGGCTGAACTCATCCTTGCCGACCGCGAGGAAGAGATCATCAACCTTGGAAAAGCCCAGCTTGTGCGCCAGCTCTTCCAGGTTGACAGCTGTTTTACCTTCGCGCTGCAGAGTCTTTTCCACTAGGCCACGACCGTGCGACAAGGTTTCCTGCTGGTCGATGGCATTGAACCAGGCCCGCACCTTGGCGCGCGTACGCGAACTGGCCGCATAGCCCGGTGCCAGCCAGTCTCGTGAAGGACCGACAGTACCGGTGACGGTACTGACGCCTTTGGCGGTAATGATGTCCACGGTCTGGCCGTTTTTCAGGACGGTATTGAGCGGCACCAGGACGCCGTCGACACGCGCACCGCGGCAACGATGTCCGACATCGCTGTGCAGGTGATAGGCAAAATCGATAGGCGTCGCACCATTCGGCAATTCGATGACACGGGCCTGCGGCGTCAATACATAGATGCGGTCGTCCAGCGTCGCCGACTTGAGTTTTTCCACCCAGTCGCGATGCACTTCTTCCTGGCCGACCACGGTATCGACCACTTCGCTTTTCCACGCCAGCAATTGCCGCAGCCAGGCGATTTTTTCATCATACTTCTGGCCGGAGAAATTCGAGCTACCGGCTTCCTTGTAACGCCAGTGTGCTGCGACGCCATACTCGGCGAAGTCGTGCATATCGTTGGTGCGCACCTGTACTTCCAGCGGACGGCCGTCTTCTGCGATCACGATAGTGTGCAGCGACTGGTAGCCGTTCGATTTCGGACGCGAAATGTAATCATCGAATTCTTCCGGGATCGGCGCCCAGATGTTGTGAATAATGCCGAGCACCGTGTAGCAGGTTTTGACATCATCCACGATCACGCGGAATGCACGCACGTCATACAGATCGGAGAACTCTATCGCCTTGCCGCGTAGCTTGCTCCAGATACTGAAGATATGTTTGGGGCGGCCGAACACTTCCGCCTTGATGCCGGCAGCGGCCATCTCGGATTGCAGGCGCTTGATCGCATTTTCAACGAAGGCTTCGCGCTCTACCCGCTTCTCTTCCAGTTGTGAGGCGATGCGCTTGTACGCTTCCGGCTGCAGGAAGCGGAAGGATAAATCCTCCAGTTCCCATTTGAGTTGCCAGACGCCGAGGCGATTGGCCAGCGGTGCGTAGAGATCGAAAGTCTCACGTGCGTACTGCTTCGAGCGTTCGTTCTGCACCTTGTTATCGGCGAAGTAACGCAGCGTGGTCACGCGTGTACCGAGGCGCACCAGCACGACGCGCATATCGGACGCCATCGCCAGCAACATCTTGCGCACGACCTCCAGTTGCGCCGCCGCTTCCTGCGCCGCATTCTTGCTGCGCGCTGCTTCATGCTGGACGAAGGTGACTTCATGCAGGCGCATCAATTGACGCACGCCGAGCACGAGGTTGTTCACTTCCTTGCCGAAGCGTTCTTCTATCTTTTCGGCGGCGGCCGGATCTATCGTCGCCAGCTCGAACAGCAAGGCGGCGATGCGGGTATCGGCATCAGTTTCCAATTGAGAGAGAACAGTCGCCACACCTTGCGCAAACTCGAAGGTATCCTGTTCGCTTTCAAATGCATCCTGCCCGGCCGAAACTTTCTTGCCGCTGTATATCGGTTTGACGAAGGCGAGCGCGTCCATCACGCGGGCACTGTCGTGTTCGGTCAAACCAGAGCGAAGCTGCTCTTGCGTATCGCTCTGTGATGATGCCAAGGAAACCATTTAAAACCTAGGAAGCTGCTGCAACTACGATTATCTCTACCAGGCGCTTGGGGTCCGGGAACTGCGCGCCCACTGTGGCGCGTGGCGGCGTATGGCCTGGCGGCACCCACGCGTTCCACGCTTCGTTCATGCCGTCAAAATCCCTGACGTCGGCAATATAAATCTGGCACGACAAAATACGTGTCTTGTCACTGCCCGCTTCTGCCAGCAGGCGATCGATATGGCCGAGCACTTCACGGGTCTGGCCCTGAATGTTTTGCGTCGTGTCTTCGGCGATTTGGCCGGCCAGGTATACCGTGCCGTTATGAATCGCCACTTCGGACAGCGTATCGCCTATGTGCAAGCGTGTAATGTTCATCATGTATCCAATATAAAAACCAGCCTGAAAATATCAAGCCAGCAAAAATTTCCTTGCCACTGCAATCTGGTCGGCATGCAGGAAAGTCGGCGCATGGCCAACCCCGGGCAACTCCACGACCTGCGCTTTTGGCCCGCGTTGTGACATCGCCTGCACCGTTTGGTTCGACAGCAAATCCGACTCGGCACCGCGGATCACCAGCGTCGGGCAGCTAATTGCATCGTACGCCGCCCACAGCCGCTGCGTATCCGCCTGCACGCTGTGCACGGTGGTGGCCTTGAACGGCACCGCAATGCCGGCATCGTAAGAGAACACCCATTGTCCGTCGGCATCCTGATGCATTACATCAGCGGCCAGCTTGCGCCATTGCGGGTCGCTATGTTGACCGAAAGATAGCGAGATGGCACGCACATAATTCCATGCTTCATCAAAAGTTGCGAAGCGCACATCCTTGCCGACATATTCACCAATGCGCGCGAGCGCCGCTGCATCCATTTCCGGACCGATATCGTTGAGGATCAGCTTGCGCACCGGATTGCCAGGCAAGGATGCAAGTGCCATGCCAATCACGCCCCCCAGCGAAGTGCCCAGCCAGTGCAATTCGCTCACGCCGAGCCGTGCAATCAGCGTCACCATATCGCTGACGTATTGCGGGATCTGGTAATACTGCGGATCCAGCAGACGACCGGAACGGCCGCGCCCTACTACATCCGGACATATGACCCGGTACTCATTGGCCAGCTCGGCTGCCAGCATATCGAAATCGTCGGAGACACGGCTCAGTCCATGCACGCAGATCAGGGTCTTAGGATTGTTGCTATCGCCCCATTCCTTGTAGGCCATGTGATGCAGGCCAGTCGGGGACAGGCATTGCACGGACTTGATTTGCATTTGGGTCATAGGATTCGCCATTAGGTAGAGCCAGTTATTGGTCAGCGTATTCGGTGATGCATATGGAAGTTCAGGCATGCAATATCACGCATGTCACACGATATTTAGCGCTTTTTGCGGCATGCTCTTGCTTGTTGCGCGTAGAATCTTACCAAAGATCGCCGCTCAGAAACTTTCGGATTGAAAGGCTCATCATGCAAAAAGCGCCACTACACGGCAAAGTCGCTCTGGTTACCGGCTCCACCTCGGGTATCGGTTTGGGAATTGCGCAAGCACTGGCGCAGCAAGGAGCAGATATCGTTCTGAATGGCTTCGGCGATGCGAATGAAATCAAAACACTGCAGGCAGCACTGATGCGCAAGTTCAGTGTGAAATGCGTGTACCACCCGGCGGACATGTCGAAGCCTGCAGAAATCGCTGCGATGATGAGCTTCGCCGCGGAACAGTTTGGCAGTGTTGACATCCTGGTCAACAACGCTGGCATCCAGCATACCGAAACGGTAGAGGATTTCCCGGTCGACAAATGGGATGCGATTATCGCCATCAATCTCTCTTCTTCCTTCCACACCACACGTCTGGCGCTGCCGATGATGCAGAGCAAAAATTGGGGCCGCATCATCAATATCGCCTCAGTCCATGGTCTGGTCGGCTCCGTACAGAAATCGGCTTATGTCGCCGCCAAGCATGGCGTCATCGGCCTGACCAAGGTTACTGCGCTGGAAATGGCACACACCGGCATCACCTGTAACGCGATTTGTCCGGGCTGGGTCTTGACGCCACTGGTGCAAAAACAGGTTGATGCACGCGCCGCGCGCGAAGGCTTGTCGGATGAGGCGGCGAAGAAGGATCTGGTATCCGAGAAGCAACCGTCGGGGGAGTTTGTCACGCCGCAGCAACTGGGCGCATTAGCGGTATTCCTGTGCAGTGAAGCCGCGGTGCAGGTGCGCGGTGCCGCATGGAATATGGATGGTGGCTGGACTGCGCAATAAGTCTGCGTAAGATCAGACAGCCGCCAGCTGAACTACTTACTGCCGGCGGCGCTGCCTTCAATATTTTTTCAATGCGATTGTAGTTTGCTGCTGTCGAGCGGCACACCAGTACCGGCCTGAATTTCTTCCAGCGTGACACCCGTCGCCAACTCTATCAATTGCAAACCTTGTGGCGTGATATCCATCACACCGAGATCCGTAATGATGCGATCCACCACCGACACGCCGGTCAGTGGCAAGGTGCATTGCGGCAGTATCTTGTGCGACACCGAACCATCTTTGGCGCGCGCCACATGCTCCATCAACACCACGATGCGTTTGACACCTGCCACCAGATCCATCGCACCACCCATGCCCTTGACCATCTTGCCGGGGATCATCCAGTTCGCCAGATCGCCGTGCGCCGAGACTTGCATTGCGCCTAGCAAGGCAATATCGATTTTGCCGCCGCGTATCATGCCGAAGGAATCCGCCGAACTGAAATAGGACGAGCCGGGTAAGGAAGTCACGGTCTGCTTGCCGGCGTTAATCAGATCGGGATCGATTTCATCTTCAGTCGGGAACGGGCCGATGCCGAGCAAGCCATTCTCCGATTGCAACCAGACATGGATATCGTCCGGCACATAGTTCGCCACCAGCGTCGGCAAGCCGATGCCAAGGTTGACGTAAGCACCATCCTGCAATTCCTGCGCTGCACGCGCCGCCATTTGTTCCCGGGTCCAGGCCATATGATTCTCCGCGTATTGGTTTAGCTGGTGCGCAAGGTGCGCTGCTCTATCCGCTTTTGCGGATGGGCATTGAGCACGATGCGATGGATAAAAATACCCGGCGTGTGCACCTGATCCGGATCGATTTCACCGATTTCCACCAGCTTTTCGACTTCGACTACGGTGATTTTTCCGGCCATTGCCACATTCGGATTGAAGTTGCGCGCGGTGCGGCGATACACCAGATTACCGGCCTTGTCCGCCATATACGCTTTGATGATGGAGATATCGGCTACCAAAGCACGCTCCATCACATATTGCTCGCCATCAAACTCGCGCACGTCCTTGCCCTCAGCGACGATGGTACCGACGCCGGTTTTGGTAAAGAAGGCCGGGATACCGGCACCACCAGCGCGCAATTTCTCGGCCAGCGTGCCCTGCGGCGTGAATTCCAGCTCCAGCTCACCCGCCAGATACTGGCGTTCGAATTCCTTGTTTTCGCCCACATAGGAGGCAATCATCTTCTTGATCTGGCGCGTCACCAGTAACTGACCGAGACCGGCATCGTCGACCCCGGCATTATTGGAGATGGCAGTCAGGTTTTGTACGCCAGTGTCGCGCAAGGCGGCGATCAGTGCTTCAGGTATGCCACACAGGCCAAAACCGCCGACGGCGATGGTCTGGCCGTCGCGTACGATATCTGCCAGCGCAGTGGCGGCATCGGGATAAACTTTGTTCATAGTCCCTCTTCTTTGTGTAGAGTAAACCTTCTCCCGCCAGCATACGGCGCTGCTGTCATAGTCACAATACCGTAGAACTACGAGGACTGAAGGCTAAATCTGACATGAGCTTACCCGCAAACATCGATTACGAAAGCATCTTCCGGCATGCGCCTATCGGCATGTGTATTTCGCAGCATCGCGTGATGCATGATTGTAATCATGCGTTAACCGCGATGTTCGGCTACACGCATGGGGCACTGAGCGGGTTATCGTTCGCCCTACTGTATCCCAGTTACGCTGAGTTTGAACGCACCGGCGCCCGCATCGTCCCGATTATGAATGCCAAGGGCTGCTATTCAGATGAACGCATCATGAAACGTGCGGACGGCCAATTGTTTTGGTGCCATGTGAGTGGTCGTGCCTTGCAAAACGCAGATCCGCATGCCGCCGGCATCTGGACCTTTGAAGACTTGAGTGAGAAGCGTCCGGTGACCGCCGAACTGACGCCCCGTGAGCGAGAAATCGCAGCACTGCTGGTCGATGGCAAAACCAGCAAATTGATCGCGAAGCAAATCGGTCTGAGCCCGCGCACCGTCGAGATGCACCGGGCCAAATTAATGCGGAAGTTCACTGCAACGACGTCCAGCGAATTGGTGAATCGCTTGCTGGGTGTGAGCAGACAGAACGCTACCGGCTAAGCCACGCTAGCGTCCGGTCTTGATACAAATTACTGCGCGCTCAAACCATCATCGGCCGTCATGATCGCACCATTGATGAAGTGCGATTCTTCTGCCGCCAGGAACAGCAGCAAACCATCCAGATCTTCCGGCTTGCCCAGACGTTTGCGTGGCAGTGTGCTGAGAGCCTGCTGCCCTTGTTCGCTCTGGAAGTACTCTAGATTCATTTCAGTGCCGATATAGCCAGGGCAAATTGCGTTGACGTTAATGCCAAACTTGCCCCACTCCACCGCCATCGCCTTGGTCATATGCACTACAGCAGCCTTGCTCATGCAATACAAGCCCAGCTCGGGTACGACCCGCAGACCTGCGACCGAGCCGATGTTGATGATGCGATGCTGTTTCTTCGCATCGCCTTTATGGCGCGCGATCATGCGCTTGGCGACTTCTTGCGCGACAAAAAATGCACCGCGCTGATTGGTATCCATCATGTAGGCATAATCTTCCGGCGTCACATCGACCAGACGCTGACTCGCCGACACTCCTGAATTATTGACCAGAATATCGATCGCGCCGGTTTCTGTTTCAGCATGTGCCACTGCGGATTTGATGCTGGCGTAATCGGTTACATCCAGACTGACCACTTGTGCCGCACCGCCTTCTGCTTCAATCTCGGCGCGCAATTCCTTGAGGCGGTCGACCCGACGCGAAGCCAGGATGACTTGCGCTCCGGCCAGTGCCAGAACCTTGGCAAAACGCGCACCCAGCCCGCTGGAAGCGCCTGTGACGAGGGCGACCTTGCCCTCAAAATTAACTTCTATACCCACAGAATTCCCCTGATTGTTGACGCACTGCAAATAAAAACGCATGACTTACGCGTTATGATTACACGAAAGCGCGGGAATGCGCGTTTTTACGCTTCGTATTGCTGCTAAAACAAGGGACAATACGGCTTCGGCGTAAAGAATATTTAAACAGCAATAAAACAATGACCAATACCCCTACTTCTGATTCCAGCCTGCTCGAACAATACGGCCCGCGCGAAGCGATGGAATACGATGTCGTGA
>RCUQ01000163.1_pt1 | contig 46569 bp, 42 predicted proteins | sample 2166351 | NCBI WGS metagenome assembly RCUQ01 (sample SAMN09932597, study PRJNA488358) | compost metagenome | feature: garden; material: soil; isolation source: compost soil in acetonitrile-enriched culture | place: Germany: Experimental Botanical Garden Goettingen | collected 2016-01-27
AGCGGTACCGAATGGCGGACGGCCAACGGCTCTAGAACCGCCCGTAATTCAAAGCACTCGTTCATTTCATGCAGGGAGGGCTGCGTCACCATGAAGCCACGGTTTGGCAGGAACTGGACCAGTCCCTGACCTTCAAGCTCACGTAACGCTTCGCGAACCGGCACCTTGCTGGTGTTGAGTTCTGTTGCGATCAGGTCCTGACGCAAAGGTTCGCTACCGGAAAGCGCGCCGGTGACGATGGCTTCCCTGATGACGGCCGCAACAAATTGCGGTGCGGACACACGTGCCAGCGGAATCAGACCTGCAATGTATTTCAGTGGTGATTGGTTAGACATATGACACTAAGTGGCCAGGAGCGATTTAAAGGCGTGTCTGGGTTTGGCAGATACGAGTAACAACATCGTTGTGCACGACGGTATACGATTATACGAAAACGAACAAGGACGGCATCCGCAGCCTAGTCCCCTCGAACTGCAGTCCTGCCCCTCTTCCCACTCATCTGAAATATGAGCCTGATTCATCGCTTTGTTGTTGTCGTTGGCGAACCAATAATCGTATACTTTCTACAGTAGGAAGAGACTGATGCGTCCTGGTCAGCCGTTTGCGATCAGGTCCTCGTCCCTCTTGCGCCATCTGCAACCACATCAGGACAACCACCGTGATCAACATAAAAAATGTTTCCAAGTGGTACGGTAACTTTCAGGTACTGAGCGACTGCTCTACCGCAATACAAAAGAGTGAAGTCGTCGTGGTGTGCGGCCCTTCCGGTTCTGGCAAATCAACGCTAATCAAAACGGTAAATGCACTGGAGCCTTTCCAGAAAGGCGAAATTGTCGTCGACGGTATCAGCCTCTCGGACCCGAAAACCAACCTGCCCAAGCTGCGCAGCCGGGTCGGCATGGTGTTTCAGCACTTCGAGTTGTTTCCACACCTGTCCGTGACGCAAAACCTGACGCTCGCCCAGATGAAGGTGCTTGGCCGTGGCCAGGACGAGGCGCTCAAACGGGGTCTGAAAATGCTCGATCGTGTTGGCCTGAGCGCCCACAAGGACAAGTTCCCAGGGCAGCTCTCAGGTGGTCAGCAGCAGCGTGTGGCAATTGCTCGTGCCTTATCGATGGACCCGATTGTGATGCTGTTTGACGAACCTACCTCCGCCCTGGACCCGGAAATGGTCGGAGAGGTTCTAGACGTCATGATCAAGCTCGCAAACGAGGGCATGACCATGATGTGTGTCACCCACGAAATGGGCTTTGCCAGGAAGGTCAGTGACCGCGTGATTTTCATGGACGCGGGGAAAATCATTGAAGACTGCAAAAAAGAAGAGTTCTTTGGCAGCCCCGAAGCACGCTCCCCGCGTGCCAAGGACTTCCTCTCGAAGATCCTGCAACATTGATCACGCGAAGTCGCCAAGGGGGCCTCACCAACGCAACTCAAAGGTGTTTTGCGCGCCTGGCTGGATGCTGGTGCCCAAGCGTGCGCACTCGCGGGAAAGGGTGTCGTGCAGCCATTGACGGTCATCCCCTTCAACGCGACAGATGCGAAAGCGACACAGCCGGGTGGGTATCAAGTCCAGCGACTGCAGGTGCCCGCCCGCGTCCAGCGAGGCAAAGTATAGAAACCCCAGGTCGCCGCGAAAGGCTGTGTAGCCCTCGATGCCTTCGTAATCGTTCAGAAGATCACCGCAGCCATAGAGAATCAGGTGTTCGCGGTATACCTCGATGCCTTTGACGTGGTGCGAGGAATGCCCGTGCACCACGTCAACTCCGGCCTCGTCGATCAAGGCATGGGCGAACCGGACTTGCTCGCGTGGGATATCGAACCCCCAGTTGCCGCCCCAGTGAATGGAGGCGACCACCAGATCCCGCGGTTTTTTGCCCTCGAGAGTCCGTTTGGCCACATTGCGCAGGCTTTGCCTCGACAGATCCTCCAGCCGCGCGACGCCCGCGCCCTGATCCGTGGCGGCCCAGTCCGACGCAATGCCGCTGTCGGGTGCGCCGAGACCAAACACCAGCACGCGCCGCCCGCCAGGCTGCAGCAACACGGCGGGCGCTTCGGCAGATTGCCGGTTGTGCCCGGCGCCGGCGCTGCACATACCATTGCTGGCCAGGGTCTCCAGCGTATCGGCCAGGCCGGCTGCCCCCCAGTCCAGCACATGGTTGTTGGCCAGCACGCAGCAGTCGATGCCGGCTGCGCTGATGGCCGGGAAGTTCTCCGGGCTCATGCGGTAATTGATGCCCTTTGGCTCCGGTCGTCCGCGGCGGGACACCGCAGTTTCAAGATTAATGATGCGTGCGTGTGGCTGGCGAAGTTCTAACTCATCCAGCGCAGTGCCCCAGACATAGGTGAAATCGACCGGGCGGGGAATCGGGCCATTGACTCGTTCTGCCAGCCGGACGTAATCGCCAGCATTCTTGACGTAAGCTTCGTAAAGCCGCGGGTCGCCAGGATGCGGCAGTACTGCGTCAATGCCGCGGGCAGTCATGACGTCGCCGCAGAGAAACAGCTTAAGCGTATCGGTAACAGCTGCCATGGCACCCTCCCGAATATAAGCCGGGGGATGTTTCCATCCCCCGGCTTATTATTACGCTGAAATAGGCAGAACGACTTCTGAACCTCTACTCAGTTGTTCATCATATGCAACTGATAAAGCTCATTGGCAATGGCGATATCCTCCAACCCCAGTCCGATTGAGCGAAAAAAGGTATGGCGCTCGGGATCGGGAAGTCGGGCGACCCCCGTCATCAGCTCGGGCAAATCCCCGCAAATACTCTCGGGTAGCCAGCCATGCTGGTCTTTTGCCAAGCGCATTTCCCCTGCGCTGTCGGGCGTTGTAGCCCGGTAATCGCAATAGACGCTCATGTTCAGCAGGGATTCAGGAGGTACTTCGTGTGCCAGTGGGGCATTGGTACAAATGGAAGTGATCAGCGCAGGCTTTTTCAGCACTGCAGGATCAAGCACCGTATGACCGGCCGAGGTGCACAGCAGGATGACATCCGCATCATCAACGGCACTGGCCAGTTCGGTATGAATGCTGACGCGCGGATCGAGGTCCCGGAGTGCCTGCTGCTCGGACACTGGTAGAGCGTCAATGTTGGGTGCGTACAATCTGATATCCCCCCACTCGCGCAATGCCGAAACATGCCGGACATGCGCTTGACCCAGCCGCCCTACTCCCACTACGGCCAGTTTGCTGACCTGCACGGGCACAAGTAAGTCGACGGCGAGCGCTGTCGTGCCTGCTGTTCGCTCAGCCGTCAATTGCCCCGAATCACAGAGCAAGCGAGGTTGACCGTCATCCATCGACATCATCAACGTCCAGGCCGTCACCAGGGCCCCTTCTGGACGCGGGATATAGGGTGAGAGCTTTGCACCAAAGACCCGCTCCTCGGCAAGCGTTCCAAGGTAGCTGATAAAGTTGCCTTGCCCGTCGGGAAACGGATTGCGCAGTTGTGGAGGTTGCACAGCCTTTTCCTGTCCCAACGCCAGGAACATACGACGCATTGCGGACAACACATCAATCCGACCGATCAGTTTGGCCACTTGAGTTGAATCAAGTACGGCAATGTCATTATTCATCGAATACATTCCTTCATCGAGCATCTGACAGAAAACCTTAAACGTCGAAACAACTCAGTTCGAGTTCATGGGAAAGATTATTAAAACAACTAGTTAATTAGCTTGCAGCGACCAAGAGAACTGTTAGTTCTTACAAAATACACCCCGCCACATCCGTTTTCTAATGATGGGCGACGACATCGATTTCAATATCAAACGGAAACGGCCATGGCTTGACTGCAACGAATGACCGGACAGGTGGGTTTTCAGGGAAGTACTCGCGATACACGGCGTTCACCTCATCCATCATCGATGGATCGGTCACGAAGATCGTGGTTTTCACGACGTTATCAAGGCAGGACCCTGCCGATTCAAGAACAACTTTCATCACCTGCAATACAGCGTGAGTCTGTTCAGCAATCGTGCCTCGAACAATATTCCCGGTCAGCGGATCGAGTGGCGGCAGGCCACAGGTATAAAGCATCGAACCCGAGCGAATCAGCAAAGAGGTCGGTGTATTCAAACGCCTGAGCGCGTCAGATAAAAACGGTACTTCGATTATTTCTTTCATGGAGGCATCCATTATTGATACAGGCGGGCCCTACGCTCACGTTCAATCGACGCGACGTAGTGTTGGATATACATGCAGATAACGAAGTAGATGACACCGACAAACAGATAGAGCTCCTTGTAGAACCCTTGCCAGTTTTCGTCATAAAGGCTTGATCTTGCCGATCCAAGCAAATCGAAAAGACCGATGATCATCAACAGCGAACTGTTCTTGACGAACGCGATGGCGATGTTGGCAATCGGTTGCAGCGAGTGGGCGATGACTTGCGGCAAGATCACGTAGGCATGGCTGCCCCAATAGCCGAACCCCAAACTTGCAGACGCTTGGCGCTGACCGACTGGAAGTGCTTGCAGGGCACCGCGCAAGGCTTCGGAAAAGTAAGCGGCGGTAAACAGCGAGAGACCGATACCTGCCCGAAAAAGCTTGTCGAAAATAAGCTCGTCCGGAAGTATCAACGGAATGATGGCAAAGGTCATGAAGACAATGGTGATCGCCGGAACACTGCGAATCAGATCCACATAAAGCCGGCATGGAACAGAGACAAGCGGCATCTGCGACCGACAACCCAACGCCAGCAGTACACCCAGAGGGAACGCGCAAACAAGGCCGGCAATGCTGATCAGCAGGGTGATCGGCAGTCCACCCCAACGCGCACGATCCACTGACTCAAGACCGAACAGTCCGCCACTCATCAATAGATAGCCAATCAACGCGGCCAGTACCCACAGCACAATGGCTGTTGTGTGATGACGGACCCGAAACAAACACCAGAGCGCAACCGCCGCGATCAGTGCAACGAAGGTGATCGGACGCCAAAGCGACTCGGGAGGATAGGCCCCGAACAGGATGAGATTGAGCTTGGTGCCGATGAACGCCCAGCAAGCGCCTCCGTTCTGGTGGCATTGCGCGGCATCGCCGCTGAAGGTTGCATCAAGCAACAACCATTTGAAGATACCAGGGCCAACCAAAACGACGCCCCAAAGAAACAGTGCGCCGAGCACAATCCGGGTTGGCATGCCCGAACCCAGGCCTTTCAGGCGCTGGATTAGCGTCAAGGGTGCGGGAATCGACACTTGGGCACCATTATTCAGATCACCAGACATAATGTTTCTCCCAAAGACCGATTACCCGCGTCGTAATAATGTTTACCGTGACGTAAACCAGCATGAAAATGCTGATCAATTCGATGGCCTGCCCCGTTTGATTCATGGCGGTATTTCCCGCCGAGACCAGTTCCGGGTATCCCACGGCAACACCGAGCGAACTGTTTTTCATCAGGTTCAGTAGTTCACTGACTACCGCCGGCATCGCGATCCGGAACGCTTGTGGCATCACGATGTAACGCAGCACGCCAAAGTGCGTCAGGCCCAGCGCATAACCTGCTGCAATCTGTCCCTGGGCAATGGACTGCACGGCCCCACGGATCGCTTCGGCTATATAAGTGCCCGTGTACACCGAGAGCCCGATGAACATACTCATGAACTCGGGAGAAAAGTGCCCGCCACCGCCGATTGAAAACTTGCTTGCCGTGGGCCACTCAAATGTCATTTGCCCGGACCACAGGGCATAGGCCGTGGACACAAAAGCAATCAGGCTCAGGAGTATCAGTAAGGCACCCGGATTTTTCAGTGCGCTGCCACCGGTCCTCACGCTTCTCAAGAGAAATGCCACGAGGGTGCAAAAGATCGCGACAATCGCCGTCAATGCAAAGGGGGTCGGCCACGGGAAATTGATCCCGCGATTGCTGATGAATAGGCCCGGTACCGGTTCCAGAGCCTCCCGGACTACCGGTAAACCGTAAGTGAAAACAGCGAACCAGAAGAACAACTGCAGCAGCAGCGGCGTATTGCGGATCGTCGAGACATACACTTTGGCAATTCGTCTGGCCAGGCCAAATTTGGACAACTGGGCCAGCGCCGCCAATACCCCGATCAGCACGGAGAACACAATGGCGCAGAGCGCCACTTTCAACGTGTTTGAAAACCCCGCGAGCAAGGCGTACGCATATGACTTGTCACCGCTGAAAGCAATCATGCTTTCACTGAGGTCGAAGCCGGCGCGAGTCCACAGAAAGCCGAACCCGGTATTGATCCCTTTCTGTGTAAGGCGCTCGTTGATCACGTGCCCGAAATACCAAACCGCAATCACGACAGCCGTGAGTACTACAAGCTGGACCAACACCGTGACAGCCCGGTGTTGGTGTTTAACTGCGCCATCTCTTGCCGACATGACCTTCACCTCTCGTTTCTGATTCGCCATCTATGCGGCGTTTGAGCCATTCACATCACGGATCAGAAAAGCGGGGCGTACAGCAGACCACCGTCCGACCACAGCGAATTCTGGCCACGCTTCATCTGCAAAGGTGTGTTTGCACCCACGTTGCGCTCGAAGATTTCTTTGTAGTTGCCTACCGCGGAGATGACATTGATCACCCAGTCATCCTTGAGACCCAGCCCTGCCCCCACGCCAGGCGTTACACCCAAGAGGCGCCGGATGTCTTCGTTGTTACTGGTGAGCATTTGTTTAACGTTTTCTTTGGTGATGCCCAATTCTTCTGCAGTAAAGGTTGCGAAGACTGTCCACTTGACGAGGTCCGCAAAGTGCTTGTCATCGCCTCGGACGACGGGCCCCATTGGCGATTTCGAGATCACATCAGGAAGGATGGCGTAGTTTTCAGGGTTGCCCGAGTTGAGCCGGATAACCGCCAACTGCGACACATCGCTGGTGATTACATCGCAGCGGCTTGCGAAAAAGGCCGAGAAAAACTCAGTCCCGCTTTCGATCACCACAGGTTTGAATGTGATCTTCAACTTGTCGAAGAAGTTGCGAACCACATATTCGCTGGTTGTGCCCTGCTGAATGCAGACCGTAGCGCCATCGAGTTCTGCCGCTTTGGTGACGCCCAGTTTTTTGTTGATCAGAAAGCCTTGGCCGTCGAAGAAATCCACCACCGGAAATTGCAGCCCCATCGTGGTATCGCGCGTCAGGGTCCAGGTGCTGTTCCGGGAGAGGACATCCACTTCGCCATTCTGCAGCGCCGTGAAACGTGCCTGATCGGACAGCGGGACAAACTTGACTTTCGGTTTCTCGAAAATCGCCGCGGCAAATGCTTTGCAGAAATCCGCATCGAACCCCTGCCAATCACCCGCACTGTTGGGCGCACCAAAGCCGACCAGGCCAGGGTGCACACCACAGACAAGCACCCCCCGCTCTCGAATTTTCGACAAGGTATCGGCCTGTACCGGTGCAGAAACTGCCAATGAAAGCCCTAGGGCTGCTGCGGTAGATGCGAAAAGAACTCTTAGACGTGTCATCAGCTTCTCCACTCGGTAGAAAGTATACGATTTCAAGCTATATGACTTTAAGAGCGGCTGTCAAGCCACAAGAATGGCCACACCGGTAATTTGTTTTGAGTTTAGATCTGGTGCGTTGCGAGGTGACTGATCATCGGCGCATGTCGCAATGGCTCAAGCAGCCTATCGGCATTGCGCCGACACCAAACACCGATGATGCCAATCAAAAGTCAGTCTTCCTGGTCGGCTTTCTGATCAACGGATTGTTCTGCAACTGCGATGGCATGCTGGAAACTTTCAAGAAATACAGTTTCTGCATGAGTCATTTTTTGCTCGCGGTTCCACAACAAGTGAATGTCTACGTCGGAGACACCGTCCCTGGGTGGCAGGCGCCAGAGCATGCCGTTGTAGAGGTCAACATCGAGCAAGTGTTCCGGTAAACAGCCGATACCAAATCCTGCAATCACCAATCTGCGAATTTCTTCAAAGTTTGATGACGAAGCAACGATCCTGCCGGTGAAGCCCTGCTGGTCTCGAAACACGGTAAGTGGCGAAAGATTGCCGCCAATCTGGTCGCTCGTGAAGCTGACAAAATTTTCTCCCTGCAGCTCAGACAGATCGAGGCCCCGCTTTCCGAAAAAACGGTGCCGCTTTCCGCAGAAGAAGGCGTATCGCTGGCGTATCAGGCAACGCTGTTCCAGCTTGGGTTGAGCAATGCGGCATAAACCGACACCGGCAGTGGCGGTCTTCTGCATTAGCGAACTGAGAATGTCGGAGCTGCGTAGAACCTCAATTTCCAACTCCACGCGCGGATGGTTGAGATGAAAAGTCGCGAGAAAATCATCATAGACCGTTGACTGCACCCGGCTGATCGAGAGCAGACGAACCTTTCCCACCACATCATCCTGCGGGCCTTCGATGGCCGAGCCGATGCGCGATACATTGCCATACATCTCTTCGGCAATTCGCAGCACTTCTTCTCCCGCCTCGGTGAGATCGAAGCGTGGTCCCTTACGCGAAATCAAGGCGCACTCCAACTGCTCTTCCAGGCGCTTGAGCGATTGACTGACGGCCGACTGGGTGATGAACAGCCGCGCCGCGGCTCGGCTGATGCTTCCTTCCTGACCAATAGCCAGATAGGTGCGCAACAAGTTCCAGTCCAGACGATCGTTGAGGAAGCGCCGCCCCCCCCATCTCGCTTGCACCAGCTCTTCATTTGAATTTTTGCTGCTCATCTTGATGTCCATTATTAGCACTGCTTAATCAGTGATTAAGAATTAGCAAATTGCTTAATTATTGAGGCTACGAGATAAAGCACACAAGCGCCAGAGGGACAGAGCGTTACTGTGATCCGATGGATCCTTGTCGGAATAATAATTACAGAAGGGCCTTGCATGCGTACTCACTCGAACCAGCCGCGTCGCGCAGCGGCTGCAGCCTTCATCGGCACGACCATCGAATTCTACGACTTCTACATCTATGCCACCGCGGCGGCCCTGATCCTGGGGCAAGTGTTTTTTCCCAGTTCGGACTCCATGCTGAGTACGCTGGCCGCATTCGGTACTTTTGCGGTGGGCTTTATTGCCAGACCCATGGCCGGCATGGTCTTCGGCCATCTGGGCGACCGTCTTGGACGCAAAAAGATGCTGCTGTTCACCATGCTGCTGATGGGGCTGGCAACCACCGCTATCGGTTTGCTGCCCGGCTACGCCAGTATCGGCCTCTGGGCGCCTGTCGGCTTGATCGCGCTACGCATCATCCAAGGCATTTCGGTGGGTGGTGAATGGGGCGGTGCCGTACTGATGGCCAGCGAACACGCCCCGGCCAAGCGCAAGACCTTCTATGCATCCTTCGCCCAATTGGGCAGCCCGGCAGGTTTGCTGATGGCGTTGATCGCCTTCCGTCTGGTGACCTCGCTTTCACCCGAGCAATTTGCCGAATGGGGCTGGCGTCTGCCCTTCCTGTTCAGTGGCGTGCTGATGATGATTGGCCTGGCGATTCGTTTTGGTGTGCAAGAGTCTCCAGAGTTCAAGGCAATCGCCGACAAGGGCGAAACTGTCCAGTATCCGGTGCTTGAGGTGATTCGTACCTGTTGGCGGCAGATTCTGTTCGCGGCGGCTGCAGTGACCATAGGCTCGGCCGGATTCTTTTTCACCAACACGTTCATGATCACGTATGTCACGCAGTATCAGGGTATTGCGCGTTCGACGATTCTCGACTGCCTGTTCCTGGTCACGGTGATCCAGTTCATCTCCCAACCCTTCAGCGCACTGCTGGCCGAGCGCATCGGTGAGGGTCGCTTCCTGAAGTTGGCCGCCCTGCTGTCAATGCTGGCCCCCTACCCCATGTTCCTGCTGGTCGGCACTCAAAACATCGTGTTGATGACCCTCGGTATTGCCATGGCGGTGGTTGTTCTGTCTGGACTCTATGCGGTGATCGCCGGTTACATGGCCCAGGCGTTTCCAGCGCATTTGCGCTACTCGGGAATTTCCATCGCGTATCAACTGATCTGCGCCATTGCCGGCGGATCCACGCCCATTATCGGCACCCTGTTGGCCAGTCACTATGCCGGCCAGTGGATGCCACTGGCGATCTTCTTCAGTTTGCTGGCTGCCCTGTCGTTGATCGGCGTCTGTGGCCTGGCACGTCTGCGCGGAGAATCCACCGCCACCGCCCCCCAATTTTCGCTTTAACAAGGAGCCCACATGTACACACCTGACAACATTACCCCCACCGAGTGGAAGGCACGTTGCGAGCTGGCAGCACTGTATCGGCTGGTTGCGTATTTTCGCATGACTGACCTGATCGACACGCATATCACCCTACGCATCCCGGGCCCTGAGCACCACTTTCTGATCAACCGCTACGGCGTGATTTTCGATCGCATGAAAGCCAGCGACCTGGTGCGCATCGACCAGCATGGCCAGGTAGTGGGCGGTGCGAACGAGCGTACCCGGGTCAATGCCGCAGGCTTCGTGATCCATTCGGCGATCCACATGGCGCGCCCGGATCTCAATTGCGTGGTGCATACCCACACTGCGGCCGGTATGGCCGTCGCCGCCCAGGAACAAGGTCTGCTGCCGATCAGTCAGCATGCATTGAAGTTCTACGGCAAGTTGGCGTACCACACCTATGAAGGCATCGCGCTGTCGCTGGCCGAGCGCGAACGACTGATCGCCGACCTGGGGCCACACAAGGCCATGATCCTGCGTAACCATGGCCTGCTGGCAGCCGGAGGCAACGTGGCTGAAGCCTTCCACGAAATTCACTTCCTGGAGCGCGCCTGCCAGGCGCAGGTCGCGGCACTGGCCGGTGGCAGCCAGTTGGTCTACCCCAGCGAAGAGGTCTGCCAACATACCGCAGAACAGTTCGGCCGCGACGAAGCCGAGGAAATCATGGGCCTGAGCTGGAACGCTGCCTTGACCCTGATTGAAGATCAGCGCGAGTCCTATTGCTCATGAACACTATCGTATTGCTGTCACGCGACAGCATCTTGCTCGGCCAGCTGCAGGCGGCCTTTGCCCGCCAGGCACCGGATATCCGGGTGGTGCTGGCCGACGACCCGGCCGCCAGCCAGGCGCAAGTCGCGGCGTGCTGGTTTCCGCCGGCCAACAGCTTGGGCGCGCTGCCCAATTTGCAACTGGTGCATTCGGTCGCCGCGGGCGTCGACCACTTGCACACCGATCCAAGCTGCCCGAACTTGCCTGTGTGCCGCGTGGTCGATCCCGCGCACCGCCAAGGCATGACCGAGTATGTACGCTGGGCAGTGATTCACTATCACCGACGATTCGATCAGGTCTTGCAGCAACAGCCTGACAAGCTCTGGCGGCGCCCGGTACAGATTCAGGCCAAGGACTTCAAGGTCGGTGTGATGGGCCTGGGCTCGCTGGGCGCAGCCATTGCCGAAGACCTGGCCAGTGCCGGCTACAGCGTTCGCGGCTGGGCGCGCAGTGTCAAACACATACCCAACGTGGTGTGCCACAGTGGCGATTTGGCGTTCAGCAGCTTTCTAGAAGGTCTCGATCTGCTGATCAACCTACTGCCGTTGACCTCGGCGACCCGAGGCATTCTCTGCACTGAAACCTTCCAGGCACTGGCGCCGGGGGCAGTGATCGTCAACTGCGGTCGCGGCCAGCACGTGCGCATCGACGATCTACAACAGGCCTTGGGTAGCGGTCAGCTACGCGGCGCTGTGCTGGACGTCTTCGAGCATGAACCCCTGCCGGTCGATGATCGCCTGTGGTGCATGCCCGGGGTGATCGTTACCCCGCACATGGCCTCGGCGGCGTCCCACGACTGCATTGCCAGCCAGATCGCCGAAAACACGCGGCGGCTGGCGCGAGGCGCCCCCCTGAACAACCCGGTCGATATGTCCCTGGGCTATTAAGACACGCGACAAGAGGTGAATGATGAAAGTATCCAAGGTCAACGGTGAGCGCCTGTGGGGCAGCCTGATGGACATGGCCAAAGTTGGCGCCACCGAGCGCGGTGGCAACTGTCGCCTGGCCCTTTCCAGGGAAGACCTGGCCGGTCGCGAGTTGTTCATGGGCTGGTGCCGTGAGGCTGGCCTGAGTATCGGGTTCGACGCCATTGGCAACCTTTTCGCCCGCCGTGAAGGCCAGGACAACAGCCTGCCGCCGATCGTCATGGGCAGCCATTTGGACACCCAGCCAAAAGGTGGCCGCTTCGATGGTATCTACGGCGTGCTGAGCGGACTGGAAGTGGTGCGTTGCCTGAATGAACAAGGCATCGAAACCCGCCGGCCCATCGAAATCGCCGTGTGGACCAACGAGGAAGGTGCGCGCTTTACTCCGGCCATGTTCGGCTCGGCGGTGTTCACTGGTATTCTGCCGTTGCAAACGGCATTGGATGCCCGTGATGCCAATGGTATCAGCGTCGCTGAGGCCCTGACCGATATAGGCCAGAGTGGTGAACTTCCTCTGCAGCGTGCCTTCGATTCTTACTTCGAAGCCCATATCGAACAAGGCCCAATCCTGGAAGACAACGGCCTGCCGGTGGGTGTCGTCACTGGCGGCCAGGCAATCTGCTGGCTGGATGTGCAGGTTGGCGGTATCAGTGCCCACGCCGGCACCACACCCATGCCGTTGCGCAAGGATGCCCTGTTCGGCGTCGCGGAAATGGCCAGCGTGCTGGAATCCATCGCCAGAGACTTCGCGCCCAAGGGGCTGGTCACAGTGGGTCAGCTGGAGATAGCCAAGTCATCGCGCAATACCATCCCTGGCCGAATCAACTTTACTGTGGACCTGCGTCACCACGAAGACCAGCAGATTGCCGCAATGGAGCAAGCCGTATACGAGCGCTTGCAAATTGTTGCCGACAAGCGCGGTTTGAGTCTGGCGATCAGTCGTCACTGGCTCAGCCCGGCAACACCTTTCGATGCCGATTGCGTTGCCGCTGTGCGTTCGGCGGTCCAGCTGCTGGGTTACCCCCATCAAGACATCGTCAGCGGTGCCGGGCATGACGCCATCCACCTCGCCGGACATTGCCCGACCACGATGGTCTTCATTCCCTGTGTCGGTGGCCTGAGCCACAACGAAGCCGAAGACGCCTTGCCTGACGATGTCCGCATGGGCTGCGACGTGCTGCTCAATGCGGTACTGCAGCGAGCTCAGCACCTGAGCGACTGATGATGCAAGTAACACCGAACCTCTGAGGTCGCGTCATCCACACGACCTCGGAGGCAGGGCCCGCTTGCGCCTGAAAAACAATAAAACCGATCTCGAGCTACAGCACCACCGTTACTCACACTGCCAACCAATAAATCAATCCACTGAGCCCGACGCTCAACTTGGAGAAAAAAGGCATGAACAGCTCCGCGTGCATCCAGACCGCTACCCCGACGGTCGAACCCAGCGTCAACATGAAAAAAGTCGCCGTCGCCAGTGTCATTGGCACCACGGTGGAATGGTACGACCTGTTTGTTTTCGCCACCGCTTCGGCCCTGGTGTTCAACAAGATTTTCTTCCCGGCGTTCGATGCCTTGATCGGCACCCTCCTGGCGTTCGGCACCTTTGCTTCGGCTTATGGTGCACGCATCGTCGGGGCTGCCTTGTTCGGCCACTATGGCGACAAGCTTGGGCGCAAATCGATGCTGCTGATTTCGCTATTGACCATGGGCGCGGCAACCTTTGCCATCGGTCTGTTACCGGATTACGCCAGCATTGGCATCTGGGCACCGATCCTGCTGTTGACCCTGCGGATCATTCAAGGCCTGGCCCTGGGCGGTGAATGGGGTGGTGCGGTGTTGATGGCCGTCGAGCATGCCCCCGCCAATCAGCGTGGCTTGTATGGCTCATGGGTACAGATCGGCGTGCCGGCCGGTACCATGATTGCCAACCTGGCCTTCCTCGCGATCGCCTGGCTGCTGCCCGCTGAAGACATGCTTGCCTGGGGCTGGCGCATCCCGTTCCTGGCCAGCGCACTGCTGATTGCCGTGGGCCTGTACATCCGCCTCAACATCACCGAGACACCTGCGTTCCACAAGGCTCAAACCAGCGAGCCGCAAATCAAGCTGCCGCTGGCCGAAGTCTTCAGCAAATACTGGAAGCAAGTCCTGCTCGGCGGCGTGGCAACCATGTCGACCGGCGCATCGTTCAACATCATTGTCGCCTTCGGCCTGACCTATGGAACCCAGACCCTGGGCTTCAGCCGCACCATCATGCTCAGCGTGGTACTGGCCTCCTGTGCGCTGTGCATCGTGCTCTTGCCTGCCTTCGGCGCATTGTCTGACCGTTTCGGCCGCAAGCCGGTGATCATCGCCGGCATCGTCGGTGAAGCGCTGGTCGCCTTCCCGATGTTCTGGCTGATGGATACTCGCGAGCTGCCGCTGGTGTTTCTCGGCTATGGCCTGTTGATGACCGCGTTCGCCGCCAACTACGGGCCCATCGCAACCTTCCTCGCCGAACTGTTCGGCACCCGTGTGCGTTACTCCGGCCTATCGGTGGCTTACATGCTTTCCGGGCTGCTGGGCAGCGCGGCCACGCCTATCGTGACCACAGCCCTGCTGGCGATGACCGGCAAAGGCTCGTCAGTGGCCTGGTACCTGATCGGCTCTGCGGTCATCTCCCTGATTGCCCTGTTGCTGCTGACCGAAACCTTCAAGCGCGACTTGAGCGCCGGGCGGGCTGAATAGCACCAAGTGACCCACAACAAAAATAAATCCACCTGCACTTGATCCTGCTGCCATTCACGCACCCTATGGATTCGTACACCATGGAAAAAACCCTGCACCTTTTTGGCATGAGCGCCGGCGCTTGCCTTTTGACCCTGAGCCAGGTCGCTTCAGCTGATTTCATTAGCGACAGCAAGGCCACACTGGGCCTGCGTAACTTCTACTTCAACAACGACTACCGCGACCGGCCCGGCAGTGCCGGTCAGAGCAAGACCGAGGAATGGGCGCAGGGGCTCATGCTCAATTACACCTCCGGTTTCACCGACGGCACCCTCGGGTTCGGCGTCGATGCGCTGGGGCTGGTGGGGCTGACACTGGACAGCGGCCAAGGCCGCCATCGCGGCAGCTCGATGATCCCGACTGATGGTGATGGCGCTGCCGATGAATGGAGCCGCCTGGGCATGACCGCCAAAGCCCGCTTGAACAAGACCGAAATGCGTTACGGCACGCTGACGCCCAAGCTGCCGATCCTGATAGCGAACGACGGTCGCCTGTTGCCACAGACCTTTGAAGGCGGCCAGATTACCAGCAGCGATCTCGACAAGCTGACCTTGACCGCCGGCCGTCTGGAGCACGCTACCGGGCGTGGCTCCAGTGATAGCACCGGGTTGGCGGTCAGCGGTGGGAGTCAGGAGAGCAACGAGTTTCTCTTCGCCGGTGCCGATTACAAAGTCACCAAAGATCTGACCGCCCAGTATTACCTGGCCAATCTCGAGGATTACTACATCCAGCATTTTTTCGGCCTGCAGCATGTATTGGCAGTGGGCGAAGGCCAGTCGTTGAAGACCGACCTACGCTACTTCGATACATCTTCCGACGGTGCCAACAGCTCAGCCAGCGGACGGGCTGAAGGTTACCGGGTCGGCGGCTATAGCCGAAACGGTGCCGGTGAAATCGACAACCGCACCTGGAGCGCCCTCTTCACCTACAGCCTTGGTGGCCACGCGTTGACCGGCGGTTACCAGAGCGTTTCCGACGGCAGCAACTTCGTCCAGCTCAACCAGGGCTCCCTGGTGGACAAAGGGGCCGGTGGCGCAAGCCTGTATCTGTTCACCGACCGCATGCTCACCAGCTTCAACCGGGCCGGCGAACGTACCTGGTTCGGCCAATACGCCTATGACTTCGTCGCCTCGGGCGTACCGGGTCTTCGCGCGTCGATGGTTTATCTCAAAGGCAGCCAGATCAAGACCACTTCTGGTAGCGATCAGCAGGAATGGGAGCGTGACCTGGCCCTGGATTACGTTATCCAGGACGGCACGTTCGCAGGTCTGGGTTTCGGTTGGCGCTATGGCGTTCTGCACTCCGAAGCCGACGCCAATCAGGACCAGAACCGCTTGTTCGTGAGCTACACCCTGGCATTGTTCTGATGCCACCGGCTCGCCGCCCATGCCGGGTCGGCGGGCCCCTATTCTCAGCGAGGTTCATTCATGAAGCGTATCCAGGCAGCACCCGGCACAATCGGCCCGGTCGGTCCTTACTCCCAGGCAGTGGTCAGCGGCCATCTGGTGTTCACTGCCGGTCAAATACCCGCCACAGGCGGACTGGACCAGCAACCCGAAGGCTTCGAAGAGCAAGTGCGCCAGACCTTGCGCAACCTTGAAGCCATTTTGATCGCGGCAGGCTCGGACTTCGATCACGTGATCAAGGTTAACGGCTATCTCACCGATCCAGCTCAACTGGAACCCTTCAACCGGGTCTATACCGAAGTGCTCGGCCATGCGCCGCCGGCACGCACCACCGTCTGCGTGGCACTCTGGGGGGTGGCACTGGAAATAGATTGCGTGGCCGAACTCATTGATTGCGCGCCGCAGAGGTAAGCCATGAACGCCACTACTCAATTGCTTGAAAAACTCCATCAGGTCAGCTTCGCCACCCTCGGGCATTTGCTCGAAGACGGCTTTGTCAGCACCGAGATTCGCTCCATGCTGAGCGCCGTCAAAGTGGTAGGTCGTGCCGTGACGCTGAGCGTGATCGATGCCGATGCCATTGCCGTCAACCGAGCCTTGGCAAGCCTTCAAGACGGCGACGTGCTGGTGATTGACATGAACGGTGATCGACGTCACGCCTGCGTCGGTACAGTCACCGCCTGTGCGGCTCGAGCGCGAGGCGCCAGAGCCATCGTGGTCGATGGCCTGGTGACCGATATCCTTGAACTGCGCGAAGCCGGACTGCCCGTTTTTGCCCGTGGCACCAACCTGCTGACCACCAAGCTGCACGGCAACGCCGAGAGCCAGTTGAATGTGCCGGTGCAGTGCGGCGGGGTTCAGGTGCACCCGGGTGATCTGGTGCTCGGCGACGATAACGGTTTACTGATTCTTGGTAGTCAGGCACTCGCCGCAGTCATCGACCAGGCACTGGCCAGTGATCGTGCAGAACCCGGTCTGCTGGATCGCCTTGAAGCCGGAGAGTCAATAGCATCCGTACTGCGTGTTCAGTGATTGGTTGCTTGTAATGTAGCCGACGATTCTGGTGCCGCGAGTCAACATGGAGTGGGCACCTGGATCGGTCAGTGAGACCTGTTTATCCAGCGATTTGGTTCTCCGGCCCGGCTGCTAGTTCTGTGTAACGTAGAAGCAGCGTACGACGGCTAAGGAGCGACGCGTATCTTCACGAACAAATTGACACCCCCCCCTGAACGATTTAGCCAATCTGTTGCGTCGACCGGTTCAACGATAACGAGGCCATCATCCCATAGGTCTCGATTTCAAGCAGGCGGCGTATCATCCGCCCCTGACGGTAGGCGTTCAGGCGCCGGTTGACGAACAACATGTGGTTGTTGCTATCCTCGCTCAGGCGAAAATCACTCCAGACCATGGCATCGCCACCACCTACGCAAGAACCGCTCGGATCCTTGAAGCCATAACGGGACAGATCCAGGCCGGCTTCACCACGCACTACGATCTGCACAGAGTTGATCCGCGCCGGCAAATTCACTTCAACCTTTGACGCCAGCACCTCGGGCAGCGTTGTCCAGGACAAGTCATCACAAGATGAAGTGACCACCAGCGTCAGGGTGAAAAACTCGGCATGGCGCTCCCACTTCAGTGCATGGCCATCGAGTTGGATAATGCCTTGGGCGGCATTCAGGTCCAGGGCGCCAGGGCAGCATTGTTCAAGGAATGCATTGCACGCCTGATCGCTGCCGAGGAAGGCCAGATGAAACACATGGGCCGGCTCATCGAAATACAGTGACGGGCGCGCGTGTACCGATGCCGTTGCCGTTGCCGGCGCTGTCACTCACAAGCTCCGGTTCAGCTATGCAGATGAAATCTGCTCGGGATAGTAGCGCCGGGCTTGTTCGACCGAGATGTATTGTTTTTTACATCATCCTGGATAGCCTCCAGGCTCCGCGCTTTTGCCGGCTCCCAACCACCGCCGCTGGCAGTGACCAGACGCAGCAAATCGCCTTTTTCAAGCCCCACACGATTGGCTCGACTGATGCGCTCGGTTGGCCCCTGTGCGCGAATGACCTTGAGCATCAACGTCGCGAACACGCACCAAGGCCTCGATAGCTGCGCAAGCTAAAGACCATCATCACCACCTGACAAGGGTGGGGATGATGGTCGCCTCGTTGAGGTTACTTTCGAGGAGACAGGTGGATACCTGCGATCATGCAACGAACAGAGCCTCCGGCCATTTCAATGGTCGGAACGTCCAACGGCACCAATCTGGCCGACCGCTCGATACGTTGACGCTGCTCTGCCGTGAGGCTGTTGAGGGCTCTGCGCGAGAGGGCCAGGATTCGACCGTCTCGACCAGAGAGCTCGATTGCGTTGCCGGCAAACTCGTTGATCTGCTGGTTGGTCAGATCGATGACATCTCGACCTGACTCCATCAAACGCATTCGAACCTCTTCAGCACGAGCCTTTTTCGTGAAGGTGCCGAAACCCACCAGGGCGAATTCAGTCGCGACACACATCAAGACGTTGGTGTGATAGATCGGCGCCCCTTTCTCGTCCGCCGTGTCGAACACCATGGGCTCGAAGTTGAAGTGGGTGCTGAACCGCTCCAGTGCAATCGGATCGGCTCGGTTCGAGCGAGCCGTGTACGCCACCCTGGACATATGATCGAACACCATGGCTCCGGTGCCCTCAAGGAACAGCTCATCCTGTTCCAGGCCTGAGTAGTCGATCACGTCCTGAACCCGGTACTCCTGCTTGAGCATCTCGATGACATCGGCACGCCTCTCCCGACGGCGGTTCGGGGAGTACATCGAGTAGATCGCGATGTGACCACCTGGGTGGGTCGAGAACCAGTTGTTCGGGAAGACGGAGTCCGGGGTGTTTTTCTCGCCCAAGTCATCAAAGAGATGAACCCGCACACCCTCAGCTTCCAGCCGCTCTGCGGCCTGAGTGACCTCATCACGCGCAACCTCGGAAAGGGTTTGAGCGGCGATGTCAGGATTTGAGCTTTGGAACGAGTTATCTGCAGCCGTTTCCGGATTAGGAGTAAAGGCGTGCGGCCTGACCATCACCACAGCCGCAGGCGCTTGAATCGAACGCGTTGGAAATGCCATCAAGAAATACCGATATAGGAGACTGATCGTAGAGTTATGCAACGCGTCGGATGCGTTTTTTGGCGGCGCGGCCACGGGTGTGGCTGAACAGGTCTTTCGGGTCGTCCTCTACCCATGGAACGAGATCAATCTTCGTACCCATCCCACGTTTTTCAGCCTGTTGAAGCACGTAACGCAGAACCGAATAGTCTTCGAGAGCGAAGCCCACGGAGTCGAACACCGTGACCTGTTCTGCGCTCTGACGGCCTTCCTGATCCCCCGTGAGCACACGCCACAGGTCGATGACGGGCGAGTCGGCTTCAAGCTGCTGGATATCGCCTTCAATGCGGGTCTGCGGCTCGTACTCCACAAAGACCCTGGACTGGCGCAGGACGTCGGCATGGAGCTCGGTTTTACCCGGGCAGTCACCGCCAACGGCGTTCAGGTGCATCCCCGGCTCGAGCATCTCAGGCGTGATGATGGTCGCGTAGGCCTTATCTGCGGTGACGGTGGTGATGATGTCCGCCCCCCGTACCGCCTCGGCAACACTCTGCGCACGGGTGATTTTGAGCTCGGGGTACTCCTGGAGATTCCTGATCAGTTTCGCCGTCGCGAGAGGATCGGTGTCGTATGCAATGATCTCCTGGATACCCAGGTGCTTGTGGAAGGCCAGTGCCTGGAACTCACTTTGAGCACCGTTGCCGATCAGCGCCATCTTTCGAGCGTCTGGACGGGCAAGCGCTTTGGCGGCCATCAGCGAAGTTGCGGCGGTACGCAAGGCCGTCGCAATCGTCAGCTCAGAAAGCAGCACGGGGTAGCCTGTGTTGACATCAGCCAGCACCCCGAATGCCATCACGGTATGAAGGTCTTTGAAGGTGTTGGAGGGATGGCCGTTTACATACTTGAACGCATATTGGCTGTGATCCGCCACGGGCATTAACTCAATCACCCCGACATCTGAATGGCTTGCCACGCGGGCAGACTTGTCGAACTCCGGCCAGCGCTTGAAGTCTTCGCGAATAACCTCGGAAAGCTCACCCAAGAACTGAACTACGCCAATGTCATGAACCAGGTCAGACATCGTGGGGACGTCGATGAAATGCGTCATTGCTAAGCACCTAAATAAGTGCGCCCGCCTTGAAGTAGTGCTTAGCGGGCGCCAAGTAAGAGTTCTTGCCACCTCCAAGATTCTGATGAAAGGCTGATACAAAATGAAGCGTACAGGTTGCCATATTTTGCAGTTTTCTAGACACTTTGCTCACTAAAAATAGCAATCTGGATAGCGTGCGTATGATGGATAACATTGATCGGGAGCTCATCGCTCTACTGCGGGACAATGCCCGCACCCCTGTTATGACGTTGGCCAAGAAGCTGAGGGTCGCTCGGGCCACTGTGCAGAATCGCCTCACCAAGCTCGAAGAGAGCGGCGTCATCATGGGCTACACGATCCGCCTTCAGTCCGATGCGATAGAGCGAGGGGTCAGGGCAATCACCAGTATTGCTATCAGTGGCCATCATGCCGCCGAGGTCAAACACGCACTACGTGGGCATCCCGCCGTAGTCGCCATCCATACCACCAACGGCCGATGGGACCTGATGGCAGAGCTTCGGGCCGAAACACTTGAGGCCTTTGACAAGGCGCTCAACACCATTCGCTCCATTCAGTACATCGACAACACTGAAACCAGCATCCTGCTGTCGACCTTCAAGATGTAGTCCGAATTGGGCCACTCGTACCTTGATTTGCGCGACTTATCAAAATGCAACAAAGGTTATGCAAAGTGATAAGTCAGACCTTCGCGCATAACATTTTGTAGCGTTCCGGTTGACAACTATGGCTGGCAAAATGAGCACTTCTAGGCGACCGGGGCAGGATCCAACAACGGCAACAAGCACACCGCGTCTCTAGAGTTCAATCACCTGACAGTTTGGTCAGGCCCTTGCGCTGGAATTTGCTTTTCTCGTCTGCGTATTAACCAAACCCTCCGTTTTATGAGGTGCAACATTACTTATGCCCACATAAATCACCTTCCATAAGGAAGGAGGTAGAGGTTTTCTCAGAAAAAAATAAGAGGTCAGTTATGCATCAAACCTGCAACTCGCAAGACGCGACTCACGGCGACGGACGAACACTTAAAAGGCGGCTGGAAAATCGTCATATTCAGCTGATTGCCATCAGCGGCGCCATCGGCACGGGTCTCTTCATGGGATCAGGGAAGATGATTGCGCTCTCCGGATCCTCAATCATCCTGGTCTACGCGATCATTGGGTTCTTCGTCTTTTGCATCATGCGGGCGATGGGAGAAATGCTTCTCGCCAACCTTGAAATGGGCTCGTTCGCAGAGCTTGTCCACCATTACCTCGGGCCACGCGCAGGATTCATACTGGCCTGGTCGTACTGGCTCAGTTGGGTGGTAGTCGCCGTCGGTGACGTGGTGGTAGTCGCAGGGTTCCTTCAATACTGGTATCCGAACCTACCCACATGGATTCCAGCCTTCAGCACCATGTTCCTGCTCCTGGTACTCAACATGCTGGCCGTGAAGGCTTTCGGTGAGGTGGAGTTCTGGTTCGGCCTGATCAAAATCATCGCCATCGTCGCCCTGGTCGTCACCGGGCTGGTGATGGTGGCCACGTCCTACACGTCCCCTGCCGGGGTAACCGCGTCCTTTAGCCACCTGGTAGCGCCCGGCGTCGTGATGCCGCATGGCATCTTGGGTTTCCTTGCTGGTTTCCAGATCGCCATCTTCTCGTTCGTTGGCACAGAGCTTCTCGGCACCGCCGCAGCTGAAGCCCACAATCCGGAGAAAACGCTGCCCAAGGCCATCAACACCATCCCTCTGCGCATCCTGCTGTTCTACGTCACTGCGCTTGCATGCATCATCAGCGTGATCTCCTGGGCCAACGTGCCCGCAAACCGCAGCCCCTTCGTCGAGCTGTTCCTGCTGGGCGGCCTGCCGGCTGCCGCTGGGATGATCAACTTCGTAGTGATGACGTCGGCGGCCTCCTCGGCCAACAGCGGCGTGTACTCGGGCTCCCGCATGCTCTACGGCCTGTCTCACAACAAGCAGGCACCGCAGGCCTTCGGACGCCTATCGGGCTCCGGCACACCGGCCCGCGCACTGGTGTTCTCGGGCCTTTGCATGGCGATCGCGCTGACGCTGCTATTCGCCATCCCGGACATCATGGTGATCTTCACCCTGGTTTCGACGATTTCGGCTGTCATGGTTATCGTCACCTGGTCGTTGATTCTGCTGTCGTACTTCGCCTACCGCCGCAGCAACCCCGAAGCCCACGTGCGCTCAACCTTCAAGCTCCCTGGTGGCAAGTTCACGGCAGGGATTTCCCTGGCGTTCCTGATGTTCGTCCTGTGCCTTCTTGCACTGGAACCGGATACCCGCACCGCCCTGTACGTGATGCCCATCTGGTACATCGGCTTGCTGCTTGCCTATCGCTACAACGCGAAAGCAACTGTGTACCCGATAGCCACCATAGCCTCTTGAGATATTGAGAAAGGAAGATGCGAGTGAGCTCATCGACGTCAGGCATCAAGCTCGACCCTGCAACCAGAAAGAGGATCAAGCAGGCCGCTGCAGTTCTGGATCGAACACCGCATTGGTTCATGAAGAAGGCAGTGCTGTATTGGCTACACCGGATCGAGGACGGCTCAAGCGCATCAGACCTGCTGAACGAGGTGGACATCGACGCTGATAACAGCCACCTCAGTCAACAGAAACTGTTGAACGTTGACCAGCCAATGAAAAAGACCGTGGAATAGGCACCTCGTAAATGACCAGCGACGACCAGGATCAGCAAGCCCCAAATCAATCTTGCGGACCGACCATCAAGGATTAAGACAATTTGCTCAATGGAGATGGGGGTTAGGTTTCTTGAACGAGTCATTTAACCCTCCAATCTCTATGCGAGTCACATTTAGCTCCCCAGAGCCTTGGACTCCCTCAGTGACCACACATTCGTTTAGATGCCGGAACTGAACGGCCGGATTGGGTTAGCTGCCGTTCACAGCGCACAGCTGAGTGAAGCGGCGATTGGCCTTCCGCATATGAGTCGTTCCTACGCGGTAGCATATGAACGGTAAGCGTTCGGCCAAGTCACCCTCTTGATATCAGCGTTGGGGCTCCAATCGACCATCAGTGATATCCACGGCCTCGTCGGAGAACTCTCAGGTCAGCTTCTCAATCAATTTTTCAACAATCTCTCGGTCGGCTTTCTCGCGCCAATCGGGGGCTTCCATATCGAATTTAAAACGGACGCCAATGATGTCCGCGGGGATTCCCACAAACTTGGTGTCGTCTACCTTCAGGGATTGGACATTGACGCCGCAGGTTTTCGGGATCTTGGCTTACGCTTGGGCGCGGGAGCCTGACGTAGCTGCGTCAGTTGCTGCTCCAGCGTTTCGGAACGAGCCTGCTGTGCTGCAGCACGTTGCTGGGTCTGACTGAGCTCGTTTTGAGTCGACTCCAACCGCCGTTGCAACTGCTCGACATGCCGCCCGGACTCCTTGAATTAGGCCGTCACGGCTTTGCCCTCCTCCCGGGCGCGGTCGACCTCGCGGTGCGCACGATCCTCCACGCCGCGGACGTAGCTCTCCTGCACCACGCGTTCCTGCTCGGCCTTGAGCCGCAGCGCCTGCAGCTCCTGCTGTAACGTCTGATGCTGCCGCTGGACTTCACGGCGCTCGAGCAGCAAATCTTCACGCTGATGCAGCAGGTCCTCGATCTGCGTCTGGCGCTGAGTCAGCAATAGCTCCAGGTCGGCCAGGCGCAACTCGATCGCCTGGCGCCCGGTCACCGCCTCCGCCGCCTGCTGGCTAAACTGCGCCGCATCCTGACGCGCCTGGTCTTCGACGGCCGCCACCCGCTCGCGTTCGGCATCCAGCACCAGACGTTGCTCATCCATAACCTGTTCGACTACGCCTTGCGCCAGATGGATGGCTTGCTGCCACACCGCGACAAAGGCCTGCGACACCTCGGGCGGCAAGGCCTTGCCGGCCGACTGGCGACACTGACCGGCGGGGGTGGCAAGGGCCCGGTCTTGCTGCACAACTGCATGGTGACCAACTTCCCCGGCCCCAACACTGAACTCTACCTGCTCGGGGCGAAGCTTGTGCACTGGGGCGGCATGGGCCCGCTGGCCGATGGCATGTCACTGATCTGGAACCCGACCAGCTACTGCGGGAAGATGTTCATCTCGTTGACCAGCTCGCCGAACAGCGTTTCCGATCCGGACTTTCTCGCGCGCTGCCTGCTGGACTCCTACGAAGAAATGAGTGAGGCGGCCAGGCAGATGCCCCCACCGATCCCGGCGAGCAAAGTGGTGAGCAAGCGTCGCAAACAGGGGGCAGGCAAGCCAGGGCAAGTCCGGACTGCAGCCTCCAGGGAGACAAACAACGAGCACTGAGCCCCTCCCCCCCTGCGTTGGGGGGGGCCGCAAAACCCCGGCTGCATTATTTTCAACACATGACAATCCGTTGCGCCCTTCACGTTCGCGAACAGGTGAGCCTATGAAAATAATAATAATGCTGTGTGTCATTGCATCGCTGACCGCGATGCTGGTAACCATCACCCCGATCAAGGAAGTCTGGCTGCAATCGCATTATCTGCCCGACGATCCGTGCAAATCCCATCCATACACCTGCTTCCGGCCTGCGGTGAGTTTCGCCTCGCTGCACTGACCCGCTCTCAGCCGCGACCGACGCCGGACCGGGCGCGAAACTGGGCCGGCGTGGTTCCGTGGGCCGTCTTGAAGGCGGCTGTCAGGTGGCTTTGTGAACTGAATCCGCACGCCAGCGCTACATGCAGGATGGGCAGGTCGGTTTGCATGAGCAGTTCTCGCGCGTGCTCGAGCCGCAGGTTCATCACATACCGGTGAGGTGCGATGCCCATGGCATTGTCGAACAGCCGGCGAAAATGCGCCGGGCTGACCCCGGCCCGGGTCGCCAACTGGTGGATCGACAAGTCTTCGGCCAGGTGCTCGCGCATGTAAGCCACCACCGATTGCAGACGCGCCAGTTGAATATGCGGCGGGTTGATCGAACCCAGGGTCTGCAGGCGTAGCGCACGGCACACCTGTTCGAGCATCACCGCCGCCAGCCGCGCCATGAAGCCCTGGTCGGCCTGTTTTCCCATATTCAGCTCATCGAGCAGCTGCCGGGCCGCCGCGCTGACCAGGGCGTCGCTGAAGGCCAGCGGTGCCTGGGTCCTGGCACAGCACTCCAGCAACTGGCCAAACACACCGTCACTGCGCTCGGGAATGTAGAACACCGCGAAGTCCACGCTGCCCGAGTAGCGCCAATGGGTTGCGCAGTGGGCCGGCATCAGCATCGACATGCTGGGCAAGGTGCTCAGACGCGACGTCTCGTCCGTGCCCTCTTCCACCCGCGAACCACCGAATTGAGTGAGCAGGGTCATGACCCCCACCGGGGGCATGTCGAGGTCTGTCTCGTGCAGAAAATAGCGCTCGGCATACAGCGGCATCTGGTTGCACACCAGGCCACCGACCATGGGCAGTCCCAACACTTCATGGACTTTCTGTTGCGGCGTCACCGGCGCTCCCTGATGAGCAGATTTTGACAAATATGCCCCCTTTTCCAGTGAGTTGTCGATCCCGGGAAGAACCATCATGGCGTCCATGTTCCAGCCCCCACGCGGTCGATTGCGTGGGTTCGTTCCTTCCCCGGATGAGCAAGCGCCAATGATCACATTACATGACACCTTGCAGTTACCCGCCGTTGGCCTGACGGGTTTTGAAACGCCATTGAGCGAAGAAGAAGCGGCCATCCAGCAATCGGTGCATCAGTTCGCCAGGAACGTGCTGCGCCCGGTCGGCCAGGCCCTCGACAAGATGCAAGCGGCCGATGTCTGCGCACCCGGCTCGCCTTTCTGGTCGGTGTTCGCCCAAGCGGCACAGCTGGGTCTGGACCCGGAACTGCTGACGCAGTTTCCCGCCGAAACCGCCGTGCGCCTGGAGTCGCTGATTGGCGAGGAAATGGGCTGGGGCGATGCCGGCCTGGCCGTTTCCCTGGCGGTCGCCGGTTTCCCGCTGCGCATGGCAAAGGCCGTGGGCAATCAGGAGCTGGTGGAACTGTGCCAGGGCAAGATCGGCTGCTGGATGATCACTCATCCGGACAAGGGCAGCGACATCATGGTCTATGACATGAAGCGCGAATGGCCCCAGGGTCAGTCCGGCAACAAGGGCACCCTCACGGCCAGAGTCGGCAAGGACGAGATCGTCCTCAACGGCCAGTGCTCGGCCTGGGTCTCCAACGGGGCCGTGGCGCAGGTAGCGCTGGCCTACATCACCGCCGACTATGGCGACGGCTTTTTCGACGCCGACGGCCGCCCCAACGGCGTCGCCGTGATCGTGCCCCTGGACCTGCCCGGCGTATCGCGCGGCAAGCTGCTGGACAAGATCGGCCAGCGCTCGCTGCCCCAGGGCGAAGTCTATTTCGACAACGTGAAAATACCGACGCGCTTCGCCATCGCCGGCAAGGATCAATACTACGGCAATCAGTCCTCGGCCTGGTCCTACGCCGGCACGCACATGTCCCAGGTGTTCACCGGGGTAGCGCGCGCGGCGTTCGAAATGGCCTTGCAGTACTGCCATGAACGCAAACAGGGCGGCCAGTTGCTGATCGACCATCAGCTCACCCGCTATCGACTGGGCGACATGCTGCGTCAGGTCGAACTGGCACGCGCGGTGGCCCGACGCTCCCTGGCGTTCGCCCGCCTGTCACCGCAGAGCCATCCCTACGCCACGGCGTCGGCCAAGGTGACCGTCACTGAAGCCTGCATGAAGGTCGCCCATGAAGCGCTGCAGCTGTTCGGCGGTGCCGGTACGTCCCGTGAATACCCGATCGAGAAGATTTTCCGCGATGCCCGCGCCGCCCTGATCGAAGACGGCGAGAACGCCATCATCACGATGCGTGTTGGCCTGCTGTGCCAACAGCTTTATGCCGAAGGCTGGTCGCAGTACTGACCCCGGCCCTGCTCCTCCCCCCAAAAACAAGCTTCTAAAAACAAGAGAGATACGAAAATGGCTAAATATCCCGTCGTCGTTTATGGCGCCAGCGGCTACACCGGCATGCTCACCATGGACTGGCTGATTGACCAGAACATCCCCTTCACCGCCGTGGCACGCAATGCCGGACGCGTGCACGAGATGATGGCCCAGCGCGTGGTGCGCCTGGAGTCGGCCACCTATGAAGTCATCGAAGCCGAACACACGGTCGAGGCGCTGACCGAGGCGTTCCGTGGCGCCAAGGTGGTCTGCAACACCGTCGGCCCGTTCGTCAAATTCGGCCTGACCACGGTCGAGGCCGCGCTCAAGGCCGGCTGCCATCACCTGGATACCACCGGCGAGCAAAGCTACATGCGCGAAGTGCGGGAGAAGTTCGGCCATCTCTATGCCCAGGCCGGCCTGCTGGTCTCCCCGTCGCTGTCCTACATGTTCACCTACGCGGAAATCGCCGCCGAACTGGCCCTGGAAACGCCGGGCATCGACGCCCTGGAAACCTCGACCCTGTGCCGTGGCCCGCGCGGCGTCGGTGCCGGTGTGACCGTGGGCTCGACCGCCTCCATCTTCGAGATGTATCGCGCCGAGCAATGCTACCTGTGGGAGAAGAAACTGGTCCCGCACGCCGTCGGCACCTCCTTCAGCATTCCTTCGCCTGACTTCCTGCAACCGGTCTTCGCCCTGCCATGGGGCGGCACCTCATTGCCGGTGTATTTCGAGAACGACCCGCGCGTGCGCTCCTGTGTCTCCTGCGTCGGCTTCTACGACAACGACGTGATGAAGATGGTGCATGGCCTGGGCCAGAAGTGGGACGCCGAATACAAGCACCTGCCGGTAGAGCATCAGGATGAAGTGCTCAAGCAGATCGTTCAGTCGACCACGCCGAGCATGCCGCCGCGCGAGCGCACCACCACCGTGCGCATGGTCGACACCGCCATCGGCCGCGGCCAGCTGTCGGCCGTGCGTGCCACCGTGCATGGCACCACCGCCTACATCGCCACCGGGGCCTTGCAGGTTGCCGCCGCGATCAAGCTGATCGATGGCGAAACCTCCAGGGTCGGCTTTGCTTCCGGCTCCAAGGCATTCGGGCATCGCTACCTGCTGGGCTTCCTGCAAGAGCGTGGCCTGGCACGGGCCACGGTCACCCAGCTCTGATCGACGGCACGGGAGTCCTTCATGGCCATCATTGATTTCTACGACCGCGGTTGGGGTTTGAACCCGGACGGTATCGCCTATATCCAGGGCGCGCGGTCCTACACCTTCGAGGAAGTCGGTGCGTTGTCCTGTCGCATCGCCAACACCCTGCTGGCCCTGGGCTTGCCCAAGGAAACCAAGGGCGCGGTGTGGTCGGCCAACGACGTCACCGCCTGGGCCTGCACCCTGGGCCTGTGGCGCGCCAACATGACCTGGATACCGGTCAATGCGCGCAACTCGGCGCAAGAGAACCACTACATCCTCGATGCCTTCGATTGCGAGGTGATGTTCTACCAGGACGAGTTCGCCGCGATCATCGACGACCTGCGTCCGTCGCTGCCGAAGATCCGGCACTGGGTCTGCATCGATGCCGAAGGTCGCGATGCGCCGTCGCTGCAACGCTGGAGCGCGCAGCAGCCCTCGACCCGTCCTGAAGTCGGCTACGACATGGACGACGTGATCATGCTCTCGCCCACGGGCGGTACCACCGGCATGCCCAAGGGGGTGATGAATACGCACCGCAGTACGCAGACCTTCATCGCCCACTTCATGCTGGCCTGCGCCTACCGCAATGGCGAGACGCCGGTGAACCTGGCCGCCGCGCCCATGACCCACACCGCCGGTCTGCTGGCCGTGCCGTGCACCGCCCAGGGCGGCACGGTAGTCGTGGTGACCAGGCCCGACCCGGCGGTGATGCTCGGCGCGATCATGCAGCACAAGGTCACCGAGTTCTTCCTGCCGCCGACGGTGATCTACAAGCTGCTGGAAATGCCCGGCATCGAGACGCTCGACCTGTCCTCGGTCAAGTACCTGATGTACGGCGCGGCCCCGATGTCGGTGCAGAAACTGAAAAAGGCCATCGAGGTGTTCGGCCCGATCATGGCCGGCGGTTACGGCCAGACCGAAGCCCCGGCCAGCATCGCCTTCCTGCGCCCCGACGAGCACCTGGTCGACGGCCAGCTGGCCAGCGACGAGCGCCTGTCATCGGTTGGCCGTCCCTACCCGCTGATCCGCGTGGAGGTCATGGACGATGACCAGCGGATCCTGCCACGCGGTGCCACCGGCGAGATCTGCGTGCGCGGCGACCTGGTCATGAAGGGCTACTACAAGCAGCCGGACAAGACCGCCGAAACCCTCATCGACGGCTGGCTGCACACCGGCGACATCGGCCACATCGACGCCGAAGGCTACCTGCACCTGACCGACCGCAAGAAGGACATGATCATTTCCGGCGGCTTCAACGTGTACCCCAGCGAAGTCGAGCAAGTGCTGTGGAGCCATCCGGCGGTACAGGACTGCGCGGTGATCGGTGTACCGGACGAGAAATGGGGCGAAGCGGTCAAGGCCGTGGTCGAACTCAACCCCGGCCTGAGCGTCAGCGCCCAGGCACTGATCGATTTGTGCAAGGAGCGGCTGGGGCACGTCATGGCGCCCAAGTCGGTCGATTTCGTCGACAGCCTGCCGCGCAGCCCGGTGGGCAAGGTGTTGAAGAAAGACCTGCGCCAGCCCTATTGGCAGAACCTGGATCGAAACATCTGACGCCTGTAACCGGCCCTGGCCTGCATCGGCGACTTCGTCCCGCGCAAGGCCCGGGCCCCCAGCTTGCTTCCCTGACTCATCACAAGGAATTTTCATGAGCACCGTCTATATCGCCGGCATCGCCATGACCGTCTTCGGCCGACACCTCGAACGCAGCCTCGATGACCTGGCGCGCGAAGCGCTCAATGGCGCATTGCAGGATGCCGGGTGCCGCACCGAAGACCTGGGCATCGCCTTTTATGCCGGCATGACCAATGGCCCGCTGCAAGGCCAGATCGCCATCCCCGGCCAGGTGGTACTGAGCAAGGTCGGCATCGAAGGCATCCCCATCTACAACATCGAAAACGCCTGCGCCTCGGGCAGTGCCGCCTTCAACCTGGCCGTGCAGAGCCTCAAGGCCGGCACCACCGACGTGGCGCTGGCGATCGGCGCCGAGAAGATGAACATCGCCGACAAGCTCAAGGCCCTCTCGATTTTCGAAGCCGGCTGGGACATCTCCCGCGCCGAGCAGAACTACCAGACCCTGGTGCAAATGGGCGAAGGGGTCGAAGTGCCCGAAGGCAGCGAGTCGGACAAACCCTACAGCAAGTTCATGGCCATCTACGCTGCGATGTGCCGGCACCACATGAGCACCTATGGCACCACGCAACGGCAGATTGCCGCGGTGTCGGCGAAGAACCATACCCACTCGGTGCACAACCCTTACTCGCAGTTCCGTCGGCCTTTCAGCATCGAAGAGATCCTGGCGGCGCCGCCCATCACGTACCCGATCACCCTGCCGATGTGCGCCCCTCTGTCCGACGGCGCTGCCGCCGCCATTCTCTGCACCGAGGAAGGCCTCAAGCGCATCGGTGCCGACAAGAGCCGTTGCATCAAGGTCGCGGCCAGCGTGATCCGCAGTTTCAGCAACCGTCGCCTCGATCAGCCCGAGCTCCACGTCGGGCGCCTGGCCGCCAAAATGGCCTATGAACAGGCCGGCCTCGGCCCCCGCGACATGCACGTGGCCGAAGTGCACGACGCCTCGGCCATGGGCGAAATCATCCAGGTGGAGAACCTCGGCTTCGTCGCCCCCGGCGAAGGCGGCCCGGCCGCCGAACGTGGCGAGTTCACCCTGGGCGGGCGCGTTCCGGTCAACACCTCCGGCGGTCTCGAATCCAAGGGCCATCCGCTGGGCGCCACCGGTATCGGCCAGCTCTATGAACTGGTGACCCAGTTACGCGGCGAAGCCGGCAAGCGCCAGGTCGAAGGCGCGCGGCATGCCATACAGGAAAACGGCGGCGGCCTGCAGGGCGTCGAAGAAGCGGCGGTGGCGATTCACATCCTGAGCAAGTAACCGCCCCCCCCCCCTGCCATGAAAGAGGTAGCCAAGATGTTCAACAACAAAGTGGTGGTGATCAGCGGCGCCGGCTCCGGTATCGGTCGCGAACTGGCTGTGCAACTGGCCCGGGAGGGAGCGCTGCTGGCGCTCTCGGACATCGACCGTTCGAGCCTCGATGCCACCCTGGGCTTGCTCCCTGAAGCGAGCCAGGCCCGGGGCTACACGCTGGATGTTTCGTCCTGGTCGGCATTCCAGGAGCATGCCGAAGAGGTCATGCGCGATTTCGGCACGGTGCACTACGTCATCAACAATGCCGGCGCCACGGTGATCGGCACCGTGGCCAACACCAGCATCGAAGAGTTCGAGTGGCAACTGGGCATCAACTTGTGGGGCGTGCTGTACGGCACCAAGGCCTTCCTGCCGACGATGCTGGCCCAGCGTGAAGGGTGCATCGTCAACATTTCCAGCGTGTTCGGCCTGCTCAGCTACCCCACGCAAAGCGCCTACAACATGTCGAAGTTCGCCGTGCGCGGCCTGACCGAATGTCTCTGGGCCGAACTCAGGGGCAGCGGCGTGCGCGCCATCAGCGTCCACCCCGGCGGTATCAGGACCAACATCGAGCGGGCCGGCCGGCGCTGCAAGGCCGCAGGCGAGGAGGAAGCGAAGTTCGCCCGCCTGGCCGACAAGATGCTGCTGACCCCGCCCGCCGACTGCGCCGCCGACATCATTTACGGCATGCGCAACGGCAGCCGCCGGGTCATCACCGGCAACAAGTCCAGCACCCTGTTCTGGCTGAGCCGATTGTTCCCCAACAGCTACCCCACCCTGCTCAGGCTGCTGGGCTGATCCTTGCCTGATCCTATTGAGGAGTACTCCATGTCCAACGCTTACGCCCGTACCCTGTTCAGTATCGCCGCCGGCTTCAACATTCTGGCGGGCCTGCCCTTGCTGGTGGCCACGCAGCCGGTCGCCCAACTGATGGGCTTGCAGGTGACCCCGACCACGGGCCTGTTCATCCAGATCACCATGATCGTGGTGCTGATGTTCGGCTGGGCCTACTGGATGATCAGCCGCGACCCGGTGCGCTATCGCCCCTACATCGTGTTGGGGATTGCGCTGAAGATCCTCGTGGTCGCGGTCATCACCAGCCACTGGCTGGCGGGCACCATTGCCTGGCCGCTGCCGGCACTGGCGGCGAGCGACATCGTCTTTGCCCTGCTGTTCTGGCGCTACCTGAACAGCACCCGTTCGGCGCAAGCCCTCTCGCCATTGCACTGATTGAAGACCGCGCGCATCGCCCCCCCTGCCGCCGGGGGGGTAATTTCTGCCCGCTCCCGCACGATGCCACTCAGAACATCCACCTGCCGCCAACGGCCCATCCGAGGAGCTCCACCATGCTGTATGAAAGCATCGATACCGCCGCCATCAACGCCGACGACCTGCCCTGGGTGCCTTTCGCGCCTTACAACGACGACGTGCTCATCAAGTACATCAAGTGCGATCCGGTGCGTGGCGAGGTCATTACCCTGCTCAAGGCACCCGCCAGCATGACCCTGCCCAAGCACCACCACTCCGGCACCGTGATCGTCTACACCATCAAGGGTGGCTGGAAGTACCTCGAACACGACTGGATCTCCACCGAAGGAGGCGTGGTGTTCGAGACGGCCGCCACCAGCCATACGCCCATCGGCCTGCCCGAGCACGGCGACGAGGTGATCACGTTCAACGTCACCCTGGGCGATCTCATGTACATGGACGAAAACGACAACATCGTTGCCATCGAGAACTGGAAGACCAGCGTGCAGCGCTACCTGGCCTACTGCGAGGCCAACGACATCCAGCCCAAGGACATCACCAGTTTTTCGGTGTGACCGATACCCGGCGCCCCTCCCCGAGGGGGGCGCCCCACTCACTCCGCCAACAACAAGAACAGGAGTCTTCCATGATTCAGAAGTTTGCGCGCACCGGGCATTTCACACTGAAGGTGAGCATGCTGCTGGCGAGCTCCGTCGCCTGCGCCCAGGACACCCTGCCTTTCGCGCCGACGCCTTCGGCCAGCACCGCCGGGCCGACCCTGCAGGATTCCCATCACCAGAAGCGCCAGGCCCAGTCCCATGTGCCGGCCGGTGCACCGAACATCCTGGTGATCATGCTCGATGACGCCGGTTTCGCCCAGGCCGACACGGTTGGCGGCGCCATCCACACCCCGACCCTGAGCCGGGTGGCCGACAGCGGTGTGCGTTACAACGCCTTCCATACCACCGCCATCAGCTCGGCCACCCGTGCCGCCCTGTTGACCGGACGCAATCACCACCGGGTCGGCAATGGCGTGATCGCCGAGCTGGCCACCGATTGGGACGGCTACACCGGCAAGATTCCCAAGAGTTCGGCGACCATGGCCGAAGTGCTCAAGCAATACGGCTACAGCACCGCCGCCTTCGGCAAATGGCACAACACACCGACGTCGGAAACCACCGCCGCCGGACCGTTCGACAGCTGGCCGACCGGCTATGGCTTTGAACACTTCTATGGCTTCATGGCCGGGGAAACCTCCCAGTACGAGCCGCGCCTGTACCGCAACACCACGCCGATCGAACCGCCTCGCGATCCCAAGTACCATCTCAGCGAAGACCTGGCCAACCGCGCGGTGAACTGGCTGCAGGACCACAAGACCTACGCCCCGGACAAACCCTTCTTCATGTATTGGGCCCCCGGTGCCGTGCACGGCCCGCACCAGGTCAACGCCCAATGGGCCGACAAGTACAAGGGCAAGTTCGACGCTGGCTGGGATGTGTATCGCGAGCAGACCTTCGCCCGCCAGAAAGCCATGGGCTTCATTCCCAAGGACGCCAGGCTGACCCCGCGCCCCGCCGAACTGCCTGCCTGGGACAGCCTCGACGCCGGGCAAAAGCAATACCAGGCGCGCCTGATGGAGGTTTACGCAGGCTTCCTCGAGCATGCCGATACCCAGGCCGGGAAGATCCTCGACGAGCTGGAACTGCAGGGTAAACGCGACAACACCCTGATTTTCTACGTGCTCGGTGACAATGGGGCCTCGGCCGAAGGCATGGAAGGCACCATCAACGAACTGCTGGCGCAGAACGGCATTCCGGTGCCCAAGGAGCAGCAGCTCAAGGTGCTCAACGGCAGCTACGGTGGCCTGTCGGCCCTCGGCGGCCCGAAACTCGAGAGCATGTACAACGCCGCCTGGGCCTGGGCGGGTTCGGGCCCGTTTATCGGGACCAAGCTGGTGGCGGGCTACTTCGGCGGCACGCGCACGCCAATGGCGGTCTCCTGGCCCAAGCAGATCAAGGCCGATGCCAAGGTCCGCGGGCAGTTTCACCACGTCAACGACATTGTCCCGACCGTCTACGACCTCCTCGACATCAGCGCGCCCAAGGTGGTCAACGGCGTCGAGCAGGACCCGATGGACGGCGTCAGCCTGCGCTACACCTTTGCCGAGGCCGATGCAAAGTCGCGCAAGCCCCCGCAGTACTTCGAAGTGCTCGGCAGCCGTGGCATCTACAAGGACGGCTGGATCGCCTCGGTATTCGGCCCGCGCAAACCCTGGGTGCAAGGGTTTGCCCAGTTCATGGGCTGGAACCCGGACAACGACCAGTGGGCGCTGTATGACCTTGGCAACGACTACTCGCAAGCCACGGACGTGGCGGCCAGCCACCCGGAAAAACTGGCTGAGCTGAAGGCCGAGTTCGATACCCAGGCCAAGGCCAACCACGTCTACCCGATCGGCGCCGGTCTGTTTCCCTTCATGAACCCGGATGTACGCCCGGGTACCGACAAACACGAATGGAATTTCAGCGATCGCACCCAGCGCTTCCCGGAGTTCACCGCCCCCAACCTGCGCAGCCGCAACAACCGGGTACTGGTGACGGCCGACGTGCCGGCCAAGGCCAGTGGCGTGTTGTATGCCATGGGCGGGATCGGTGGCGGTGTCAGCCTGTACCTGGACGATGGTTTTCTGGTCTACGAGTACAACGCCCTGGCCATTGCCCGGGTCAAGCTGCGCTCGACCGAACGCGTGCCGGCCGGTAAAGCCAACATCGAAGTGTTGACCCAAATGAGCACGACCAAACTGGGCGCGCCGGCCAATCTGAGCCTGCGCCTGGGGGGGCAGGAAGTCGCCAGCGGCGTGACGCCGTTCACCCCGGCATTCACCTTCACCGCCAGCGAAACCTTTGACGTGGCCCAGGACCTCGGCTCGCCGGTCGCCCTGGATTACTTCGACCGCGCGCCGTTCGCTTTCAACGGCAAGGTCGACGACGTGCATGTCGCTTACTTGCCCTGAACCCTTGCCCTGCCCAGGAGATTCCCATGGCCACCACCGAACTTAAAAACAAGAACGTCCTGATCACTGGCGCCGCTTCCGGCATCGGTCGCGCCGCCGCGCTGGCATTCGCCCGCCGGGGCGCCCTGATCATTGCCACCGACATCAATCTCGTTGCGCTCAGGCAGGTGCAAATGGACGTCGAGGCCCTCGGTTCCCGCTGCACCATCCATCAGCTCGATGTCTCCAGCAGCGAAGCCGTGCGGGAACTGGCCGAGAAGCTCCATGCCTCGCTCGGGGCGCTCGACGTGCTGATCAACAACGCCGGCATCGGCTACCTGGGCCAGTTCCTGCAAAGCGACCTTGCCCACTGGCAGCGGGTGCTGGACATCAACGTGATGGGGGTGGTGCATGGCTGCTATCACTTCATCCCGCAGATGCTCAAGGCCGGCGGGCCGCGCCATGTGCTCAACGTGGCGTCGGCGGCCGGTCTGTACCCGTCGCCGACGATGGCGGCTTATGCCGCCTCCAAGCATGCGGTGTTCGGGTTCAACGAAGTGCTCAAGATGGAGCTGGCCGACAGCGATATCTGCGTGACCACGGTCTGTCCCGGCATCATCAATACGCCGATCACCCATGCCCGCAACAACGTCTCGCCCTCGGTCGACGAAGCCCAGCTCACGCGACTGCACAAGTACTATCAGACCAAGGGCTGCGGGCCCGAGGTGGTCGCCGAAGGCATGGTCCGCGCGGTGCAAAAGAGCCAGGACCTGTTGCTGGTCGGGCCCTTTGCGAAGGTGCTGTACCACTTGCGTCGGCTGTCCCTGGGCCTGTTGCGTCGCTTCGTGCTGAGCGATGCGCGCAAGGTCGGGTTTCTCTGATGGCGAGCGCTTCTCCTGTCGTGCAAGGGTTGCACTTGATGGCCAAGCCGGTCGGTCCGATCTGCAACCTCGATTGCAGCTACTGCTTCTACCTGGAAAAGGAGCAGTTGTACCCGCCCAGAGAGCGCTTTCGCATGTCCGACGAGGTGTTGCGCGCGTACATCCAGGGTTACATCGCCGCGCAACCCAGCCCCGAAGTGGAGTTCACCTGGCAAGGCGGCGAGCCGACCTTGCTGGGCCTGGATTTTTTCCAGCGGGCGGTGGCCTGTCAGCGCGAGTTTGGCGCTGGCAAGGTCATCCGCAATACCCTGCAAACCAACGGCACCCTGCTCGATGACCAGTGGTGTGCCTTCCTCGCCCGCGAGGGTTTCATGGTCGGCCTGAGCCTTGACGGGCCGCGTGAGGTCCACGACCTCTACCGACCGGACAAGCGTGGCCGCTCCAGTTTCGATGCGGTCATGGCTGGCCTGGGCCTGCTGAAGAAACACGGGGTGCCGTTCAACGTGCTGGTCACCGTGGCCCGCGACGTGGCGACTCATCCGCTGGAAATCTATGGTTTTCTCAAGGCCCAGGGCGTGCGGCATATCCAGTTCAACCCGGTGGTCGAACGCCTTCCAGGCGCAGCGGACGTCAAGCAGGGCCTGAGTTTCGCCACGCCGCCGGAGCTGCGACTGCATGCCGTGGACGAACCCGGGGTGGTCACGGCGCAGAGTGTCGAACCCGAGCGTTATGGCGACTTTCTCATCGCCATCTTCAACGAATGGGTGCGCCATGACGTCGGCGACATCCATGTGATGAACTTCGAATGGGCCCTGGCGGCCTGGTGCCAGCTGGCGCCTTCGGTGTGCCTGTTCAGCCCGCGCTGCGGCAAGGCAGCGATCGTCGAACATGACGGCAGCGTCTACTCCTGCGACCACTTCATGTACCCGGAGTATCGCCTGGGCAATCTCCAGGAAGATGACCCGGCCACCCTGCTCGCCTCCCCGGCCCAGAAGGCGTTCGGCGCGGCCAAGGAAACCACGTTGCCGACCTTGTGCCAGCAATGCGACTACCGCTTCGCCTGCCACGGCGAATGCCCGAAGAACCGGTTCATGACCGCGCCCAACGGCGAGCCGGGACTGAACTACCTGTGCCCCGCCTACAAGAAATACTTCCGCCACCTGACGCCCTACATGAACGCCATGGCCCAGTTGATCAGCCATGACCAGCCCGCTTCGCTGATCATGCAGGCCTTCGACGGCCCGCTGATCGTACCGCTCAAGCCAGCGCGATAATGGGTTGGGGGACTGTGGGAGCGGGCTTGCCCGCGAAGGCGGCCTGACAGGCGTCCCGGGATTCATTCTCTGAGTACATATCCATTTCTGCGGTAATAGCCACCGGCGGTTACCGCAGGAATGGATATGTACACCACCCTCAAAACATACATCGCCTGACGCTAGTCATCGCAGGCAAGCCAGCTCCCACAGGGTCCTGGTACATCCGCCAACATCAGTCCGACTGGCAGGCCGCCTTCGCGAGCAAGCCCGCTCCCACAGGGGATCAGGGGTACTCACGAAATAACGTCAACCGCTAAATCGTATTCGCGAGCAGGCTCGCTCACACAACGGGATCGCAGAAAGACCCGTAACCAGATCGCCTCGTTCTGACTTTGGCTTTTGATCTTCCTGCTCCCTCGTGAGGCTTCGTTCCGGTTCTGCGTAGTGGGCAACCCGGCATGGATGCCGGGTTAGCCGCGTACGGTGATGGATGGCGGCGGGCTCTGTAGGAGCGAGCTTGCTCCGGGCGGCGTTCCGACGAAAAACCCGAGAGCACCTCGGGGTGTCAGGCTCCCCGCATCATCGTTGACCTCCATCGCGAGCAAGCTCGCAGTAAGGGCGGAACCATTAGCGGTCGTTACCGCAGGAATGGATACGTGCGCGAACAGAGAGCCTGGTCGGCCCGAAGGCCGCCAAGATCAAGATCAAAAGATCGCCGACAGATTAGCGAGCCTTCCTGAGCAAGAAATGCGACAACGCCGGTATCAGCACCAACGCCCCAATCATGTTCCAGATGAACATGAAGGTCAGCAGGATCCCCATATCCGCCTGGAACTTGATCGGCGACCAGGCCCAGGTGATGACGCCCGCCGCCAGGGTGATGCCCACCAGAGCGACCACCTTGCCGGTGAACGCCACCGAGTTCTTGTAAGCCTCGGTCAACGACAGGCCGGCACGCTGCTGGGCCAGCTGCACGCTGAGCAGGTACAGCGCGTAATCCACGCCGATCCCCACGCCCAGGGCGATCACTGGCAGCGTGGCCACTTTAACGCCCATGCCAAGACACACCATCAGCGCCTCGCAGAGCACTGACGTCAGCATCAACGGCACCACCGCCACCACGACCGCGCGCCAGCTGCGAAAGGTGATGAAGCACAGCACGATCACCGCGCCATACACGTACACCAGCATGGTGCGGTTGGCCTCGCGGACCACGATGTTGGTCGCCGCTTCGATCCCCGCGCTGCCGGCCGCGAGCATGAACTGGCGTTCACCGTTGCTGTGCTCGCGAGCGAAGGCCCCGGCGACACTGACCACATGTTCGAGGGTCTGTGCCTTGTGGTCGGCCAGGTAGGCCACCACCGGCATCATCGAGCAGTCGCTGTTGAACAGTTCCGGGTTGTTCACCGAGGCCTGTTGCGCGCCATAGTTGAGTACGTCCTGATTGCGCGCGATGGTCAGCATCTTCGGGTTGCCTTCATAGGAACCCGCGGTGATCTGCCGTACGGCGTTGACCAGCGACACGGTGGTCTGCACCCCCGGCTGCTGTTGCAACAGCCAGCCGAGACGGTCGGCCTCGACCAGGGTCTCGTACTTCAGGCAACCCTCGCTCGCGGTCTTGACCATCACGGCGAACTGGTCGCTGGACAGCGAGTAGTTGTCGGTGATGTAGGCATTGTCGCGATTGTAGCGGGAGTCTGCGCGCAGCTCGGGCGCACCCGGGTCAAGGTCGCCGATCTGCAACTGGGTACTGACCATGAACCCGCCCGCCGCCAGCAACCCGGCGACGATCACTGCGACTGTGGCCCAGCGGCGTTCGGTGAAGCGGTCGAGCAGGCTCCACAGATTGCCCAGGCCCTTGCCGTGCAGTTCCTTGTCTTCCTGACGCAGGCTGCGCGCCGCCGCCTTGCGACTGACACCGCAATACGACAGCAGCACCGGCAACAGCACCAGGTTGGTGAAGATCAACACCGCCACACCGATGCTGGCGGTGACGGCCAGGTCCTGGATCACCGGGATGTCGATCAGCATCAGCACGGCAAAGCCGACCGCATCGGCGAGCAAGGCCGTCAGCCCCGCCAGGAACAGGCGGCGGAAGGTGTAGCGCGCCGCGACCAGTTGGTGTGTGCCGCGCCCCACATCCTGCATGATGCCGTTCATTTTCTGCGCGCCGTGGGACACGCCGATGGCGAACACCAGGAACGGCACCAGGATCGAGAACGGGTCGAGCGCATAGCCCATCAGCGCGACCAGCCCCAGCTGCCAGGCCACGGCGATCACCGAGCAGAGAATCACCAGCGTCGTGCTGCGCACGCAGCGGGTGAAGAAATAGATGATCGACGTGGCGATCAGCGCAGCGGCGCCAAAGTACATCATCACCAGCACCAGGCCGTCGATCAGGTCGCCGACCAGCTTGGCGAAGCCGATCACGCGGACCTTGATCGGGCCCTTGCCCTCCTCGCCCCGGGCATGGGCATCGCTGCCGCCGGCGAACTCGTACTTGTCACGCAATTGCTCTTCGAGAACTCGCGAGAACGCGTGGTAGTCGATGGCCTGGCCGGTGACCGGATCTGTCTCCAGCAGGGGCACGAAAATCATGCTCGACTTGAAGTTGTTGCCCACCAGGCTGCCGACGATGCCGGATCGGGCGATGTTCAAGCGCAGCTGCTCGACGCCCTTGGCCGAGCCGTCGTAGGCATCCGGCATCACCGGCCCGCCGCGAAAACCCTCTTCGGTCACTTCGGTCCAGCGCACCGCCGGCGTCCACAGCGACTTGACCCAGGCGCGGTCCACACCCGGGGTCACGAACAGGGTGTCGTTGATTTGCTTGAGCACATCGAGGTATTGCGGGTCGAAGATATCGCCTTCGGTGTTTTCCACCACCACCCGTACCGCATTGCCGAGCCCGCGCAAGGACTGGCGGTTTTCCAGGTAGTTCTGAATGAACGGCTGGCTTTGCGGCAGCATTTTTTCGAAGCTGGCCGTCAGGCTCAGGCGAGTGGCTGCGAAGTAACCGAGCAGCACGGTGATCACCAGGCAACTCAGCACCACCAGCAGGCGGTTGTTGAAGATCAAGCGTTCGAGCAGGTTGCCGGAACGGGCGTCGAAGCCCTTGAGCTCCCGCACCACCGGCATCGTATCGAGTTCGTAGGTACCCATATCGTGTCTTGTCTCTTTTGTTGTACGCAGGTGGGCTTATTCGAGGGGGAGCTGGCGAAGACCGCGGGCGCCGGCCAGTACCAGTGCACCGGCCGTTGTCACTTGCGCCGCGGCCACCGGCGCCAGGCCGTTTTTCGCCTGCATCTTGAAACTTGCGCCGTCGTCGTTGCTGACCAGTACATGGCCGGCCTGGCTCAACAGGATGATCCGACCGTCAGTAGTGACCGTGCCGGCGGTGATGCTCAGGGGCAGGCCGAGTTCGACCTTGTTCCAGTGGGCACCGCCATCGACGCTGCGGTAGGCGTTGCCGCGCAGGCCGAACACCAGCACCGCGCCGGGCTTACCGACAATGCCGAAAAAACTGCCGTTGTAGGGCGTGGGGGTGGCCTTGAAACGCTCGCTGGCCGGGTCGAACTTGAGCACCAGGCCCTGCTCGCCGACAACGAACAGTTCATTGCCAGCCGGGCGCAAGGCGTACAGGTTCAAGGCATTGGGGTTGTCGGTCCGGTCCAGCCACGGCGTCCAGCTGCGGCCACCATTGTCGGTACGGAAAATCAGGTTGAAGGCGCCGACGATGTAACCGACCTGGTCATTCTCGAACCACACATCGAGGAACGGCTTGTCGGCGCCCTCCTCGAACATGCGCTGGGCATCGGCCAACAAGCTGGCGACCGCCTCGTCGTCCTGGCGAGCCGCAGCCTGCTTGCGGTAATACGCGAGCAGGGTCGAGCCGACGTCACGGCCGTCGAATTGACGGCTCCAGCTTTCGCCCGCGTCGCTGCTGTGTAACACCACGCCGTCATGGCCGACGGCCCAGCCCTGGGAAGGACTGGGGAAATGCACGGCCACCAGGTCAGAGCTGACCGGTACCCTGGCTTGACGCCATTGCCGGCCTGCATCGTCCGAATAGAAAATGTGGCCACGCTGGCCGACCGCGACCAGGCGCCCGCCGGCACTGGCCAGTCCCGTGAAAATGCCATGCAGCGCCTTGTCGGTCTGCAACGCCGGCCGGTCGAGGGTGTCGGCGAATTCCGCCGCCACCACGGCACGGGTGAAAGGCAAGGCCAACGCGGCACCCAGTGCAATGAGCACTGTCCATCTGAATTTATTCATCGCTGTTTCCCGGATAAAAAAAGCCACCGGAAGAGGCGTGGCCTCTCCCCGATGGCAAATACCACATGGAGTCCTGTCAGCGGATTCCGGCACCGGCCAGGGATTCCGGAGCCCACTGGGCCTTGGAGAGTGGCTCGATGTACTTCACACCACCGTACGGCCCGTACATCCCGGTAATGTTGTAGCTACCGGTGACGAAGTCGTAGAACATATGGTTGTCCGAGTTCGGCGCCTGCACGTCGTAGCTGTAGGCCATGTGGGCAAAGGCGCCGCGGTACAGCTTGCCGCTGGCGTCGTATTCGTCCGAAGCCAGGGCAATCCAGCTGTCCTCATCGAGGTAGAAGGTGCGCTTGCTGTAGATGTGGCGCTTGCCCGGCTTCAGGGTCGCTTCCACGACCCACACGCGGTGCAGTTCCCAGCGCATCAGGTCGGGATTGACGTGGTTCGGAGTGGTCACGTCCGCAGCCACCTTGTGGTAGTTCAACTTGTAGGTGTTGTACGGGACGTACATTTCCTTCTTGCCCACCAGCTTGAAGTCGTAACGGTCCAGGGCACCGTTGAACACCCAGGAATCGTCATAGGTCGAACTGCCGGCCGACCCCGGGTTCGGCGTGTCGTAGGCGATGTCCGGCGCCAGCTTCACCCGGCGTTGTCCCGGCAGATACTGCCAGCCACGGCGGCCTTGCTTGAGCGGGTTGACCGCATCGACCACCAGGATGGCTTCTCCGGCGCGGCGTGCCGGGCCCTGGTAATACAGCTTGGTCTTGAAGAACACGTCGCTCTCGTTGGCCGCCGTGGTGCGGGCCGGGTCGTACAGCGGGTATTCGATGTAGGCGTTGCCGGTGGTGGCCAGGGTCGCCCTGCCTGAGGAGTCGACGTTCCAGGAATCGTACTTGGAGTTCAGCGCAAAGCCCTGATAGCGCAGCAAGTGGTTCCACATGGCTTCATAGCCATCGGCAGGGATCGGGAACGGCACGCCCGGCAACGCATTGTCCAGGGCTACCCCGCCCTCGGTGGTTTTGGTTCCGACCGCATTTTTTGCCGTGTTGTCCAGCAATCGCTGAGGCATGGCCACGGTACGGTGGGTCGGGTAGACATCGACGCGGAACGACGGGAAGCGCTTGAGCAGTTCCTGGGTCGAGGCGGTCATCTTGCCGGCGTACTGGGCCGCATTGCCGGCGTTGATCACCGTCAGCGGCTTTTCACTTTCGAAGGGGTCGGGGCGAAACGAACTGCCCGCCTGGTAGCTGGCCGGCGCCTGGGTCAGGCCACCGGTATAGGCCGGGATGCTGCCGTCGGCATTGCCGGCCTTCTCGGCGCCGACGCCGGTCAATGTGCTGCCAAGCCGGGTGGCCTGGTCGGAAGATACGGCCGCGTCGGCGGCACCGGTCACCGCCAGCGCAAGGGCTGCGGCCAATACGGATTGGGCAAGTTTCATGGGGTCTCTCCTGTTGCCTGGCAACGTTCGATCAGATAGTCGTTTTGAAGGTGAAGGTGACCATGCCGCGATCCTTGAGCTGGGCCGATGTACCGCCAAAGGCTGTGGCCTGCCCCGGGGTGCAGTTGTACTGGCCATTGGCGCCGGGGGCGGCACCCTCTCCCTGGCTGCCGGCATTGCCGGCGCGGTCGCAGGTATCGAACGGACCGAAGTTGTCCACGTACTTCAGGTCGAAGCGATACTGGTTGTGCACGTCCATGCCAACGCCGATCGAATAGCTTCCGGAGTCTTCGTTGCCCCCCATCTGGACGGCGGAGTTGCCATTGAGGCCAACGTTGTAGGTGGCCGGCATGTAGAAATCGATGCCGGGAAAAACCTGATACCAGGTCGGGTTGAAATTGACGCCGATGACGTAGTTGTCCTTGCTGACCTTGTCCACGCCGCGGTACCAGTCCTCACCCTTGAACAGCTGCTTGTTGTCGGTCACGTCCAGCCAGCGGCTGTAGCCCAGTTCCACCAGCAGCGAGGCGCTGTCCCACACCGGTGTGTCGGCGAAGGTGGTCAGGCCGTTGAGCACCGCATGCACGGTGTTGCCTCGGGCCACGCCGTTGTTGCCATCGAAACTGCCGATGAATCCGGGCAGACCGGCGGCGGCCGCGGCCGGGCTGACGGTGGCGGCGACACTGGCCAGCGGCATGTTCTCGCGGTAGTTGAGGTCGAAACCGACGCTGACCCCGGCGATGCTCTTGGACAGGCTGATGCCGTAGATATCGATATCATCGACGTAGAACTGGTTGTAGCTGCCGATGTTGCCCGAGATCAGCTGCGCCGGGCCGACAGCGGTCGGCTGCAGGACCAGGTTGGGCAGGATGTCCGAGGTGTTGCGGTAGTAGAAGCCCAGGGTCCCGTCCAGCCATTGCGGGCTCCACTTGGCCATCAGGCCGAAGTCGCCGTGATTGTCCGGGGTGAAGGTGTGGCCGTTGGTCAGCCGCAGGAACTCATTGGCGCCGATGGGGCCGGGAGCACCGAAGAGTGGGTTGCGGCCACCGATCAGCGACAGGTTGTGCCCGCCACTCTGGATGCCGTCGTTGAACCCCAGGTAGGTACCCGATTCCGGCAGGCGCGAGGCGTCCCAACCGAGGAAGTACTGGGCGCTCAGGGTCAGCTCCGGGCCAAAGGTCAGGCTGCTGGACAACTGGTTGCGCGGGATGAACAGTTCCTTGGCCTCGGTGCCCGGCACTGTCAGCCCCTTGGTGATGTCCAGGCCCGACTGGCCATAACTGTTGCCGTGGGCGAAGGCCAGGATACTTTCGCCCCAGTACTGGGTATGGCTGCCCAGCTTGGCGCTGAGCAGGGTTTCGTCACCGACCTCGGTGCTGCCAAACACGAAAGCATCGAGGATTTCCGCAGACGGTCCGTTGTAGTAACGGTCGGCATAACCGCTGATATGGCGTGAGTCCGGTACGCCGTTGTTCAGCTGGTTGGTCGAGGCGTTGGCACTGCCGACATTGTCATAGGCATGGTCGTACCAGCTGTTGGCACTGACGCGAAAGCCGGCCTTCTGCTTGTAGACCACGTCCAGTTCCGAGAGCACGTCCAGGCGCTGGGACACCGCACTGCCCGATGAGAAGTTGCGGTTGCCGTCATTGTTGTTCCAGCTGTTGGCCAGCTTGCTGTTGGCACTTTCCACGCGCTGGCCGTAGTTGAGCTTGAAGGTGTTGTCGAAACGCACCGACAGGTCTTCGTTGCCCGTATCGATTTCCAGGGCTTGCGCGGGCGCGATGCCCATCCCGGCCAGGATTGCTGTAGCCAAAAGCCCTCGACGCAGGTTTGCATGGCAGATCTTATTGTTGTTGTTCATCTAACGGGCTCACCTTCTCTGTGGTTCATGAAAACGCATTGAAACGGCACTGCGACGCTGTCCTTAGGTGCGCTGCAGGATGGTTACCGATACCGAACGACCCAGCGCCGTGTTGTGCGCAAGGGCCGTCCGGACTTCGTTGTCGTGCCTGGACGGCGCCGTGCCGCGCAACTGCCAGACCAATTCAGTGATTTGCGCCAGCCCCGTTGCTCCCGGGGCATGGCCGCGACCGAGCAATCCACCGGAGGCACAGACATCGACCGGGGTGCCGCGGCTGTTGCGCCGTTCGCGCACGAAGCCGTCGATACCTTCCTCCCGGCACAAACCCAGGGCAGCGCTGTACACCATGAAGTCGCCGACGCTCTGGTCATGCAGCTCCACGGCCTCAATCTCGTCGGCACCGATACCGGCGTGCTCATACGCCAGTTGCGCAACCCGCCGGGTCGTGGCGCGCCCCAGCACATCGAGCACACAGCCGGACTCCTGCTCGGAGGCCAGGTCGCTACCGCGCACACAGGCCCTGACTGCCACACCACCGCGGGCGCCGTAGCGGGCCAGAAAACCCGGGGTACACAGCAGCACCGCCGCCGCCCCGCTCGCTGGCGGGCAAAGGTAGCGAGCCCGCCAGCCATCGAGTGCCGTACAGCGGTTGAGCACGGCCATGGGGTTGAGCATGGCCTTGTTCCGGGCCTGGCTGAGGACCTGCTCGAAGCTGCTCTGGGCCACGCCCATGCGGGTCAGCAACCAACTGGTCTGGGCCGCGAACAGCGCGGCCGGATGCTCGCGCCGGGCAAAATGAGCCTGGCAGGCATCGGGCTGGCCAAGGCCGTCCCAGGCCTGCGGCGCGCTGTCGTCCAGACCAAAGAAGGCGCGATGGGTAACGTTCGACGGCATGCATTCAAAGCCCAGTGCCAATGCGCATTCGGCCTGACCGGACAACACGCTGTGACGCGCCAGCTGCAAGGCACTGCTGGCTGCTGTGCAGCCGTCCGCGAGGGAAAACACCGGGACACCGGTCAGGCCGATCTGGGCCAGGACCTGCTCAGTGCAACCGACTGCGCTGCTGACGCAGGCACTGAACACCTGGTCGACCAGGTCATAGTCAATGCGTGCATCGTCGAGCGCCTGGCGAATCGCCCTGCCCGCCAACGCAGCGACACTGTCGCCAGCGCCCAGCGGGACGAACGCAGACATGCCCACCCCCGCAATCAGCACGCTTTGACTCATACGCCTTACCTCGATAGTCGGCTGATGCCGATCCTCTCTTGTCTTCGAGCAACGCTCGGCAAGCGGCAATCCGCCGGGCCGGGTTGGTTCAAGTGAGGTCCAGACTATCGGTCAGGCGCGATCCAACCCCCCCATCGTCAGGGGGGGTGGAAGAACAAGGG
>RCUQ01000164.1_pt1 | contig 46353 bp, 52 predicted proteins | sample 2166351 | NCBI WGS metagenome assembly RCUQ01 (sample SAMN09932597, study PRJNA488358) | compost metagenome | feature: garden; material: soil; isolation source: compost soil in acetonitrile-enriched culture | place: Germany: Experimental Botanical Garden Goettingen | collected 2016-01-27
CGCACGCGCCGCTGTAGCTGCGTCCGTCGGTGGGCGCGTTGAGCGAGTTCTCGTGGCACCGGGTCAGACGGTCCGGATCGGCCAGCCTCTGGTGAGCGTCGTCAGTGGCGAAGCGGCGACCTTCCGCGCGGACGCAGACGCCGCAGCCGCCGAGACCGAGGCGGCGCGCCAGGCCTATCAACGCAACCGCAATCTGGCGGATCAGGGCGTCGTCGCGCGACAGGAAGTCGAGGCGTCCCGCGCGCAACTGCTCAGCGCCGAAGCTGGCGCCCGGGCGGCTCGCGCGCGGTCCAGCGCAGCGGGCTCGCCCAACGCTTCGGGCCGCCTTAGCGTCACCAGCCCCATCGCCGGGGTCGTGACCAGCGTTCAGGTCGGACCGGGCGGCTTCGTCGCCCAGGGTGGCGTTGTCGCCGAGGTCACCAACCCGGCCAGGGTTGAGCTGGTCTTCAACGCGCCGCCTGCGTTGTCTGCCAATGTCCGGGCCGGGGCGCCTCTGCGGGTCAGCAGCCCGAGCGGCGACTTCGACGCCATCGTCACCGGCGTGGCCGCAGGCGCGGGCGGCGAGAGCGGCGCCACGGTCATCCGGGCCCGACCGACGGGCTCGGTCCTCCCGCCGGCCGGTTCAGCCGTCACGGGTGCGATCGTGACGGGTGAAACCACGGGCGGTCTCACCGTTCCAACCGAGGCGGTCCAGACCGTTGACGGCAACACCGTCGTCTTCGTCCAAGTCCCGAACGGCTTCCAGGCCCGTCCTGTGCTCGCCGGCCGTCAGGCCGGGGGGCGGACCGAAATCCTGCGCGGCCTCACCGGGGCTGAACGGGTCGCCGGCACGAACGCCTTCCTCCTCAAAGCCGAGCTCGCCAAGGGCGAAGCCGAGCACGGTCACTAGGGGCGCACCGCATGTTCAAATTCATCATCGAACTCTCGGTTAAATTCCGATGGTTCGTCGTCCTCGCCACGGCGCTCGTCGCGGCGTACGGACTCCTCGAACTGACACGGCTTCCCATCGACGCCGTGCCGGACATCACCAATCGCCAGGTCCAGGTGACCACGGTCGCTCCCGCGCTCGCGCCCGAACAGATCGAACGGCAGGTCACCTATCCCATTGAAACCGCCATGGCCGGCATTCCCGGCCTGACGACGACCCGATCCCTGAGCCGAAACGGCTTCAGCCAGGTCACGGTCATCTTTACCGACCAGACGGACATCTATTTCGCCCGTCAGCAGGTGGCTGAACGCCTTGCCGGCGCCCGGGAGGCCATGCCCGAAGGGGTGGAGCCGACCATGGCCCCAATCACGACGGGTCTCGGTGAAGTGCTGATGTGGACGGTCGACTACAAGCCGTTCAACAGTCAGAACCTCGCCAAGCCTGGCGAGACGGGCTGGCAGGCGGGCGGAGCCTATCTGACGCCGGAAGGCGATCTGCTTTCAACGCCGCAGCAGCGCGCCACCTATCTGCGCACCGTGCAGGACTGGATCGTCGCGCCACAGATGCGGACCGCCCCCGGTCTCGCCGGCGTCGACACCGTCGGGGGCTATGTGAAGGAGTACGCGGTCCGTCCCGACGTCGCGCGCCTCTCCGCCTACGGCTTGGGCATGGGCGATCTGATCCAGGCTCTCGACCGCGCCAACACCCAGGCCGGCGCGGGCTACATCCAGCGCGCTGGCGAAGCTCTGACGGTCCGCACCGACGCTCTGGCCTCCACCGTGGAGGACCTGGCTCAGGCGCCGGTTGTCAACCGGAACGGCCTGATCGTGCGGGTCGCCGATGTCGCCACCGTCGAGATCGGCCAGGCTCCGCGCCTGGGCGGCGCCAGCCGTGACGGCCACGAGGCCGTGCTCGGTACGGCGCTGATGATCGCGGGCGGCAACAGCCGCACCGTGGCCCAGGCGGCCGGGGAGCGCCTTGAGGAAGTTCGCAAGACCCTGCCCGCGGGGATCGAGGCGGTAACGGTTCTCGACCGTAGCGCCTTGGTCAACTCGACGATTTCGACGGTGGCGCGCAACCTCACCGAGGGCGCGCTTCTGGTCATCGTCGTGCTGTTCCTGCTGCTCGGCAACATTCGTGCGGCCAGCATCACAGCGCTGATGATCCCGATCAGTTTCCTGTTCGCCGTCATCGGCATGAACCGGTTCGGCATCAGTGGAAACCTGATGAGCTTGGGCGCGCTGGACTTCGGCCTTCTGGTCGATGGTGCGGTCATCGTCGTTGAAAGCACCTTGTTGATGCTGTCGCAGCGGCGGATCGATCTGGGACGGGCCCTTACCCGTCGGGAACGCCTTGATGTCGCCGTGGCCGCAGCTCGCAAGATGGTCAAGCCAGCCGCCTTCGGTCAGCTGATTATCCTGCTCGTCTTCACCCCCTTGCTGATGCTCGAGGGCGTCGAGGGCAAGACGTTCGTCCCCATGGGCGCGACGGTCATGCTGGCGCTCGTCGGCGCCTTCATCTTCTCCTTCACCTTCGTGCCGGCGATGACGGCCCTGATCGTGCGGGAACCCAAGAAGGTCGAGACCGACGAACACGGCCAGGCCCACGAACATGAGACCTTCCTGCTCCGCCACGCGCGGCGTTGGATCCAGCCGGCCATCCGCGCCGCCGTCGATCGTCCGAAGATCGTCCTGATCTCGGCGCTTGGCGCGGTCGTCGTCGGTGGTCTGGCCTTCTCATCCCTGGGGCGGGAGTTCATCCCCACCCTGGACGAGGGCGACATCGCCATGCAGGCGCTGCGAGTTCCCTCGGCGTCGCTGGAACAGTCCCTCGCCATGCAGATGGCGTTGGAACGGGTCATCACCGCCCAGCCGGAAGTCGAGACCATGTTCTCCAGAACCGGCACCGCCGAGGCGGCCGTCGACCCGATGCCGCCCAACATTTCGGACAGCGTCATCGTTCTGAAAGACCGCAAGGAATGGCCTGATTCCGGTCTCGAGAAGGAGGCCCTGCTCGAGCGGTTCGAAGAGCTTGCCAATCAGCAGATCGGCAATAACTTCGAGTTCAGCCAGCCCATCGAGCTCCGCTTCAACGAGCTCATCTCCGGGGTCCGGACCGACCTCGCGGTCATGGTCTACGGCGATGACTTCGACACCATGCAGCGGGTCGCGGATCAGGTGGCCGGCGCGCTGCGCCAGACCACGGGCTCCGCCGACGTTCGCGTCGAACAGGCGTCCGGCTTGCCGACCCTGACGGTCAGCGTCGATCGGTTCGCGGCGGCCAGCTACGGCCTGTCCGCAGCCGACGTCTCCGAAGCGGTCTCGGCCGCCATCGGCGGCGCGGAGGCCGGCCGGATCTTCGAGGGTGATCGTCGCTTCGACGTCGTCGTCCGACTGCCGGACGACGCCAGGAACGATCCGGCGGCCCTCGCGGCCCTGCCCATCGTCTCTTCGACGGGCGTGACCGTGCCCCTGTCTTCGGTCGCGCGCATTCAGAGCGCCGAAGGGCCGAACCAGATCAGCCGCAATGACGGCAGCCGCCGGATGGTGGTTCAGGCCAACGTCCGCGGCCGGGATCTGGGCGGTTTCGTCACCGACGCCCAGCAACGGGTCGAACAGATCGCGCTTCCGCCGGGCGTCCGCCTGACCTGGGGCGGTCAGTTCGAAAACCTCGAGCGCGCCCAGCAGCGTCTGGGGCTGGTGATCCCGATCGTCTTCGTCCTGATCGGCGTGCTGTTGTTCATGGCTCTGGGGTCGTTCTCGGAGGCTGGTCTTGTCTTCGCCTGCGTGCCGCTGGCCCTGATCGGCGGCGCCCTGGCGCTGCTCCTGCGAGGCATGCCGTTCTCGGTGTCTGCAGCAGTCGGCTTCATCGCCGTTTCAGGGGTGGCGACTTTGAACGGGCTCGTCCTGATGCAGGCCATTCGCGAGCGATTGCAGGCGGGTCTTGCGCCTCGGGACGCGGCGATCGAAGGGGCGTCCAGCCGGCTGCGCGCAGTGTTGACGACAGCCTTCGTCGCCATCGTCGGCTTCATCCCGATGGCGATCGCCCATGGCGCGGGGGCCGAGGTTCAGAAGCCTCTGGCGACCGTCGTCATCGGCGGGCTGCTGACCGCGACCGCCCTGACCCTGCTGGTGCTTCCGACCTTCGCGGCCAAGGCGGTGCGGCACCGCAAGGATGAGGGGGTCGAGGATTGATTGCTCGCAATCAGAATGACCGTCAGCAGGGCCGCACCCTGCTGACGGTTCTTGCGCTCAATGCGGGCCTGGCGGTTGCGCTCGGAATCGGCGGCTGGTCCGCCGATTCCAGCGCCCTGCTGGCCAATGCGGTCGACAACGCTTCGGACGCTGCGGTCTACCTGATCAGCTTCCTCGCGATCGGCCGAGCCGGCTCGTGGAAGCGGGGCGCGGCGCGTTTTTCGGGCGTGATGCTCCTCATCTTCGGCGCCGGCGTCCTTCTGGACGCCGGTCGTCGATTCCTGGTCGGAACCGAACCGATCGGCCCAACCATGATGGGGCTCGCGATCGTCGCGGCGATTATCAACCTCATCTGCCTGCAGTTGATCCGCCGCCAGGACAGCGGCGACGTCAACATGAAGGCGGCCGAGACTTTCAGCTTTAACGATTTCGCCTCCAACGGAGGAATCCTCGTCGCGGGGGGGCTCGTACTGTGGCTCGACCAGGCTTGGCCGGACCTCGTGGTCGGTGTGCTCGTCGCGGCCATCGCGGTGAAGGGCGGCGTGGACATCTTGCGAGATGCCGCGCGCACCAAAGTATAGGAGAACGATGAATGACCTCCGCAACCAAATCTGGCGATACGGCGGAAGCTCACGATCATGCGACCGGCGATGGCCATGCCCACGGTGAAGGCGGCATCCTTGGAGCCAATACCGAACTGATCTTCGCCCTCGCGTCGGGGGCGGCGCTGGCCGTAGGCTTCGGCTTGGAGAAACTCGTTCCTAATCTGCCGGCCTGGTTGCCCATCGCGCTCTATGTGGTCGCCTATGGGTTCGGAGGGTTCTTCACCGTGGGGGAGGCGGTCGCAAACCTTCGTCAGAAGCGCTTCGAGATCGACACCCTGATGCTCGTCGCCGCCGCGGGCGCGGCGGCGCTCGGCGCCTGGGCCGAGGGTGCGCTTTTGCTGTTTCTGTTCAGCATCGGTCATGCCCTTGAGCACTACGCCATGGGGCGGGCAAAACGGGCGATCGAGGCCCTGGCGGACCTGGCGCCTCGGACCGCCCATGTGCGGCGTGACGGGCAGGTCGTCGAACTGCCGGTTGAGGAGCTGCTGGTTGGCGACACGGTTGTGGTGCGTCCGAACGAGCGCCTTCCGGCCGACGGCTTCGTCCTGGTCGGAACGACAAGCATCAATCAGGCCCCGGTGACCGGAGAGAGCATGCCGGTGGACAAGCAGCCGGTCCCGGACGCCGCTGCGGCGCGCGAGCGGCCGGCCCAGGTCGGATCGGCGTCCCTGGTCTTCGCGGGCACCATTAACGGCGCGGGCGCAATCGAGATCGAGACCACCCGCAAATCGAGCGACACCACCTTGGCCAAGGTGGTCCGGATGGTGAGCGAGGCCGAGACCCAGAAGTCGCCGACCCAGCGCTTCACGGACAGGTTCGAACGCATCTTCGTACCCGTCGTCCTGGGCTTGGCCTTCGTGTTGTTGTTCGCCTGGGTGGTGGTCGATGAGCCGTTCCGCGACAGCTTCTATCGGGCCATGGCCGTCCTGGTCGCCGCGAGCCCTTGCGCGCTCGCCATCGCCACCCCGAGCGCGGTCCTGTCGGGCGTCGCCCGTGCTGCGCGCGCGGGCGTCCTGATCAAGGGCGGCGCGCCGTTGGAGAATCTCGGCTCGCTCAACGCCATCGCCTTCGACAAGACCGGCACCCTGACCGAGGGTCGGCCCCGGATCACCGACGTCATGCCGGTGCGCGGGACGACTGAAGCCGATCTGCTGGCGACCGCCGTCGCCGTCGAGCGGCTCAGCGATCACCCGCTCGCGGACGCGATCGCCCGCGACGGCGCCGAAAGGCTGGGGGATACCGCGCACGTGGCCGCGACCGACCTCAAGAGCCTGACCGGCAAGGGGGTGACGGCCCAACTCGGCGGCGAGACGATCTGGATCGGCAAGCCCGAGATGTTCGGGGCCGACGGCGTCGCGGGCCTCGAGGACGAGACGACGGCCGTGGTCTCCAAACTGCGCGAGCAGGGGCGGACCCTGATGGTGGTGCAGCGCGGGACCCGAGACCTCGGTGTCATCGGCCTGCTCGACACGCCCCGGGCAGCGGCCGGGGCCGCGCTCGCGGCGCTGCGGGCCCTGGGGGTCCAGCGCATGATCATGATCTCGGGCGATCACCAGAAGGCCGCCCAGGCCATTGCGGAGCAGGTCGGGCTGACCGAGGCGTGGGGCGATCTCATGCCGGAGGACAAGGTCGACGCCATCAAGAAACTGCGCGCGGACGGCAAGATCGCCATGGTAGGCGACGGGGTGAACGACGCCCCGGCCATGGCCACGGCGACCGTCGGCATCGCGATGGGCGCGGCTGGCTCCGATGTTGCGCTTGAGACCGCCGACGTCGCCCTGATGTCGGACGACCTGTCGCAGTTGCCCTTTACCGTCGGTCTTAGCCGACAGACGCGGCGCATCATTCTCCAGAATCTTTACGTCAGCCTCGGCGTCGTCGCCTTCCTTGTGCCGGCGACGATCCTTGGCCTTGGCATCGGCCCTGCCGTGGCGCTCCATGAGGGGTCGACCCTGCTGGTGGTGTTCAACGCCCTGCGCCTGCTCGGGTACCGCGACCGAACGGCTCCCACCCTTCCAACCGCAATCCCGGCCGCCCCCGTGGTCGCGCGGGGTCTCTCGAGGACATCGTCATGAAGCGTTTCGGATGGATCTCCGTCATCGCCGTCTTTCTCGCCCTTTCGGCTTTCGCCTTCGGCATGATCTCGCGGCAAACCCGTGACGTCGCTGCGGCGCCGTCGGCGGTGGATGCCCGCCCGAGCGACACCGAAGCAAGTCACGCTGGCGAGCCCACAGACAGCCCATCGACCCGCGCCTATCGCGAGGCCAGCGCGCAGATGCATCAGGCCATGAGCATCAACTACACCGGCGACGCCGACATCGACTTCCTGCGCGGAATGATCGCCCATCACGAGGGTGCGCTCGCGATGGCCAAGGTCGCCGTCGAGCATGGCGAAGCCCGCGACGTGCGCAATCTGGCCGATGAGATCATCGCGGCCCAGGAATCCGAGATTGTCCGGATGAGAATCCTCCTTGCGCGCCATGAGGACACGCCCGCGCCCGGCGCAAGGCCCTGACGGATGGCCGGCAAGCGCTTCACCGTGCGCGGCCGAAGCATTCGTTGGCGCGAAGGCCGCTATCGCCAACGAGGGCGGCGGCTCCAGACACTCCCGCTCAGGCCAAGGCCCGTGCTCGATACGCTCATCGCCATCGGGGTCAGCCTATTCGCGGGCGGCCTAGTCTTCTGCATGGCGCTTCTGCTGCTCGGCGCCCACAAGGTGCCGCTGCATTTTGGTTACGGCGCCATTCTGGGCGGTGTGATCGCCTGCTCGTTCGTGTTCGGCCCCCGCGATCGGGCGGGACTGATGATCGTCGGTGGCCTGGTCGTCGTTTGGGTTTTGGGAACGACCGGCCTTTATCTTTCGCGAGACCAGATCGTCCTGCATCCACATGAGCACCACAGCGCCGTCGCCGGGTATGCGCCACGGAAGACTGACTGAATGCCCAAAGCCGCCCTGACCGAGCCGTCGCCTCGCCCCGTCCGGATCGCGCGCGGCGGCTGGCTGGACGCGCTGCGCTTCATCGTCGGGGCGCTGATCATCCTCTACCATTTCCGCGAGGCCTCGCCGGTCCCGCTGCCGCAGCTGCACTCGGTGTTCGACCGGGGCTATCTGCTCACCGACTTCTTCATCATCGACTCCGGCTATGTCCTGGCCCGCATCTACGGCGACCGGTTCGCCGCTGGGCAGGCCTCGCTGCGCTCCTATTCGCGCCAGCGGTTGCTGCGGGTCGTCCCGGCCCACCTGGTCGTCAGCCTCATCCTCATCGCTCTCGTCGGCGGCGCCGCCCTGGCGGGGATCGCGCCCAGCAATCCGCGCTGGTTCGACTGGTCGCAGCTGCCCGCGCAGGTGCTGCTGGTCCAGGCCTATGGCGTGCCGGGTGGGCAGGGGTGGAACGCCCCGACCTGGACCCTCTCGGCCCTGATCGGCTGCTATCTCCTGTTGCCCTGGATCTGCCGCGCCCTGTGGCGCTGGCCGCCGGTCGTCGTCGTGATCGGTGCGACGGTCCTGGTCCTCGCCGCCGACGTCGCCGCCTCGCTCTGGCTCGGCGATCCGATCTACCGCCTGCCGATGCGCTACGGCATCCTGCGCGCCCTGCCGCTGTTCCTGCTCGGGGTCGCGGCGGCCTTCTACGGCTCGCGGGTCTATGTCGCGCCGCGCCGGGCCGGGCCGGGGCGGTCGGCGTTGGAGCCACCGCCGCTCTCATCGTGCTTCAGGCCTTCGGCGACTTCAGCCTGCTGTCGCTCGGCGCTGTGCCGGTGCGCAACTCCTCGCGGCTGATCAAGCATCTGGCCCTGATGTCGTTCTCGATGTTCCTCACCAATGAGGTGAGCCGCATCGTCTGGTTCGGCCTGCTCGACGCCATGGGACAAGAGGTTTGGTCGTCCGGCGTTCGCTGGGGCCTCTGGGGCGTCGGCTTCATAGGCGCCTTCGTGGCCGCCGCCGTGTTTCGCTACGGCTTCGACCGTCCGGTCCAGACCTGGCTAAATCCCCCCGGGAGACTCGATCGTCAGGCTCCGTTGTGACGTCCGAACACCCGCGTTGAGTCGTCATTGAGGATCAGCACCGTGGTGTAGGGCTCTCATCCAGCCGCCTCCATCCCCGGTGACCAGCGGGCATTCCTGGTCATTATCCGACGCGGAGCACGCCGAGGATCGGAGCGGAACAAGCTGATGTCCGATCGTTCCGGCCCCGAAGGGGCTGCAGATACGATCGGACCGGGTCGATCAGTTGTGGTAGGCATGCCTCTGGGGCGCCGGCGTGTCCGACGGCGCCGGCGCGGGCGGCGCGGGTTCGGCCGGGGCGGGCTCGGTCTTCATCTCGTCGCAGCACGTCATGGGGGCGTCCGCGGCCATGTCCTTGCAACAATCGCAGCCTTCAACCGCCAAGGCGGCGCCCGCGCTCAGGGTCAGGATCGCGCCGGCGGCGGCCAGCAGGTTGGAAACCTTCATCGTCGTTCTCCTAGTGAACCATGAAGCTGACGGAACCGGACATCTTGTGACCGTCCGGGCCTTCGGCGGTCCAGGCGGCAGTGTAGGTGCCCGGCGCGAGGCGCGGAAGAGCCACGCCGACGGTGGCGGCGGCCGGTGCGGCGGGGACAGTGACGTCGACCGGAGCCTGCCCCTCGGCGGAGAGGGCGACGGTCTTGAGGACCATGGCGTGGGGGAAGGTGACGCTGAACCGCTCGGGCGACCCCTGGGTCATCGCGCCATTCGCAGGGACGGTCGTGATGCCAGATTGGGGCACAGCGGCCTGGGCCGGCATAGCGTGACCCGCATGCGGGTCCTGGGCGGCGGCGGCGCCAGCGAACGCGAGGGCGGCGGTGACAACGAGAGTGCGGATCATCATGGGGTGGTCTCCTTCGGTTAGAACCAGGCCTTGAGGCCGACGACGAAGCGGGTGTCGTCGGTCTCGCCGCCTCGGGCCTCGATGTAGTCGGCGGTATCGCCGAACGCGCGGCTCCACTCGATGCCGACATAGGGGGCGAACTCCTTGCGGAATTCGTAGCGCAGTCGCAGGCCGGCCTCGATCGAGGACAGGCCCGAACCGATCTCCAGTTCCGGAATGTCGCTGGCCGAAGCGTCGATTTCGAGGCGGGGCTGAAGGATCAGGCGCTGGGTGATGCGCAGGTCGTATTCGGCCTCGACGCGGGCGGTCAGGTCGCCGTCGGTCGACAGGAAGGCGGCGGCGTCGACTTCCCACCAATGGGGCGCCAGGCCCTGCAGGCCGAGGACCAGATGCGTCGTATCTTCGCCGTCGGGCCGGAAGTCCTGTCGCACGCCGGCCTGGAGGTCCCAGAAGGGCGTCACGGCGCGGCTGTAGAGAGCCTGGACTTCGGCGTCCTCGAGCGCGCCGTTGAAATCGCCTTCGCCCTCGGATTTCCACCAGAAGCGGTTGATGTCGCCGCCCGTCCAGCCCTGGACGTCCCAGAGGTAGGTCTCGCCGCCGTCGCCGAAGCCGGCTTCGAGGCGATCGAGAATGACGGCCGTGGTGCGGACGTCGCCGTTTTCGTGAATCAGGGTCCGGCGAGAGGCGGCCATGGCCTCGGCGCCGAAGACGAGATCGGCAGCGTGGACAGGGCCGGCCAGGGCGGCGGGCGGGAGCGGGTCCTCCGGAGGACGGCCGGGGTTGTCGGCGCTGGTCGCCACATTGGGCGGCCCCATGCTCATGGTCGACATGTCATGCCCGGCGTGAGGGTCGGTCTGCGCGGGTGACATGGCCGACATGTCGTGGCCCGCGTGTGGATCAGCCTGGCCGGGCGTCGCCGCCGGCATCTGGTGTCCCGCCTGCGGGTCTACGGGCGCGGGCTGCGCCGGCATCCGGTGGCCTGCATGCGGATCCGCGGCGGGCGGCGTCTGCGCGGGCGGCATGACGTGACCGGCGTGCGGATCCTGCGCCGGTCGGGCCGGCGCCGCGGTCGCCGGCATAGTGTGGCCCGTGTGAGTGTCCTGGGCCTGGGCGCTGAAGGCGCTGACGGCGAGCACCAGCGGGGCGAGGGCGACGGCGAGGCGGCTCATGACGCGGCTCCGTCCATGGGCCGCACCGTCACAACATTGAACATGCCGGCGTGCATGTGCATCAGCATGTGGCAGTGGAAGGCCCAGTCGCCGGGCGCGTCGGCGGTCAGATCGAAGGTCACCTTGCCGCCGGGCGCGACGTTGACCGTATGCTTGAGGGGCTGGTGACCGGTGGGTCCGCCGGTCACCAGTTCAAAGAAATGACCATGCAGATGGATCGGGTGGGCCATCATGGTGTCGTTGACCAGGGTCACCCGCACCCGCTCGTTGCGCTCGAAGCGGATCGGTTCGACCAGTTCGCTGAACTTTCGGCCGTCGAAGCCCCACATGAACCGCTCCATGTTGCCTGTCAGGTGGATCTCCATCGTCCGAGACGGGGGGCGCGGGTCCTTGTTCGGCTGGAGCGACACCAGGTCGGTGTAGACGAGGACGCGATGATCGACTGTAGTGAGACCGATCGGACGCTCACCCAGACGGTTGGCGGGATCCATGGCGATCGCATCGACGCCGACGCCCACCGCCATGTCGGGCGGAGCGTTCTCGGGATCGCGCATGTTCATGCCCGACATGGACATCCCGGCCATCTCGCCGGCCGCGGGCGCGTTCTGGGCCGGAGCCGCGTGGTCCATGCCGGCCATCGCGCCATGATCCATACCGGACATGTCGGCCATCGCGCCGTGATCCATTCCGCCCATGCCCATGTCGCGCATGGTGAGGTTCGGGACCTCTCGCAGGGGAGGGACCTCGGCGGTCATGCCCAGGCGCGGCGCCAGGGTCGCCCGGCCCATGCCGGACCGGTCGATGGCTTCGGAGACGATGGTGTAGGCGCGGTCCTCGGTCGGCTGGACGATGACGTCGTAGGTCTCGGCGACCGAAATCTGGAACTCGTCCGTCTCGACCGGGCGCACGTTCTCGCCGTCGGCCTGCACCACGGTCATCGGCAAGCCCGGGATGCGAACGTTGAAGATGGACATGGCCGACGCGTTGATGATGCGCAGCCGCACCCGCTCGCCGGGCCGGAACAGGCCGGTCCAGTTCTCCTGCGGTCCATGGCCGTTGATCAGATAGGTGTAGGTCGACCCGCTGACGTCGAGGATGTCGCGCGGGTCCATCCGCATCTGGCCCCACATGCGCCGTTCCTCCAGGCTCATGCGGTCGCTGCCGTCCATGAGCCCCGCCAGCGTGGTGCGCTGCTGGTTGAAGTAACCCGGGCTCTTCTTCAGCTTGGCCAGGATTTCGTGCGGATGCATGAAACTCCAGTCCGACAGGACCAGCACATGCTCGCGGTCGTAGGCGACCGGATCGGCGCCCGCCGGGTCGATCACGATTGGGCCGTAGTGACCCATCGCCTCCTGTAGGCCAGAGTGACTGTGATACCAGAAGGTGCCCGACTGCTTGATCGGGAACTCGTAGACGAAGGTCTCACGGGCCTTGATGCCGGGGAAGCTGATGCCAGGAACACCATCCATCTGGAACGGGACGAGCAGGCCGTGCCAGTGGATCGAGGTGTCCTCGTCCAGCGTATTGGTCACCGCTAGCCGGACGTTCTGGCCTTCTCTAAGGCGTAGCAGCGGCGCCGGCAGAACGCCGTTGATGGTCACCGCATGGCCGGTGCGGCCGCCCACGGTGAAGGGCGTGTGTCCGACGGTCAGGTCGATGTTCGGTCCCGTCAGCGTCGGAAGATCCGCCCGCAGTCCCGCCGATCCGGTTTGCGCCCAGGCGGGGAGCAGACCCTGCAGGCCCAGCAGCCCGCCGCCGGCGGCTGCGCCACGGAGAAGCGTTCGGCGATCGAGGCGGGGCGTGGACATAGGCGAGAAATTCCTTGGTCGGGCTATTCAGCCGTTCGTTCAGATACGCGGCCGGGCGGCGTATCCCTCGCGTCAGGATGCCGCAGACGTCGGGATTGCAGCTTGTGCATCTTCCCATCAGGGCAAGGTCAAGCGTTTCCGCCGGAAGCTTGGGCCAAAGCCGCCGTCAAGGTCTTGCGGGCGCGGGCGACGCGGGTCTCGACCGCCTTGGGCGTAATACCGAGGATCGAGGCGATCTCGGCGTGAGACCGTCCCTCGAGCGTGGCGAGCAGAAGCGGCCCCTTCAGGGCGTCGGGAAGGTCCCGCAAGGCGCGTTGCAGAGCTTCGGCCCTGCGCTGATCGTCCAGCCGTGTCTCGGGTGACGGCGCATCGTCGCCCACCGCCGCCGCCTCGGGCGCCTCCAGGCCCATGACGCCGCGCACAACCCGGCGGACCGCGCGCCGCCGGCCCCAGTCTCGACATTTGTTGAGGGCGATGGAGCGAAGCCAGACGTCGAACGGCCGCGCCGGATCATACCGCCGCAGGGCGAGCCAGGCGGACGCATAGCTTTCCTGAAGCACGTCATGCGCTTCGGACTCGTCGCCGACATAGCGGCGCACGAACCGGTAGAGATCGGCCTTTGTGGCGGCCATCAAGGCGGTGAAGGCGGCCCGGTCTCCGGTCGCCGCACGGGCCTCGATGCTCTGCTCAGCACACACGCGCGCCGCTTAGCCGGCGTCGTCGTGCAGGGCCTCGACGACCGCGGCGTCGAACACCTCGGCCTGCGCCGGGGTCAGGACGGATCGCATCTCGAACACATGGGTGATTGTCGCCTTCTGCAGATCGCCCATGGCGGCGTGGAAATGATCGACCGCGGCCTGGACCTGGGGCGTGTCGCCGTCACTGGCGGCGATGGCGACCGCCAGTTCGCGATTGGCCGCGCGCACTTCCGCTTCGAGCGCCGGCCGCAGAGCGGCGAACCGGGCTTCGACCACGTCGAGCCGTCGATCCTGCTCAGGGCTCAGGTCGAGTTTCTCATGGACGACGCTGTGCAGGCTTGGCGGCTGCCGCTCCCGCATGACCCAGGTCGCGCTCGCCCAGGTCGCCGCGCCGCTGGCCAGCGCGGCCAGGATGGCCGTGATGACGATCGACTTCCAGGAGGCTCTCATCCCCGAACGTCCAGGCCGGAGAGAGGCGACAAGCCCGCCGAGACGGTGAAAATCCGCATCTCGGACGGCTCCGGCCGTGGAGCCATGAGCATCAGCCCTCCGTTCGCGACGCCGATCACCAGAGCGAGCGCAACGGCGGCGACCCGGACCTGACCCATGCGGGCGCGCTCCCTGCGTTCGCCGATCCGCACCCAGACCGCGTCTTCCATGCCGACCAGCCGGCCGGCGTCGCCCGGCCCGACCGCTGCGATCAGTTCATTCATGTCGTCAGTCATTGCGCACCTGCGTCACGCCCCATCTGCCATACGCGCCAGCCTTCCGGTCCCCTCACGAGGGGACGAGCCGTCGCCCGCGTAGATACCAGAGAACGACCGGGACGCGCCCTGTCGTCCGGGGAAAAGACGTGAGCGACAGATCAGGGCCCACGCGGGTTCCATTCCCCGACGTGCTCGATCAACTCACGGGCGTGAGGTTCTTTCTCGCCCTCGGCGTCGTGCTGTTTCACTTCCAGCTCTACTGGACGCTCCCGGCGGAGAGCGCGGGCTTGCTGAACCGCGCGCGCCTGGGCGTGGATGTCTTCTTCATCCTGTCGGGCTTCATCCTGACCCACGTCTACCTGCAGGGAGACCGGGCCCCGAACTACGGTCGATTCCTGGCGGCGCGCCTCGCCCGGATATATCCGGCTCACCTGTTCATCCTCCTGGCCATGCTTGGGCTGGTGCTGATCGCGCCTGTGTTCGGTGTCGGGCTGGAGCCTGGCCGGTTCAATCCCGTCGACTTCGCGGGCACCCTTCTGCTCGTCCAGGCGTGGTTCCCGCGAGAGAGCATGGCGCTCTGGAACGGACCGGCCTGGTCGCTGTCGGCGGAGTGGTTCGCCTATCTGGCCTTCCCCGCCTATGCCGCCCTCGCGCTCCGGCTGCGGGCCAGGCCGTGGGTCCTGATCGCCCTCGCCATGCTGTTGTTCGTTGCCCTTGACGCCTTCTACCGCGCCTGGTTCGGCCGGATGTTGCCTCGGGCTGAGGACAGCCTCGGGATCCTGCGCATCATTCCCGAATTCCTCTACGGCATTGGCCTCTACTATCTCGGTCAGCGCTGGACGCCTTCGCCGCGAAAGTCCCTCATGGGCGCCCTGGTCGCCACGACCCTGCTGCTGACGCTCATGCAGATCGGCGCCGACGACCGGGTCATCGTGGCGGCGGCCGGTCCCTTCATCCTGTCGCTCGCCCTGTTGGCCAAGGCTCCGGTCCGGACCTTCCTGTCTCACCCCGTCCTTCTGTTCGCCGGCGAAGCGTCGTTCGCCCTCTATCTCGTCCACATCCCCATCCTGATGGTGTGGCGCAATGCGGCGCAGGCGTTCTCCGGCTGGGGTGCGGACTATCGAATGGGCCTGGTCGAACTGGCCGCCATGCTTGTGTTGACGCTCGCCGCCGCGGCCGCCATCCATGTCTTCGTCGAGCAGCCTGGCCGACGGTGGTTGCGGGCGCGGCTGGCGCCGCAGCGCGCCGACCCTGTCGAGGCGCAGCGATCCGTCCACAGCGATCAGGGAGAACCCTTTTGAATCCCGCCAATCTGAACCGTCGTCTACTCATGGGCGCGGCCGTCTTCATCGGCATGGGCGGGTCCGCCTGCGCCCAGACCCGTCCGTCCAGAAACCTCACGGTCTTCAAGACGCCCACCTGCGCCTGCTGCGACGCCTGGATCGCGCACATGCGCCAGGCGGGCTTCACCACCACCATCACCGTCCTTCCAAGCCTTCAATCGGTCCGGAGCAGCCGGGGCATGCCGGACGCGCTCGCCTCCTGTCATACCGGTCTGATCGATGGCTATCTGGTCGAGGGTCATGTGCCGGCCCCGGACGTCATTCGACTGCTGACCGAGAGACCGGCGGCGGTGGGCGTCGCGGTCCCGGGCATGCCGCTCGGTTCGCCCGGCATGGAGACGCCGCAGGGGCGCAAGGAGCCCTACGACACCCTGCTGGTGCTTCGCTCGGGCGCGACCCGCGTGTTCGCCCGCCACAACCCGCCGGCCTGACGCAGATCGCGCTCAGCCCGTTCAGATCACCCACAATCCGGAGTTCGCCATGTCCCGCACCTCTCTCGCCCTCGTCCTGTCGCTCGCCGTTCTTTCGGCGACACCCGCCTTCGCCCAGGACCACGCCCACGGGCATGCCCAAGCCGCCGGCTCGGTCGCCGCGGAAGCTGCGGACGCGGCGGCGGCCGTCGACGCCTTTCACGTCGCCCTGAAGGCCGGCGACACGAACGTCGCCCTGGCAATTATGGCGCCGGATGTGATGATCTTCGAGGAGGGTGGCGCGGAGCGATCGCGCGACGAGTATGCGTCCCATCACCTGGGCTCGGACGCCGCCTTCGCCGCCGCCTCTGAAGCGACGGTGACGCGCAGATCGGGATGGGCCGACGGGGACATCGCCTGGATCACCAGCGAAGGCCGCACCACGGGCCAATTCAACGGCCGCGCCGTAGACCGCCTGACGACCGAAACCATGGTCCTCAAACGCCATGCCGACGGCTGGCGCATCCACCACATTCACTGGTCGTCGCGCGCGCCCGGCTGACGCTCAGGCCCGCGCCAGCGGGTCGCCGGCCCTGCGACGTCGGTGAGGAACATCGGGAAGACGCCCGCCCTCGCGGGCGGGCGTCCCCGATAATGCGATCAGCAGCAGGTGCAGGCTTCCGCGCAGGCTGCGATAGCGTCGCAGCAAGCGCATACGGCCTGCGCCACGGCGTCCGGCGCGGCCGCGAAGGCGGCTGAACCGGAAGCCAGCAGCACCAGGGCTGCGAGGGTGAGAGTGCGTTTCATGGTTTTGATCTCTGTTTGATTGAATGAGTCCGGTCATCTTCAACAGGATCAGCGTCGTGGGGGCGGGTCGTCCGCCTCCACGGTGAAATCGGCATGCCGCGCATCAAGGGATGGATAGAGGACAGACGCATAGACCCGTGCGGGGGTGGATTCACCGCCTTGGGGGACAAGGCCCTGGCAGATGGCCAGACACGCCTTATGGCACGAGATCCTGACGGTCTTCGGCTCGCACGGGACGCCGTCGCCGCTCATCGACATGGACGCCATATCCTGATCGACCGGAGCTTCGCAGGCGATCGAAGCGGTGGACACGAACAGCACGGCAAACGCCGCGAGCAGCGCGGTCGTCAGTCGGAGGAGGTCATGACGCAGGAACGGCATTGTCTGATCATACTTCAACGGTCGGCGGAGCGACGATCTCATTTTGATCATCGCAATCGAGCCTACAGAGACGCCGGGGGCGGCAGGGTTCCCATGACCGCCACGACGCCAATCAGGGCGAGTCCCAGACCCGTTTCGATCAACAGGCTGCGCCGGAGCGCGCTCATGGCGGCGACGGAGGGTTGGCCCGTCTCCAGCGCATAGCCCAGTGTCGGCGTCAGCCGGAACCGGTTGCTCGCCGCCAGCGCAAGCATCAAACCGAAGAGGACGAGCTTGGCGACCAGAAGCTGGCCGTAGAGGTTGCCCGCGATCGACGCCACGCGCTCGGGACCGATCAGGAACCAGCTGTTCACGAGACCGGTCAGCACCAGCAACAGGACCGCGAGCGTTCCAAGGCCGGCGAAGCCATGCAGGGCGCGATGGATTGCAAAGTCGTCCGGACCGGCTCGGCGCAGAAGCAGGGCCGTCAACGCCGCCAGGGCGCCCAGCCACAAGGCCGCTGCCACCGCGTGAATGATGTTGGCGACAAGATGGATGGGCCCGCCCGGACCCTCGGTGGCCGCGCCGTGACCCGTCCATGCGAAGCTGGCGGCCACGATCAGACCCAAGGCGGCCGTCACGCTCCAGAGCGCGCGACCGGGTTTCAGGGCGACCAAGGCGACAAGCCCAAGCAAGGCGGCGGCGGCCCGCACGACCATCGCCATGCCCAGGGCTGTGCCGGTGACCATAAAGGACAGAGACGCGGGTTTCACGGCTTCGCTCAGCGACCCCGCCATGACGGCAGTCTGGGCCACCAGGGCGGCGAGCGAGCCGAGCGCGACGATGATCGCCGCGAGGCGCAATGTCGGTCGCGACCATTCCAGGTTCGGCGCGTGGGCGTATTTAAAGCTGTAGAGAAGGAACAGCGGCGCGCCGAGAAGGACGACGCCGCCGCCGTATTGAAGCCAACGAAGCGCGATGACCGCGACTTCCAGCACGGCGTCAGCGCACCGTGAAGGTGTAGGATCCCGTCATGCGGTGGCCGTCGCTCGAGGCGATACGCCAGTCGACACGGTAGGCGCCGGCGGCCAGCGGGCGAGCCAGCGCGCCCGTGAGGGTCCTGCCGTCCTCGGCGACCGAGGTGCGGATCGCGATCTTCTCCTCCGCCGCATTGACGACGTCGAAGCCGGAAAAGGCGGGAACGCTGCGTTCGCTGAAGGTCAGGGTCAGCGTCCGGGTCGCGGCCACGGTGGAGTTGGGCGCCGGGGTGGCGCTGACCAGGCGAGCGTGGGCCGCCGCCGGTCCGGCGGCGAAGGCCACGACCGCCGCGACGGCGATGAAGGGTGCGGGGTTGAAGTAACGCATACTCAGTCTCCAGACGTTTGGCCGGTCCCGGCCTTCTGCTTCTCTACGCGCCACACGACCGCGTCCCTCATGAAGAGGAAGCGGGGGGCGGCTGAGGCCTTCCCCCGCACGCCGGGGTCAGCGGCGACGCTTCTCGAGGAGCGCCTGCATCTGGGCGATCTCCTCCTGTTGACCACGCACGATGCCGTCGCACAGGGCGATGATCTCCGGATCGGTCAGGGAGGCTTGCTCGCACATCAACACAGCCCCGGAATGGTGCGGGATCATCGATCGCAGGAATTCGTCGTCGCCAACGAACGCCTGGGTGCGCATGCCGACGAAGCTGCCGACGAAGATCACGACGGCGACCGCTCCAATGACCAGGTTCGTTTTGCGCGACGGGTACATGGACCGCATGAAGACGAGCATGAGGACCGCCATCGGCGCGACCATCATCAGGGTCATGTAGACGTTGTTCAAATTGAGATAGAAGTGACCGAGCGTGGCGATCATCGTGTACATGACCAGGTACATGATGACGAAATCGAGCGCCAATTCGAGGTACAGGCTCCGATAAGGGCCGAGTCCACGAGCGTTGCCTTGCCCGCCGTGGTCCATCTGTTGATGAGACATCGTCCGTATCCTCTTCAGAAATTTCAGTTCGTCTTCGCCTGCCGCTGCGAAAGCCTGGAGACTGCGGTCAGCGTCTGAATCAATCCGGCCCGTCACAGCCGGTTCCTCCCTTGGGTGGGTGGGCGGACTGTTGATTGCCTATCCTGGCTAAAGCCTCACCGCGCGCAGTCTCAGCGCATTGCCGATGACGCTGACCGAGGAGAGCGCCATTGCGAGCGCCGCAAGGGCAGGCGAGAGAAGCCAGCCGAAGACGGGATAAAGCAGGCCAGCCGCCACGGGGATGCCAAGGGCGTTGTAGCCGAAGGCGAAAACGAGGTTTTGGCGGATGTTGCCCATCACCGCGCGGGACAGACGCCGTGCGCGCACGATGCCTTGCAGATCTCCGCCCAGCAGGGTGACGCCGGCGCTTTCGATGGCGACGTCCGAACCCGCCCCCATGGCGACGCCGACATCGGCTGCGGCGAGGGCAGGGGCATCGTTGACGCCATCCCCCGCCATGGCGACGATCCGACCCTGCGAACGAAGCTGTTGAACCACAGACGCCTTATCCTGCGGCAAAACCTCCGCCTGGACTTCGTCGATGCCGAGGCGCCGCGCGACCGCTTCGGCCGTCGTCCGGTTGTCCCCGGTCATCATCACCAGCCGCAGACCGGCCGCTTTCAGCGCGAGGATCGCAGCCGGCGTGGTGGCCTTGATGGGATCGGCGATGCCGATGACCCCGGCCGCCTTTCCGTCGATCGCCACGAATATGGCGGTGGCGCCGTCGTGGCGAAGGGCCTCCGCCTTCGGCTCCAGCGCGGAGACGTCGATCGAAAGCTCGCCGAGAAAACGGGTGTTGCCCAGGGCGACCTGGCGGCCCTCAATCGTCCCGCGAACGCCGCGACCGACCGGGCTGTCGAAGTCCGCGGCCTCGGTAAGGGGGATGTCCCGGTCCTTGGCTGCCCGGACGATTGCGTCGGCCAACGGATGTTCGCTGCCCCGCTCGAGGCTGGCCGAAAGACGCAGGATGTCCGCTTCCACGAAGCCCTGGGCTGGCAGGATCGCCGTCACCGACGGACGGCCCTCCGTCAGGGTGCCGGTCTTGTCCAGAACGAGGGTGTCGACTTTCTCGAAGCGTTCGAGCGCCTCGGCGTTCTTGATCAGGACGCCGGCGTGGGCGCCACGTCCAACCCCGACCATGATCGAGATCGGCGTGGCCAAACCCAACGCACAGGGACAGGCGATGATGAGCACCGAAACGGCGGCGACCAGGGCGTAGGACAAACGAGGTTCGGGACCGACCAGGCCCCAGACGACGGCGGCGAGCAGGGCGATCGCGATCACTGTGGGAACGAACCATCCGGAGACCGTATCGGCCAGCCGCTGGATCGGGGCGCGACTGCGCTGGGCCTGGGCCACCATCTGGACGATCTGCGCCAGCAGGGTGTCGGCGCCCACCTTGTCGGCGCGCATGATGAAGGATCCGGTCTTGTTGAGCGCGCCGGCCACGACGCGGTCGCCGACGTCCTTGGTCACCGGCATGGACTCGCCGGTCACCATGGATTCGTCGACAGCGACCCGACCCTCCAGGAGTTCGCCATCGACCGGGATCTTCTCTCCGGGCCTTACCCGCAGGCGGTCGCCGACGGCGATCTGGTCAAGCGAGACATCTTCATCGACGCCGTCCGCCCGGATTCGGCGCGCGGTCTTGGGCGTGAGGTCCAGCAGGGCGCGGATCGCGCCCGACGTCTGTTCGCGGGCGCGCAGTTCCAAAATCTGCCCGACGAGGACCAGCACGGTGATGACCGCCGCCGCCTCGAAATACACCGGCGCGCTGCCGTCGGCCTTCAGGAAGGCAGGCGGGAACAGGGTTGGCGCGACGACGGCCACGACGCTGTAAAGCCATGCCACGCCGACCCCCATGGCGATCAGGGTGAACATATTCAGCCGCCGGGTGCGCAGCGATGTCCAGCCGCGCTCGAAGAAGGGCCAGCCGCACCAGAGAACCACGGGGGTCGCCAAAGCGAACTGGATCCAGTTCGACATCTGGCCCGGGATGAACATGTGGAGATTGGCCAGGTGTCCGCCCATTTCCAGGGCGAAGACCGGCAGGGTCAGGACCAGACCGACCCAGAAGCGTCTGGTGAAGTCGATCAGCTCGTGGTTGGGCGGGGCCTCCGCCGTGACCGTCTCCGGCTCAAGCGCCATGCCGCAGATCGGGCAGGAGCCTGGGCCTTCCTGCCGGATCTCGGGGTGCATCGGGCAGGTGTAGATGGCGCCGGGAACGGCCGGCTCGGCCTCCACGGGAGGGTTCAGGTAACGCATCGGATCGCCGATGAATTTGGTCTGGCACCCCGCCGAGCAGAAGAAATAGTCCTGACCGTCATGACTGGCTCGGTGAGCGGTGGCCGTCGGATCGACCGACATGCCGCAGACGGGATCCTTGACCGTTGCCGCGCCATCCGAGGCCTTCGCCCCGCAGCAGGCGTGACCCGAGGCATGATTGTGAGGATGCGTGGACATGTCGCTCTCTCCGGCTGACCGAAGAGCTAACATATACCCATGGGGGGTATATCGCAAGATACCCGTCTGGGGTATATGGGGGTGCTCAGGAGAACAGGCCGCATGCAAACCGACACGAAACCCAAAGTCCTCAACAGGCTCAGCCGGATCGAAGGCCAGGTGCGGGGAATCTCCCGCATGGTTGAAGATGACCGGTATTGCGTCGACTTGCTGACCCAACTTCAGGCCGTTCGAGCCGCGCTCCATCGCGTGGAGACCGAAGTGCTACGGGATCACCTCGACCACTGCGTCATGGGCGCTATGACCGGCGACGATCCCGAGGATCGCAAGGCAAAGGCCGGCGAGCTGATCGAGCTCTTGGCGCGGGCCGGACGGTAGAGTTGGCGGAACGAATGGGCCCTCCTGGTCGCTAACGTCGGGATCCCAAGGAGCCGTCATGAAACGCATCAGCCTCGTCCTCGCCGCCTGCGCCTTGGCTACGGCCTGTTCCCCGCAAGCCGAAGAGCCCGCCGTAGCCGCGCCTGAGGCCCCCGCAGCGGCGGACGCCCATGGCGGAATGGAGGGCGGCATGGCTGCGCCTGCGCCCGGCGACTCCGTCGCCACCCAAGGCTACAAGGCCTCGATGAACACGATGATGGAGGCGATGCCCGCCTTCACCGGGGACGCGGACATCGACTTCATGAAGCAGATGCGAGGTCACCACGTCGCCGCCGTCTCGATGGCCCGTGTGGAGCTCGCGCAAGGCAAGGACGCCCAAGCGCGGAACCTGGCCCAGGAGGTGATCACGGCGCAGGAGCGCGAAATCACCCTGATCGACGCCTGGCTCGCCCAGAAGGGAGCGTCGGCGGCTCCCGCCGCCTGATCGCGAGATCAGCGCACCGCGTCCGGACCGACAGACGTGCGAAATCGGCCAACTGTCGACCTCGTGGCCAAAGTCCATGGTCTCGACGGAGAGTATAGCCCAGCGACCCTTAAACTCGGCTGTCGCTACTCTGCGATCTTTTAGGCGGCAGTCGTCAAAGATCAGGTCGTCACCGATGCCTGAACTGCCGCACCCGCAGACGAGCGGGCTTGAACATTTCCATATTTCGACTAATTTGGAAATATGGAAACCGAAGTTTCGATTCTCGCTCTCGCCGCCTTGGCGCAATCGACGCGGCTGGAGGCGTTTCGCCTCCTCGTGCGTCACGAACCCGATGGTCTGCCGGCCGGTGAGATCTCAAACCATCTGGTGATCCCGGCCAACACCCTGTCGTCCCATCTCGGCGTCCTGACGCGCGCGGGGTTGATCAGGTCGGAGCGGCGCAGCCGGTCGATCATCTACCGGGCCGACCTGGATCGGCTTCGCGACCTGGTCCTCTTCCTGCTCAAGGACTGCTGCGGGGGCAGGGCGGACCTGTGCGAACCCCTGCTGGCTGAACTCGCGCCCTGTTGCCCCTAAGGATCCCGTGGACATCGTCATCTATCACAACCCCGCCTGCGGGACGTCGCGCAACGCGCTTGAGCTGATCCGCCACGTCGGGATTGAGCCGCATGTCGTGCAGTATCTGAAGACCCCGCCGTCGCGGACCATGGTCGCTTGGCTGGCCGAACGGGCCGGCAAGCCGCTGCGCAATCTGTTGCGCGAGAAGGGCACGCCCTTCGCCGAACTGGGCCTAGGGGACCCGGGCCTGACGGACGATCAGTTGCTCGATGCGATCGAGGCCCATCCGATCCTGCTCAATCGCCCGATCGTCGTCAGTCCGCTCGGCGTCGGCCTGTGCCGACCGTCCGAGGCCGTTCTGGACCTCCTGCCCGCCGATGATCTCAAGCCCTTCACCAAGGAGGACGGCGAGGTCGTCATCGACGCCGCCGGCCAGCGGGTGAAGCGATGATCGACACCCGCGTGGAGGACGCTGCGCCGCGTCGCCTGTCCTTCCTCGACCGCTGGCTGACGCTGTGGATCTTCGTGGCCATGGGCCTGGGCGTGGCTATGGGGACGCTGGCGCCGGGCCTGCCGACCTGGGTCGACAGCCTCTCGATCGGCACGACCAACATCCCGATCGCCATCGGTCTGATCCTGATGATGTACCCGCCGCTGGCCAGGGTCCGGTACGAGGAACTGCCGCGCGTCTTCGCCGACAAGCGGGTGCTGGCCCTGTCCCTGTTCCAGAACTGGGTGCTGGGCCCAGTGCTGATGTTCGCGCTGGCGGTGATCTTCCTGCGCGATCAGCCGGAATACATGACCGGCGTCATCCTGATCGGCCTGGCGCGCTGCATTGCCATGGTGCTGGTCTGGAACCAGCTGGCGCGGGGCGACAACCAGTATGTCGCCGGCCTCGTCGCCTTCAACTCGATCTTTCAGATCCTGTTCTTCAGCCTTTATGCCTGGATCTTCCTCACCGTCCTGCCGCCCCTGTTCGGCCTGCAGGGCAGCGTGGTGGACGTCAGCGTCTGGACCATCGCCGGCGCGGTGCTCGTCTACCTTGGCCTACCGTTCCTAGCCGGCTTCCTGACCCGACGCAGCCTGATCGCTCGCCGCGGCGCCGACTGGTACGAGCGGCGCTTCCTGCCGCGCATCGGGCCGATCACCCTGATCGCTCTGCTGTTCACCATCGTGGTCATGTTCAGCCTCAAGGGCGGGGAGGTGGTGGCTTTGCCGCTGGACGCCCTGCGCATCGCCATTCCCCTGACGATCTACTTCCTCGTCATGTTCGTGGTGAGCTTCCTCATGGGCAAGCTGATCGAAGCCGACTATCCGCGCACCACCGCCCTGGCCTTCACCGCGGCCTCGAACAATTTCGAACTGGCCATCGCGGTGGCCATCGCGGCCTTCGGCCTGACCTCGCCGGTCGCCTTCGCGGCCGTCATCGGCCCCCTTGTCGAGGTGCCGGTGTTGATCCTGCTCGTGTCGGTCGCGCTCTGGATGGGCCGACGCTGGTTCCCGGACACGGCCCCGCCGAAGGACGCCGGCTGATGGTCAGTCTGCATTTGGTCGACTCGACCGATGTCGATCTGATCGCGGCCCTGCGTGGCGAGAACCTGCCTGAGCCGGGCGCCGGGCGATACTTCAGCGCCGACCACTACGGCGCGGTCATCGGCTACGGCGGGCTGGAAGGGGAGCGGCGCGACCTGCTGCTGCGCTCCCTGGTCGTACTTGCCGACCAGAAGGCCCGCGGCCTGGGAAGTCGGGTGCTGGCCGCCGCCGAGACCACCGCCGGCGACCTGGGCGCTGCACGTCTGCACCTGCTCACCACGACGGCCGAGCGCTTCTTCACCGGGCGCGGCTTTGTCGCCGCCGATCGTGAGTCCGCGCCGCCCGCGATCCGGCAAACTCGCGAGTTCGCGGACCTCTGCCCGGCGTCTGCCGTCTATTTGACCAAGGACCTTTGAATGACCTTCACCCGTCTGCGTTCGCTGCCGGATCCGGATAACCTGCCGGCCCTGGACGCGGCCTATCTGTCCGCCGAGCCCGCCCGGGGATTGGGCTCGACCGACCCGGCGCCGCGGATCCTTCTCTTGTACGGATCGCTGCGCGAGCGGTCGTATTCGCGGCTCTGCGTCGAAGAAGCGGCCCGCCTACTGCAGCGCATGGGATGCGAGACCCGCATCTTCGACCCCTCCGACCTCCCCCTGCCGGGCGCGCCCGGCGACGACGACCACCCGGCGGTGCGCGAGTTGCGCGAACACGCCTTCTGGTCGGAGGGCATGGTCTGGTGCAGTCCGGAACGGCACGGCCAGGTCTCCGGGCTGATGAAGCTGCAGATCGATCACCTGCCATTGAGCCAGGGCGGCATGCGCCCGACGCAGGGCCGGACCCTCGCCGTCATGCAGGTGTCGGGCGGGTCGCAGAGCTTCAACGCCGTCAACACCCTGCGCCTTCTGGGCCGCTGGATGCGGATGATCACCATCCCCAACCAGTCGAGCGTGGCCAAGGCCTTCCAGGAGTTCGACGGGGCCGGCCGGATGAAGCCCTCGGCCTACTATGAGCGGATCGTCGACGTGATGGAGGAACTGGTGCGCTTCACCATTCTGGTCCGGCCCCACGCCGTCCAGCTCGTCGATCGGTATTCCGAACGAAAGGCGGAGGGCGTTCCGGTCGACGCCGCGTCCGATTTGTCATCCATCGCCATCGCGGCACAATGAGGTGCCGGGATCGGCGCAGTTAAGCTCGGTCATCGAACCCAAGCTCATGTCTGGTTCTCGCAACTTCGCCAATGACCGCTGTTGGCGCTTCGCCGACATGATTGGTCGATAGGAGCCGCGAGGGCGACATGGATTCTTTCGAGCCAAAGATGCTACGAATAGATGAGATGAACGCTGCAGCTCAGATTCGATTTAAATTACGCGTCGACTTGGCTGCCATGCCTCGAATGATCTCGAAAGATAGCGTCATCACTAAAATTTTATGACGCTATATTTCTTAGTGTTTTCAATAGCGTTATTGGGCGACGGTAGCCTAGTCGGCATGGGGTCGTCCTGCCAATAAAAAGAGCTTTGTAAACAACACTGTTGTTGTCATTAAGTAATCGAGTGGGAGTGAAGGGCTGCGGGCATGCGGGTGCGGCCTCCGGCGCCAGGGGGGACGGCGATAGGGCACCCTAGCGACATCTTGCGGCGGTCTCGATACCGTAAGTGTACGGTCGATGATCTACGGAGGCGCTAGCGGTTGGTGGTGACCCATCCACTCGGATCGTCAGCTTCCAAGCGAGTGCTGGACCTGACGTCCTTAGCCCGCACTCGCTTGACCGCGCAGGCGTTCGATCAACCAGGATGCGGCGGGACCGGGCAGGGTGTCCGCGCGGTGGATGGCGTGGATGGGATATTCGCCGCTGGGCACGTCGGGCATGTCGAGCATCACAAGTCGTCTGTCGGCGAGATCCTCGCGTACCATCGGCTCCGGCATATAGCCCCAGCCGATCCCTGCCTTCAGCAGCATGTGTTTCGACGCGAGATCGGCCAGGCGCCAGGTCCGACTGCTCATCACCGCGAAGTCGCGGCCGGCCGTGAGCGACGATCGGTCGGTCAGAACCAGCTGGATGTGATCGCGACCGGCGCCCGGGGCGTTGACGGCGACCGTAGCGAGAGGGTGGCTGGCGGCGGCGACCGGGACCAGCCGAACGGAGCCCAGCGCGATGCGCTCGATGCCGCCGATGGTATCGAGCGGGCCGCTCACCCCCACCGTCGCGCGCCGATCCAGGACCAGTTGCGTCACTGCGCCGAGCGTCTCGACGGACAGGTGAAGCGAGACCGTGGGGAAGGCGGCGAAGAAGCCGGTCAGGGCATCGACCATCCGGTCTTCCGGCAGGAAGGTGTCGAACACGACATGGAGTTCGGACTCCAGGCCGCTGAGCAGGCCCCTGGTCTTGGCGCGCAAGGCGTCAATGCCGCTCGCCACCTGTTTGGCTTCGCCGAGGACCATCCGACCGGCCTCGGTCAGCAGGGGTTTGCGGGTCGATTCCCGATCGAAGAGGCGCAGGCCCAACTGGGCTTCGAGATTGGCGATCGTGTAGCTGATGACGGATGTGGAGCGGTTGAGCTTGCGCGCCGCGCCGGCGAAGCTGCCGACCTCGACGACGGTCACCAGGACCCGCAGCTGATCCAGGGTCGGCAGGCCGGGCTCGGTGCTCATGTCGGGTCTCCCGGTTTGGCCCGTCTTCGGGCTGCGCGACTTCGTTTCGCACCGCTTGTCGAAAAAGTCGAACGTAGTCATCGAAACTTGGCCAGTTTTGACGATGGTTATTCGGGCCTAGTCATGAGGCTGCAGCATCGATCCATTTCGTGCGGAGATTTTCCATGACGCTCTCGTCCCAGGCCGGCCCGGTCGAACAAACGATCCTGCCGGCGACGCGCGACCTCGGCGACTTCAAGGTTCGGCGGGCTCTCCCGTCCGCCAAGCGCCGCATGGTCGGACCATTCGTCTTTCTCGACAGTTTCGGCCCCGTCGTTCTGCGACCCGGTCAGGGCGTCGATACCCGGCCCCATCCACACATCGGGCTAAGCACCCTGACCTATCTGATCGACGGCGAGAGCGATCACCGCGACAGCGAAGGCTATGTTCAGACGATCCGCCCGGGAGAGGTCAACCTGATGACCGCAGGGCGCGGCATCGTCCATTCCGAACGCAGCGGTGCGGCCAGCCGTGCTCGCGAGGAGACCATGTTCGGCTTTCAGGCTTGGTTGGGTCTTCCTCAGGCGCTCGAGGAGACCGATCCCGGCTTCCAGCACGTCGCCGCGAGCGATGTGCCGCTGATCGCCGACGGCGGGATGACCCTGAAGCTGCTGGCCGGTGAGTTCGGCGGGCGCAGGGCGCCGACCCGGCTCTTCTCCGATACGCTGTATGCCGACGTCGTCCTGGAGGCGGGCTCCCGGTTCGCGATCGAGAACCGTCATATCGAGCGGGCCCTCTATGTCGTCGGGGGCGCGATCGAGGTCGAAGGCCAGACCGGCGTCTTCGGCAAGGACGAACTGGTCGTGTTCCGCCCCGACGCCGAGATCGTCGTGCGGGCGGTCGGCCCCACGCGGCTCATGCTGATGGGGGGCGAACCGCTCGACGGGCCGCGCCACATCTACTGGAACTTCGTCTCCAGCCGAAAGGACCGGATCGATCAGGCGGCGGCGGACTGGCGCGAGCGCCGGTTCAAGGGCGTGCCCGGCGACGAGACCGAGTTCATCCCCTTGCCGGACGCGCCCCGCCGGACGGCCTGAGGAAGGCTGACCTTTCGGCGCCAAGGAAACCCCAAGGTGAGCGACACAGATGATCGCCACATCGAACGACGGAGACGACCCATGGAAATCGGCATCGACAGCTTTGCGGCCGCGTCTGCGGCTCTGGGCGAGGAACCGCCGGTCGGGGATGCGGACCGGATGGCCTTTCTGCTCGACGAGGTCGTCGCGGCGGACCGCGCCGGCCTCGATGTGTTCGGCATCGGCGAACATCATCGCAGTGACTATCTGGACAGCGCCACGGCGGTCATCCTGGCGGCGGCCGCTGCGCGCACGGAAAGGATCCGGCTGACGAGCGCCGTCACGGTCCTGAGTGCGGCGGATCCCGTTCGCGTCTTCCAGGAATTCGCGACGCTGGATCTGATTTCGCGCGGGCGGGCCGAGATGGTCGTCGGGCGCGGATCCTCGATCGAGGCCTATCCCCTGTTCGGGTTCGACCTCAACGACTACGACGCCCTCTTCGCCGAAAAGCTGGACCTGTTGCTGGCCGTCCGGGACAAGGCGCGGATCGACTGGTCCGGCAAGTTCCGCGCGCCGCTTCGGGGAGAGGGTGTCTATCCCCGGCCGCAGCAGACACAACTGCCCGTCTGGCTCGGCGTGGGCGGTACGCCGCAATCCTTCGTGCGCGCCGGGACGCTCGGGCTGCCGCTGATGGTCGCCATCATCGGCGGCGAGATCGCGCGGTTCAGGCCCCTGGTCGATCTCTACCGCAGGGCCGGCGCGGCAGCGGGTCATCCCCCGCAAGCCCTGAAGGTCGGGGTCCATGTCCTCGGGTTCGTGGGCGACACGGATGGACAGGCCCTGGAGGCCTTTTTCCCCGGCTGGCAGTACATGTTCACCAAGGTCGGGGCCGAACGCGGCTGGGCTCCCGCCACGCGGGCCCAGTATGACCAGATGGCCGGTCCGGACGGCGCCTTCCTGATCGGCAGCCCCGACACGGTCGCTGCCCGCATCAAACGGGCCGACCGCGATCTGGGCGGGGTCGATCGCGTCACCTTCCAGATGAGTTCCGCCGCCCGTGATCAGCCCGCGATGCTGCGCTCGATCGAACTGCTCGGCGCCGCCGTCAAGCCGGCCGTGCTCGGCGCGACGCAGGGGTAGCCCCAGCGGGGCTTCGGCTGAGAGGGACGACTGTGCGACCTGTATCGCCCGGCGTCCCTTTCGTGTGTGCGACGACCAGACGAGGTCAGCGTCTCTGGCTCCTGGGCGGGCGCCGATAGCCGGCCAAGACCGGGCGACGCTGAGGCCTTGATGTTCGAATTTATCGAACAAAAAGACCGTGATTATGTCGATGTTCGAGGACAGGTTCGGCCCATAGGTTGGCGTCATCAGGGGCGGTTGGACGCCCTGTTCCAGATCCTCAAGGCTCCGACCATGACCTATGCCAGCCCCTCTGATTTCGCTTCGACTTCGCACTCGGCCCGTCGCCCGGCCCGTGTCTGGAAGGTCTATGCCAACCCGATGCTCTGGACCTTGCAGGGCTGGCTGGCGATGTTCTTCATCGCGGCGGCCTATACCAAACTCAGCCAGCCCCAGGATCTTCTGGCGATCCTTCTGCCGTGGACGGAGGCGGCGCCGGCCGTGATGGTGAAGGCGATCGGCTGGGGGGAGCTGGCCCTGGGTCTGGGCGTGCTGGCGCCGCTGGTGTCGTGGCGCCTCGGGCGTCCGGTCATGATGCTGTCCGCAGTCGGCCTGACCGCTTCGGCGCTGGTCATGACAGGGGTTCATCTCATCGCCCTGGAACCCGGACTGGCGTTCACCAATGTCGCTCTCGCCACCATCGGTGCGGGCCTTCTGTGGGGACGGACTGTCGAAGCCGGGTTCAAATCCGCCGCAGCCGTCCGCTGATCCCTGAAAATCATCTGAGTTGGACACGACTTCAGGATCGTCCGTCACGCGGAGCGCGGGCGATCCTTTCAACGCTCCGTACCAGAAGGAAAATCATCATGACGATCGGCATCATCGGTTCAGGCGCTCTGGGCTCGAACCTGGCCAAGGCCTTCGCCCGCAACGGCGTGAAGGCCACGATCGCGACGCGCAAGGGGCCCGGGTCCTTGACCGCATTGATCGCTGAAACCGGTCCGAACATCACGGCGGGCACGGTCGCAGAGGCCGCCGCCGCCGACATCGTGTTTGCGGCCATCCGCTGGGAAGACGCCGAACGGGTGCTGGCTGCTTTCCCGGCCTGGAACGGACGCATCGTCGTCGACGCCACCAATCCGGTGGCCTTCCTCGATCCGGAGTCGGAGGACGCGAAGGACCCGACCAATCCCCTGGCCGCCTACGGCATCAAGGCGATCGATCTTGACGGCCGCCACTCCAGCGATGTGTTCCGGGGGTTCGTGCCCGGCGCCCGCGTCGTGAAGGCCTTCAATCACCTCGATGTCCAGGTTCTCACCGAGCCGCAATTGAACGGCGGCCAGCGCGTGCTGTTCTATTCGGGAGACGATGATGACGCCAAGGCGGAGATCCGCAGTCTCATCGAGACCCTTGGCTTCTTCCCGGCCGACCTGGGGTCGCTCGACGTCGGCGGCGTGCTCGCCTCCCTGCCGTTCGGAGCCCTGTCCTCGATCAACTTCGTCAAGGTCTAGCGATCATGGTCGAATCCGAGCCGGCGATCATCAGGTTCGGGTTCGACCGCTTGGGCCATTCCGGAGACCTTCCATGGATCCCGCATACGCCTCGACCTTCGCCGCCCTGTTCGGCTCGATCATCGGCGGATCGACCTCGTTTCTGTCGACCTGGCTGACGCAGAGGTCGCAAAGGCGCGACCATTTCGTCGAGGCCGATGGCGCCCGGCGCCAGGCCCTTTACGGCGAGTTCATCCGCGAGACCTCGCGGCTCTACGCGGACGCCCTCAGTCACGAGAAAGACGACGTCACCGATCTCGTCACCCTGAATGCGGCGATCAACCAGATGCGTATCCTGTCATCGGCCGCCGTCATCGAGGCTGCGGAGGAGGCGTTGGACAAGATCATCGCCGCTTATCTGGCGCCAAATATTCCGCTGCATGCCCTACCGTCCCGGATCCAGGCCTGCGGAATGAATCCGTTGCAGGCCTTCGCGGACGCCTGCCGCGCGGAAATGTCAGCGCTCAACGCCAATCTCGCCGTCAATCGCTGAGTCGGAGCATCCAGGCGTGGCGGCGGTCGAGCTTCAAGGTGACGAAGGGCCACTCAGCCAAGGGGTGGATCGATGACCGGCGCGCCGAGACTGACGCCTTGAGGGAAGACGCCGGGGCGTCCATGTCAGCGCGCGTTCTCCACCAGCACGTCAATGAAGCGGCGGACCTTCGGCGAGAGATGACGACGGCTTGGGTAGATCACGCTGATGGGCGCCGGCGGGGCGCTATAGCTGTTTAGAACCTCAATCAGTCGCCCCTCCGCGAGGTCCCCTTGGACCAAGTAGCTGGGTAGGAACGCCAGGCCCGCTCCCAGAATTGCAGCGTCGCGTAACGCTTCTCCGCTATCGAGAGAAAGCTTGGCCCTAGGTTTGAAGATCCATGGGGCGCCGTCGACCACAAATCGCCAGGGACGTCTCGCGCCGGAATTGACGTAGTTCAGGCAGTCGTGACCGACAAGATCATCGGGAGACTGTGGAGCGGGGTTGCGGGACAGATAGGCCGGACTGGCGACGACAAGATCGTGCTGAGTGGTCAAGGCCCTCGTGATGAGGCTGCCGCTTTCCCGGACTTCCCCGATCCGGATCGCCAGGTCGATACCGTCTTCGATGATATCGCTGAGCCGGTCGGTGAAGCTCACATCCGCCTTGAGCCGGGGCCAGGTGCGCAGAAAATCGTTGAGCAGCGGCAAGACGACGATACGTCCGAATGTCATGGGCGCGGTGATCCGCAGAAGCCCCTGGGCTTCTCCTCCAGCGCCCGAGACTGACAGTTCGGCATCTTCCAGATCGGCGAGAATATGCGTGCAGCGATCAAGAAACATCCGGCCGTCATCAGTCAGCTGCAGGCTTCGTGTTGTCCGCTGGAACAGTCGGCACCCCAAACGATCTTCAAGACGGGCGATGCTCTTGGCGATGCCCGACCGGGTCATCGCTCGGGCGCGCGCCGCGCCGACGAAGCTGCCCGCTTCGGCCGCCGCCACGAACGCGATGATGTCGTTGATGTTACCCTGGGCCACGGACGTTCCCTCTTCTCAGTGTTGCCGCCAGTTCGCCAATAGACGGCCTATATGGGGGACTGATCAAATCAGTGACACCGGAGCGACAAGAATGACCTTCAATGCGACCGTAACCCATCGCCTTGCCCAGTGGGCGTCCAGCTTGAAGGATCTCGGTCCTGTCATCCTCGGCGAGAACACGGATGTGACGATCGACGAAATCCGCGAAGCTTACATTCGCAAGATGGCGGAACATCCGACACCGGCGGATGTGCGCATCGACCAGGTCGATATGGGCGGCGTTCCGGCAACGCTGATCACGCCTGAGCATGTCGAAGGGGATCGGGTTCTGTTCTACATGCATGGCGGCGCCTACATCGTCGGCGGACCGGGGGGATATCACGGCCTTGCCGCAGCCTTCGCCAAGGCCCTGAAGGCGCGCGTCTATCTGCCCGACTACAGACTTGCGCCGGAACACGCTTTTCCCATTCCGATCGAAGACACTTTCGCTGCCTATCGCTGGTTGATCGATCAGGGCCAGAATCCGAAATCGGTCACCTTCGCCGGAGACTCGGCGGGCGGAGCCATGGTCGTTTCGGTGATGGTGATGGCGCGAAACAACGGCGTGCCTCTGCCCGCGGCAGGGGCGGCGCTCTCCCCCTGGGCGAACCTCGAACATACTGGAGCGTCGATGTTCAACCGCGAGGGATTGGACAGGTTGAACACCAAGGCTGGTCTCGATTTGATGGCCCGGACGTTCCTGGGCGGCGCGCTTCCCAACAGCCCCGAAGCCTCGCCCGTCTTTGCGGATGTTCGCGGTCTGCCGCCGATCCTGGTGCAGATCGGAGAAGGTGAACTCATGCTGAGTGACGCCATTCGGCTCGCGGCCCACCTGGGAGAAAGCCGCGTCCGGACGTCGTTGGAAGTGTGGCCGGGCATGTTCCACGTCTGGCACATGTTCCACGCCGACCTGGCCGAAGGCCGCGAGGCGATCGCAAATGCGGCAGCCTTCCTGGGCGGCGCGATGTCGAACGCATCTGCGTCTTGACCGGCTGTGGAGCCACGTTTCTGGAAGGCGTGGCTCCTCATCGAATGACGCTCAAGCTGTTGATCATGCATTTTGGTGCATGGAATCCGGTCGCGATCAAAAGGGGGGACCGGTGGCCCCTCACGGGCTGACCCACCATGTGACTTCCCCACGCGTTCACGCGAGAGAGGATTGAAGCCCGGTTCCTATCGATGCAGATGCTGATCGAAGAAGGCGGCTGCGCGGGCGATCGCGATCAGGCTCTCGGGCGCCTCGGGCGCCAGGCTCTGAAACACATGCGGCATGGCTTCATACAGATCGAGCACGGCCTCATGGCCCCCGTCGCGGATGGCCTGGTAGTGTCTGACGAAATTGCTCAGGAACATTTCGCGCGTCCCGCCCTGGATGAGGGTCGCAGGGAAGGGGCCGGAATAATCGCCATAGACCGGGCTGACATAGGGATGGCGCTGGTCCGCCGGATCCGCATAGGCGTCAGCGCCCCAGGACAGGAGGTCCAGGGTCAGGATCGGGTCCACCGCCGCAAGGGTTTGATAGGTGTCTCCGGCGCCGCTGATGTCGGACCACGGCGAGACAAGCCACAGCGCACCCGGCAACGGCAGACCCCTGTCCCGCATCTTCAGCACCGCGCCGGAGGCGAGGCCGCCGCCGGCGGAATCTCCCATAAGGCCCAAGGAGCCGGCCTTGCAACCTGAGGCGATCAAGGCCGTCCACACCGCCAGAACCTCGTCAGTGACGGCCTGCCAACGGGCTCGCGGCGCCAGCCTATAGTCGATCGAGATGACTTCGCAGCCGGTCGCCTCGGCGATCAGGGCCGGGAGACCGACCAGCGTCTCGGCCGAGAAAAAGATGTAGGCGCCGCCGTGAACATAGACGAGGGCGCGGCCGCCCGGCTGCAGGCCACGCGGCAGGAGCCTGAGCACGGGCACGCCGCCCAGGACATCATGACGTATTGTCGTGCCCAGCCGCGAGACGATGGCCTGGTTCGACGGGGCGAAGACCGCATTCATCTGCAGATTCGCCGCATCGAAATCGGCCTGCGAAACAGGTTTCGGCGGCTGCGGCGTTTCACGGCTGGCGCCGTATACCGCCGTCAGCACCTCGGCGGCCTCCGGCGAGGCGGTCTCGGGCGTCTTGAACCGGAGGACGGGGGCCGACTGCACCCGGTTGTCGGTCATGAACGGTTTCTCCTTCAACGACGGATCAGCGATGGTTGCAGGGTTTTCTATGCCGCCAGTCGCGCGCTGATCCGTTCCGCCAGCATGATGGTGGTCAGATTGGTGGCCACCGACGGGATGTCGGGGAAGATCGAGGCGTCGACGACGCGAAGGCCTTCGATGCCCCGGACCTCGCCCCAGGCGTCCACGACGGCGGTGGCGTCGTCATCCGCGCCCATCGGGACCGTCGAGGTGGGGTGGGCGTAGGAGATCGATCCGCCGCGCACGAAGTCGCTCACGGCGTCGTCGCCGATCGCCGCGCCAGGAAGGATCTCGTGGTCGATCAGGGCGGCGAGCGGCGCGGTGGCGGCGATCCGTCGGCTGAGCCGAACCGCCTCGACCAGACGGTCCAGATCGCCGGGTGCTTCGAAGAAGTTGTAGTGGATGCGGGGCGGCGTTTTCGGGTCGCGACTGGCGAGGCGGAGCGATCCGACCGAGTCCGGCAGGGTCAGGGCGGCGGCCAGCACGAGGGCGCCGCCGGTGGGGCTGAAGGCCGGATCGATGTAGTGGGTGACCGAGACGTGCAGATCGAGCTCGCCGGTCCGGGCGGCGCTCGAGGCCGCCCAGACGAAGGCTCCGGCCGGCGGCGTCATGGCGATGGCGTCGGGCTTGAGCGCCAGCACCACGGGGAAGAAGGGGTGGTCCTTCAACCGCCGGCCGACCGGAAGATCCGCCACGACAGGAATGCCGAGGTCCGTCAGATGGCCGGCGGGGCCGATGCCGGAGCGCATCAGGATGGCGGGCGACCCGAAGGTTCCGCCAGACAGAATGATCTGGCGGCCGTGGATGACCTCGCCGTCCGCCAGGCGAACGCCGACGGCGTGAAGCCCGTCCAGGATCACCGTATCGACCTCCGCGGCGGGACGGATCGACAGGTTGGGGCGCGCCCGGACGTCTTCGGTCAGATAGGCCATGCCCGTGTTGATGCGGGCGTCGCCGATGACGTTGAGCGGGTACTCGCCCACGCCCTCCTGGTCGGCGCCGTTGAAGTCCTCGACATAGGCCTGGCCCGCGGTCCTGGCCGCCTTGACGAAGGCGCGGACGGAGGGGGTATTGTCCTCATCGCGTCTTTGTCGGACGGGGAACGGGCCGGCGCGGCCGCGCAAAGCGTCGCTCCCGTCGGTGGTGTTCTCCAGCGCCTTGTAGGCGGCGGCCACGTCGTCCCAGGCCCAGCCCTCGATGCCGCGCACCGCCCAGCGATCGAGGTCCGACCGGCGCGCCCGCATGGCGACCGACCCGTTGACCGCGGAACTGCCGCCGACAACCTTCCCGCGCGGACTGGCCAGCGGCTGGCCGCGACCGTCGAGATCGTCGCTTTGGTAGCCCCAGTCGAACGCCGCGGGCGCCACGCTGGCCGTGTTGCGGACGGCCTCGGGATAGTCATCCGGCGTAAAATCGGGACCGGCCTCGAGCAACAGCACCTGGCGGTTCGCATCGGCGCTGAGGCGGTTGGCGAGAACGGCGCCGGCCGAACCCGCGCCGACGATGATGACGTCGTACGCCGGCTTGTGGATTTTCGAGGAAGGGATGCTGTCGGACATGACGGGTTCCAGAGTTCAGGTCGATAGGGGATGGCGGATCGCGGAGGCGAGCCGGCGACGGAACCGTCGCCGGCCCGACCCTCATCCGCGCCTTGCGTCCAGGCTCCAGCGGCCGGCGCCGAAGGCGGCCACCTGAAGCAGGCCGCCGGTCACGGCGATGTTCTTGAGGAAGTGGATGAACTGGTTCTGGTCGGCGAGGGCGCTGTGGAACAGCAAGGCCGTCGCCAGGGTGAAGAGCGCCAGCGCCAGGGCGACCCAGCGGGTCTTGTACCCGGCCAACAGCATCAGGCCGCCGACCACTTCGAGCGCCACGGCGCCGCCATAGGCCAGTTCCGGGAAGGGCAGGCCGACCGAGCCGATGTAGCCGACGGTCGCGGTGAAGGCTGTCAGCTTGCCGACGCCCGAAATCAGGAACAGAGGGGCGAGCAGGGCGCGCCCGACGAGCGGCGCGGCGGAGGTCTGCCAGGCGGGGAGGGGGCGAACGGCGGAAGCGGGGGCGGCAGTCATCTTGGTGTCCTTTGAGCCAGAAGCCGGAGGGCTTTGATGGCTTTAGGTCCCACACCGACGGCATCCCGGAAATCTGGATAAGTTCGAACGCATCGTTCGATTTTATGGAAATGTCGGTCCGGATAGGCGCGAGCGAACGGGGCGAGAGCGAAGATCGCCGGGTGAGGCGATCTTCGCTCTGCGCCTACTCGTCCCCGTAGTAGCTGCCGGAGAAGTTCGAGGGCGACCACGCAGGGAGCGCCGCGGGCAGGTTCGGGGTGAGCGCTCTGTAGTCCTGCGCGCCGAAGACGACCCGGCCGTCCATGACGGTGAGGACCGAGGTGATGGACGCGATTTCGTCTTCAGGCACGGCGAAATAATCCCGGTCGAGGATGGCGAAGTCCGCCAGGTTCCCAGGCGCGATCGCACCCAGCTCGGCTTCCGCGTCCATGAACCAGGCTCCGCCCTTGGTGAACAGTTCCAACGCCTCGGTCCGGGAAAGCCGGTTGTCGTCGGCGAGAGCCTGGGAGCCCGACACGGACTTGCCGGTGACCATCCAGCTGATACCGACCCAGGGATTGAAGGTCGCCGCCCGCATCCCGTCGGTCGTCATGGCCAGAGGGATGCCGCTGTCGACCAGCATGCGCAGGCGCGGCGTTTCCAGGGCCGTGGCCAGGCCGTGGGTCGCGATGAAGCCGTCGGCGTGGAGCGCCATCTTGGCGTCGAGGGCGATACCGCCCCCAAGGCGTCTCACTCTTTCGATGTTCTCCGGGCTGATCGTCTCGGCGTGCTCCAGGCTCCACATCAGGCCGTCGATCGGCGTGGTTTCGTCGACCCGTTCCAATGCGTCGAGGAAGGGCGTGATGTTCTCGTTGTAGGTCGCGTGCATCCGGAAGGGGATGCGCCTCGCGATCAGCCTCGAGACGTCCTGTTCGACGAAGCGCCGCATCTTGTCAGGATCGATGACGACGGCCGGACGATCGAAGTTCTCGTGGTCGTGCATCTCGGCGCTCAGGACCTCGCCGGCGCCGCGATACTCATGGCCGTGCTCCAGGGTCGGATGCAGATTCTGCCCCGCGCTGATCGGCGCCGTTCTCGTGATCGCCTCGATCTCCAGATCCACCATGTTCACCGGGCCGCCGTCGCCAAGCTGGAGATCGACGAAGGGCAGGCGCACGTTGAGGCGATTGTCGCGTGCGAGCACATCGACCCGGGCCTGGGCCTCGGGGTACGCCCACCGGCTGCCGCTATCGATGACCGATGTCACGCCGAACCGGTTCAGACCGCGGATGCTGTAGATCATCGAACTGACCTGTTCGTCGAAATCCAGCTGCGGCACCATGGTCTCGAAGGCGACGAACACCCAGGTGTTGCCGTAGACGAGGCCGGTCGGGCGGCCGCCGCCGTCCCTTTCGAATTCGATGTCCGGCAGTTGCGGGAACCGGTCGGTGCCGACGCCGAGCGTCTCCATCGCTTGGGCGTTCAGATAGGCGCGATTATAGGCGTACTGGACGATCATGGGGCGATCGGGGACGGCCGCGTTCAACTCGGCGAGCGTAGGAAAGCGGTTTTCCTCGAACTGATAGGGCGACCAGCCGCCAATCACCTTGACCCATTGGCCCTCTGGCGTGCGACCGGCCTGCTCGGTGAGCAGGCTCAAGGCCTCACGCAGCGTCGGCACGCCGTCCCACCGCACATTGGAGTTGTAGGCGAAGTCGTTGAGGACGTGGGTATGCGCGTCGATGATGCCGGGGATCAGTCTCCGACTGCCCGCATCGATGACTCTCGTCTGCGAATTCGTCAGGCCGCGAATTTCGGCGTCAGAGCCGACGGAATAGATGCGTCCGTCCCTGACGGCCAGGGCCGAGGCTTCCGGCTGCGCCCGGTTGCCGGTGAAGATCTTCGCATTGATCACGATCAGATCCGCGCCGGGATCGGCCGGCGCCGATTGCGCCTGTGCTGACGTGAACGAGACGGACATCGCAAAGGCGATGAGTAAGGTCTTGATCATGGTTTTCTCGTGTAGCTCGCTATCAAATCCGGAAATGTGGCGGCTGTCGCCGAGCGGCCGCGGCGGCGGGTTTCTCGCCGCCTGCTACAGGCTCTATCGAGCGGCCTTCAGGGTCGTCGCCCACCACAGCAGGTCGTCGAGCATTGGCCCGACGGTGGGTTCGAGATGGGGGGAGTCCGCAAAATCCTTGCCCTGCATCAACAGGCCGACGAAGTCCGCGCCGCCGATGTGGACCGCCGGGCGCAGCGGGGCCACCTGCAGTTCGACGAGGATCAGCCGCAGATGCTCCACGGCGCGCGCGCCGCCGACGCCGCCGTAACCGACGAAGGCCGCAGGTTTGCGATTGAACTCGCGGTAGGCGTAGTCGAGCGCGTTCTTGAGCACCGCCGGCAGGCCGTGATTGTATTCCGCCGTCACGAAGATGAAGCCGTCGAGCTCGGCGATCTTGGCGGCCCAACGCAGCGCCGCCTCGTCCTTGGGCGGCGCGTAGGCCGGGGAGGTCGTCTCGTTGAAGAAGGGCATCGGATAGTCGCGCAGGTCGACGATCTCGAACGCCAGGTCGTCGCGCCGGGTCGCGATGTCCCGGACCCATTCCGCGACCCGAACGCCGAAGCGGCCCTCGCGGGTCGTGGATACGATGATGCCGATACGGGGCGTGCTCATTCTCGGGTCTCCAGGGATGACGGCGACAAGGCCGGTGAGCGCCGCATCCTAGGGGCGCCCCATCGCCTGTGAAGAAGGCACACGGATGTGGCCGTCCGCGCCGTCGCGCGATTCCGCACGCTCCGTCGGGGCCGCGGTCCGGCGGCGCCGTGGACGTGGATCAGCCGGCGACCGCGCCGTCTTGCGCCGCCTGTTTCGCATCATAGGCCCGGCGCGCCGCGTCCATGACGTCGAGGTGGGCGAAGGCCCATTCGCCCAGGGCCGTGACCGGCGTCTGGAGGGACCGGCCCAACGTCGTCAGCTCGTAATCAACGCGCGGCGGAATGGTCGGGTAGACGGTTCGAGACACCAGACCGTCGCGCTCCAGACCGCGCAGCGTCAGCGTCAGCATCCGCTGCGACACACGCCCGATCCGGCGCTTGAGGACGTTGAACCGCATCGGCCCCTCGGCCAGCATGACCACGACCAGAACAGTCCATTTGTCGCCCACACGCGCCAGGACCATTCCGATGTCGTCGCACCGGTTCGGCAGATGGGCGGCCACGCCCTCGGTTACATCGGTGTGCCCGGGTTTCAAAAAAGTGCCTCCTTGGCGCGCTCGGTAAGGTCACTCATATAGCTCTAGGCACAAACAGATACCATCCAGGAGCCTAGCCAATGATCCAGACTGATCTGATAGCCGCCCCGGCCTCCAGGACCGAGACACCGCTCCCGCGCGCGATCGTTCATCGCACGCGCGGCCATCGGCACGGTCCGATCACGCGGCTCATGAGCCCGGGGGACCTTGGCCAGATCGTCAAGCCTTTCGTCTTCCTGGATCTGTTTGAGGCCGACTCGCTGGGCGGTGGCGGCTTCGCGCCCCACCCGCACTCGGGGCTGGCGACCCACACCACCTTCCTCAAGGGGGAAGTCGGCTATGGCGACTCGACCGGCCAGGTGGGAACGCTGTCCGACGGATCGATCGAGTGGATGAGCGCCGGATCGGCCGTCTGGCACACCGGCTTCCCGGTCGAGGGCAAGCCGATCCTTGGCTATCAGCTTTGGGTGGCCTTGCCGGAGACGCTCGAACTGTCGCCGCCCGAAAGCCAGTATCTGGGGGCCGATGCGGTTCAGGAGGCCGGGCCTGTCCGCCTTCTGCTCGGCCAGTACCAGACGTTGTCCAGCCCCATCCGCCTTCCAGTCTCCCTGACCTATCTCCACGTCCGTCTGAGAGATGGCGAGCGGTGGATCTATGAGCCCGCGTCGGATCATGACGTCGCCTGGCTGGCGCTCAACACCGGGCGCCTTCGCGTGGGCGAGGCTGTGCTCCAGCGGGAGATGGCGGTGTTCGAAGACGGCTCGGCGCCGATCGAGGTGCTGGCCGAGGGGGATGTGGAGTTCGTAATCGCATCGTCGGCGCGTCATCCGCATCCGCTGGTGACGGGCTCCTACTCTGTTCACACCTCTCACGAGGCTCTGGCGAAAGGCGAGGCCAACATCGTCGCCCTGTCTCGTACGCCGGCCGTCCAGGCGCTTCACGCGCTCGGGAAGGCCCCGGCCGGCGGGCGATAGGAGTGGCGTTGGCGACCTGTGCGGCCGGCGAGGCCGGGCGGGTCAGTCGCCGGCGCGACGCGCGCCGACCATGGCCTGGCTGATCAGCAAGGTGTCCGCGAACTGTTCGAACCGGACCACCTTGCCGCCCTCGACCTGCCAGACGTGGACGACGCGCGCGCTCATCGCCTTGCCGGTCCGGCGATAGGTTCCAGCATAGACGCCGATACCGATGACCGTGTCGCCGGCGTCGATCAGACGCTCCAGGGTGAAGGTGTAGTTGTCCCAGTCCTCGCCGACGTGCCGGACGACGTTGTCGAGGATGGCCTGGGGTCCGACATAGGTTCCGCCGTAGGGGAAGCCCGCCATCTCGGTCCAGACGACGTCCGGGGCCAGCACTGCCATCATCCCGTCGATGTCACCGCGAGCGTTGGCGTCATATTGGGACTGCACAAGCTGATAAGGCGTCGGTGATCCTGTCGCCTCTTGAGCGACTGACGGCGCTCCGACGCAAATCGTTGTCGCAAAGAGCAGGAGGGCCAAGCCGCGATTGAGAGCCTTCAGCATGATCGACGTACCTTTGGAGGAGGAGGCGATCCGGGGCATCGGTCCCGGATCGCTTAGAGTTAGCCGCAGTCTGCTCAGGCCTCGGCCATCGCCGCCTGGACCATGGCGCTGTCCACATACTGTTCCATGGTGGCGATCTTGCCGTCCTTGAGGCGGTACAGATGCGCGAACGTCGCCTGCATCGCCTTGCCGGTCTTCAGATAGACGCCGGAATAGACGCCGAAGGCCGCGACCCGGTCGCCTTCCGCCACATAGGTATGGACCTCGGCCTTGTAGCCTTCCCACTCGGTGGCCAGCCGCTTGAACACATTGGCCACGATGGCGTCGGGGCCGATGTAGGTGCCGGCATAGGGAAAGCCCGCCGCCTCGGTCCATGACGCGTCCGGCGCGAGGGTCGCCATCAGATTGCGACCGTTGTCGGCCGAACTGCCTTCATAGGTGGCGCGGATGATGTCGGTGTTGGACCGCATATCTCAGCCCCACGCCATTTCACCGGTGGCCACCTTGGCTCCGACCTGAAGCGCGACACCCATGCCTGCGTCGGGATAGCGGGCGGTCATGGCGGCGATCAGCGCGGCGCTGTCCGTGGCCTTGGCCAGCTCTTCCTCGAACGCCAGCAGATAGTCGCGGGTATAGGTCACCGCCGCCACACCGGTCGGCGCGGTCGGCGTCATATGGCCGGGCACGACGACGGATGGCGCGAGAGCGATGATCTTGTCCAGTGTGGCGACCCAGGCGGCGCGTCCCTCTGCGGTTCCGGTATCCGCGGTCCAGACGTGGACGCCAGAGAAGACCAGCACGCCGCCGAAGATGGCCGAAAGCCCTGTCGCCCACAGATAGCGGCGATTAGCCAACCCTTCGGCTGGGACGATTTCGATCGAAAGACCGTCCACCGAGATATAGCCGTCCTCGAACGCCGTCGGGAAGACGATGTCCTCACGCGTCTTGGGACCATTGTCACCGAGTTGCGGTCCCCAGGTGGCCAGCTTCTTGTCGACACTGGCCTCGATCGCGGCCAGGGTTTCCGGCGCGGCGATGACGCGGGCGTCGGGGAAGGCCGCCTTGATGGGGCCGAGGCTGAAGTAGTAATCCGGGTCGCTCTGGCTGATGTAGATGGTCGTCAGGGTGCGACCGGTCGCCTTGATCTCTTCGACCAGAGACCGGCCATCCGGCAGGGTGAAACCGCCGTCGATCAGGACGGCTTCGGTCGGACCCCAGACCAGCACCGGTGCGCGGAAGAAGCCGTTTTCGCCAGCCGGGAAAGCCTTCCAGTTCAGGCCGGTCTGGGCCGAGGCCTGGCCGGTCAGGGTGGAGGCTGCTGCGGCGCCTGCGAGGATCGTCATCATGTCTCTCCGGGTTTGCATGGGGTAGGTCCGATCGTGGGGTAAATGGGCTCGTCCGGCCGAAAGTTCAGCCGACGGCTTCGGTCAAAAGGGAAAGCGGGTCGGAATAGACGGCGCGGGTGTCGACCAGAGCGAGGCCCTGGCCTGTCTCACGCAGCACGGTCGGCACGCCGCGCGCCTGTGCCTGGTCGAGGAGGTCGTTCGCCTTGAGAAGCCTTGCGGCATTGGCGGACGCCAAGGCAGGGCCGGCTGCGGTCAGTGTGTTCGCAGCCTCGCCCAGATCAGCGGCCTTCAGAAGGTTGATGACGACCCGCAGATCGGTGACGTCGCGTCCATCGACGTAGCGTGCGCTCTGGATGACTGACAGTATCTCAAGCTCGCGCTGCGGAGCGTGGATCGATACGGCGGTCAGGGCCTGGGTCGCCAGGGTGCTGTCCAGCGGCGACCGCTGCGCAAGCAGCTCATGATATCGCTCACTGAAGACCGCGCCAGTCGCCTCCGCGATGCGCTGGTCGCTGGTCCAGATGTGCTGCGCCATCTGTTCGCTGAGCGGTCCCTCGGGCCGGGCGAACAGCCCGGTGGGTAGGGGTTCGACCGTGACGCCGGGGCGTGACGCCAGAAGGCTCATGTTGGCCGATGCGCCGTAGCACCAGCCGCAAAGCGGGTCGTACAGATAGATGAAGCGGTCGGTCATCAGTCATCTCCTCGTCGCGAAAGATGCGCTCTTGGGATTGATCTGAAAAGGCCGTGAAAATACACACGCTGTATGTCTCAAACATACAGTCGCGGTGAGGCCTCGGGCCGCAGCATCGATAACCTGAAGCGGATGGCCTATTTCGTGGAGGTCGTCGAAACAGGCTCATTCACGGCGGCGGCCGACAGGCTAGGCATCACAAAGGCGGTCGTCAGCCAGCAGGTCGCCCGCCTGGAAGCGGCGTTCGAAACCACCCTGCTGGTTCGCACGACCCGCAGCGTGCGGCTGACCGACGAGGGGCAGGCCTTCTACGACCGTGCGGCCCGTCTGCTGGGGGAAGCCCAGGACGCGTTCGACGGGCTCGAGGCAGACGACCGAGCCCCCTCCGGCGTCCTGCGGCTGACCGCGCCCTTCGACTATGCGGTCGCAATGGTGGTGCCCGCCCTGGCCGAGTTCCAGCGCCGCTTTCCCGCCTGTCGATCCCATCTCTCGATCAGCGACCGGACGCTCGATCCATCCGACAAGGATATCGAACTCGCCATTCGCGTCGGCTGGCTCGCCGACAGTGCGCTGCGAGCCCGCCGTATCGGCGCCTTTCAGCAGATCCTCGTCGGTCGGGCCGATATCGCCGGTGAGCTCGGGCCCAATGCGACGCCGGAGGCGCTGGCCGATCTGCCCTTCGTCGCCAACAGCGTGCTGCGCGATCCCCTGACCTGGACCTTCTCAAATGCCGCCGGGGAGAGACGTGCGGTGAAGCTCTCCGCCCTTGTGTCGATCGACGCGACCCTCGGCGTGCTGGAAGGGGTCCGTTCCGGGATCGGCGTTTCGGTCCTGCCGGACTTCGCGGTCCACGAGGATCTCGAATCCGGCCGCCTTGTTCGCCTCCTGCCCGCCTGGCGTCTTGACGAGGGCGGGATCTACGCCGTGACGCCGGCGGCGCGCTTCAAGTCCGCCAGAGTGAAAGCATTCATCGAGATTCTGACCACGGCGGAACGAACGCGTATCGCCTGAAATCGGGCCCCCGCGACCTGAGTGAATCGCTGCTCCACATGGCCAGCATAATTCCGTGCCTAACTGCACAGCCTTGACGACGAATGAAGAGCCTCAGCGGTGGTTTTTTCCGGCGGTCCTCGAATCTGATCCTGGCGGGTTGACGAGGTTGGCGGATCATTGAGATGACCGTATCGTCTCAGGACGATTGCCAATATATCGGTATGGATTTGTCGGTATTAGCCGCGGGGCTGAGAGCTCGATGGCAACGGTTTGCAGAACCACAATTGTCGCATGCTTACCGATAGACAGCGACATCACTTGAATTTTATCGGGGCCAAATTCTTATTGTTTTCATAAGCCTCGCTCTGGTGACGGTAGCACTGGCGGTATGGTTTGGAAGTCGAAGAAAAGGCGATGATAAATCAGCGCCTTCTGCCTCTGTGAACAATCGAGTGGGAGTGAGGGTGGCCTCGTGTGAGGGGGTGTTGGCTTGTCACCAAGATGGTGGCGTCCTGACTTTAGACCGACACTGAATTTCATCCCGCTGTCATGAGCAGTCCCTATAGCCACGCTCCGTCAGGGAGCGTCGCGTTTGATCAGTCACGAGCATGAGGTTGGGCGGACGCTGGCGGCGCATAACCGCGTCTTGCTGGCCTATATCCGGCGGCGACTGGCGACGGCTGGGGACGCGGAGGACGTGGCGCAAGAGGCGATCATGCGTGTCCTGGCGCGGGCGCGCGAGACCTTGATCAGTGACCCTCTAGCCTACGCCATGCGCGCGGCGCGCAATATTCTGATCGATCGCGGTCGGCGTGTCGCCAACGTGCAGATCGACGATCTCCATGAGGCCGAGCTTCCTATCGACAGCGGGGCGACGCCGCTGGAGGCGCTGGACATGAGTGAGCGGTTGAAGCTGTGCCAGAGGGCGCTGGAAGCCATGCCGCCCTTGCGGCGTGAAGTCTTCGTGAGGCGTCGGGCTGGAGAAGAAACCTATGAGGCCATTGCTCGCGACCTGAGGCTGTCGGTCGAGGCGGTGCAGAAACACTATAGCCGCGCGGCTCAGACGCTGCGCCGGACGGCGGAGGGCCGCCATGTCGACTAGGTCAGTGAACTCCAGAGATGACCGTGAGGCCGCGCTATGGGCCGATGCGCGGCGCGATGCGGCCTGGTCGGCGCAGCAACAGGCGGCGCTGGCGCAATGGCTGGAAGGACGTCCTGATCGTGCGAAGCTGCTGCGACGGCACGAAGCGCTGATCGACGACGCCGCCGTGATCTGGGCGACGCAGAGAGTGGCGCAGGCGCGGCCGACAGCGCGACGGCGGTTGTCGTGGCCGCGCTGGGCGGTCGCCGGCGTCGGACTGGCGGCGGCGGTCGGCGCAGTGGCGCTGATCGGGGGCGATCTGCTGCAGCGCGGGGACCTGATCATGGGGACGCGTGGCGCGCCCGAGCCCATCGCCTTGGCGGATGGGTCAGCGGTGCGGTTGAACGGGCAAAGCCAGGTGCGGGTGAATCTCGGCGCGCATGAACGTATCCTGCGCCTGAAGGGCGAGGGCTTCTTCGAAGTCGCGCCGGACAAGAGCCGCCCCTTCTCGGTCGAGGTGGACGGCGTGCGCGTCACCGCTGTCGGCACCCGCTTCAATGTCGATCAACGTCAGACACCCGACGGGAAGGCGGTCGAGGTCGTGGTCTTCGAGGGGGTCGTGAAGGTCGTATCCGGGCGCGGCATGACCATGATGGTTCAGGCGGGCCAAAGGGCTACGGTGTCGGGCGGGGTGGTCGAGCGTACGAGCCTGATCCGGCCGGAAGCCGAGACGGATTTGCCGTCTTGGGCCAAGGGGTGGCTGGAGTTTAACGAAGCGAGCCTCTCAAGCGTGGTTGAGGATCTGGAGCGCGCCACCGGGATCAAGGTCAGGCTGGCCGATCCCGCGGTGGGGCGCGCCCTGGTCAGCGGCCGTTTCACCTATGACCACCCGGAAAACGCCCTGGCCGCCATGGTGCAGATGCATGGTTTCAAGCTGAGTCGTCAGGGGGCGGATCAATTTGTAATTTCAGAAGGTTAGGCGACCTTCAGAGCAAGTTTTCATGA
>RCUQ01000167.1_pt1 | contig 45292 bp, 48 predicted proteins | sample 2166351 | NCBI WGS metagenome assembly RCUQ01 (sample SAMN09932597, study PRJNA488358) | compost metagenome | feature: garden; material: soil; isolation source: compost soil in acetonitrile-enriched culture | place: Germany: Experimental Botanical Garden Goettingen | collected 2016-01-27
AGCGGAGGAGGTGGGATTCGAACCCACGGTACGCGTGAACGTACGCTTGTTTTCAAGACAAGAGCCTTAAACCGCTCGGCCACTCCTCCCCGGGGCAGCGCTCGAAGCGCTGGGGACCCCAGTGTAACAAACCGGGATCCGGGCGTCAAACCCCGATCTTGAAGCCGAAGACGCCGATCAAGAAGATCACGTAGAAGGCTCCGCCCACCAAGAGAATGAAGGGATTGAGGGTGCCGGTCCGCTTGATCTGCAGCCAAAGGAGCGCCGCCGACGCCACGGCCAGGCCCGCCGAGAAGAGCGAGGTGACGTCCAGCTGCCAGGGAGTCAGCCAGAGGCCCACCGCGGGCGGGATGCAGCTCTGGAAGACCATGGCTCCCGAGACGTTGCCCAGCGCCAGGGTGTCCTTCTTGACGCGGACCCAGAGGACCGAGTTGAACTTCTCGGGAAGCTCGGTGGCGATCGGGGTGATGATCAGCGAGAGGATCAGCGCCGGCAGGCCGAAGTGGGCGGCCAGGTGCTCCACCTGGTGAATGAAGAAATGGGCGCCGATGACGATACCGATCAGGGCCGCGACGACCTGCGCCACGACGATCGGCATTCCCGGGGCCTCCTTGCGGGGGGCGAAGTACAGGGGAGCGATGTTCTCGCCCACCTCGCCGGGGTGCTTCAAGGTCTCCCAGACGTACCAGCCGTAGAGAGCCAGGAGGATGAAGCCGCCTGCGACCTTGATGCCGTGGCTGGGGATGAAGGTGGCGAGGATGGCGGCCGAGTACGTGATGATGAAGAAGCGCAGGTCACGGAGCATGACCCCCGCATCGACGTGCATCTCCTCGGTGCGGCGGCCTTGGCGGACGAAGACGATGATGGCCGCGCCGATCACGAACATCGCGAGCGTGCTGAGCATGAACGGCGCGCCGACGATGGCGCCGATGCCGATGTCGGTGCCCGCGACGTTGCCGCTGCGCCAGGCGCCGACGATGGCGATGATCGGAATGATGGTCTCGGGAAGGGCCGTACCGACGGCCGCGAGCACCGAACCCACCGCGCCTTCCGAGAGGTTCAGCTTCTTGCCGACCCACTCGATCGAGTTGACGAAGGCCTCACAGGCCAGGATGATGCCCGCGATCGACAGCAGGGCGAAAACGATGGTCAATAAAAGGTCCATGGATTTCCTCAACAAAAAAAACGGGAGCAAGACATTCACCCGCGCAATGCGGGCGAAGGTCTTGCTCCCGTGTCGAGTGGACAGGGCGGCGGACCGAGAGCCAATCGGCTCTGGGAATGGCGATCCGGCCGTCGGGTTAAATCCCGAAGCTACTCCCCTTCAGCTGTTGTCAGCGTAACAAAGGCGTCCGAGCGCGTCAAGCCGAACTTTCGCAGGCATGCCGTCAGGGCGCGGGCGGCTGGGCGGCCGTCATTTCCGAGAGGAAGCGCGAGGGGGTCATGGTCTGTTTCTGGCCGAAGCGCTTGCGCTCCCGCACGTACGAGAGCTGGAGGAAGCGCTTGGCGCGGGTGATGGCCACGTAACAGAGCCGCCGCTCCTCGGGGAGCTCTCCCTCGTCGACGGCGATCTGGTAGGGAAGCGTCCCTTCCTCCATGCCGATCACGAAGACCCCTTCCCATTCCAGGCCCTTGCTCGCGTGAATCGAGAGGAGCTGAACGGCTTCGGTCTTCTTGGTCTTGCGGGGGCGGGTCTGGTTCTCGACCTGCCGGAAGAGCTCGTAGAGGGATTGCGGGTTCCAGCGCTTGAACTGCTCGTGCAGGGTGCTCAGCATGTCTAGCTTCTGGCGCGCCTTCTCGCCCTTCATGCCTTCCAGGCTGCGCTTGTAGCCCGTTTCCAGGAGGATCCGCATGGTGAGGTCGGGCGGAGTCATGCCGGATTTCCGCCAGCCCATGACCATGGCCACGGCGTGCTGGACGAGGCTGCGTTGTTGAAGGGTCGAGAGCGGAATGCGCTGCACCCGGCAGGCGGCTTCCCAGAGCGAGATTTCCTCGCGCTCGGACTCGACCTTGAGCATCGCGAGGCTTTCCTTGGTGACCCCGACGCGCCGGACCAGGTTCTCGAAGGCCACGTCGGCCAGGGGATGCGGCTTGGGCAGGGCCAGGCGCAGGAAGTTGAGCATGTCGACGATCTCGGCCTGTTCCCAGAAAGAGCCGCTGGATTTGACCACGTACGGAATCTCATGGGTGATCAGCTCTTCGATCACGATGGCCGACTGGGCGTGCGTCCGGTAGAGGACGGCGATTTCCTCGGGCGGGGTGCCCTGGAGGATCAGCTCCTTGATCTGGGCGACGACTTCCTGGGCCTCGGCGAACTGGTCGGGAGCCTGCACCTGGCGAACCTTTTGGCCCTGGGCGGTGCGGCAGGCTTCGATGGTCTTCTTGATCTGCTTGGCGTTATGGGCGATGAGCCGGTTGGCCAGCTTGACGATGGCCGGGGCCGAGCGATAGTTCTTGGCCAGGAAGATGCTCTTGGCCTCGGGGAAGTCCCGGTTGTACGAGAGGATATTGTCGAGGTCCGCGGCGCGGAACCCGTAGATGCCCTGCGCGTCGTCGCCGACCGCGAAGAGGTTGTTCTGAGGGGCCGCCAAGAGTCTAAGGAGCGTGTACTGCGCCTTGTTCGTGTCCTGGTATTCGTCGACGAGCACGTGGGTGTACTGGGATTGGATCTCGGCGCGCACGTCGTCGTGAAGCTGCAGCAGGTCGATGGAGAGCCGGATCTGATCGTCGAAGTCGATCAGGTTCTGCTTGAGCATGCGCTTCTGGTAGGCGGCGTAGAGGGCTGCCATGCGGCCTTCGTTGGGATCCGCCGAGATGCGCTTGACCTGGCTGGGGCTCGTCATGGTGCTCTTGGCCCAGGAGATGTAGGCGGCGAGGTCTTCGTAGCGGATGTCCTCGGCGCTATGCTCGCGCAGGAGGACATCGAAGATGGATCGCTGGGTGCTTTCCAGGAGCAGGTGGGGCTTCGGGACGGTGAAGCCCAGCTTTTCGTAGCGGCCCTCGAGGAGTTTCAGGCCGAGCGAGTTGAAGGTGGCCGAGGTGATCTTGCTCGCGGTCTCCTTGCCGACCAGCTTGGCGACGCGCCCGGTCATCTCGAGGGCGGCCTTCTTGGTGAAGGTGACGGCCAGGATGCTCTCAGGGCGGACGCCGTTCTGGATCAAGTAGGCGAGGCGCCGGGTGAGCACCGTCGTCTTGCCGGATCCGGGAGCGGCGACCACCAGAACGGGGCCGTAGAGGGTCGCGACGGCGTCGTGCTGCTCCGGGTTGAGGCCTTCGAGCAGGGGATTGGTAAAGCTGAGTTGGGACATGAAAAGGTCACTGGACGCGAGGTTGGGGCAGGCCGATCGTATCACGATCGGCCAGGGAGGACAAGGCGGCTCGCATGCGGGGGGAAGTGGCCCGACGGATCGCGCGCCCGCGTGATCGCGGAGCCGCTGCGCGGGGTACAATGCGCGAAGGAGGAGCCATGATACGCGTCGGCGACAATTCTCAAGATCCCAAGCTCATCTCGGCGCTCACGGGCCTTTCGTCCCGCAACGGGGTGGAGCGGGCTTCTTTTAACCAACAGCTGCAGGGCGCTCAGCATTCGGCCACGGCCCAGACGTTGCAAGGGATGATCGAAAAGATCGATGCCCAGGCGCAACGTTTGTTGAAGCATCCGGTGCCGGGGGAAGTGGCGGCATACCGGGAGGCGGTTCGGCGCTTCATGAAGGAGGCGAACGAGCGTCTCGGCAAGGCGGAGAAGCGGACCGACCGCCGCAACCGTACCTTGATTCTCTTGCGGGAAGTGGACGCCAAGCTCGCCAAGCTGGTGGAGGACGTGCTGGAGGGGCAAGTCGACCCCATGGCGCTGGCGGCGTCGATCAACGAGCTGCGAGGTATGTTGACGGACCTTTTCATCTAAGAAACGAACGCTTGGAGCCGGCCCTTGGGGCCGGCTTTCTTGTTCCGCGAAAAGTCCAAAATATTGGACGATCCAGAAAACGAAAATTGACTTATAATGGAAACGGACCCTCGGTTGCTTTGTGAGATGATGTCGTGACACAACCGCCGCCATGCCCGACATGTCGGGAGACGATGAAGCAAGTGACGCCGTTCGGCTACTTCTGTCTTTCGTGCATGACCACGTTGACGCTCTTGGAGGAGGGGTGGGTGCATATCCTGACTCCGGATTTCCGGGAGAAACGGGTACGCGAGGAGAGCTTGCCGTAAGCTCCCCTCGCGCAACACACCAGGCTTAGAGTTTCAGGTCGTTGAGCACCGCTTCGCGGTTCACCCAGAGCTGCTTGAGGCTCGGGGAGACCGAGTGGAGAATCGTGACGACGGCCGGGTCGGCCAGGGCCTCGTCGAGGACGACGAAGGTAGCCTGCACGGCCCGACGGGCATCCGCGACGCCGGTCGCGGCCTTGACGCGCTCCACGAAGGTGCCGGCGTCGGGGCGAGGGAACGTGAACTCCACCGAAAGCGGATCCGCCACGGCAGGCCCCCAGAGCGCTTGAAGGGCTTCGGGCAATTGCTGGCGCACGTAATTGGCTTCACCGGGGGCCACCATGGCCCTCAACTCGGTCAGCACGCTGGCAGTGAGCTTGCGAAGCAACGATTCGTCCGAGATGCCGGAAATGGTGGCCAGACGGGTGAAGAAGAGGTGAGGGGTCTCCACGAAGATCTCCTTTAAGCTTTGAAGGTGATGGTCGAGTCAGTGAGGGTGGCGCTCTTGGGGCCGCTCGCGGTCTGTTCGGTCACCGTCCAGTTGGTGCCGACCCGGGAGACCCGCAGGTACGAGCAGCCGGCGCAGGAGTTCGGATCCGAGGTGATCGCTTCTCCCGGGTCCCAGCGGTTGTTTCCGTTCTCGTCCTCGAAGGCGGCGAGGAAGACGTTGGCCTTGTTATCAGGGAGCGCGTAGCTGAACTGCCGGTTCGAGACCGGAATGACGGCGGCATCCGAAAAGTCGAGAGGAACTTGGTCGGTGACGGCGATCTTGGTCTTGGAGGTGATGTTGCCCGAGACCTCGCCGCGCAAGGTTTGCCCCGGCACGTTGAGGTTGGGCACCGCCTCACAGGCCGTGAGGGCCAGGACCAGCATCGCGAAGGTCAGCGGGCGCGAGAGTCGAGACAATTGCTCCTCCTTCCGAGAACGGCCACGGCGCGAGCCTCCGCACCTGGGTGCCAAGGCTCGAAGCGGGGTTCCGATAGACGCGCGTTGCGATTCTACCACGAAACCCTTCCCGTTAACGCCCGCTTGGCCGTTGTGGTAGGATGAGAGGGTGATCAGTGACCTCGAGACCAAAGGCCATATGCGCTTCCGCTTCGGCAGGCGCGATCAGCTCGTCCTGTACAAGCAAAAGGGCGAGACGCTTTCTCACGTCTACCTCAAGGCGGCGGCTTACGCGCTCTTCTTCAGAGACGTCGAGGGGCTCACGGTCGATCCGAAGCTGCGCTTCAAGTACCCGGCCGATCTCGCGGCGGTAGAACCCACGGGTGACCCGCGCTTCTGGGTGATCGTGGAGGATACCTCCTTGCCCCGCCTGGAGTGGTCCTTGCGCCACGTGCCGGCCTCCGAGGTGGTGCTGGTGACCGAAGGGGGCGACCTCGAACAGCTGGTGGCCCAGATTCGCCGCGGCATTCACTACAGGTACACGCACCGGCGCTTGGTTCTGTACCACTTCCTGAGCCCGGTGGAAGACTGGCTGGACCCCGAGGGGGTCGAGGTCCCCGAAGGGGCCTACGACGTCTTTCATTTCTAGCGCCATCCCCCAATCGTCTTCTCCCATCCGCCAAGGATCCCTTGGCGGATTTTGTCATGACTCAAGCGGACGTTAACGTCATCATGGCAAGCAACGGAGGGTCACCGGAAGGCCGGGCACCCCACCGTTCAGAGAGGAGGATGCCATGACCCGAAAGTATGAACCGATGGGCAGAGACGGCGTTCGGGAGATGCCGAACGGACGGCCTGGCGAGACGCAGCCTCGCGAGACGCCCCGTCCGGATCCCAAGAAGCGCCCGACGCGCTAGCGCCCGTCGAAGCACGAGGAGCCGGCAAGCAGCCGGCTCCTTTTACGTTTTCGAAACGGACCCTTTACGCGGACGAAATGCAAGCCTGCGACCATGGGACCATCCCTAAACCGAGAGGAGGTCCCATGTCGGAAATACTTTCCACGGAAATCTTCGCGCGCGAGCTCTTGGCCTTGGATAACCTTTGCCGACAGGGCATGAGCCTGGTGATGATTCAGGTCTCCCCGGTTTCCATCGCTGCGGGCTGCCCCGTCCCCGACCTCGAGCTGCCGCGAGATTGCGTGCTCTTGGCCGTGATTCGAGACGATCAGGTCCTCTATCCGCGAGGTGATACCACCTTGCAGCCCTGGGACCGGGTCTTCGCCGTCGTCGACCGGAATTGCGAGGACGGCTTGAGGGAGGCCCTCACCCGCCTTCGTTGAGGCCAGGAGCGATCGCTCCCCCTTGCCAACCCGAAGCCGCTCTTTCATACTGTTGTAACGTTTTGTGAAAGGAGCGGGATTGCGGCGAGTCGACGTGGCGATCGTCGGAGCGGGACCTGCAGGCACTGCTACCGCGCTCTTCCTGAGCGGGAGCGGCCTTCAGGTCCTGCTTCTCGATCGGGCCGTCTTCCCCCGCGACAAGGTCTGCGGAGAGGCCCTCAGCCCCGGCGCGCTTCCGTTCCTCGAATCCTTCGGCCTCATGCCCGACCTCCGCAAGGAAGGCGCCTTCCCCTACCGAGGCGCCGTCCTCTCCACCCCGGACGGCCTCCGCGCCGAGGCGACCTACCCCGAGGACCGATTCGGCCTCGCCTTGCCCCGTGAACGACTCGATTGGCTCCTGGTGAAGCAAGCTTCCGTCCAGGTGGAGATGCGCCAAGGGGTCATGGTCGAGGCGATCGCCCCCTACGACAACGGCCATACCCTCTCCCTCAAGGCTTCGGGCACGTCCGAGGCGCTCTGGGCCCGCGCCGTCGTCTCCGCCGAAGGGCGCTTCGCCCGCACGCTCACCGAGGCGATGCATGCGACCGGGCCCGCCAGCCGCTTTGCTGTGGTCGCAACCCTGGACGGCGTCGAAGACCTCGGCGATCGCTTGGAATTCCACCTGCTCGACCCCACCATGCAGGTCGTCGTCGGCCCTCAGGCCCCCGATCGCGCCGCCATCGCCGTCGTCCTCGATGGCCCCGATGCCAGTCGGCGCGCCCCCGAAGCCATCAAGCGCTTCCAGGACCAGCTCGGGCGCGACCCGCTCCTCGCCCCCCGCATTCGCCACGCACAGCTCGCCAAGCCCCCGCGCGGCATGGGCCTCGGCCGCTACCAGCCTCGCCGCCTCGTCGGTGACGGTTGGCTCGCAGTCGGAGACGCGGTCGGCTTCATGGACCCCCTCACGGGAGAAGGCATGTACCGGGCCTTTCGTACGGCTCAACTGGCCTCCGAGACGCTGCTTGCGGCCTTCGCGGCCGGGGACCTTCGCGCTTCTCGGCTCATGCCCTACGCCCGCGCTGTCCGCCGGGAGTTCACCCCCAGCTACCGCTTCGTCGACACGGTGGTCGCCCTCAGCCGACGTCCTCGCCTTGCGCGTTTCGCCCTGAGGGCGATCGCCCGTGACCCCGTCCTCGCCCAGCGCATGGGCTCGTATCAGGGAGCCCTCGCCCCGGCCTCCGGCTTTTACTCGCTCGATACCCTCGCACGCTTCGCCTGGTCCGCCTTTCACTAGCTTCAGGTCAGCTTCGCTTAACTAACCGATAGCCGCAGGCGCCTCGCAACAGCCGCGGGCGCTAATCGCCAGTATCATCGACGCCCCCCTTCGCTAGCACGGAGAACGACATGCCGCATATCACCGCCATCTCGACCGCCGTTCCCCCTCATCGCTACGAGCAGATGACCGCCTACCACGAGCACCTCGCCCCGTTCCTCGGCGCAAACCCCCGGGCCGAGCGCATCTTCGCAGGCTCGGCGATCGCCTATCGCCACGCCGTCATCGACCCCAAGACCTTCTTCGAACGCCGCCTCTCCACCCGCGAACGCAACGACCTCTACGTCCAGCACGCCAACCGGCTGGGCGAAGAGGCCATTCGCCGCTGCCTCGACGCTTCCGGCACGCGCCCGGAAGCGATCGACTACCTTCTGGTCATCTCCTGCACCGGCTACGAAATCCCCGGGCTCGACCTCACGCTCGCCAAGCGCGTCGGATTCCGGCCCGACGTCCGCCGAACCTGCATCCTCGGCATGGGCTGCTATGCCGCTTTCCCGGGACTCAACCGCGCTCGCGAAGCCGTCCTCGCCTTCCCCGACGCCAAGGCCCTCGTCCTGGCCATCGAGCTCTGCTCCCTGCACTTCCAACACGACGCCACGGACGAGATGGTCGTCAGCAATGCGCTCTTCGCCGACGGAGCAGCCGCCATCCTCTTGGAAGGGCGTTCGGCTCGCCCCTCCATCCGGATCGTGGACACGATGACGCTGACGAACTACGACACCCTCGAACACATGGCCTTCCATGTCACCGATCATGGCTTCCGCATGGTGCTTTCCTCCTACGTCCCCCAGCTCTTGGGCCTGGCCGTCGAGAAATTCGCCGATCAGTTGCTGGAACGCAACAGCCTGACCCGGAAAGACGTTGACTTCTGGGCCATTCACCCCGGCGGCAAGAAGATCCTCGACCATCTCCAAGAGCGCTTGGGCCTCGACGACACGGCCATGCGGTTTTCGCGGGGCGTGATGCGCGACTACGGCAACATGTCCAGCCCGACGGTGCTCTTCGTCCTCGACGCCATCCAAAGATCCGGTGAGCCGGAGGCGGGAGATTACGGTGTTATGATGGCTTTCGGGCCCGGCCTCACCATGGAGGCTTGCCTCGTCCGCTGGGAATAAGGGCCATGAGGTTGCACGGGAAGGAGAAGAGCATGGTGGAGGCACTGCGCCGGCTTCTGGCCGAGCGCCAAGGACTTCGGACGGAGCGGCCGGGCTTGGTGCCGAGCGCCGTTCTGGTTCCCGTCCTGGTGAGTGCGGAAGGCCTCTCCTTGCTCTACACCAAGCGCAGCGAAGCCCTGAACCACCACCGCGGGCAAATCTCCTTCCCAGGCGGCAAATGGTCCTCCGAGGATCCGACCCTTCTCGATACGGCCTTGCGCGAAGCCGACGAGGAGGTCGGTCTCGATCCGCGCGACGTCGAGGTTCTCGGCGAGCTCGACGAGGTCTGGACGCCCACCGGCTTCACCATCCTCCCCTACGTGGGCCTGATCCGCGCGCCCTATTCCTTCCGCATCAATCCCGGCGAGATCGATCGCCTCATCGAAGTCCCCTGGGAGCGAATCCCGGCGGCCGGCGCGTTTGACTGCGAGATGCGTCGGGTCAATGACGAGCCCCTCGAAATCTGCCGCTTCGCCGTGAACGAGGACGTCATCTGGGGCGCCACCGCCCGCATCACCCGCAACTTGATGGCGCTCTTCGAGCCCGTCAACAAGGGCATCATCGGCTAAGACGCCCGAAGCGTCAGGATCCCGTGCCCTGGTAACGGTTGACTCCGCGCTTCCAGACCGCGTACGCCAGCCCGAACCACAACAAGCCCACCAATGGCGTCAGGAACCCCAGCTGCTGGGCCGGAAGCAACGACCCGTCCTCCTTGCCGAGCAAGGTGGTGGCCGGATAGTAATTGGTGAAGGCGACGGGAAGCGCCACCGTCAGGATCACCTGCACCGCACGCCCGTAGATGCTCACGGGATACCGTATCAGTTCGTTTTGAATCTGCTGGACCGTCCAGGTCAGGCCCGAGACCTTGATCACCCAGAACGAGGCGCTCGCGACCAGGAGTGAGACGGCAGCCTGGATGAGGCCCGCGCCGACGACCACCGCGGCCAGGAAGAGGGCCAGGGGCAGACTCCACGTCACGTCCACCTTCTGGAGGGCCGCCGCGAAGACCACGATGCCCACGATCAGGTCGTTGATCGAGGTGAAGGAGCCCTGTAGGAGGATCTGGAAGAGCGGGTTCAGGGGCCGGATCAGGTGGCGGTCGAAGTTCCCCTGCCGGATCATGTACGGAATCCGCATGATCGGGAAGAAGAAGGTCGTGTAGATGCCGCGGGATAGCAAGCCTAGCGCGTAGAGGAAGAGCATCTCGGAGAAATCCCAGCCGTTGAGCGACGGAAAGCGGCTCAACAAGGCCCAGATGATGCCAATCGAGACAGCGTGGAAGGCGATGGTATTGCCAAACCAAAGCAGGAAGCTGGTCCGGTACTCCATGCGGCTCTTGAGGTTCGCCGTCCAGAACGTGCCGTAGAGCTTCACCAGCTCCGGCACGCGCCAGGGGCGCCAATCCGTGCTAGCCACCTTGAACCACCACCTTCCGGACACCGCGCGTCCACATCAACGCGCAGATGCCGCCCAGCGCAAACACCCAGAAGGCCTGGATCCCGATGAAAGCCCAGGCGGTGGGGCCTTGTAGTTTGCCGACGTAAATGGACAGGGGAGTGCTGTAAATGGCCTGGAAGGGGAGGGCGAGGGCGATCGCCTGGAACGCCCCCGGGAAGAACCAGACGGGTACGACCGCTCCCGACAGGGCCATGGAGACCCAGCGCAGGATCATCTGGATCCCGAAGGTCTCGAGGATCCAGAAGGCCGTGAGGTTGAGCATCAAGGTCATGCTGAAGTTGACCGCGATCCCCAAGAGGGCGCTCAGGACGAAGAGGGCCGCGGCGTCGGGAGTCGGGGGCGCCACCAGGTGAATGATGGGGGCCAGCACCAGGAGGGCGGGGATGACTTGTAAGAGGCCGAAGCCCATGGCGCCCAGACCGTCGGCCATGACGGTCAGCGGGTAGCGCACGGGCCGGAAGAGGTCGGTCGCGATGTTGCCGTCTCGGATCTTGTCCTCGACCTGGTCGGCGGATTCGGTCGCGGAGTTGACGACCAGGCCGTAGAGCAGGGAGACGGCCGAGTAGGTCACGATCAGGGGGAGCGTGAACCCTTCGGGAGCCGCATCGGGGCCCCGCGACTGGTAGAGCGCCGTCCAAAGCGCGAAAAGCAAGTAAAGGCGGGCGGCTACGCCCAGCAGGCTGGTCAAGACGTCGACGCGGTAGGTGGTTTCGCGCTGGAAAGCGAGCCGGGTGAAGGCGAGGTAGGCGCCGATGCCTGCCCGATCGCTCACGGCGTGAGCCCCTTCTGGTAGATGGAGCGGATGATGTCTTCCAGCGGGGCTTCCTCGATGGTGAGGTCGACCACGGGGAACTGCGTGCTCAGACGGCCGACCAGCTCTTGGGAGGAGATGCGGTTCCGGTCGAAGCGCAAGGTGGCGACGGCCCCTTCGCGCAGGACGACTTCGGTCCCCGGAAGGTCGAGCTCGCCGGGAGGCTCGGCGAAGACCACGGTCATGAGCCGTTCGCGTCCCGAGCGATCCTTGAGCTTCTCTACCGTTCCGTCATAGAGGACCTGTCCCTTGTCGATCAGGATCATGCGCCGGCAGAGCCGCTCGATATCCTGCATGTCGTGGGTGGTGAGGATGACCGTCACCTGGCGTTCGCGGTTGATGAGTTGGATGAACTCGCGAATGCGCTCCTTGGCGACGACGTCGAGCCCGATGGTGGGCTCGTCGAGGAAGAGGATCGGCGGGTCGTGAAGGAGCGCGGCTGCGAGGTCTCCGCGCATGCGCTGTCCGAGCGAGAGCTGGCGCACCGGAGTCTTGATGAACTCCGAGAGTCCCAGCACCTCGTCGAAGCGTTTGAGGTTGGCCCGGTACGTCGCGTCGTCCACCCGGTAGATATGCTTGAGCAGCTCGAAGGAGTTGGCGAGCGGCAGGTCCCACCAGAGCTGGGTGCGCTGGCCGAAGACCACTCCGATCTGATGGGCGTTCCGTTCGCGGTCTTTCCAGGGGACCAGACCGCCGATGCGGACCTCTCCGGCGGTCGGCGTGAGAATGCCCGTGAGCATCTTGATGGTGGTGGATTTTCCGGCGCCGTTGGGGCCGACGTAGCCGACCAGTTCACCGGGCGATAGCGTGAAGGAGACGCCGCGGACGGCGGCTTTTTCCTCGTGTTCGGTGGAGAACAGGGTCTTGAAGGCGCCGAAGCGGCCGCCGTAGCGTTTGGGGACTCGAAAGGTCTTGGTGAGGTTCTCGGCGATGATCTGGGGCATAGCGCCAGTATACCGCGAGATGAAAAGACCCGCGTGCCTCATGGCACGCGGGCGGTGGACTCCTTACGCAACAGCCGCGTTTCATAGCTTGACGTTGCTTCAGGACAGCTACGCTGCCTTGCGCAACAGCCGCCGGCGCTAGCGTTTCCCGGCGGTTTCCCCGGGGGTGTTGAGGGCGCCCAGCAGGTCGCGCAGGCCGGTTCGGGCCTTCGCTAGGGCGTTCGTTCCCTCCTTCGCCCCGGTTTCCAGGGTTTCACGGGTGCTGGCGAGCTTCGCCCCGAGGGCGGTCTTGGCGATGGCGGGATCCTGCATCAACGTATTCATCAAGGCGAGCGTCTGAGCGGCATCCTGGCTTTGGATGGCCTGCTGGAGGCGCGTGGCCTGGCGCTTCAGGTCGGTGGCCTTGGCGATCGCGTCCCGGGAGACCAGGTTGGTTTCCCGGTTGAGGTCGGCGGCCAGCTCGAGTGCCTTCTGGCTGTCGAAGGCGCGCATGGCGTCGTGGAGGGCGAGGCCCTTCGCGATGGTTTCCTTGGCCCGGTCGGCGGCGGCGGTGTTGACCGCGCCGGCTTCTTTAAGGAGGGCGGTGAGGTGCTCGCCCGCCTTGACGAAGTCCCCTCCCGCGACGGCCTCCTGGAGCTGGGATCCCTGGGAGACCAACGCGTTGGCGTGGTTGATCTGGTCCTGGGTGAGGAGACCGGTACTCTTGGCCAGCTCTCCGGCGATGCCGGCCGCTTTGCGGAAGTCCTTGGCCTGGACGGCCTGCACCAGAGGGCCGCCCTGCGAGAGCATCCGTGCCGCCTGGTCGGCGACCTCGGTGGGGATGACTCCTTCGTTCTGGAGGGTGGCATTGAGCACCAAGGCGGCCGAGGCGTAGTCCTTCTCCTTGACGGCCTCGAGCAGACGGTCGGCCTGACCCGCGAGCTCTCCGACCTTGCGGACGGCGGAGTCGGTGAGGACGCCGGTGCTGACGGCCATGCGGCTCGCCAGGTTTCCGGCGGCGGCCAGGTCGTTGTTCCGCAGGGCCTTCGCGAGCTGCGCGCCCTGGCTCGCCAGTTCCTGCGCCCGCTGGGCCATGGCGCCGTCGATCATGCCGGCATCCTTGGCCATGCCCGTCGCGAGGCGGCTGGCTGTGGCGAAGTCGCCCTTATCCAGCGCTTTTGCGAGCTGCGCGCCCTGGTTGACCAGAGTGGTGGCCCGGCGTACCGAGGGATCGCTCGCGATTCCGGCTTCGACCGCCAAGTTTCCGGCGATCGCCGCCGCAGTGGCGTAGTCGCCCTTGGCGATCGCCTGTTGCAGTTGCGCGCCTTCTTGAGCGAAGCCTGCGATGCGGGTGGCGGTGTCCGAGTTGATGACGCCGGCGTTGGACGCCAGGCCCGCTGCCAGGCCTGCGGCCGTGGCGTAGTCTTCGTTGGCGATCGCCTTCTGGATCTGCAAGCCCAGGCTGGCGACCTCTCCGGCCTTCTGGGCCGTGCTGGCCGAGAGGAGTCCGGTGCCGGAGGCCAGCTGGCCTGCCGCACGGGCGATTTCCTGGACGTTTCCGCTGCGGATGGCGGCTTCGACTTGTGCCGCTTGCTGCGTGACCTGGCCGACCTTCTGGGCCGTCGTCTGATCGAGCACGCCGGCTTCCCGTCCCAGGGCGGCTGCGAGGCTCGCCGCTTGCGCGTAATTGCCCTCCGAGATGGCCTTCTGCACCTGTGCGCCCGTCTTTACCACCTGGGCTGCCCGGGCAACGGCGGCATCATTGACGATGCCGGTCTGGACGGCCAGCGAGCCCGCCAGGGCGGCCGCTTGGGCGTAGTCTCCCGTGCGGATGGCCCTTTCGATTTCGAGGCCTTGCTTCAGAACGGTGGCGGCGGTGTCGGCGGTCCGGCGATCGATCACGCCGGCCTCGACCGTGAGGTTCGCGGCCATCGCCGCGGCTGCCGCGTAGTCGCCGGTCCGGATGGCCCTTTCGAGTTCGGCTGCCTGGTTGACGTAATGAGAGGCGGTCTTCAAGGCATCGGTCGTGGACTTGGAGGCCCCGAGGTCTCCGGCGGCAGCGTTGGCGAGGTCCATGGTGGCCCGCGCGGCGGCGCCGAGGTCGCCCGTCTTGGCGGCCTTGACCACGTTGTTGGCGGTCGAGGCGTAGTTGCCGGCCTTGTTCAAGGCGTCGCTGACGTCCTGATTGCCGCCGAACTCGGAGTTCGCCTGGCTTCCGAGCGAGGCCGTGGCGGCGAGGCCGCCCAGGATGTCGCCGTTGGTGAAGGCTTTCCAGGCGGCTTCGGCCTTCTGGGCGTAGTTCGCGGCCTTCTGGGCGATTTCGGTGGCCTTTTCGACGATCTTGTCGGCGGTGGCTCCGATCGCTTGGGCTCCGGCGCCGATCGCTCCGGCGGCGGCCCCGATGAGGGCGCCCCAGTTGCCGGATTCGATGGCGTTCGCGGCTCCCACGACCCCCTTCGCCACCTTGGCGACTTGGCCCGCGGTCTTGGCGACCGCCGCAGCGGTGCCGCCCACGGCCTTGGCTCCCAGGGCGCCGACTCCGCCGGCGAAGGCTCCGGCGACCGAGGCGACTCCCATGAGGGCGGTCTTCCAGTCGCCGGTCTTGATACCCTCGACGACCATCTTGGCGCCGTCGATGGCTTGGAGGACGGCCAGACCGACGGCCACGACCTGGAGGCCGGGGACGACCATACAGACGATCGAGGCGGCCATCATGATGTAGGAGCCGAACTTGTCCCAGAAGTCTCCGATGGCCTTGGCGACGTCCTTGACGGCCTTCCAGACCTTCTCGGCGATCTCGCCGACGAGCTTGACGGCGTCCTTGATGGCGCCGATGGGGTTGGTGACGAACTTGACGGCGATTTTGGCCACGCGGCTGACGAACTTGGTCACGCTCTTGAAGGCGCCCTTGATCTTGGCGCCGCAGGACTTCTTCTTTTTCTTCTTCGATACTTTGGGCTTGGGGAGTTCGCCCTCGGCCTTGAGGGTGTCCGTGCCGCTGGTCTTGAGGGAGTTGGTATCCTTCGTTCCCGACGCGGGCGCGACTTCAGCCGGGTTATCGGGGGGCGCGATATCGCCGTTGAGGGCATCGCGGTTCTTATCGAGCCGCTTGTAGACCTGCATCATGATGTCGTGCCGGGATTGGTCGATACGGGGATCGCTCATAGGGGGGCCCTCCAAGCGGACGTCGGGGACAAGGGCTCCGCCTTGCGAGGCGGTTTCCTTTGCGGGCCAAGAAGCGGGAAGCTTCGCCGGCCAGGCAACCAAGGGTCATGACGTTATGCCGAATACCCACCCCAGACTTGATAAAGAATCGATTAATCCCCATCAAATCTGGATTAGATTTTTCACCTGCCGGGTTTGACCGGCGGGGCAAAGGGGCGCGTCGCCCGTGGTGACGCGGATTTTCCGGGTTTGAGGGGTTTCACGGCCTTGAAGCAGTGGTGGCAGATCCGCTGTTTGACCCGGACGGCCGTGTCGCAGTGGGGACAGCGCTCGAAAAGGGTCGCGAGCCAGTTGAGCAGCTTGGCCGTCAAGCCGAGGAGGGCCAGTGCGCTCACGGCGACCCAGAGCCACATGGTATGGCTGGAAGCGGCTTTGAGGATGCCGGGTAAATCGAAGGGCAAGCGATTCCTCCACCGGGAGTTTCCGAACTCGTAAAGCGACCAAGTTAGGGTTTCATACCCGTGAAATCGAATGGCTTAACGATCGTTCGCTTTGGGGTCGCGGCGGCGGGAAATCGGGTCTGGGCTGCCATAAGAAGGGCCCCATGCCCGTCGGGCATGGGGCCGAAGCGCTCGGAGCTATTACTCCCAGGATTCGATCTTGCGGATCTTCTCGGGGGAGTGGAAGACGGATTCGGCGCTGAGGTAGACCACGTCGTTTCCGTGTTTCTGGAAGTGGGCCACGGCGTTCTGGATGTCTTCGAGCTCGCGTTCGAGAAGGACGAGGTCCTTGCCGGGGTAGTAGCGCTTGGAGACCTTGATGGCGAGGTCTTCGTCCTGGAAGCCGAGGATGGCGTTGACGGGGCCTTCGGGGCGCGTCACACGCATGACGATGGGGTGAAAGCCTTCTTGGGGCTCGCCGAAGCGTTCTTCGATGATCCAGGCCGAACCGGGACGGGCCATGGGGACCTCCTTCGATGGACAGACGGGAAAAAGCCAGCGCTCATCTTACCCCGAACGCCCGCGAGACGCCAGTCAGCGGCGGGCGCGGCGGAAGGGGAGGATCTCGGCCGAGGGGCGGCTGGGGAGGTCGAGGGCCTTGAACGCATCGGAGACGATGACCTGGGCGAGCGTCGGCGAGAGCTCGAAGACCTCGACGACCTGCTCCAGAGCCTCGGCGGACTGGAAGCGGGGATGGGCCAGGAGCTCCCCGAGGTCTTCGCGCTCGAAGGCGACCCAGCCTTCCTCGAGCAGGCGGAAGCGCGCGCGCCGCATGCCGCCGGCATAGGCGGTGACAAGGTCGAGCGCATGGTCGAGGCTGCCGCTTTCCTGGCGGATCACGTCCAGAAGGGGGGCCAGGTCGAGCTTGAGAGCGAAGCGAGGGCGGAAGGTGGGGGACATCGAGTTCTCCTGTTCGGGGCGAGGACTCCCATTCTAGCGTGCGTTGAGGGGGCGGACTGTGCGCCACGCACTTGATTGGCTGCTGAATACCCATCCCCCCGGGTTTCCCTGGTCAGAATGCCCAAGGCTCCTCTAAAGCCAGAGGCTAGACTGGGGGGCGTCATGAGGAGGTGATATGGTGGTGAACAAGCGTAGAGGCGTTGGTCGGCTGGGTCCCTTGCTGCTGGCGCTGAGTTTGGTGGCCTGTGCGACGCCCACGGAGGCTCCTCCCTCGGTGCCCTTGGAGTTCCGGCTTTCGCAGGCACGCCAGGCGCCCGCCCTCTGGTTCGATTTCTACGGCTCGGGGCTGCGTCAAGCGCGCTGGAGCCATTCGACCGACGTGATCGGAAGCTGGGTCTACGTGGTGGGGGGCTCGGATAGCGACGGGCAGATGGTGACGGTCGAGCGGGCGCCCATCCTCAAAGGCGGGGACCTGGGAGCGTTTCAGATGGTGCGTTCGACCTTGCGCACCCCGAGGGATTGCCACGCGAGCCTCGTCATCGGGAGTTGGCTCTACGTGCTGGGGGGCGATCACCAGGGCTCCCTGGACACGATCGAGCGGGCGCCCATCCTCAAAGGCGGGGACCTGGGAAGCTTTCAGTATGGGGGTACCCGCATGACGACGGCCCGTGACGAGCATACGGCCACCCGCCTCGGGAACTACGTCTACGTGATCGGCGGCGTCCGGGGGCCGGTGCAGCTAAACAGCATCGAGCGCGCCGAGGTCCGCCCGGATGGAAGTCTCGGTCCCTTCTCACGCTACCGCCATAGCCTGCTGGCGAACCGTTACGGCCACTGGGCCTTGGTCCGCGGGGGGTACCTCTACGTGGCGGGGGGGCTCAGCGACAACGGGAACGCCGGAGTGGCCGAGCGTGCGAAGATTGGCGCCGACGGCGAACTGGGGCCCTTCGAGCGGACCGGCTCGTCCTTGGCCGAGCGCCGGGATAGTCCCATCGCCATTGACCTGGACGGCTGGCTCTACGTGATCGCCGGCGCCCGCGAGAACGCCATGCATATCAAGCTGAACTCCATCGAAGCGGCTCCGTTCACGGATACCGGGCTGGGACGCTTCGCCCCGGCCGGATCCCTTCGCGTGGGGCGTGACTACCATACCGTCACCCGCATCGGCGACTGGATCTACACCATTGGCGGGGAGAAGACGTACGGAGGAGCGCTCTCGTCGATCGAGCGCGCGCGCGTGCCCTCGGCCGGACCCGCGCCACGCGAGAGCTCGGGGCCCGGACGGTCGCTCGAGCCCGGCTTGGGTAGCCATATGGGCGAAGATTACTGGGGGTACGGCTGGTAGCGCGCGACTAGCGGGAGGCTTGCGGGCTCAATACCGCCGGCAGTTTCTCGGCGATCGCCCGAACCAGCGCCGCCTCGTGGGGATCGAGCCGGGTTCGGCTGAGGATCCGGCGTAGGGTGTGAAGCTTGCTGGAGCGATCCTTGGCATGCAAGATGCCGGCGCGCTCCAGCCCTTCTACCAAACGCTCGCTCAAGGTATCGAGCGCGTCGGAGCTGGCCAGCAAGGGCACGTCATGGGCATGCGCGAGGGCCTCGTCGGCCAACCTCCACTCGTAGGCGAAGATATTGACCGCCATGGCCAGATTGAGGCAGGTGCCCTCCTCGCCAGGGATATGGGCCACCTGATGGCAGCGCCTCAGCTGTTCGCGGCTGAGGCCGTGCTTCTCGGTGCCGAAGACCAGGGCGATCGCCCCGGCTTGCGCCATGTCCCGGGCCAGGGTCGCCAGGGTCCGCGGCTCTTGCGGCTGCATCTCGATGGAAGAGACCGACCGTGCCGTCGTGCCGACCGCGAAGACCACGCCCTCGAGCGCCTCTTCGAGCGTGTCGACCTGCAAGGCGTTCTCCAGAATCTCCTCGGCACCGGCGGCCACGCGCACGGCCAGGGGATGGCGCGGATCCACGCCGCCCTCCGCAATCACCAGGTCCCGCAAGCCGAAGTGCCGCATGGCGCGGGCTACCGCCCCGACGTTGTCGGGAAGGGTCGGATGCACGAGGACGATGCGGGTCTCGGAGAGCAGCAAGGCCATGGAAGGCTTCCTTTCGGTCGCAAGGGGTCGTGCGGCGTGGGGCGTTGTCTCCATGCCGCTTGCAATAGAATAGCAGGAGGTGGAGTGCCAAGAATCGGGGAAGCCGTGGTAAAGTAGGGAGAACAGCGAAGTACCAGGAGAACGACGATGTACGTAGATAACGCCACCATGCAAGAGCGGATCGCCCAGGCCCTCAACGATTGCGCCGAGGCCGTTCGCCACGCGAACCCCCGCCAGATCCGCCGCCTCATCGAGGCGACCTACCGCCAGATCACGGACGAGCTTCCCGAGGATCTCCTCGACGAAGAAGCCGTCATGCCCAAGATCCTGGGCTACCTCGACGTCGTCGTGCTCGCGGGCGGCTCGCTCGGCAAGCGTGCCGACCAGTTGCTGGTCGCCAAGATCTTCGGCGACGACGCCACGGCTGTCACGGCCTGGCTGCGCAAGCGCGGCTACGTGGCCGAGAACGAGGAAGGCGCCCAGGAAATCACCGACGACGGCATGGCCTTCCTGGAGTCCAACCAGACCGAGGTTGCGCCTCCTCCCCGCCAGCCCGGCCCTCGCGGCGCGCGCCGGCGCGGCGGCAACCGCAACGCCTAGACCCTTCCCTTCGACGGGCGGCCTTCGGGCCGCCCGTTTTGCATGGAAATGTCGAATGAAATGTCGAAACCGGGTTGACATTTCGGAGGAGTGAAATGTAACATCGAGATCAACCGAAAGGGTGCTGACATTTCAGAGGGAGAGGCGATCGCCGTGCAGCCAAATGACATCGACTTGAAAGCCGGAGCGAAGTCCCGCCTGGCGGCCGCCGAAGCGCGCGTCCAGGAGGTTCGCCGGGTCATGGCCGAGCACGAGGCCGCCCTTTCGATCCTGCGCTCGGAGCTGGACAACCTGGAGTTCGAACGGGCCGCCATGCGCTTCATCGTGGAGGGCACGCCCCCGGCGGCGGAGGCGCGGCCCATGCGCAAGGTGGATCGCCAGGAATTGATCGGGATCATCAAGGCCCGCATGGAAGCCATCGGCCGGCCGTTGAGCGTCTCGGAGCTTCACGACTACCTCGAACGCGAGGCCGAACTGGATCTCGGCTCGAACGCCCGCAACTACCTCTGCGGAATTCTCAGCAAGGGCAAGGCCCAACATTTCGCAAATCTCGGGAAGCAAGGTTGGTGGCTTGCCGGCCGCCAATAGCCCCTGAAAAGACCAAGGGCAGAACGGGTTGCCGCCCGTTCCGCCCAAAGGGTGCCTGAATCGGGTTGCCGCCCGTTCAAGCGCGAGACTCCCCCCCATTGCATGACGGAGGTGCTCATGAACGAGCCTATCACCGCTCGCCCGACGGCGTCTACCCCCCTCAAGGATTACTGGCGCCGCGTCTACGCGCACGCCTGGCGCCCTGGCCTCGACCGTATCCGCCACGTCCAGGCCCTCCTCGACTCCCATGGCATCCGCTACGCCACTGACGGCTTCATGGCCGACTCCGACCGCTGGGCCACGACCCGTCCCGCGCTCAAGCATGAGCCGGATATCCGCATCCTGGCGTCGTAGGAGGCCGACCATGCAGAAGCCGATTCGCTTGGAAGTCACGGGAACCGACAGCCCCCACGTCAGCCCCCGCGCGCCCCTCTGGATCCTCGAGGGCAAAGCCCAGTATGCCGATGCCCACCCCGAGGAAGACGTGTACATCGTCCATGTCTTGAATGCCCCGGGGCTCGCACGCCCCGTGGTCAGGGCGATCCGGGCGTGCGGCCTCGCCGCACGCTACCCGGTGGAGGTGAAGCGCCCTTATGGAGCGCCCGAGCGCTACCTGGTCATTCCCGCCTCGGCGCCCGAGGTGATTCGCGAGGACGTCTTCTTTCGCTGGCTGGCCCAGCAGACGCTCGCCGACGGAGAGCTCCCGTTTTCCGAGGCGCTCCTGGATCCCGAGCGCCGCATGGCCGATAATGGGGCGAGCCGCCTTTCGGAGCCCCAGCCTCCGAATGCGCGCTACACGCAGCAACGCTTGCCACTCACCATGGAGGCCTGATCATGTCCTTGCCCGTCATCCTCGACATTTCGGGGCCCGTCGCCACCCTGAAGCTGAACCGCCCTGAAAAGCTCAATGCCCTCACCCATGAGATGGGGGACATGGTGGTCGAGGCCGTCCGCCAGCTCAATGCCAACCGCGAAGTGCGGGTCCTGGTCTTGCGGGGCGAAGGGCGCGCCTTCTCGGCGGGTGGGGACCTCGACTGGCTCTTGGAGAATGCGCGAAAGCCCGAGGCCGAGAACCGCGAGGGCATGGAGGCCTTCTACAAGAAGTTCCTGTCGCTGCGGGACTTGGACGTGCCGGCGATCGCCATGGTTCATGGTCGCGCCACCGGGGCGGGCTTCTGCTTCGCCCTGGGCTGCGACCTGCGGGTCGCGTCCCATGACGCCATCTTCTCGGCCAACTTCGTCCGGGTCGGCCTCAACCCCGGCATGGGCGGCTCCTACTCCCTCACCCAGGCCCTGGGGCCAAGCCTGGCCAGCGAGCTGATCCTGACCGGGCGAGAGCTCTTCGCCGACGAAGCCCTCTCGCTGGGCTTGATCGCACGCATGGTCACGCCCGAGGAGCTGGAAGCGACCACGTACGCACTGGCCGAGCGGATTGCCGCCAATGCACCCATCGCCGTCCGCCATGCCAAGGCGGCCCTGCGCCTGGCCCAGACGGAGCCGCTCGACACCGTACTCGCCCGCGAGGCGGGTGGACAGGCCGAGTGCTTCGCCTCCCAGGACCTGATCGAAGGGGTCGAGGCCGCTCGGGCACGCCGGCCGGCCGCCTTCCAGGGGCATTAGCCTCACGCCCGCTCGCCCCGCGTGCCATGAGGCAGGGGGCTGAGGAGACGAGGGCTCTACTGAATGGGGGCTCGCTGGATCGTCTTCAGCAAGCTGAAGTTGTAGCCGCCGATGTAGTACACCGACGACGACGTCATGAACGTGATCCCGTTCTCGAGGCCGGTCACCAGCTGCGTCCCGCCGGCGAAGGAGAAGGCTCCGAGCGTGTCGTCGGGTTGGATGGTGGTCGAGTCGATCTGGCTCAGGAAGCCGTTGTCGTAGCCTCCGAAGAAGTACATGACGTTGGCCAGGGCCGCGACTCCCATGCGGTTGCGAGGGCGCGACAGCAAGCGGTTGTCCATCGTGAACGCCCCGAGGGTGCCGTCCGGCTTGAGCGTCGCGCGCTCGATCGTCCTCAACTGGGTGGCGGCATGGGTCTCCCCGCCGATCACGTAGAAGTTCGTTCCGATCCAGACCCCCGCGGCGGTCATCCTCCCCGTCTCCAGCCTGATCGGGTCCGTGACGAAGGGCCCCAGGCTTCCGTCCGCCTGAATCTTGGCGCGCTCGACGGTCTGGAGGTAACCGACCTTGCCTCCGATGGCGTAGACGTAAGTTCCGGTGTTGAGGCCAGTGAACAGGCCGCGAGGCGTGTTGAGGGCCGAACCGGGGACGGTGGCGAAAGCTTCCAGGTCGCCCTCCGGGGTGATCCGGGCGCGCTCGACGGAGGCCATGGCCGTATTTTCGTCGTACGAAAGGCCTCCAATGACGTAGAGGTAGTCGCCGACGCGCGTAGCGAAATGTCCACAGCGCGCAGTCACGAGTGTCCGTCCGCTCAGCTCCGTGAAGGTTCCCAGCTCGCCCGTTTCGGAGATCGTCGCGACCAGAATCTGCTTGGTGACGCCCGTCGGGGGGCCGCCGTTCGAGGTGCTGCCGCCGAGCAAGTAGAGCTTGTTACCGACTTGAAACGCCGCGGAACGATCCAGCGCGTAGGGAAGGACACCGTGGGAGACGAAGGTCCCGAGCGTGCCGACCGGCCGTGGGGGAGGCGTTGCGCCCTGGAAGGTAATCCTCTCCACCCCGGTATGCCCCAGCTGGCCGGGAGTGAAGGCAATCGAGCTGGTGGCCTCTCCCGCGAACATGCGATCGACGAGCTTGACCGGCAGCATCGCCAAGGGCGGGCGATCGTCCATGCCGACGTCCAGATCGACGTACGAGCTGCCGGGATCGCTGATGAGGTCCGTTCCGTTCCGACCGGGAGCCGCATAGGCATGGGCCCGGATCCGGTAGGAGGTCGATTGGTGAAGGTCCTTGAAGGTCAACGGAACCGAGAAGCTCCCGGAGGCGACGTCCTTCTCCACCGGAAGGCCGAGCCCGTTCCGGACGGCCTCCTCCCCGCCGCCGACCCGGCGATGTAGCGACACGACGAGATGATCGACGCTGGCCGAGGAATGCGGGGTCACCAGAGCCTGGGTTTGGAATGTCCCCGCTCGGAACTGAGGCAAGACCTCGATGTCGACGGGAGTCGCCGGCCGGATGCCGAGACTTCCCGCGAGCGTGGCGCAACCCGCCAGGGCAAAAACGGTTAGCGGTAGGACCAGGGTACGTATCATCGAGTGCGAGCTCCGCGGGGCGAAGGTGGGGGACATGGGTCTAGTTGCGGGGCGCATGGCTAGGGCAAGACCAGCTTGAGCGAGGCCGTGGCCGGGGCATCATCGTGACTCACGACGATGTCGCAGGTCGCCACGGCCAGCGGGGTGATGTCGTCAGGTCCACCGAAGGCCGTGGCGCGTCCTCGGTAGCGGGTGTGGGGGGCGAGGTTTTCCAAGGTCAGGACTCCCCGGAACTCGGAGATGGACTGGCTGGAGAGCGGCGTGAAGACCTCGGGGATCCCGGACACCTTGCCGAACTCCAGCAAGACGCGGGAGTAGGGCTGGGCTCCCGGGACCTCCACGAGCGAGATGGAGCTCGTGCCCGAGAAGGAGATGGAGACGAGGGCCAGCCTGAGCTGGCCCATGACGGGACGATCGTCGATTCCCGTTTGTAGGAGGATGGACGAGGAGGCCGGATCGGAGATGAGCATTCCGTCCTGCCGGTAGGCTCGGACTTCGAAGCGGTACGCGGTCTGGGGCCGCAGGTTGGCGAAGAGGATGGTCCGGTCGAAGTCCAGGAACTCCTGGGTCTGGGTGGCCTTGAGGAGGTCCGGGTCCGAGAGCGTGGTCGGCAATCCGGTTCTGGCGGAAATGGGGGAGTAGGCGTCCTCGGCGGTGCGGATCATGGGAATGACGTCCATGGTGGCGATCGCCGTGCGGTCGAGGACATCGACGACCTTTTGCAAAGTCGGCCGGCTCTCAGGGGCGAAGCGAAGCTCTACCGCAGCCCGTGGCGTGGCACGCTCCTCGAACGGCGGCATGGCCTGCGAGCACGCAGTCACTCCGAAACCGAGCGCAAGACCGAGGAGGCCCGTGAACGTGGTGCGTCCCCGGCTCATTGGATGCTCTCCGGGCCTGCATCGACGACTTGCCCGTCGATGAACTGAAAAGACGATGTGCTCTCGCCGGAGAACAAGCGGTCCACCAGCACGACCGGCAGGGCCGCCGCCACGGGACGATCGTCCGTGCCTACCGCGACGTCGATGAACGATCCGGCATCCTGGCTGATGAGCTCGGTAGCGCTGCCGCCCGCGGAGCGATACGCCTTGGCTCGCAGGCGATAGGTGGTGGATTGGGCCAGCCGGGTCAGGGTGATCGGCGAGCGCAACTCATCGGCGCGGATTGGGCGGACCAGCGGCTGACCGATGAAGGCCACGGTGTCGACGACCGGAGTCTCGTGATTGCCCGTGAGCTTGAAGACATGCAGGGTCACATGGTCCACGTCGGCGATGGTGAAGGGAAGGATCAGCGTCTGATTGCGATAGCCGCCCGGCTTCACGGCCATGTCGAGCGTCACGCTCACCGAGCCGTTGGCAAGCTCGGCGGACGTGAACTGGGGAATCGAGGTCAACGGCAAGTAGACGCAACCCGAGGTCAGGAGCGCCACGAGCATCCCAGGAAGGGCAGGAGCACGCATCAATACAGAACTCCCGTCAGCGGTTTCCAGGTGGTGCCGTAGCTGAGCCCGATGCTGGGGGCCACGACGGCTCCGAGCGCATCGGTCTCCGCCACCTTGCCGCGGAAGACCAGGCCGTCGACTCCGAGGCGCAAGCCGAATCCGCCTCCGATGGGCACCTTGGCGGCCAGGGCGAACTGCCCGGACAGGCCGAGATCCGCCGCGCTGTCCCCCGCTGCGGGAAGGAAGGAGTCCACGAGCGAGTCGAAGGTGAAGTCGAAGATCCCCGCTTTCTGGCCCATCGAGAGGGCCAACTGAACGCCCGGCTCGATGGCCCGGTTCGTCAGCGCGAAGTTCTTGCGCGCCTCGACGCCCGCTCGCAGTTCCTTGAGCCAGCCGGATCCCTTCAGCGCCATGCCGAGTGTGCCCAGGGTGTCCTGTCGGCGGGGATTCTGAGCCCCGGTCTTGGAGTTCACGCCGGGCATGACTTCCGTGACGTAGGCCAGCTCGCTGTAGGGGACGAGCCTGGCATTCAGCGGGGTGACAGGCAGCGCGACGGCATTGGCGAAGAGCTTGGATCCGAAGCGCAGTTCGTTGGTGAGCTGCCGATACTGCTGAGCGTTACTCTGCGTGATGGTCGCCGCATCGTACTTGAGGGTGCCGTTGTTCTCCCAGGTGAGATCCGGGCCGTCATAGGCCACGGTCAGCACTCCCTTGGTCTTCAAGGTCTGGGTGTCCGGCGCGGTGATCCGCGAGTTGGGGACCGCGCTGAAGGCGTCGTTGTTGTAGGGCGTCGAGCCGTTGAACGAGAGGTCCACCGGGTTGAGGCTGACGGTCCACTTAGGCTCCAATCGCGCCCCGTCGTCCCCGAGCAAGGCCTCCAGGTCACGCCGGAATCCAGGAGTGAACGCTCCCTCGCGTTGCTTCAAGCGCTCGAGATGGGCGATCACGAGTTCGGCCACGGTGACTCCTTCGCCTCCCTGAGCCAGGTTTTCGCCGTCCAGACGGAAGGTCGTGCTGGGACCGCGGAAGCGGGAGGCGTAGGTCTCGTTGAAGGCGAAGTTCTCGGTGGTCGCGATGCGGTACATCTCGTCGTCGTTGAGGTCTCGTCCGCCGATTCGGTTGCGCTTCGGGTCGTAACCGGCTACGCCGACGTTGGGCCCGAGGCTGTTCAGCAAGGCGCGCAGGTCCGCGCCCCGGATGGTGGCCTGAGCGATCAAGGTGCCGCTCGGAAGCCAGTCCTCCACCACGGAACGGGGAACGTCGCCGTTGACGGCGCGGCCGCCGAAACGGGTGGCCACGACGGCGACGTCGGCGACCGCCGCACGACGAATGGCCGATGCGGCCAGCATCGTCCATTCCGCCGACTGATAGGCCGAACGGGGCTTCGAGAGCGTGCGGCTGTCAGGAAGCATGTTGGTCGAGAGCGAGGCGTCGAATGCGCTCATCGCCTCGAGGGCACGCTTGGAAGTCGTCTCGTCCGCGAGGTCCCGCTCACTCGGCCGTAGGACCTCGAAGCTCACCTTGTCCAGGCGCGTCATGTCGGCGGAGCGAACCTTCGCAATCTGGAGCTCGAGCTTGCCCACCTCGTAGGGCGAGAGGGTCCCGTTCAACCACGGTTTTCCGAGCGCATGCTCGGAACTCACGGCGGCGACGCGGTTCGGCGGGGCCGTCTCGAAGTCGTGCGTCAGGATGGCGGCCACGTTATGACCCTTGGCCTTCAAGGACGACAAGGATTGCTTGGGCTTGTTGGTCACGATGACGATGGCATCCGCCCCGTTCTCGTTGGCGCGGTTCATCGCCCATTCCAGGGCTTCGTCCTCCGGAATCTGGCTCCAGCCGGTCTTGCGCCCGATGAGGTTGTTCCGCGAGAGGGTTTCCCCGTCGGCGAGGCCGATAATGGCCACCCGCGTCCCCCGGACGTCCTTGAAGACGTAGGGGGCGAGCCGGACTTCGGGGGGAGCCTTCAGGTTCGCCGCGACCAACGGCACGGTGGCCGCCAGGCGGATCTGATCCGCATGGGAGAGGCGCAGCTCGTTCTTGTAGGGGACGAGCGCGTCGAGGCGTGCCGAGCCGAGGTTGGAGAGCGTCTGCGGGAGGGTGAAGCGTCCGCGAGCGTCGTTGGAGTCCTCGATGAGGTTGCCTCCGTCCACCCAGAGGGCACCGTCGGCAACCATGCGGCGGGCCGCATCCTGCACCGCGAATCCGCCCTCGGCGGATCCGAGCGCCATGATCCGGCCGCCGGCGGACGACTCGGCCACGGCCGCCGTGGACCATACCCACCGGCTCGCGGCCTTCAGGACCGCCTGGGCCGAGGCCGTGTTCTTCGGGCCGTAGAGCGAGATTTCGCGGCCTTCCCGGTCGCGAAGGGTCCAAACCGCGCCTTCGAGGGCAAAGCGGTCGCGCTTCGCGCCGAACGCTTGAGTCATGGCTCCCGGCGCGGACGGATCAGCGAAGAGGATCGAGTTGCCGTTGCGCATGCTATCGACGCCGATGGCCTCCCCCACGAGCATCAGGCCGCCCTGGTCTAATCGCGCTTGGAGATCGCGGGGGCCGAGTGTGCCCTGAGCGTCAAAGAGAACCCATTCACCGCTGCGGAGGGCGCCCAGCGTCGGTTTGAGGGTTCCGGGAACGAGTGCGGCGCCCAGGAAGTTCTCGAGGTCTTCTTTCAGGGTGTTGACGATACGAAACGGGCCGGCCGTCATGGTCGTCACGGCGATCGCGACCGAAGCTTGCTGGGTCCCCGAGCCTTGCGGAACGGCGAGCGACGCGGGGGCCATGCCTAGGAGGACGGCGAGGCTCGTGAAGAGGCCGGTCGTCACCGGGCGGCGCGTACGAGGGCTTTTCGGAATCATGTTGCTCACCAGTAGTAGACTCCCATGGCCGAAACGAAGAGGATGCTGCTCAGGATCGGCCAGTAAAGCAGCTTGGGGACCAAGCCGTCGTTGTTCTGGACGAAGAGCGGACCGCGCTTGGTGGCGCGCATCATCAGGGTCAGGGCGACCAGCACGATCATGAAGTAGAGCGCGAAGCAGAACATTTCCATGAACATGAAGTCACCGGTCGCGAAGGTGTCGCGAACCTTGCCGTGCGCCAAGGCCACCGAGAAGAAGAAGGCGGCGATCGGGCTCAGGATGGCCAAGGGCTTGTCGTCCACCTTCGCGAACATGAGGTTCATGAAGAGCAGCGCGGCGATGATGGCCATCGGCAGGACGACCGAGACCATCGGTCCCTTGAAGTCGCGCCGCAGCAGGATGTTGAAGCGAAGCTCGGGGAAGCCCGACTGGCCAATCAGGGTGTCGATGCCGAAGTTCGACTTGTAGCGCGCCTTCGTGTAGTCGAAGAAGGTCCGCTCGAAGAGCCAGCCGTTGATCACGCTGGAGACGTCGACGCCGGGCACGTCATTCTGATCCCAGGTGCCGAAGGCGTCGAGATCCGGGATGAGGATGATGTTCTTGTCGAACTCCACGGGCCGCATCCGGAGCATGACGTCTTGAGTGTCCAGGGGGTAGCGGCTGAAGTCGAAGGCCTGGCGCAGCGTGAGCGTGAAGCTCCAGCCATGGGTGTTGCCGCCGACGTTGGGACGGACGTAGGACGGCCGGATATCCGACTTGACCGCTTCGGGGAAGTAGACGCCCGCTTGGACCTTGTCCTTGATGGCATCCGGGATTTGCTGCCAGACCGTGCCCGTCACCGTGATGTTGTTGGCCCCGCTGAACTCGATGGCGAGCACGTGAAGGCCCGTCTTGATCAGGGTCGGCTTCTGGAAGGTCAGTTTGCCGGTGGCGTAGGGGTCCTGGGAGAGGTAACGCGTGAGCTCGCCGGGGTCCGTCACCATGATGTCGGCGTCGGATTTCACATGGGGATGCGTCACCATGAAGAGCGAAAAGACCACACAGGTGCCGGCAATCAGGATGGCTCCGGAGGTCAGGCAGAACTGCCAGAGGCGACTCGCGCGGCGCTCATGGATCTTGAGCGCCAGGCCCATGCCGGCGAGCAGGGTCACGATCAGGGCCACGAGGATTTGCATGCGTTCACGCTTGGCGGTTTGTGCCGCCTCGGCGGGCATGTCCCCCACCAAGCGGACCACGTATTGCCAGCCGGTCTGCGCGATCCGCTGGAACGCGAGATAGTAGGGCGAATCCGTGCGCCCGCTGATCGCCTTGAAGTCCCCCTGGTCCGCGTCCTGGATCATGGTCGCGAGCTGGGTGTAGGCGGGTTCCTGCTCGCGCTTGGCGATGTCGTTGAGATTCTGCTTCTCGGAGACGTACTCGTCCACGGGATACGAGAGGACGCGATCCTTTTCCGCGGAAACGACGAACGAGTAGCCCGACGAGCCGATCTCAAGTCCCGCGACCAGCTTCTTGATCGATCCGGCGCCCAGGTCGGCGAAGTAAAGGCCGGAGCCGCCCGCGGCTACGGAGTATTCGGCGACGCGTTCGCCCACTTCCTGGCGGTAATAGGGCTCCAGCCAGCCTGGAGTCGCGCGGCGCGCCTCGCCCTGCATGAGGCGGAGGGTTCCGTCGGGTTGCCGGACGGCTAACGTCGCAGGCCGTTTCTCGGGATCTCCCGTCGCAAGGGGCGAAACAAAACCCGCCGCGCTCATGTCCGGGTTGCGCTCGAGTAAAAGCGTGACGGCCGCCTCGGCCTCCGCTGGGGAGGCCGGCAGCGGTCGAGCGGCTTGCTCCGCAAGCTGGCTCTCGAAAGCCCGCAGCTTCTCGGAAAGGGCTTCGGAGCCCTTCTGGGCCGCGGCCTGGGCCCGCGTGCGCAGCTGTGCCTGGAAGGTCATCTCCTTGGACCCATGGTGCCAACCCAGCGTCAGGGTGAGGAGGAGCCCGAGCGTGAAGACGATCGCCAACAGCGGGCGAATCCAGGGAATGTCTCGTTTTGGGGCCTCCGGGTCGGCGATCGCGATCCGGTCTTCCAGGGACAGTGGTGCTTCCATTTGCGGAGATCCTGTTTCGTTGCGGGTGTGGGGGACTGGTGACGATAGTGCGTATCCGAGTATACGGCTTCCTGTACCGGTGATGCAATCAGTAAATCTTCACCCTGACTGGGTTACAGCATCTTGTCTTCACGAAATCTTTGCAGATCCGACGTGTTGACCGCTTGATTGCTTATCTGATATAGAACAAGAACATGGCGCTGCCTTCGCGAGCCTCTAACGCTCGCGGACCCACGCATTCGGCTTCGCGAACCTTGCGGGCCGGGTTCTGGCCGGGGCGTTGCCTTCCGCCGCCGCGCTTCCCTACCGACCGCAGGACCATCCGTTGTCTCACGCGCTTTCTCATCTCTCAGCGGCCTTTGCGATGGCCTTGGGGCCCGTGGCAGCGTCCCCTTCGGCTGTCGTCGATCGTGCAGATCCGATCCCCGCGTTCCAGAATGCCTCGACCCACGCCGGATCTCCGATCGCCCCTCGCTACCTCGCCGAGGTCGGCGACCTCGACGTCTCGTTACTCGGCAGCTTTGTCCAGTACCCGGGAATCCGCGCCAGTCTCCTGGGCTCCGAGCTGGGAGTCCAGTACCGCCTGAGCGAGAGCTTGAGCCTCAAGGCGAATCTCGGACATACCGCGGCGATCGGCTTGCGGGGCCCGCTGATCGAGGCCTCCGCCTTTCGCTTGGGCTGGGATGCGCATTATCGCTCGGATTGGTATTTTCTCACGGCCTCGGGAATGGGGCTGGGCGCTCCCGCCTACGGAGTCATTCCCGTGCCCGGCGGGGCCGCGCACGGCATGGAGCTTTCGCTGAACGCCATGCAGGCCTGGCAGCAGTGGGCGTTCTATCTTTCGCCGAGCGTATCGTTCATGAGCAACCGCTCGTTGGCCGGCATGGATGCCGGCGTGGACTTGAACCTCGGCCGCTTCGGGCTGGGCTATGCCTTCGGGCATCACCAGGTGCTTCACAACCCGGATCCGGGTGCTTCGTCGCTGGTTCCGAGCGAGCAAGCGCATCGCCTGGGGGTGAGATGGGCCTGGTCCAAGGACGGGTACATCCACCTTCACGCCATGGCGATTCCCCAGGACACGTACGGCATTCCCCTTCAAGGCCTGATGGCCGGGATCGGCTGGCGATTCTCCGGATTCCCTGCGGCGTCGCCGCGCGTGCCCGACGCCGTGGCGCCGCCTCTGGAGTCTCCGCTGCTCACGCTCGACCCCACGCCGCTCGACCCGGAGGTCGAACCTTCCCCCTCGGAGTGGCGCCCCGTAGAGGCCGATGACGCGATTCCCCGGCCGAAGGCCGAGCCGGTTTTAGAAGGTCCCTTCCGTGAAGCGATCGCCCTGCCGCCGGTGGCGAGCCCGACTCCGCCGCCGATGATCCATGAGGGTCGGGATTCCGAGGGCGAGCCCACTCCGGCCGCGATCGCTCCGACTTCGGAAGCTGCCGCGTCACCCTTCGCTCCCACTGACATGGCCTGGGGCCCCTTCGTGCCCGCGCCGCAGGGCCCCTTCATGGCCAGCGCCATGCAGGCCTCGGAATCGCAGGAAGACCGGACCGGCGACTCGGGACATGGCCTCTTTTCGATGTCCGCGGCGAGCGGCGTTCTCTCCGCCGCCCAAGATGCGGCCAATGGAGGAGCGGCTGCCGTGGCCATCGTCGTTTGCTGTTTGTTGTTGCTGGGGACGGGGGGGAAGTCGGAAGACGACGACTCCCGTCAAGAAAGGTAGGAATCGAGACATGATCGCTCGCGCGGCACGATTGAGACGACTGGGTGGCGTATGGTTGATGGCCCTGGCGATGCTTCTCCTGAGCGCGGGCCTGGTCGGGGCCGCGCCCGAGACGGGTGACGCGGCCGCGCCGATCGAGACGAAGGTCGGTTTCGAGCTGCTGAGCATTCGAAACGTCAACATGCTCTCCGGAGAGTACGAGGCCATCTTCAACCTGAGCTTCAAGGCTCCGGTCCCTTTCAAGCCGGAAGGCTTCATGCTCGAGAACGGTCGCATCCAATCCGCCGTTCCGATCGTGAATACGCCCACCCGCAAGGTTTACCAGGTCCACGGCCGCCTCAATTTCGAGGTGCAGACGGCTCGAATTCCGTTCGACAGCCAGAAACTCGACATCGTGATCCAGGCGTCCGACCCAAGTTTGCGCTACGTGATGGATCCGGAGACCACCCCGACGGCCTTGAAGCTGAGCATCGTCGACTGGACCGCCAAGAACACGCTATCGGTGGCTCCTATGCCTCCAGTCGGGGACGAGCCCTCGGACGTCTTTCGCTATCGCTACGGAGTCGACGTTTACCACGCGATGCAATGGAGCATCCTGCGCTTCATGCTGCCCGCCTTGACGTTGATGGGATCCGCCTTTCTGGTTCTGATCCTGCCTGACGACTTCAAGTCACGCTTGGGCTCGGCGTTGGCCGCCTTCATCGGAACGGTCTTCCTCCAGCTTTCGGTGGGGGGGCGTGTCCCCGTCCGCGATGTCGTGACTTACTGGGACAAGTACCAGATCCTCTCCTACCTCACGATCGCCGTCTTGATCGGCTATCTTTTCTACGACAATGCCTTGAAGGAGAAGGAGCTCACGGACCGGCGCACCCGCCTTACCAAGGCGGTACGGATCGTCCTGCCCGCCGTTTGGCTCATCGCCATGGTGACGATCACGCTGACGACCTTCAGTTAAGCGGATTCACAGCCGAAAGCCCCGGAAGACCTGGCGTCTTCCGGGGCTTTTGGCTGTGAGGCACTTACGTTTAGGGGGCGTAGTCAGCGCCCGCGGCTGCGGTAGCTCACCGCGAACGCTTACGTTTAGGGGGCGTAGTCAGCGCCCGCGGCTGCGGTGGCCCACTGCGAACGTTTACGTTTAGGGGGCGTAGTCGAGGAACGTGACCGAGGGATTCTTCTCGACTTCCCAGTTGAGCGACCACTCGTCTCGGAAGAGGACCGTGGGGTTCCCGTCGCGGTCCTCGACCAGCAGCGAGCCGCCGTACTTTCCGAACGCCTTGGGGTCGACCTCGCCCCCCAGCCAACGGGCCAGCTCGTAGGGCAGGCGATCGAGGATGACGTCGACCCCGTATTCCTGCTTCAGGCGGTGCGAGAGCACATCGAACTGGAGGACGCCGACGGCGCCCAGGATGGGCTCCATGTCTCCGAGGCCGGGCTTGTAGAAGATCTGGACGGCGCCCTCTTCGAGGAGCTGTTCGAGCCCTTTCTTGAGCTGTTTGCGCTTCGAGGGATCCTTGAGGCGCAGGGCGCTGAAGTGCTCGGGAGCGAAACGGGGAATGCCTTCGAACCGGAAGCTGGCGTTCTCGGCCAGCGTATCGCCGATTCGGAAGTTGCCCGAGTCGTAGAGACCGACGATGTCGCCCGGATAGGCGGTCTCGATCTCGGCGCGGTCGGCGGCGAGGAACTGGTGGGACTTGCCTAGGCGGATATCACGGCCGGCCCGGGTGTTCTTTACGCTCATGCCCTTGGTGAAGATGCCCGAGCAAACGCGCATGAACGCGATGCAATCCCGATGTGCGGGGTTCATGTTGGCCTGAATCTTGAAGATGAAGGCCGAGAACTTCTCATCGGAGGGGTTGATTTCACCCTCGGAGGACTGGCGCGGGGCCGGCGGGGGCGCGATGTGTACGAAGGCATCGAGGAAGGGCTGGACGCCGAAGTTCGTCATGGCCGAGCCGAAGAACATCGGGGTCAACTCGCCGTTGAGCACCCGATCCAGGTCGAAGGCGTCTCCCGCCAGGTCGAGCATCTCGATGTCGTCGAGAAGCTGCTTGTAGAAATGCTCGCCGAGGCGCTCGGGAGTGCTGGGATCGGCGAGCGGGATGCGGCTCAGGGCGCCTTCGCGGGTGCCGTGGTCGGTCCCCTCGAAGAGGATGACTTCCTCGCGCTGGCGGTCGTAAACGCCCTTGAACTCCTTGCCCTGGCCGATGGGCCAGTTCATGGGGCAGGAGCGGATGCCCAGCACCTTTTCGAGCTCGTCCATGAGCTCGAGGGGCTCGCGCCCGAATCGGTCGAGCTTGTTGACGAAGGTGAAGATGGGGATCTGCCGCATCCGGCAGACGTGGAAGAGCTTCTTCGTCTGGGCTTCGACACCTTTTGCAGAGTCAATCAGCATGACGGCCGCGTCAACGGCGGAAAGGGTGCGGTAAGTATCCTCAGAGAAGTCTTCGTGGCCCGGGGTGTCGAGAAGGTTGATCTGGAACCCCTCGTAGGGGAACTGCAGGACGCTCGAGGTGATCGAGATGCCGCGCTGCCGCTCCAGCTCCATCCAGTCGGAGGTGGCGTGACGCTGTGCCCGCCGGGCCTTGACCGAGCCCGCCATGTGGATGGCTCCGCCGTAAAGCAGGAGCTTCTCGGTGAGGGTGGTCTTACCGGCGTCGGGGTGGGCGATGATGGCAAAGGTGCGGCGGCGTTTGACTTCAGCGTCGATCGTGGCGTTCAACCAGGACTCCTTTCGGGCAGAATCTTCACCCTACCACAGGATTAGCGCCTACGGCTATTGGTCTAGCCGAGTGAGGCGGGTGAAGTTCTGCGACGGTCTTTAGTGACGTCGGTAGTAGTCCATGATGACGCGCGAATAGCGGCTGCGGGTGATGCCCCGGCTGGTGACCGCCTTGGGTCCCATATTGTAAGCGACGAGCGTCCGGTGCCGCAGCGCGTTCGCGTTGAGGCTCGGGTAGCGCAACTTCATTTCCTTCTTGTAGTAGGCGTAGATGCGGCAGCCCAGGTCGATGTTGGTGGCGGGGTCAAACCACTTGGACCGTGGAATGCCGCGGTTCTTGAAGTGGACGGGCATGACCTGCATGAGGCCGAGGGCGCCGGCGGTGGAGACTTCCTGAATGTTGAAGTAGGATTCGACCCGCATGATGTCGGTGACGAGCATGGGGCTCAGGCCGTGTCGGCGCGAGGACTTGAGGATGAGGGGGGTGAGGCGCTTGGCCGTGCTCGCGCCCTTGAGCTTCGTAATGTAGGAATAGACCTGATCGTACTGGGAGTCGGGCTTTGCGAGGACGGGTTGCGGTGGGGCGACGAGGCAAACGGCCAGGGCGAGGAATAAAACGAGACGTGTCAATAAAACCATCAGACCATCACAGAGACAAATGACGGGGAGCCCAAACGGCCCCCCTTTGTTGGGTACCGTTAAGGATTTACCGTGTCACTTGGCCGTGCGTCAAGTTTTCGGAGGCTAGGATGGCGTGTTTACCGGGGTTTACGCCCGGAAGAGCCCCTGAAATCGCCTAGGGAGCCGCTTCGTGAAGAATGTTAGCGTACTCCACGGTGGTCTTGCGAAGGCGCAGCGCGAGCAAGCGGTTGAGCTTCTTGAGGACCTTGATGGCCACGGGGGGATCGATCTCGCAGAGGTTCTCGAAATCGGTCTGGTAGAGCCCGATGCCGGTGGAGTCCTTCTCGGCGATCGCGGTGGCGGAGCGCAAGGAGCGTTCGAGGAAGCCCATTTCGCCGAGGATGGAGCGGTCGGCGACCGTGGCAATCTCCTTGTACTGGCGATTCTTGTCCTTCTTGAAGATCTTGACCTCTCCGGTGAGCACGAAGTAGAGGGCCTGGCAAGGCTCTCCCTCGGCGAAGAGGGTCTCGCCGCGCTGCCATTCCTTGGGGTGGAAGAGGCTGGCGAGCACGTTGACCTCGCGGGTCGTGAGATCCGAGAAGATGGGGAGTTTGTCGATGGCTTGCTTGATGGCTTCGGTCACGGGTTCCTCCTCTGGCTCAGGGCTATTGTTCCCAAGCTCCTCGAGGCCTTAACCGAGCCTCAGCGATCCTTCCAGCTGAGCTGGGCCATGAGCCCGAAGTGGTCGGAGACGAAGCCGGAGTCCGGATCGTCGAAGACCAGGCGGACGTCTTGGATCTGCGTGCCGCGGTCGACGAAGAGGTAGTCGAGCCTGCGGCTCGGCAAAGGGTAACCGCCCGTCAGCGGATTGGTATGGGACCAGGTATGCCCGGGGTCGAGGGGGTGCCGATGCTGCCAGGCATCCACGAGCTGGGAAGTGACGGCTTCGAGGCCGGGATCGTCGGGTGGGGCGTTGAGATCTCCGGCCAGGACGAAGCGCTCGGGAGGCGTGAGCCAGCCGTAGTCATGGGCGCGCGTGAGGATGGTGTCGAGTTGCCGCTGGCGCTGGGCGGATTCCTCGGGAGGCCAGGAGAGGTGGGTGACGGCCAGATGGAGGGGGCGGGGCGGCTGCATGATCGTCGCCAGAATGGCGACGCGGTTGTCGGGGTGGCGAAGGCCGGGTGGCAGCCGGCGGTTTTCGACGAGTTGCAGCGGCCAGCGGGCGAGGAGCGCGACGCCGCCTTGCTCGGGGCTATGCACCTCGGCGGGGTTGCCGTAGGGGGCATAGGCCAAGGAGGTCATGTCGAGGGCGCGGCAGAGGTCGAGGGCCTGATGATAGAACGGGGCCTTGAAGATGGCGACTTCTTGTAGGGCGATGACGTCGAGTTCGAGATGCGCGAGCGGCGCGATCAACAGGGGCCGGCGCTTCCCGTGCCAGTCCGATTCGAGGCCCTTGAGGTTGAGCGTCAGAATACGCAGGTCCATGTCCCGAGTCTAGTGCCGAACCCCGGGGGAGGGTAGGGTCAGCCGAGGCAAATCGGGCTATACTGGAGGGATGTCCCCGAAAGAGAGGAGATCCCCCGATGAAACCGATGACCCGGAACGCCTTCGCCGCTGCGCTCGTCTTGGCGCTCGCCCTGACGGGCTGTCAGAAGGAAGAAGCCAGCGCCGACGGTTCAAAAGCTGAGAAAGGAAGCACCGACGTGGCCACTAGCAACCTCAAGATTGAAGACCTTCAGGAAGGTTCCGGAAGCTCGCCGAAGCCTGGCGACGTCGTTTCGGTGCATTACACCGGCTGGCTGGAGAACGGCACCAAGTTCGACTCCTCGGTGGATCGCGGCGAGCCGTTCGAGTTCGTGATCGGCCAGGGCCAGGTGATCCAGGGCTGGGACCAGGGCGTCATGACCATGAAGGAAGGCGGCAAGCGTCGCCTCACGATTCCTGCCGAGCTGGGTTACGGTTCGCGGGGCGCCGGCGGGGTGATTCCTCCGAACGCGACCCTGATCTTCGAAGTTGAACTGCTGGACGTCAAGTAGTCCCCTTCGCTTCTCGCTCTCACTCACGCCGAACCCCCATGGGGGTTCGGCGTGATACCATAAATGGGGGTCAAACCCCCAGGAGGTGAGCATGAAGCGCGTCGAAGAGATGGAGACCGCGGAAGCCATGCGGGAGATGCTGTCGCGAGCCCAGCAAATTGGGGGCCGCGGGGTGCAAGTAAGCCGGGTCGGCTACCGGAACATGCGCTGGGAGGGCATCCTCACGGGAGATGTTCCCGAAGGCATGCATGCCTACTTGTACAACGGTCCATCGGGAGAGTTGCTCTTCGAGACCCGGGAGGAGCCGGGAACCGTGAGCGAGGATCTCGTCAAGCGTTACGAGGAGCCGCTTCACTAGAACGATTCCCGGTAGCTGCCGCCCGCAAAGGAGTCTCGTCATTCGCGTCGCCCTGATTTACCTCGCCATCCTGGCCGGCTTCCTGAACCTCTTCCTCCAGGTGCCCTTGACCCCCGTCTATGCCCGGCAGCTGACCTCGGATCTCGGCTGGGTGGCCCTCGCCGTCTCCGCTTACTCGGTCACCAACCTGGCCGGCAACCTCTTTGCGGGCTTCCTGATCGACCGCATCCCCAAGGGGCTTGCGATCGCCCTGGGCCTCGCCCTGGGAGGCCTGGCCCTCGCCTTGGCCTCCTCGGCGACCGGCGTCGGAGGCTTGATTGCGGGCTTGATGCTCAACGGGGCAGCGCTTTCGGTCGTGACTCCCGCGGCGTTCGCCCTGCTCAGCCAGGCCCTTCCTGAATCGAGCAAGGCCGTCGGCATGGCCCGCTCCGGTGCCGCCATCGGCCTGGCCGCCATGATCGGCCCCCCGATCGGAGGCCTCCTGGCCGACCGTCTCGGCTACGGGCCTTCTTATCTGGCCATCGGCGCCTTCCTGGCTTCCATCGCCCTCGTTTGCCTCCTCGTCCTGCGCAAGACCTCGCCTGTTCCCCCGGAACCCACCGGATGGGGCGACTTCTGGGGCCTCGTTGGGGATCGCGCGCTAAGACGACCTTACCTCGGCGCCTTCACCTTGATGTTCGCCAACGGCAGCCTCATCTTCGCCCTCCCCCCCTACATCCACGACCTGGGCCTTCCGAACGTCCTCTTGGGGGCACTGTTTAGCACGTTCGCGCTGAGCGCCATGGTGATCTTCCTCTCGCCCCTAGGGGCCCTTCCCAAACGCTTGGGGGCCGCTCGGACCCTCGCTGTCGGAGCCGGACTCCTGGCTGTGGGGATTGCGGCGATCGCGAGCTTGACCGCCCTTCCGGCCCTTTTCGGGGCGCTCGTCGTTTACGGGCTCGGCTTCGGCCTGGTCTTCCCGTCCGCCGTCACCGACCTGGTGGCGCATGTGCCTGAAGGCAAGCGGGGGACCGCCTTTGGCATCTTCTACGCGGTCTTCTCGCTCGGAGCGATTGTCGGACCGGTCGTTTTGGCGCGGGCTCCGCAGCTCGGCATCGCCCCGTTCCATCTGGCGGCGCTGGTCCCGGCCGGCCTGGCGCTGGGGGTCTGGCTGCGCGCGCGTGTCCCGCGCCACGCTTGAGCCACCAAACGATACAGGCCCTCCGGTCCAAGGACCGGAGGGCCTGTATCGTCAGGGAGATTAGTCCGCCCAGAGCGAGCCCAGGTAGCGGATTTCGTCCTGGTAGGCGTTCTGGTGGGCGGCGATGATCTCGGAGGCGATCGCCGGATACATGGTCAGGGATTCGAGGGCGCTGACGGGGTGGAAGGCCGCCTCCTCGATGACGTCCCCCTCGGGGATGGCGAGCGTGCCGCCTTCGAGGCGGGCGAGCATGAAGACGTTGAGGACGTGCCGGGAGCCGCGCGGGCAAATGGCCTCCGAAATGTACAGCATGCGCTCGGCCTTGATCTGGAGGCCCGTCTCCTCGTGCACCTCGCGCTCGGCGCAGACGGAGAAGGTCTCGCCGTAGTCCAGGCCGCCGCCGGGGAGCATCCAGTAGGTCTTCTCACCCTTGCGGTGGCGGACCAGGAGAATCTGGTCCTCGTGGGGAATTACCACGCCGACCCGGACGCGGGGCTGAGTCATTCCTGAACCTCCTTCATGCGTTCGAGAACGGCTTCGAGGGCGATGCGGCAATGGGAGTAGGTGAGGCCTCCCTGCAGGTAGGCGACGTAGGGTTCGCGCAGCGGACCGTCGGCCGAGAGTTCCAGGGTGGAGCCCTCGATGAAGGTGCCGCCGGCCATGACCACGTTATCGGCGTAGCCGGGAACGATGTCCGGATCGGGCCGGACGTAGGAGTTCACCGGGGACCATTCCTGGATCCCCCGGCAAAGCGCGACCAGCTTTTCGGCGCTCCCCAGCTTCACGGCCTGGATGATATCGGTCCGCGGCGCGTCCCATGCCGGATCCACGGGATAACCCAGGTCATGGAAGAGGCGGGCGGCGAGGGTCGCGCCCTTGAGGGCTTCTGAAACCACGTTGGGCGCGAGGAACAGGCCCTGGAACAAGAGCCGGTTCATGTCGAGGCTGGCTCCTCCCTCGCGGCCGATGCCGGGCGCGGTGAGGCGGCAGGCGGCACGGTGGACGAGGTCGGCGCGGCCGGCGACGTAGCCGCCCATGGGGACGATGCCGCCGCCGGGGTTCTTGATGAGGGAGCCGGCGATCAGGTCCGCTCCGACTTCAGGGGGTTCCTGGGTCTCGGTGAACTCGCCGTAGCAGTTGTCGACGAAGCAGATGATGTCCGGGCGCTCGGCCTTGACCCGGCGGATGATCTCGGCGATCTCCGCGATGCGCAGGGAGGGGCGCCAGTCGTAGCCGCGCGAGCGCTGGATGGTGACGACCTTGGTCTCGGGGCGCAGGGCGGAGGGGATGGCCTCCATGTCGACGCGGCCCTCGGGGGTGAGGGGAAGTTCGCGGTAGGTGACGCCCCATTCCATGAGCGAACCCTGGTTCTCGCCGCGCAGACCGATGACCTCTTCGAGGGTGTCATAGGGCGCTCCGGCGATGGAGAGCAATTCGTCGCCGGGGCGCAGGGCTCCGAAGAGGGCGACGGCGAGGGCATGCGTGCCCGAGGCGAATTGCTGGCGCACGAGCGCGGCTTCGGCGCCGACGATCTGGGCGAAGACGGCTTCGAGGGCTTCGCGGCCGAGATCGCCATGCCCGTAGCCGGTGGTGCCGGCGAAGTGATGTTCACCGATCTGGTGATCCCGGAAGGCCTGGAGGACCTTCTTCTGGTTGACGTGGCAAGTCTTGGCGATCTGGGCCCAGACGGGGGCGAGTGCGGCTTCGGCGGCCTCGATTGGCGAGGCGGGAGCGGTCAGGGTAGCCATAAGGGGGCAAGGTCTCCTCGTGTAACGGTGTCTTTCTTATTATATGCCCGATTTCACCCGGATCTAGCGACCGAGGGCTTGGTCCTTCCTGCTGGCAGGCGACAATTTCGCTTGCTAAAGCTTGTCGGAGGAGCGCCTACCGCCCGATGCGGCCTCCGGGTTAAGGTCAGGTCCGAGAGGCGCGTGGCTGACGGGTGAGCGTTCGTCATGCGCGGACGCCGGCGTCATGCCGGGAGGAGGTGGCCATGGGGTGGCCGCGCATCCAGGTCATTGCGGGGCTCGCATGCACCTTGGTTCTGGGGGCCTGCGAGAAGCCTCCGGGAGTGTCGGCCCATCAGGCAAAGGACGTCAAAGCGCGCTTGGCCGAGGAGGCTTTGTTCCAGGCGCGGTTGCCGGAGAATCCCCGGGATGAGCAACTGATGAACCTGCCTTCGGCGTTGATGCAGGGAGATTCGGCCGAGGGGTACAGCGCGCAGCAAGCCCGGGCCTTGAGTCGTGAGTACCAGTACATGCGGGAAGGCAACCAGTACTTCGCGTACCGACGGGTAGGGAATCGCAACGAACCGGTGATCGTGATGCGCCGGGGGCGGCCCCATCGGGTGGTGTACGTCTTCATCGCTCCGTACTATTACTACCGCTTGGTTCCGTTCTACGGGCAGTACACGGCTCCGGGCGGGAGCCAGGTGATCGTGACGATCCAGAATTTCGCTTTCCGGCCGAGCGTGCTTCGGGTCCGGCGGGACGGCCGGGTGACCTGGGTGAACCAGGATTCCGTGGCGCATACGGCGACTGCGCCGTTGCCTGGCCAGGTGACGACCGAAGGAGCATGGGATCTGGTCATGCCGCCGGGGCAGTCGGCAAGCCGGCGTTTCTTGAGTCTAGGCCGCTTCGAATACACCTGCCGCTTCCACCCCTCGATGCGGGGCACGGTCGTGGTGGTGGAGGGACCCGTCAGACCATGAGTCAGAGGAGGAAGCCGTGAAACACGCGTGGCATCGGAGGTTGCTGTTGGGCATCTTGCTGCTGGCGGGCTGCCAGAGCGGGATTCCGGCCCCCCAGGCCATGCCGGGGCATGAGCATCCGCCGCCGGAGTCGGGAGCGGGCGCCCGCGCGGCTTCGCCGGCGCCGCCGGAAGCGGGGGTGCATGCGGTCGCGATCCGCAACTTTGTGTACGATCCGGCGACCGTCTCGATTCGGGTAGGGGAATCGGTAAAGTGGACCAACTACGACGCCGCCCCCCACGACGCAGTGGCCCTCACGGGCAGCTGGAAGACCCCCTTGTTGAAGGTCAACGAATCGGCGACGCAGACCTACAGCGCACCGGGAAGCTACCCCTATTACTGCACGGTGCATCCCGCGATGCGCGGGACGGTGGAAGTGCGTCATTGAGATGGAGCCGATAATCACCGGCGCGATCGGGACATCCCGGATCCCGGATAAAAAAGGGGCGGGGGAACTTCCCCCGCCGCATCATTCGAAGACGTATTCCGTCTCGTACTGGACGTCCGTGATCTCGGCGTCCCAGTGTCCCGCCTCCAGGTAGCGGACGGCCTTTTGCAGGACCTCGCTCGCGTGGGGCGCGGAGTTGCTCACCACGGCGAGCCCCAATTGCGCACTGCGCCACTGGTCGAGGTCGCCTACTTCCGCGGCGGAAATCTTGAACTGGTTCTGCACGCGCGCGAGCATGGACTTGACCACCGAGCGCTTGTCCTTGAGTGACTGCGCCCCCGGGATCTCCAGCTCGATCAGGCAGGAACCCACGATCATGACAGAGCGCGCTCCGTGACGGCCCCTTGAATGAACGACACCACCTCGTCAGTGGGAGTGCCGGGCCCGAAGACGGCCTGCGCCCCGGCGGCTTCGAGGGCGGCCACGTCGTCCTCGGGGATGATTCCCCCGACCATCACCACGATGTCCTCCGCTCCCTGCGCCTTGAGCTGTGCGATCACCTGGGGGACCAGCGTCAGGTGTGCCCCGGAAAGCAAGCTGAGGCCGACCACGTCCACGTCCTCTTGGATGGCGACGTTGACGATGGCCTCGGGAGTTTGATGCAGGCCGGTGTAAATCACCTCCATCCCGGCATCGCGCAGGGCGCGGGCAATCACCTTGGCCCCGCGGTCGTGGCCGTCCAGGCCGGGCTTGCCCACCAGGACGCGAATCGGACGGTTTGTCATTCTCTATCTCGCTCTCCAGCTCATGATCCGTCGGACCACGAGCGCTTCAGCATGGGGTTGCGCTTTTCGGGTTTTCGCTATGCCGAGGCCTCGCTCAGGGCGACGCATCGACGGGAGTGACTCCCATTATACCGGAGCCCCGCCCCTCGGCGCGAAGGCGAATGCCTCATTGGTCGGTTATAATAGGAACGATCGATCCTCGGCCGTCACCACCCCCGTTACCGAGAGGATATCCGCCATGTTCCAACCCCTCGACGCGATCTTGACCTCCGAACAGCCCATTCGTGACCGGGAGACCATTCTCGCGCTCCTCAACCACAATATCCACCTGGAGCATGGCGCCATCGTCCAGTATCTGCAACATGCCTACGCCATGGGCGAAGGCGGCATCGGGACCGAGGTCATCACCATCGCCCGCGCCGAGATGCGCCACATGAAGTACTTCGCCGACCTGCTCGTCGACCTGGGAGGCAAGCCCACCTTGGATCGCGGCGTGGTCTACGCCGACGCCCCCTCGGCCGCGGGCATGATGGCCAATGGCATCAAGGCCGAGGAAGACGCCTTGCGGGAGTACCGCCTGCAACTGGAGCGCGTCGACTTCGCCCCCATGCAACGCCTCCTGGAGCGGGTACTCGCCGACGAGGAGTACCATCACGGGCAGTTCCAGGGCTTCGAGGAGGAGTTCTTGTCCGGGGCGGCCCATGCCAAGGAAAGCGCCGCCTACCCCACGCCCGGCCCGGTGGAGGATCCCGAGGCCATGGCCATGCTCAATGCCTCCTTCACCGCCCGCTACAATCAAGTCCTCGAGTACGTTCAGTATTACTTCGAGAGCCGGGATTACCACGCCCGCGACTTTCTCGAGGAGACCTGGACCTGGGCGATGCGCGGCATGGCCCTTTTCGCGGATGAGCTCTCGGAGCATCACGCCGACCCCGCCTTCACCTGGGCTCCCAAACCCGTGCCGGGGGATCTGAGGGCCCACGTGGACCGGGCGATCGCCTTCGAGCGCTCCAACGCCACCACCCGCACCGAGCAGATGCGCTGCCCGATCTCCCCTGAGCTCAAGGCCCTCCTCAAGAATGTCCAGGCCCACGAGGCCTACAACGCAGAGAAGCTCGAAATTCTCATGGCTCGCCACCTGCCCATCACCCCGCCCGAAGCCCCCATGCCCTCTCACATCGTTACCGCCGAGCCATCCCTCGTCATTCCTCCCGCCCGTCCCCGCAACGCCTGGACGGTGGGAAGCCTCTTGCAATCGTGACCTTGGGAAGGCGGCAGGCAGTTCAACAAGGGAAAAGACGCTTACGGCAGCCTTCCGCCGGGTAAGATGCCCGGGGGAGTACCATGAAGCAGCCATTCGACAACTTGCGTGACGCCCGAACCCGCTTGGAATCGGGAGATGTCCAGGGAGCGGAGGCGGCCCTCGAAGGCTTGTCTCATCCCGAAGCGCTGGCCATGCGGGCCCGGATTCGCTGCGACCAGGGGGATCACCTCGAGGCCGCCAGGCTCTACCGAGCCATCCTCGCCGAGGCTCCCAGCGCCGAGGCCTACTACCGCCTGGGTACCTGCTGGCAGCACCTTTCGCAATGGGAGTCGTCGGAGAAAGCCCTGATCCGGGCGGTGACGCTGGATCCCCGGCATACGGACGCCTTCATCTTGCTGGGCATCGCCTTTTACCAGCAGGAACGCTACCCGGATGCCGTCAAGGCGCTCGAACGGGCGTTGATCAACGACCCGCGCGCGCTTCTTGCCCGTTACCACCTGGCGCAGGTCTGCATGGAGCTCGGGAACCTCAAGCGCGCCCTCTCACAGCTCCATGTCCTGCAGGGACTCCAGCCGGATTACGCCCCCACCCATCGCCTTCAGGCCGGCATCTTCCTCAAGCTCAAGGACTACCGCCAGGCCCTCGTCGAGCTCTGCTGGCTTGTCGAGGCCGGCCATGCCGACGTCTGGTGCTTCAGCTCCATGGGGACCGCGTACCGGGCCATCGGAGAGAAGGTTCAGTCCCTGAGAGCCGTCGAGTTCGCCCTCCGCCTGGATCCGTCCCTGATCGACGAGACCTTGATGGCGGCTCAGCTCAACGAGGAGCTCGAGCAGTACGAGATGGCCCTCGACTTCTACCGGACGCTCTTGCGCGACCTGCAATGGGGAGAGACGGCCCGCGTGGCGGTCGAACGTCTCGAACGGCGCGTGGCCGTCATCAAGCTCGCCGCGAAGCCATCGTCCGATCTTCCGGAGTTCGCAGGCTTCCAGGCCCCGGCGGTCACCCAGCAAGGCACCCTGCCTCTCCCTGGCCCGGATCGCGTCCCCACCCAGCCCCTGGGCATGCAGGATATCGAGTACGAGGGACCTGCTCCGCTCTTGGACCGCCTGAAGCGCAACCTCACGGACCTGACGGGCGGCAAGCTGGACCTCGATGCCCTCAAGGATCGCTCGCAGGAGGTTCTGGAGAAGATCCCGCTCGACGCCCTGAAGGAGAAGCTTCCCGATGCGCTTTCGAAGCTTCCGCTCAAGCGTCTCTTCGGAAACCGGCGGACTTAACGGGGACTAAACAAAATCTCGACGAAACCCCAACGCCCGTTTAAGAAACCGCAGGCCCTTGAGGGGCGATAAGCTCCCTAACAGGCGGCAAGCCCATTCCGGCAGGCCTTTCTACGCCAAGACGCCGTCCCCCTGACGTTCCGATTGCCATTCAAGAAGTAGGAGAATCACCGTGACTCGAATCAATTCGAACCCGACCAGGACCTATGCGTCTCAGGCCGTTCGAGACGAGCAGCGTCAAAACAAGGCCGACGAGTTTCTCCGGAACGCCATGCGTTTCAAAGGTCAGCCCTACCAGTGGGGCGGAGGCCATGGGGGCACCATGGGCAAGCCTGGACCGGTCGATTGCTCGGGCCTGGTGCAACAGGCCGCTCGCATGTCCGGCATCAACCTGGATGGCACGGCGGCGATGCAGCAACAGATGGGCAAAGCGGTCAGCATGAACGACCTTCAGCCCGGAGACTTGGTGTTTCGTGGGAATCCGGCTTCGCATGTCGGCATCTACGTCGGCGACGGGAAGGTCCTGCATGCTCCGCAACCGGGAGAAGAGGTTCAACTGACCACGGCCTCGAGCTTCGACTCGGCGCGGCGGGTCTTCGACTCGGCAGGACAAGCGGTCGACACGGCCGGCATGTCCGTCGCCAACGGCGGCGGAATCGGGGACCAGCGCGG
>RCUQ01000168.1_pt1 | contig 44443 bp, 44 predicted proteins | sample 2166351 | NCBI WGS metagenome assembly RCUQ01 (sample SAMN09932597, study PRJNA488358) | compost metagenome | feature: garden; material: soil; isolation source: compost soil in acetonitrile-enriched culture | place: Germany: Experimental Botanical Garden Goettingen | collected 2016-01-27
GGTCCAGGTTCAGCCTCGCCCCCACCCCGACCGAGACGTTCATCCGGATGGCCTTAGATTCCTCGGTGGCCTCCGCCTCGACCGTGTTCACGCCCAGGGGGGCATCCACCAGCCGGAAGCGGCCCGAGGCGTCCGTCCGCGTCACCACCGGCGTGGCGCCCGAGCCCGTGGACGAAACCTGGTAGCTCGACACATAGGCCCGGACCTGGACGTCAACGGCCGGTTCGCCCGAGGCCAAACGAACTTCACCCGTCACCAGGGGAGTCGTCTGCGTCACGCCGTCATGCAGGGGCGTCGTCTGAGAAACCCCGTCCCGGAGCCAGCGCACGCCGAACATGTCCCACGGTCCGCAGCCCGAGAGGGCAAAGACCAGGAGAACGCACGTGAGCCAGCGCAAGGGAGGCGTCATGCCGACTCCTTGAGGCGCGCGAGATCGACCCTGGCTCCCAGCTTCTCGAAGGCATCGACGGCGCAAATGCGGTAAGCGTTGGCCCGGGCATGGTGGCCGAGATGCTCGGCGATGCGCGCCGCCTGGCTCATGCTTCGCGCATGCTCCAGGGAGGCAAAGGCCCCCTCCAGCAAGTTCAGGGAGATCTGAATGAGTTCAAAGGCTTTCTCCGCCTCTCCGCGACGCATGCATAAGATGCTCTGGCCACGGTAGCCGACGCCCACGGGGACCACGCGATTGACCTCCGAGCCGAGCTCGATGGCCCGTTCGAGCATGTTCCATGCGCGGTCGTCCTGCTCGGCATCCACCTCGAGCATGCCGAAGTGGTAGTAAAGGTCGGCGAGGACCTCGCGATCGCCGATCTGCTCCATCAGGGCGATCGCCTCTTGCAACGTCGTCCGCGCCTCGCCGAAACGCCCCATGCGACCCAAGGCATTCCCGAGGTTACAGCGGGCGATGGCGATGCCGGCGCGCTCCCCCAGACGTTCCTTGATCTCCAGAGAAGAACGGTACGAGCGCTCGGCAGCCTCGAGATCCCCCTGGTTGAGCGCCAGATTGCCGAGATTGTTGTCGAAGGCGCTCGCGAGCCAGGCTTCCCCGATGCGCTCGGCCAGCTGCTTCCCGCGCTGGTAGGCCTGGGCCGACTCCTTCCAGCGGCCTTGATCGTAGTAGAGGCTTCCCAGGTTGTTGTAGGTCGAGGCCACCCCCGAGAGATCCTGAGAGGCCTCCCGCTCGCTGAGCGCACGCAGGTGATGGCGCAGGGCCTCTTCGTAGCGCCCCAGGCGATAGCAAGAAACCCCGATGAGGCTGTAAGCGAGCCCCAGATCGGTTTTGGAGAGGCCCTTGGACAAGAGTCCGGAGGCACGCTGTTCGCAAGCCGAGTAGCGCCCCTGACGCAAATCGAGTTGCGCGAGCGCCAGCTCCAGGGAGGCGCGGTCCGACATCGGCTGCCCACTCAAAAGGGCCTCGTCGAGCAGCGCCTCGGCGGCCTCGTACTCCCCGAGACGCTCTTTTACGCGGGCCATGACGAGGGTCCAACCGGGGGCCGATGGAGCATCGAGCGCTTGCAGCAGCCTCAGGGCCTCTTGGCCTTCGGCCCGTGCCAGCTCGACCTCGGCGAGGCGAATCGAGACGGTGGCGTAGTCCGCTTCGTGAGGCTGGAAGAGTTCCAGCGCCCGTGCGAGCAATTCCCGGCCCTCACGAAGATCGTAACGCTGAAGGGCGTAATCGGCCGCCTCGACCAGCAAGCAGCGTGCATCCTGGGGGCGTCCCGCCCCGAAGAGGTGACGGGCCGCCTCCGAGGCCGTGTAGGCCGGATAGCGGGGCGATCGCTCCTGCATGACGGCGGCAATCTTGGAATGGCGCCGACGGCGCAGATCGGGATCCATCGCCTCGTAGACCGTTTGCTGCATGAGGGCATGGCACCAGCGGTAAGAAGCACCATCCAGCTGCAAGAAACCCGCGTTGACGAGTTCCAGCACGGTTCTCGAGTTGCCGGAGGAGAGGGCGTCGAGCAACATCGGGTCGAGATGATAGCCGGCGACCGCCAGCATGCCCAGAAGGGCCTGGGCAGAGGGGTTGAGTTCCTGGAAACGCGAAAGCGCCGAGCTGCGAATCGAGTCCGGGATCTCTCCGTGCCGCGCGCGGCGCTCGAGGAGTTCGGTGAGGAGGAAGGGGTTTCCGTCGGCCCGCTTCAAGATCTCCCGGACTTCGGCCTCAAGCGCAGCGGGTAAGGCGTCCCCGCCGAAGCCGAGGCGGTCGGAGGCAAGTTGCAGGGCCGGGGCCTCGTCGAGGGGATGCACCGGCAAGACGACGTGGCCGAGGCCGTTGGCCCGAAGGTGATACCCCCCGCCGGAACGCTCGCTCACCAAGAGCATGAACGCGCAGTTGGTGGCGGCACCGAGCTCGTTGAGCCAGTACTCGAGGAACTCCAAAGAGCCCTGATCGACCCAGTGGAGGTCTTCGAGCACGAGGATGCAGGGGCGCTCGGCGATGCGCTGATTTAGCCAGCGGGCGAGGGCGCGGAAAGCGATGAACCACGTCGCCTTGGTGGCCCCCGAAACCGGGGCGCTGGAAGCGGCAGGTTGGCGGCCGAGCAAGTGCCAGACCGCCGTCGCATCGGTTCCGAATTCGGAGACATCGGCATGCCATGCCTCGGCGAGCAGATCGAGGAAACGGTAGCTGGCATGCGCAAGATCCGGCAAGGCATTCGCGCTCACCACCTGCACGTCGGATTCGCGGCGCTTGGCGAAGGCCTGAATCAGCGACGTCTTGCCGATTCCCGGATCCCCGGTGAGACGAACAATCAGGGATCGGCCGCGGCGGACGGTATTCCAGCAGCCCTCGAGCTGATCCAGGAGGGCCTCCCGGCCCCAAAGAGGTGGCTCGTTACTCGCGGCAGGCAAAAGTACCCGAGTTACGGGGTCCTGCAAAGCCTGGTCGGGCAAGCCGCTGGGGCTGTAGGGATCGGCTGCGTTGAGAGAATTCGATAGGCTCATGCCATGGTACCCAATGCCGTTTCGTGCATGGTCAACTTGCAGCGACAGGACGGTTGCTTCTATGCTACCACCAAAACCCGGAATGTCCTAGTATCGAAGGGAAGTTCCCATGTCCCGGACACCAGCGGACAGCCCCGAGAGCCGGAGACGCATCCTCCGGGTCCGGCGCAGGACCCAGCGACTGGACGTGCCCATGGCCATTCTCGGCGACCGGGTGAGCCCGCTCGCGCCGATTCTCAAAGACCCCATCGCCAGATCGGGCAAGCCACCCCCGCGTTGACATCCGCAATGGCCGGGTATATGAAGGATCGGCGGCTCGAGCGGAGACGCAGAAAAGGCAGTCAGACCTTCATGGATCAGCCGCACATCCCCACCTTTACCCAACTACGCATGCGCAAAGCGAAGCCCGATCATCCGGGCTTCCAAGGTCCGACGGTCCTGGTCGCAGACTCCTCGGCCCTGTTCCGCCGCAACCTGGGCACCATCCTCCAGCAAGAGGGCTACCGAATCCTGTTCGCCGAGACGGGCGTCGACGCCGTGTCGCTTTGTGCCAAGGAACGTCCCGACTTGGTCCTTCTCGAAACCGAGATTCCCGGCATCAGCGGCATTGCCGCTTGCCAGGCCATGAAGGAGCGCTTGGGCATCGACGACCTCTACGTCTTCCTGACGCTGGGCCAAGAGCGAGAGGAGACCTTCCGGGCAGCCCAGGCGGTCGGCGCCGATCAGGTACTCCTCAAGCCCATCGAAATCGACCCCATGGTCGAGACCATCCGATCCTTGCTCAAGCCCCTGCCGACGCCGCACACTTCCCTTACCGTGGCCACGCCCGACGCGCGGCGCGCATGCCATGTCACCGGCTGGCGCCCCCGATCCCGTGGACTCACCTTGGATCCCGGCCCGGAGTTCGAGTGGCTCGGCAACCTCCAAGCCGGACTCAAAGTCCATGTCTCCTACATGGCCGAGGACGGAGCGCGCATCGTCAGGGCCGCAACCCTGCGTCAGGTCTGGAAGCAGCTCAACCAGAAGGTGCTCGAAGTCGCCTTCGGCAAGGAACTCCAGCGCGTGCGCCATCAAGAGTTCGTCCACCAGGCCATGCCCTTGCAGGTCAAGTACGAGGCACCTGCCGGAGACTACGCGTCGGGCACGCTCGTCAACATCTCGAGCGGCGGTATGCGGCTGGCGGACCTTCGCGAACAGCTGGAAATCGGCAGCACGATCCCCTTGTTCATCATCCAGGATTCCGAGGTGCTCTTCTCGCTCACCGGCGAGGTGAAAGGCGGGAGGGCTCAGCCCGACGGCCGCTTCGAGAGTAGCTTCGCGTTGACCCACATGAGCGCGGAAACCGAACGCCGCCTCAGCCAAACGCTCTTCGGCTCCTGAGGCCCTTGCCGCCTAGCAATAGGCCAAACCCAGCGCCGCTTTACAAGTCGTGACCTCGGCGGCCTCCTTGCCGGCAAGCGAGTGTGCTAGAATCTCTCCCATGTCTAACACCGCTCAGGCAGCCACCCGCGTGCGTGGCCGCGACCTCTTCCGGGATCCGTCCTTCCTTGTGATGTGCGTGATCTCTCTGGCGAACGGCCTCGGCGAGAAGTTCCTCTTCGTCTTCGTTGCCCTGCTGGCCTCGCCCCTGGTTCCCGCCAACCTCCAGAACTCCATGATGAGCGGCGTTTCACTGGCCTTTGCCTTGCCGGCCGTCTTCCTCGGCTCGGTGGCCGGGGTGCTGGTCGATCGCTTTCCGATCAAGGCCATGCTTTTCCTCAGCAACCTGACGCGGGCGCTTTTGCTGCTTTCCCTGCCGTTCGCCCAGGATTTTTTCCTGCCGTTGCTGATTTTCGCCTTCGTCTTCGGCTCCCTGACCCAGTTCTACAACCCGGCCTTCATGACCACCGTGCCCTCCATCGTGAAGAAGGAGCACCTCATGACGGCCAACGCGGCCCTCATGACCATCATGATCCTGACGGTGGTCGGGGGCTTCGCCCTCGCGAAGCCCGTGGGGGACGTGCTCGGGACCCAAAACGCCTACCTCTCGGTCATGGCGATTTACGCCCTGGCGGCCATCGGCTCGCTGCTGGTCCGCATTCCTGAACGCGTGTCCGAGGAAAAATCGAGCGGCAACTTCTGGGCGGAATGGAGCTCGACGTTCGTCTACCTCTGGAAGAACCCGCGCTTGCTGTCGGCTTATACCGTGATGATGGCCATGTTCGGCACGTTCGCCGCCCTCAACGTGCTCGCCAAGGACTTCACCGCCAAGTCGTTCCAGCTCGACAACTTCGGCATCATCTTCGCCTTCGCCGGCGCCGGCATGGCCATCGGAGCGGGCATCATGGGCAAGTTCGGCCGGCACCTTCCAAAGGTCATCTGGGTGCGGATCGGCTGCGTGCTCGCGGGCCTTTCCCTTTTCGCCATGGCCTTCGCCCCGTATGCCAACCTGGCTTTCGCACTGGCGGTCGGCGTGGGCATCGCCGGCGCGATGATCGACATCCCGGTCTCCACCCTGGTTCAGGAATCGGTCGACGAGGAGATGCGCGGCAAGGTCTTCGGCCTCCAGGGCATGCTGGTCTACCTGGCCACCCTCCTTCCGATGGTCATCGTGGGCCCCTTGGCCGACCTCTGGGGAGCCGGGGTCATGATCGCCGTCCTGGGAGTCAGCCTGGCGCTTCTGGCCTTCCTCAAGCTCGCCGAGCATCCCGAGCCTCACGCTCACGGCTAGGCCCTCATGACCTCCATGCACGTCATGATCGACGCTCGGGAGGCCGGTCCTCAGCCCTCCGGCCTTGCCCGCTACACCTTCAACCTCCTCAGGGGCCTTGCCCGCTTCGGGCAAGGCCACCGGTACTCCATCCTCACCAATCACCCTGAACTGCTTCCTGAGCTTCACGGCCGGCCGGATTTCGAGCTCATCAACCCGGGCGTCCGCATCGTCGATCCGCGCGAGCAAGTGATCCTTCCGTCCCTGGTGAGCCGCGTGAAGCCCCAGATCTTTCACAGCCCCTCCATGGTCGCCCCTCGTTACCTTCCCAAGCACGTCAAGCGGATCCTGACCCTTCACGACACCATCCCGCTGTCGTGTCCCGAGGGGTTCAAATGGCACCAACGGCTCGGCTGGAAGCTTTACTACGCCGCCTCCATCAAGCCGGTGGCCCATGCGTCCGACCGCATCCTCACCGTCTCGGAATGGTCGAAGGGCGACATCTCCCGCCAGCTCGACATCCCGCTGGAACGCATCTCGGTCGTCTACAACTGGCTTGAGGAGCACTTCGGTCCGGTCAGTGACGCCCATGTAGATGCGGTAAAGCAGAAGTACGACCTGCCCGAGCGTTTCGTCTTCGCCTTGGGCTCGCATTACCGCTACAAGAACCCGGAGGGCTTGCTTTACGCCTTTTCGGCGATCGCCCCCAAGCACCCCGACCTCAAGCTTCTGCTCAAGATCGGCCGCCCCAAGCGCCTGGACGCCCTGGTCCGCCGCCTCGGCCTCCAGGATCGGGTCAAGTACCAGGGATTCGTACCGGATGACGAGCTTCCCGCTCTGTACCGGGCCGCTTCCTGCTTCGCCTTCCCCAGCTTCTACGAGGGCTTCGGGCTGCCTCCCCTGGAAGCCATGCTCTGCGGCACTCCGGTGGTCGCAAGCCATGCCAGTTCCATCCCCGAGGTGACCGGCGAAGCAGCCCTGGCCTTTGATCCGGCCGATACCACAGCCCTCGCGACGTCGCTTGACCGGGTTCTCTCGGATGCTCAACTCGCCAATTCCTTGCGTCTGGCGGGTTTCGCCCAGGCGACGAAGTTCTCGGTGCAGCGGGGCATTGCCGAGACGATTGCACTTTACCAGGATGTCCTCGGACTGGGCGAAACGCCGTCCGTGGGCGAGACCCAGACGCTGACGCCCACGGGCGAGACGCGGGAAAGGAGACCATGACCAAGCCGACTCCCCCCGTTTCCGCCGGGGACCTCGTCACCCTCGACCTGGAATCACTCGTTCCGGGCGGCGAAGCCCTCGCCCATCTCGGGGGCTTCACCCTCTTCGTGCCGGGCGGCGTCCCCGGGGACCGCGTCATGGCCGAGGTGATTTCGACCAAGCCCAGTTACGGCCGCGCCCTGGTCAAGGAAGTCCTGACTCCCGGCTCCCAGCGCGCCGGCGCCCGCTGCCCGCTCTTCGGGCGCTGTGGCGGCTGCCAGTGGCAGGAAGTCGATTACACGTCCCAGCTCCACTGGAAGCGCCACCTCGTGGAAGAAGCGCTGACGCGCATCGGCGGCTTCGCCAAGAATCAACTCGTCGCGCCCACCATGGGCATGGACGATCCCTGGTACTACCGTAACAAGGTGCACTGGGCCCTCGCCAAGGACGAAAAAGACCAAGGCATCCGCATCGGCCTTTACGAGGCGCGCAGCCACAAGGTCGTCGACGTGGAGCACTGCTACATCCAGCACCCGCTCAACAACCTGGTCCTCGACTTCTTGCGCAAGGCCCTTCCGGAGTTCGACTTCCCGCTGTACGACGAGCGCACCGGCAAGGGCTGGCTGCGTTCGGCCTTCGCCAAGGCCGGCCACCAGACCAACGAGCTGATGATCGGCCTGGTCACCACCCGTGCCGACTTCCCGCTCGAGCAGCACTGGGTGGACCGGGTTCGCGAGCAGTTCCCCGGCGTGACCAGCATCGTTCAAAACGTGCATGCCAAGCCCGGCAACGCCCTCATGGGCGATGAGACCCGCTTGCTTTGGGGCAAGGACCATCTCTTCGAGAAGATCGGTCCCTTGACCTTCGCCATCTCGGCCCGTTCCTTCTTCCAGGTGAACTCCGAGCAAGTCGAGCGGCTCTACGACACGGTCGTCACGTACGCCGACATCCAGGGCGGCGAGCGAATCGTGGACCTCTACTCGGGAACAGGGACCATCGCCCTGTACCTGGCGGCCAAGGGCGCCGGCGAGGCCATCGGGATCGAAGTGATCCCCGAGGCCACCCGGGACGCGATCGCCAACGCCCGCCTCAACGGCATCGCCAACGCCAAGTTCCTGACCGGCAAGGTCGAGGATCGCCTGGCACGCTTGCTCTCGGAAACGGGCGCGATCGACGTGGCGGTGCTGGATCCCCCGCGCAAGGGCTGCGAGCCGGAGGTCGTTTCGGCGATCGCCCGCTCGGGCATTCCCCGAATCGTCTACGTCTCCTGCAACCCCGCGACCCTGGCCCGCGACCTGAAGGGCCTGGTCGAGGAAGGCGGCTACCGCCTGGAAAAGGTCCAGCCGGTCGACATGTTCCCCCAAACCGCTCACGTCGAGGCCGTCGCCCTACTCACGAAGGAACGCTGATCGCATCAACCCGGAGGACTCGCATGCCCCCTATCACCGTCGTCATCAGCCCCCGGATCCTCTTCCAAGCGCTCGCGCTCATCGTCGGCATCGCCGCGCTCATGAACTTCCCCTTCATCATCGCGCTGGTGCTGGTTGCGCTGATCCTGGCCGCCGCCCTCGCCCCGGCGGTGAACTACTTCACCGCCAAGCGGATCCCGCGCCCTCTCGCCACGCTGCTGGTCTTCGTCCTGATCTTCGGCTCGCTGGGCCTCGTGGGCATGATCCTGATCCCCGTCCTGATCGCCCAGATCCAGGATCTGGTCAAGGACTTCCCCGCCTACGTCGCCCAGTACGAAACCCTCTTGCAAAGCCTGCGCGCCCTCGAAGCCCAGTACCACGTCCTGCCGAGCACCACCCAGATCGCCACGTTCATCTCGCAACGGGCCTCGGGCTGGCTCGCCTCCACGTTGACGGCCACAGCTGCCGTGGCCTCGGCTCTGATTGGCCTCGGCGGCGTCCTGATCACGACCTTCTTCCTGCTCGCGGACGGTCCTAACCTCCGCAAGGGCTTCCTCTCGCTCATTCCCCCGCAATACCGCGACCGGATCGCCCAGCAGTTCGACCCCATCGCTCAGCGGCTTGGCGCCTATGTTCGGGGCCAACTGATGAGCATGGCGGCCCTGAGCATCTTGCTCGGCATCGGTCTGACCATTGCCGGGGTGCCCTACGCCTGGGTGCTCGCCGCCATTGCGGGCCTCATGGAGATCATCCCCCTGGTCGGATCGACCCTCGGGGCGATTCCCGCCGTGATCGTGGCCTTCACCGTCTCCTGGAAGCTGGCCCTGATCGTCATCGCCATCTTCGCGGTCTCGAACGTCATCCAGGGCAACGTCATCAGCCCCTTGATCCTGTCCTCCTCCGTGGAGATGCCCCCCATTTTGGTCTTCTTCGCCATCATGATCGGCGCCGAGATGCTCGGCATCGTGGGAGCCATCATCGCAGTCCCCATCGTCGCCACCCTCATGGTGCTGATCCAGAACCTTTACATCCCCTCCATCGAGAAGCAAAACTTGGTGGAACCCGCGCCCGCCACGGCGGCGCCCCCTCCGGAGGTCTAAATGCTCACCCCCACCGAACTCTCCCAAATGGGTCAGGGTAACCTGGCCGAAGCCCTGGGCATCTCGCTCGTGGAAGCGGGCCCGGATCAAGTCGTCGCCACCATGCCGGTCGATCATCGGACGCGTCAGCCCTTTGGATTGCTGCATGGAGGGGCGTCGGTGGCCCTGGCCGAAACTGTGGCCAGCATTGGCGCTTGGCTGAACGTGGATCGTGAGACGCAGGCGGCTGTCGGCGTGGAGATCAACGCCAACCACCTGAAGGGGAAACGCGACGGGACCGTGACGGCGACCGCCACCCCGATTCACCGGGGCCGGACGACGCAGGTCTGGAGCGTGGCAATCGTGGACGAAAAGGGCGCCATGGTCTGCATCTCGCGCTGCACCCTGGCGGTCGTGCCCATCAAGTAGCATGGCGTCCCCCCGCGCTCTCCCCCCGTCACCCCCGCGAAGGCGGGGGGCCAGGAGGACGCTGGATTCCCGCTTCCGCGGGAATGACGCAAAGGGTGTTCGCGGGATGACGCAACGGGTGAGGGAGAAAAAAAAAGGCGGGCCCGCCGGGTGTGTGGACGGCGGGCCCCCAGCTCAGAGAGGTGACTTCAAGCTGGTCTCTCTATCATGCAAAACTTTTGTGAATCTTGCAACGATCGCTCGTTAAAGGGTGAAGCGATCGGTCCGGAGACCTAGGGCTTGCCCCAAGATTTAAGCTCGGCCGTGACCTGCTGCAGGACGGGGCCCTGACCCAGGTCGACCGTCAAGCCTTCAATCGCTTTGACCATGCCGATTCCAGGGACGTACCAGTAATGGAGCAAGTCCTCGGTTCCCGTCGCGTACGCGATCCGATGCCGCGTGCGGGTGGCCTCGAAGGTGCCGGCCGGCACCGTGACCGACTCGGTTCCCACGACCGTGATGGTTTCCTGCGCTTGGGCTCCCCAGCTTCGGCCCGGCCAAGTCCGACCAGGATCCAAGGGGAAGTTTAGGACGGTGATCGAGCCGTCTTCAGGCGTGTTGGCGCGCGACAGGGTTACGGCGCGGGCGTCCACGACGGCGCGGGTCGGCGGAAACTCGCGATCCCCGACCTTGCGGACGACGACGGCGCGAACCTGTCCGAGCACGTACTCGGATTCGACGACCTGGGAGAACTGCTCGGGACCTGGACGTTCGGGGCCGTCGCCGGAACGCGACACGGTCTGGAAGCGCCAGGTGAGGCCCTTGGTCAGGGGATAGATCGACTGAGTGTTGCGCGCCGCGAGCGTCGAGGCGTCAGACGTCGCCAGGGGCGCCCCGAAATGGGAGGAACAGCCGACGACGACCAGCGAGAGCGCAGGGAGCGCGAGAAGCGTCCAGCGCATCATGCGAGGGGCATCGTGCGCCGCTCGCCATTCCGCCGGAGGTAATGCTCCTGGAAGTCCTCGACTTTGAGGTCGAAGAGGGCCTGGAGGGCGCTGGCGTGATGGTGCTGCTGCAAGGCGTTCATGCCCTTGAGGCTGGTCAGGGGCTGATGAAGGAACTTGTTGACGAGGGCCTGGGTCATCGAGTCGATGAGCTGGCGCTGCTCGGGGGTGAACTTCTGGGCATGGGAGTCCCAGAAGCGGTTGAGCTCCTGCTCGCGAAGGTCATGGGCCTTGTTGCGGAAGGAGCTGATGGTCGGAGTCATCCGGTAGTTCTTGAGCCAGGTCTGGTAATGACTGATCTCGGCATCGAGGATCGCCTCGACTTCCCTGGCGACGGCCTGGCGCTCATTGCGGTTCTTGGAGGCCACCGACTGGAGATCATCCACGTCATAGACGGTGATACCGCGCATGCGGCCAAGGGCGGGGTCGATGTTTCGAGGCACGGAGACGTCCACGATCAGCATGGGCTTGCCGTCGCGCTTGTCGATCACGGACTGCATCTCGCTGGGGGTAAGCACGTAGTGCGGCGCTCCGGTTGAGCAGACGAGCATGTCGATCGTCTCGAGGGCGTCCTGCATCGCGTGGAAGGGGACGGCAACCCCGCCGATCTGGGTGGCGAGCTGCTGGGCCGACTCCAGGGTGCGGTTGACGACGTAGATCGATTCGAAGTTGTAGGACGGAAGCTGCTTGGCGGCCAGTTCGCCCATCTTGCCGGTGCCCAGGATCATGATGGACTTGCCGTCGAAGCCGCCCAGGGTCTCCTTGGCGAGCTCGATGGCCGCGCTCGAGACCGAGACTGCGCCACGGGAGATCTCCGTCTCGGTCCGCACGCGCTTGCCGGCGGTCACCGCGAAACGGAAGAGGGAATCGAGGACCGCTCCCATGGTCCGGTGCAGCTGAGCGGCGGCCTGCGCATCCTTGACCTGGCTGAGGATCTGGCCCTCGCCGAGAATCTGGGACTCCAGGCCTCCGGCGACCCGGAAGAGGTGGCGAATGGCGTCGTCTCCTTCGAGGAAATAGAAGAACTCCTCGAAGACCTCGGGAGGCAGGTGGCGCTCCTCGAGAATGAACGACCTGAGAGCCTCACGCCCAGCGGCGGGGCTGGAAACCACGGCGTAAAGCTCGGTTCGGTTGCACGTCGAGAGGATAGCTCCCTCGAGAACGGCGGAGCGGCTGACCAGCATCGAGAGGCCCATCGCCAGTCCTTGACCGGAAAACGCCACCCGCTCCCGGACTTCCACCGGAGCCGAGGCGTGGCTCAAACCGAGCATCATTACGTGCATGTCGTCTAGAACTCCTCAGTTGGGCCGTCTCGCCACCATGGCAGCGAGACCGTCGATCGGGGCCCTGGGGTCAAAAGAGGTGGTCGTCGCGATTCCTGTTTGGGAACCAATCCCCGAATCGAGCATCCATATTATAGCGTATCCGCCGAGATGCGTGCCCGTCCCTCGTTTACAAGTTATGAATCTTGGCGAGTTCATCCTGGCTAAAGAAGGGGGCCCGTCAGCCATTCTCCACCCTACCGCATCACTTGAGCCCGGGCATCCGTAGTTTGCCACAGCTGACCGAAAGACCACGCCCACGTATTCTGAGATGAGCCAACGGCCGGTCCGGCCACCTTGCCACCACCATTCCCGCCCGCTAGAATGAACCATCCCGACAAAGCCCCGGGCCTTCACGAAGGGAAAGCCATTACCGATGTCGACAGCGACGCAAAGTCAAGAACAGCCGCTCAACGGCCGCCCCGCGTCGGGGGGAGCCTCCTGGGCCGGCTTCATTCGTTTTTGGAGCTCGGTCAAGCTGGGAATCACCCTGATCCTGGCCATCGCCATGGGCTCGATCCTCGGCACGCTCGTCCCTCAGGGAGATCCCTCGGGCGTCCTCAATTCCCCCATGAGCGCCCAGGCCAAGCAGATCCTGCTGGCCGTCGGAGCTCATAACGTCTACTACTCCTGGTGGTTCCTGAGCCTGCTGGCGATCTTCTTCTTCAACCTGGCCATGTCCACCTGGTACGTCTGCCTGCCCCGTCTGCGCGTGGCCCTCAAGCCGCCCCGGCCCATGGCCGAAGCGACCCAGGAGCGCATGCATGCCGATCGTCTCGCTCTGCCTCCTACCGAACAGGAGCAGGTCGCGGCCTTGCTCCGCGCCCACCGCTTCCGCGTCTTCACCTTCCCCAACGGCCAGATCGTGGCCGACAAGGGACGCGTCACCAAGTTCTCGGCACTGGTTACCCATATCGGCCTCTTCCTTCTCTTGATCGGCGGCCTCGTGAGCGGCCTGATGGGCTTCAAGTCCCAAGCCCCGCTTTTCGTCGGCCAAAGCGCCCCGATCAACGACATCGTCAAGGTCGCTCACCAGCAGGGCGCCCTCGCCTCGGGACACTACAACTGGGCGGTCCAACTCGACAAGTTCTGGATGGAGTACTACAACCCCCAGACCGTCCGGCAGTTCTACTCTGATCTGACGATCCAGCGCCCCGGGCATGCGCCCGAGACGCACCAGATATACGTCAACAAGCCGCTGCGTATCGACGGCGTCACCTTCTACCAGGCCTTCTGGGGCGTCGGCGGCGCCAAGCTGACCATCGGCAACACCCCCACCCGCATGATCGAATTGGAGAATGCCGAGCGCTTCAAGCTCCAAGGCTCCATCTCGCGTCGGGTGGATGTCGGCTCCGGTCAGTTCTTCCTGTACCTCCCCGACCACCGGGCCCCGTTGCAGATCATCGACCTCAACACCTTCCAGCCCGTCGCGGTGCTGGAGGCCGGCAAGTCGACCGTCCTGGCCGGCGAAACGATCACCTACAACGAACCCGCCCTGTACTCGGGCCTTCAGGTCAAGGCCGACCCCGGCATCCCCATCGTCTACGCCGGCTTCTTCACCGTGGTGCTGGGCGTCGCACTCGCCTTCATCAGCCATCGTCAAGTCTGGCTCTCCCGGCGCTCCAACGGTGAGTACCTGCTCTCCGGGGTAGCCAACCGCGGCCGCTTCACTTTCCAACAGGAGCTGCTCAAGATCCGCTCCAAGTTGGAAACGACCGCCTAGGAGTAACAATGAACAACCTCGTTGCGATCGAAACGATATTCGTGAACACCCTCTTCTGGGGGGTTCTCGCCGCCTGCATCTTCTTCTGGACGGAGATCATCGGCAAGCAGGCATGGGCCCGGCTCGCCGGCGCCGTCGCCATGGGCGTGGGCCTGATCGGCTCCATCGGCGCCATGGTCATGCGCTATTACTACGCCGGTTATCCCCCGCTCTCCAACCTCTTCGAGTCCCTCTTGGGTCTGATCTTCGCGCTCTTGGCCATTTACCTCTTCATCGAATGGCGCATGAAGCCCAAGTACTTCGGAGCCGCCACCGCACCCCTGGCGTTCCTGCTGATCGGCTTCGCGTCGATCCTGCCGGCCCGCCTCAAGGACGCTCATCCCCTCATGCCGGCCCTCCAAAGCTACTGGCTCAAGATCCACGTGAGCCTCATGCTGATCTCGTACGCCGCCTTCTTCCTGGCCTTCGGCGCCGCCGTGGTCTACCTGATCCTTCACTCCCGTGAGAAGCGCAACGACCAGAACGGCGGCGGTGGCACCCTCGCCCTCGAGGGCGGCTCCACCTTCGGTCAGGTCCGCACCCAGTCGACCACGCTCGCCTTCTTCGACGAGATCACCTACCGCCTCATCCTCCTCGGCTTCCCCATCCTCGCGCTGGGCATCATCACCGGAGGCATCTGGGCCAACGCGGCCTGGGGCACCTACTGGAGCTGGGACCCCAAGGAGACCTGGTCGCTCATCACCTGGCTGGTCTACGCCGGCTACCTGCATGCGCGCACCACGCGCGACTGGAAGGATCAGCGCTCGGCCATCTTCGCCATCGTCGGCTTCGTTTCGGTGCTCGTCACCTACCTCGGAGTCAACTACCTGGCGCAGGGACTGCACACGTACGGAAGCTTGCTATAAGCGCCGCCGTATTGTAGTCTGTTCAACAGCCGAACTCTTGCATGGCCGGGCCGGTGGCCCGGCCATGCTGCTGAAAACCTCGTGCTTAGAGGACCTATGCCGGATAGCTTTCCCGCCGTCGCCGACGACATCGCCTTTGAACTTCTGATCCTCCACGCCGTCGCCGATCGCGGCCGCATGCTGAAGGGATCGCGCGCCTCGGCGCTCCGGACCAGCACCCTCTGGGATGTTCCCGCTCCGTTGAAGCGGGCCCCCATAGGCAAAAGGGTCCTGATGCACGTCGCCAGCGCCCTGGTCATCGCCTCGACCCTCACCCTCAGCCCCACAACAGCCCTTCCTGCCTGGGCTCAGCGGACCGAGATCCGCATGACCATCGTGGACGTCGAAACCGGCAAGCCGCTCGCCGACGTCGTGCTTCGCGACGCCGAAGGCAACGCCCTCGCCCGGACCCGTGCCGACGGCAAACTCACCTTCAACGCCCCCTCCGGGGCTGCGCACGTCACGCTCGAGCGCGCCGGCTACCAGAGCGTCACGCTGTCACGCGCTCAGCTGGGCGGTAATAACCTCGTCTCCATGCGCAAGACGACCAAGCAAGCCGCGCCTGCCGCTCGCCCGACGGTAAAACCCACGGCCAGCCCCACGGCCGAACCGACCCCTCTGGCCACGGCTAAGCCAACGACCAAGCCAACGGTAAAACCGACTGCCAAGCCGGTAGCAAAACCCACGGTGAAGCCCACCGTCAAGCCCGCAGCTCAAGCGGCGCCGAAGCCGGCCCAGCGGCCGGAGACCAAGCCCGCCCCTCGCCGCGAACCGCACCGCACCGCAGCAGCAGGAACCCGCTACGTCGTCAAACGCGGCGACACGCTCTGGGACATCGCCGACGCGACGCTCGGAAGCCCCCTGAAGTGGCCGAGCCTTTTCGCGGCGAACCGGAACGTCCTGTCGCGCCCGAACCTGATCCATCCGGGCCAGACGCTCGTCATCCCCCGACTCGCGGCCCGGAGCCGTGGCACGCACCAGGTCCGCCAAGGCGACACCCTCTGGGCGATCGCCGAGTCGGTCTACGGGAATCCGCTACGCTGGAAGGACCTCTACCAGGCCAACCGGGCGATCATCAAGCGGCCGAGCCGCATCTACCCCGGGCAGACCCTGATCCTCCCTCAGTAGGCCCCCATGCCTGCCGACCTCGTCCCCGCGCTGCGAATCGTCTGGAGACTGCTCAGCCTGGGGACGGTGGCGATCCTGCTCTTGCCCTTCGTCGTTCCCCAAGCCACGCTTTCCGGCTGGATTCCAGCCTGCGAATGGCAGCTTCAGGGCAAGGCATGCCCGCTTTGCGGCATGACCCGGGCCTTTTACCTGCTCAGCGACGGGGATCTCGCGGGAGCGCTCTCTGCCAACCCCATGAGCCTCGGGCTCATGCTCTGCCTCGTCGTGAACCTGGCCGTCTTCCTGGCCGTCACGCTGCTCAAGCGAAAGGCTGCTCATGCAACTCGTTAGCGTCGTCTGGGGCGTTCTCGCCTTCTTGGGGGCCTTCGTGGCCTTCTTTCCGTGCCTCGGTTGGATGAACTGGCTGATCATCCCGTTCGCCTTGATCGGGCTCGTCATGAGCTTGGTCGCGCGCGACCAGGAAGCCCGAACCGGGGTGAAGCCTTCGAACACCGGCGTCATTCTCAACGGATCCGCGGTCGCGATCGGCCTCCTGCGGCTCACGATCGGGGGAGGGATTTTCTGATGAAACGGCTGCTTCTCGCGCTCGCGCTCGCGTCCCTGACTCCGGCCTTGCCCGCTAATGCGGACGAGTCCCCCGCCCCCGCCCGTTATGACGGTCCCAAGTGGGAGTACCGGATCGAGACCTTCCTCGCCGGCTCGGTGGACGGGATTCCCGGCATGGTGGCCAAGGCCGTCCTGAGCGGTCCCGACGCCAAGCGGCTCGAGGATCTCGGCAAAGAGGGCTGGGAGCTGGTCTCGATCACCGGCGGACGCGCCTATTTCAAGCGCCCGCTGAAGGAGCCGCCGTCGCGCGGCTGGTGGCCCTTCTGGTAGGTCGTTAGCTCACCTCACGACCGGTAAAGGCACCGGAGGCTCGTCCTCCAGCCATGTGAAGCGCTGCTGCCCGCAGATCGCCATCCAGTCGCAACCCACGCAGACTTGCGAAAGCAGGTCTGCGTGATGCGTAAGAATGTACTCCATGACGCTTTCCAGCTCGACAATCTGGCCTTCCTCCCAGCCCATGGCCGCGAGTAAGCGGCGATCGCGCGCTTCGATCGAACGCTGGAACTGACAAGACGTCGGCTCCGCGGGATCCTGGAGGTTCGGACAGGCCTGGCAAAGCGGGTCGGCGACCGCATGCACCTCGACCTGGGGGTATGCCCCGGAGCGCAAGGCATGCCAGACCCGGTTCATGTTGGCGACGAAGTCGGGCGAGTAGCCCTTCCCCTGGTAGGTGGTCACGCACATCAGGTGATGGGCGCGCAGGGAGAACGTCGGATCGGACATCCTCATCGTTTCCTTTCGGCGAGGGTGTGGGCGAGCCAGAGGCGCCCGCCTTCGAGCGTGAGATCGGGCAGGCAATCGTAGTCCGGCAGCAAGGGGGCGAGCACCCGCGCCCCCCCTCCCGTGAGCGCGACGGGGGTTTCCAAGCCCAGGGCGGCGCGCATGCGGGTCACGAGGTGGGTCACGAGGCCGACGTGTCCGGCAACCAGGCCCAACTGGATGCTTTCAACCGTCGTGCTTCCCCAAGAAACGCCCGGGTCCGCGAGCGGCACGGGCGGCAATTGGGCCGTGCGGTCGACCAGAGCGGCATGGCTCATGTCGAGGCCGGGGGCGATCGCCCCCCCGAGGATAGTTCCATCCGCTCCGATGGCCGTGAGGCTCGTGGCTGTGCCCAAGTCGACGGCGATGGCGGGCCCGCGGTAGCGTGCGTAAAGGGCGACGGCATTGGCAATCCGATCGGCCCCCAGGGAGGTCGGGGGCTGGTAGGCGATGGGCAAGGGAGCGTTCGCAGCCGACAGCAAGATCGGATCCTCCGCCTCCCATGCCCGCATGAGCCTCTGAGAGGCCTCAGGAACGACGGAAACGATTCCCGTGGGGCATCCAGGCGCCGGATGCGACCACGGGGCTTCCCGGGTCTCGTAGCGCGTCACGCACCAGCCCCCTGCATCCAGGGGGACGCCGAGGTGGGTCCGGGTATTTCCGACGATCACGACGAGCAAGCGACTCTCTCCAAGCAGGGGGGCAAGGTCTTTCTCAGGCCATCACTCGAATTCTTGCCAAGGACTTAAACCTATGATAAGCTGATGCCTTGCGTCTTTCGATTATATCCGAAGGCCGAAATCCATTATCTACCGGAGGTTACCAAGGTGTCCAAGGTTTGCGAAGTCTGCGCCAAGGGCCCGAGCACGGGTTACAACGTGAGCCATTCGAATCGCCACACCAAGCGTCGGTGGCTCCCCAATCTTCAGAGCGTTCGCGCCAACCTTGGCGGGACCGTTCGGAAGGTTAAAGTTTGCACCTCGTGCCTGAAGGCCGGCAAGGTGCACCGCGCGGTCTAACCCCGCGGCGCATTTAATGCTCTAACTCGAAGGCTGGAAGCATTGCTTCCGGCCTTCGGGCTTTTCTCCGCGTAAACAAAAGCGCCGCAGGTCCGCCTGCGGCGCTTTCTTGGATTTGGGTTTTAGGACGCGAGGAGGTCTTCGAGCTGCTTGCGGCTGAGGAGGTATTCCTCGTTGCAGAAGTGGCAGCGGACCTCGGCCTTGCCGTCCTCGTCGATGATGCTCTGGATCTCGGTCGGCCCCAGGCTCGCGATCGCGCGGATGACGCGATCCTCCGAGCACTGGCACTGGAAGCGGGGGCGATCCGAGCGCTCGAGCACCTCGACGGCGAAGCCCTTGAGGGCTATCTCGACAATCTGATCCAGCGACTGGTTGCGCCGGATCAACTCGGTCAAAGCCGGCAGCTCCCGGATGGCCTGTTCGAGTCGCCATGCGATCTCGTCGCCGGCGCCCGGCATGAGCTGGACCATGAGCCCCCCGGCGGCCTCCACGTGGCCTTCGCGCCCCATGAAGAAACCAAGCGAGATGGCCGACGGCGTCTGCTGGGAGGTCGCCATGTAGTGGGTGAAGTCGTCGCTGAGCTCGCCGCTCAAGAGCTCGACCGTACCCGAGAAGGGCGTGCCCGTGCCGGTATCGAGGGTGACCGAGAGCGTGCCGTCGCGCCCAACGGCTCCTCCCACGTCGAAAGAGCCTTGCTCGGTGGGAGGGATGTGGATATCGGGATGCGCGACGTAGCCGCGAATGGCTCCGTCAGCCTTGGCATCCACCAGGATGCCGCCCAGGGGGCCTTTCCCGATGATGCGAACCGTCAGCGTGCCCCGGTCCTTGAGGAGGGCCTGGGAGAGGAGCAAACCTCCGGTGAGGGCCTTGCCGAGGGCCGCGGTGGCCGTCGGGCTGGTCTGGTGACGGCGGCGGGCCTCCTCGACCAGGTCGGTGGTGATGGCAGCGACGACGCGGATGCGGCCATCCGCGGCCATCGCTTTGATGAGTTGATCGGGCATGGAAACCCCTTCTAGCGGAAATCGATCGAACTGCCCTCTATCTTACCAAAGACGGGCGCGCAGCCCAAGCCACCCAGCCGGCATCGGCCTCAGGCGCGCGAGAGGACGTCCAGAAACGCCGGCATGACCGCCGCTCCTGAGGGATCGACCAAAGCCTCGTAGGAGTCGCAAAGGGCCTCCATCGCCTCACGGCGATCGCCGAAGCGCATGAGCGCGTAAAGGCGCGCTACCAGGGCCTCGCGCCGCGAACCCTCCGCGAGCCCCGCCTGAGCCGCCTCGAAAAGCAAAGAGGCCTCGGCAACAGCCACGACATCCTCGAAGAAGCGCTTGGCAGCAAGCTCCCGGCGTCCGCCCTCTAGCCTGTCCCAGCCCGAGACCTCGGTTGCGAGCGCCATGAGGGCTTGCTCGACGGGACGGGCCCAGTCCTTGAGACGCGCATCCGAAAGGCCTTCCAGGCGGCGGGCGCAGGAGGCCAGGAGCGCCTCATGGGCCTTCTCTTTGAGCATGGCGCGAAGCGTGTCCAGAACCAGAATATTGGTCGTCCCTTCCCAAATGGGCAGGACCTGGGCGTCCCGCAGCAGGCGCGCGGTGACGAAATCCTCGATGTAGCCGTTGCCGCCGTGAAGCTCCATGGCCTCCGAGGCGTGGGAGACGGCGAGCTTGCCGGTATGGGCCTTGATCATGGGCGTGAGGATGCGCAGCAGCGGGCCGTCCGACTCCGCGCCGGCATCCACCTGATCCAGGTGATGAATGGTCTGGAAGACCAGCTGGGTCGCGGCCTCCTGCTCGACGATCATCCGGGCCAGGATCTCGCGGGCGAGCGCATGCTGATCCACCGTCTTGCCGAAGGCCACGCGATCGCGGATGTAGCGAATCGCCTCGAAGAGGGCGCGGCGGGAGACGGCGATCGAGGCGACCGAGTTGAAGACGCGCGAGAGGTTGAGCATCTCGGCCATGTAGTGGAAGCCCTTGGAGAGGTCTCCGACCGGGTAGGCGATCGCCCCCTGGAAATCCATTTCGGCGGAGGCCATCGAGCGAACGCCGAGCTTGTCCTTGAGGCGGTTGATCCGAATCGGGTTGCGCGAGCCGTCTTCGAGGTTTCGGGGCACCAGGAAGAGGGCGAGGCCGCGGGTACCGGCCTCGGCGCCTTCGGGGCGGGCGAGGACCATCATCACGCCGGCGTCGGCGTTCGAACAGAACCACTTATCGCCCCAGAGGCGCCAGGCCTCTCCGTCCCTTACCGCCGATAGGCTGGTCTGGCCGACATCCGAGCCTCCGGCCTTCTCGGTAAGGAACATGGCTCCTTGCCAGAGTTCCTCGACGTTGGCGGTGGTGAGGCGGGGCAGGTAGCGGCGCTGTAGCTCGGGGGAGGCGAACTTGGCGACCATGCGCGCCGTACCCGCCGTCAGGCAGACCGGGCAGTAGAGGCCGGCCTCGGCCTGCGCGAAGAGGTATCCCAGGCCGAAGGTCACGGCATGCGGGATGCGGCCCAGCCCTGATGCTGCCTTGGAGTCGTACCCCAGGCTCACGAGGCCGGAGCCATAGGCGATCCGGACCATTTCGGGGTAGCTGGGGTGGTAGACGATTTCGTCGATGCGGTTTCCGACGGGATCGTAGGGGCGGTGCTGGGGAGGCGTACGGTCCGCGGCGATCGCCAGCGGGTTCACCTCGGTGGCGGCCTGCACTCCCATGCGCATGAAGCGGGGCAAGGCCCAATCATGCATGGGTTTGGGCAGCATACGGGCCATCAAGCGGCGGAAGGCCGGGTCGGCCGCGAAGTAATCGAGGGGGAGGCGAGGGGGCTCTTGAGACGGGGTGGTCATCGCACGGCTCCTTTCCCACGAGGGCATGAGAGGCGAGCGTCGAAAGGGGCCCGCCGGCTCCATGCAACCATGAAGCCTGCGAAAACGGGAGGGAGGTCGCCGACGAGGCCTCAGCCTTCGAGCAGAGCCCTCAGCTGTCGAGCAGAGCCCGCAGGTCTTCCGGCAGGGGGGCGTTGAGATCGAGGGGCAGGCCCGTCTGGGGATGCGGGATCGTCAAGCTGCGGGCATGCAGGGCCTGGCGCGCCAGGCGGGGATGCGGCGATCCATAGAAGGGGTCTCCGACGAGCGGATAGCCGAGATGGGCCATGTGCACCCGGATCTGGTGCGTTCGGCCGGTCGCCAAGAGCAAATCGAGCTGGGTGAAGGCCTCGAAGCGGCGAATGACCTGAAAGTAAGTCAGGGCGGGCTGCCCCATGGCATCGACCCGGCGCTTCGAGCCGTGGTCGGGTTCCCGGTCGATGGGCCAGTCGATACGGCCGCGCTCTAGGGGGATGCAGCCCTCCGCAAGCGCCCAGTAGCGGCGCTGGACCTGGCCGGCGGTCATGGCCGAGGCCAGGCGCAAATGGGCCAGTTCATGCTTGGCGAAGAGCACGAGGCCGGACGTTTCCTTGTCGATCCGGTGAACGGGATGCAAGCGTCCCGAATGGCCGTGCTCCATGAGGTAATGCGAGACGCCGTTGCCCAGGGTGCCGACGTATTCGCCCTTGGTGGGGTGGACGATGAGGCCGGCGGGCTTGTTCAGCGCCAGGAGGTCGGCGTCTTCGTAGACGATGTCCAGCGGCATGGGCTCGGGGATGACCCCGGCCGACGGGCGGTCGGCGGCGACCAGGCGCAACTCGTCGCCCGCCTGCAGGCGATGATGGGTCTTCACCGGGATGCCGTTGACGAGCAGGCCGTCTACCAGCTTCAGCCTCCGGATCATCAGGCGGGACAGGTCGAGCTGATTGCGAAGCAAGGCCCAGACCGTCCACCCGTCCTGGTCGGGCGGGACATGATAGCGCGTCAATTCCATCGCGATGAGAACCCTCCTGGCTTTCCATCCTCTCAAAGTGATCCGCATCACGCAAGGGAGAGAAGCCTTACCAAAGCTTTCCAATTGCTTAATCGATCGTTTCCAGAGCCATAAGAATCTTTCCGCGGGGACCCGCGATAACACCTTTGTGACAGGTTGCATACACTTGGTTGAAGGAGTGGGACGATGATGGGTCAAGCTTCCGATAAGATCCGCGGGACGGCGTTGCTCAATCTGCAGCTGAAAGTCTTGGAAGTTAAGATTCGCGGCGTCCGCTCCCTCTTCGGGGACACCGCCGAGACCGAGCGCCAGGCTCAGCGCGCCGAACAGGCCGCCCTCGCCAAGCTCGACCGCCGCGGCCAGGGCGTCTACGTCGACTGGTGCGAGAGCCTCGATCCGGTGGATCGCCGCGCCCTCCGCGAACTGCTCATCGAAGGCCGCTTCCAGGGCACCCTCACCCCCTTCATCTTCGAAGCGCATGCGCGCCGCTCGGAGGCTCTGCTGGACCGCCTCGAGCCCGAAGCGATCGCCGATCTGCCCACCACGTCCATCTCGGTCTACAAGTCGCTCGCAGCGATCTACGCCGACACCCCCACTCTGCGCCGTCAGCTCCGCGTCATGCTCGTCACCGGCGCCTTCCAGAGCGTCGCCACCCCCTGGGCCCAAAGTGCCTAGCCTGTTAGCGGGAGTAGACGGGGCGCGCGGCCCCGACCCTGGGAAGATTTGGTTGACCCGAGGGAATGGACTTTATCGGGAGATTCACGACATAATAAGAGGCCGGATGCGTAAGCACCCGGCCTTTGCTATTGGGAAGGAGAGCCAATGACGACGTCGACCCCCCTCAGCACCGCCCCTGCCGACTTGATCGCCATCAACGGGACCGATCACGTCGAGTTCTGGGTGGGTAATGCCAAACAAGCCGCCTACTTCTATCAGAAGGCGTTCGGATTCCAGATCGTGGCCTACGCCGGACCCGAGACGGGCGTCCGGGACCGCGCAAGCTACGTCCTCCAGCAGAACAAGATTCGCTTCGTCCTCACCACCGCCCTCGTGGCCGATCACCCCGTGTCCAAGCACGTTCTCGACCACGGCGACGGCGTCCGCGACGTCGCGTTCTGGGTGGAAGATGCCGTGAAGGCGTTCCAGCTGGCCACCGCGCGTGGCGCCCGCACCGTCCGTGAGCCCTTCGTCCTGGAAGATGCCCATGGCAAGGTGACCCTCGCCACGGTCGCGACTTACGGCGACACGGTGCATACCTTCGTGCAGCGCGACGGCTACGAAGGGGTCTTCCTGCCCGGCTTCGTGCCGCGCCAGGGCCTCGACGTCCCCTCCACCGGCCTCGCCTACGTAGATCACCTCGTCGGCAACGTGGGCTGGAACGAGATGAACACCTGGGTGGAGTTCTACCAGACCGTCTTCGGCTTCCATCACTTCGCCAACTTCGACGACAAGGACATCTCGACCGAGTACTCGGCCCTGCGTTCGGTCGTCGTGGCCAACCACAACGAGCGGATCAAGCTTCCGCTCAACGAGCCCGCCGAGGGCAAGAAGAAGTCCCAGATCGAGGAGTACATCCAGGCCTACGGCGGCCCCGGCGTGCAGCACCTCGCGCTGGTGACCCCGGACATCGTGGACACGGTGCGCAAGCTCAAGGCCAACGGCGTCGAGTTCCTGAGCACCCCCGATTCGTACTACGATTCGCTGGCTCAGCGCTTCGAGGGCCTCGAGGAGAACCTCGACGAGCTCAAGGAGCTGGGCATCCTGGTGGATCGTGACGACAAGGGCTACATGCTCCAGCTCTTCACCAAGCCGCTCGAGGATCGGCCCACGCTCTTCTTCGAGATCATCCAGCGCAAGGGCTCGGAGTCCTTCGGAAAGGGCAACTTCAAGGCCCTCTTCGAGTCGATCGAGCGCGAGCAGGATCTTCGCGGCAACCTGTAACTCCTAGCCGTCGTTGCTGCAGGTCAGCGAGCTTGGCCCACATCCCTCAGAGAAGTGACTCAGGGCTAACGCTCGCTGCCTTACGCAACAGCCGCAGGCGCCAAGGGGGCGGAGCCTTTGGCTCCGCCCCCCTAAAAAACCGGGGAGCTCCCCCATCACAGGAGAGCTCTACCCGGCGACCACCCGGCGCAGCCCCCTCGGGAAACAAGGCGGGGCACCTGGGGGTCTCGAATCTGGATCTGCCATGGTAGCAGGATCCTCCCTTCCGTCAACCCTTGCTTCGTCGTTCAAGGCGCGTGCCGACGCGCCCCGAGGCTCCCGTGTCTAACCCCGACATCTCCCTGCTTTCGCCCGCCGGACGTCGCCTCCTGGCGGCGACCCGCATCGTTCTCGAGCATCCGTTCTTCCCGGAGAATGTGGGGGCGACGGCGCGCGCCATGCGCAACTGCGGCTTGAGCCGCATGGTGCTGGTCGACGGCATCGAGCCGGATCACCCGAATGCCATCAAGATGGCCGTGCGCTCGGAAGCGCTCCTGGATCATGCGGTCAGGGTGGAGTCGCTGGACGCGGCCATCGCCGGAGCGAGCCTCGTGATCGGCACGACCCGCATGCCCTACCCCGGGATGCGCCTCTTGACCCCGCGCGAAGCCATGCCCCTGGTGCTGGAGCATGCCGCCCATGGCGAGATCGTCTGGGTCTTCGGTAACGAGAAGAACGGCCTTTCCCGCGAGTCCCTCATGCGCTGCCATCAGGTGGTGCGCATCCCGTGCGTGGATCCGGACGCCTCGCTCAACCTCTCGCAGGCCGTCATGGTCATCGCCTACGAGATGATGACGACGGCACTCGGGGTCGACGCGCTCCCGGTCGAGCGTCCCTTGACCGGCGATCGCGAGCTCGATCAGCTGGCAGCACACCTGGAAACGGCGCTGACGCGCGCGGGCTTCTTCAAGCCCCACCAGCGGCCCCGGCGCGAGGCCCTCTTGCGCCGCGTCCTGTCACGGGTGGCGCTCGACGCCGACGAAGCCGCCGTCCTTCACGGGGTGGCCCACCGCCTGAGCTGGCTCGCCGAGCAGCTCGACGCGCGCCGCGACTGAATCAGCCGAGCCTTGTCTCCGCCTCGCCCCGGAGTAGGATGAGCGGAGTCAGGAGGCGCCCCATGCGAGCAAAAGAGACGTTCGACTCCTCCTGGGCGGAATGGCGAGAGGCCCAGGTCCGCGGGGCCGTCGAAGGTGACGCGCGCTTGCGCCAGACGGAACTGACGCGGGGCGAGCGGCCCCACCTTCCGGACGGCAGCGCCGTGATGGATCTCGACGCCGTGGAACGGGTCCACCAGGCCCCATGGGAAATCGCCCCGATCCAGGAACTACCGCAAAAATAAGCTCGCGGCCGGCACCCGAAAGGGCATGCCGGCCGCTTTTCTTCTCCCGTTTTCCGAGGCCAACCTTCGCTCGTCTGACTAGACTGGCGGGAAGGCCGAGAGGAGGCGTCCATGCGAAACCGTGGGCGGCGGGATCGTTGGCGAGGGGATCGGGGGCGGGCGAAAACGGGGGCGAAGGCGCGCCCCCGGGCCGCCATGCTGGCCGTCGCGTTGGGGTTGCTCGCGGCCGGGCCCGCATCGGGCGCCCCAGGGGGAGCGTTCGCGGTCTCGCGCTTCGACCTTCAGGATCCGCGGGTCGTGGTGGCGCTGACGTTCGCCGGCGGGCAGGAGCGGCCCTCCGGCCCCGAGGCTTTCACGCGGATGGTCGGGCGTGCCGGGGGTGCGATCGCCGTCAACGGGACCTTCTTCAACGTCCGCACCTACGAGACCTTTGGCAATCTGGTCAATGGGGGCCGACTCTTGCAGCACCGGGACTGGGACGATCGGGGAACGGCGCTGATCATCGGCCGCGATCGCCACGCGCGACTCCAGACCCTCCGGGACGCCGGATGGCCCGATTACCAGGACGCCTGGCTGGTCCTGCCGGCGGGTCCCCGGCTCCTCACAGACGGCCGGATCGAGCTCGCACCTCGCAAGGAGGGCTTCCAGGATCCCCCTATCTTCCGCCGCAAGCCGCGGACCGTCCTGGGGCTCAGCGACGGAGGCAGGACCCTCTGGGTCGTCACGATCCGCCAGGCGGTAAGCCTGCACGAGGCCGCCCGAACCATGCAGCGCCTGGGGGTCTCGGATGCCCTCAACCTCGACGGGGGGACCTCCGTGGGCCTCGCCACGAGTGGAAAGGTCCGATTGCATCCCAAGACCCCGCTCACCCAGGCCTTCGTGGTCTACGATGCGCGTCACCCGGCTCCGAGGCCCCTCCAGGAGCGCTACGCCACGTGGTTCAGGGAGTCTCCGGCTCGGGCGCGTTCGGAACGATGAGCAGGGCATTGCTCACGGGGCGGCACCAGCCCGTGGACACGCGGCTCACCAGGTCGCCCTTCACCATCATCGTGGTCGAGCCGCCGCCATCCCAGTTCAGGGCCTCGGTCGCCCCCAATTCCAAGAAGAACTGGGCCAGTTCCGCCAGGGCGATGCCCTTGCTATGCCCCGGAACGCGGCCGTCCACGGTGACCAGCAGGAGTTTCCCATCGGGCATGAGCCCCACGGCCGTGCGGGGCTCGCGGGCCTTCATGATGTAGCCGTCGAAGCCTGCCGAGAGTTTGAGCTCGCCGGCCTGGACCAGCAAGGGACCTCCCTCCAGGGCGAATGGAGCGTCATCCCAGGGCTCGTTGAGGGTGGGCGCGCGCTTCGGCTCAGGGGCGGCCTTTGCGGGCTTGGGGGCTCCCGAAAGATTTTTCAGCCACTGCCGCCAGCGAGGCTCGGACTCGGGCGCCGGAGTCGGCAGCAGGGCCTTGGCCAACTGGGCCTTCTGCTCGGCGGACGTCAGGCGCCGCGGCATTCCAAAGAAGGCCGTGCCGTCCGGGGCCACTCCCAGCGCGGGGCGATCGCCCCGCGGCTCGCTCAAGACCTCGCCAAAGACTTTAACTAAGCCGATGGGGCGACCGTCATGGGAATTGTTGAAATGGAAGTACGAGCCGTTGATGCCGGCGATCGCCGATTGGCGCTTCGCGATCTGCCGCGTCGACTCCCGGCGCGTAGGCCCGGGCCCCTCCGCCGGCGCCACCATCACCCGGTAACGCGGATCGCGCGGATCGACGGAAACCACGTTCACGAAGACCGGATGGCCCTTCTCTTGGCCCTTGTACTGCGCCCATTCCACCCCCGGCGCAATCTCCTTGAGGGCGACCTGCTGGTAGCGCATCGGCGGAATCGACTTGGCCGGCGCCGGGGACGGTAGCTGGGCGCGCCGCTCCTCGAGAGGAGCGTTGGCGCCGTCGCGCGGAGCCCCCTGGCAGGCCGAAAGCATGAGGACGAGGCCGACCATGACTCCCCGAAGGGCAGTGCTCGACAGCATTTGAGGCGCTCCTGAACAAGTAAGTGAATCATTCGTTATTGTACCGGAATCCCCCTTCAAGACCAAGCCCCGCGCCTAGCCCCAGCTCCCCTCTTCCCAGGCGCTGCAAGACCGCTATAATGGGCGCATGGCCACACTACGCAAACAATTCGCCGTCATCGGACTCGGAAGGTTCGGACAGAGCGTCTGCCGGACCCTCCACGATCACGGCCATGACGTCCTCGCCATGGACCAGTCCGAAGAGCTCACCCGCGACGTCCACGCCGAGGGCATCGCCACCCACGTCATCCAGGCCGACTCCACCGAGATCCTGGCCCTCCAGGAAGTCGACATCCACGAGTACGATACGGTGGTGGTCGCCATCGGCTCCGACCTCGAAGCCAGCGTCCTCACCGTCCTCAACCTGCTCGACCTCGGCGTCCGCAACATCGTCGCCAAGGCCTCCTACGATCGGCATGGCCAAGTGCTGGAGCGGGTGGGCGGCTCCGCCATCCGAGTGGTCTACCCCGAGCGGCAAATGGGCGAGCGAATCGCCAACTCCATCAGTGAGGCGGACATCCTCGAAACCATCGAGCTCTCCCCCGACTTCTCCATCACCGAGATTCACCCCCCCAAGGCATGGGTCGGCAAGAGCCTCGCCGAGGTAGAGCTGAGGCCCCGCTACGGCGTCACGGTGATCGCCATCAAGAGCGGACACGACCTCAAGATCTCCCCGCCCGGGACCGAGTGCTTCCATGCCGGCGACATCATCACCATGGTCGGCCCCAACGATCGCCTCGACGAACTGCGCCGCCTCAGCTCATGATCCCTCGGCTTCGCAAGGGGGAACGCGGTCTCAATGCCGCCCAGATCGTCGTCCTGAGCTTCGTCACCCTGATCACCGTGGGGACCCTCCTGCTCGGGCTGCCATGGGCGCATACCAGCGGCACCTCGAGCTGGCTCGACGACCTCTTCATGGCGACCTCGGCCGTCTGCGTGACGGGCCTCGCCACGGTCGCCCCCGGGAGCACCTACACGCTCTTCGGGCAGGTGATCCTGATCCTGCTGGTCCAGATCGGGGGCCTCGGCTACATGACGCTGCTGACCATCAGCATGGCCATGGTGCGACAGCGGATCTCGCTTCGCGATCGCCTCAACTTCCAGATGGCCACCGGCAACCCGGGCATGGGGGGACTCGTCGGCTTCCTCGTCAACATCGCCCTCTTCACGCTCGTGATCGAAGGAGTCGGGTTCCTCTTGTTCTCGCTGGCAGCCGTTCCCGATCTCGGCTGGCGGCAAGGCCTCTACACCTCCGCCTTCCACGTGATCTCTGCGTTCAATAACGCCGGATTCTCCCTCTTCCCCGAGGGAGGCTACTACTGGCAAGCCCAACCCTTCGCCCTTTGGGTGCTCATCCTGCTGGTCGTCATCGGAGGCCTGGGCTTTCCGGTCAACCAGGAGCTCATGCTTCGGCTCACCAAGCGGCGGAGACGCCCGCAACTCGACGTGCTGGTCTTCGTGGTGCTGGTGACGACCGCCATCTTGATCGCCGTTCCCGCCGTGCTGATTTTCTTCTTCGAGCGCGGAAACCCCGAAACCCTCGGGGCGATGCCCCTGCACTTGCAGCTCGTGAACGCGCTCTTCATGGCGGTTCAGCCCCGCAGCTCGGGCTTCAACACCGTGCCGGTAGACGCCATGACCGACCCGAGCATCCTGATGCTCATGGGCCTGATGTTCATCGGCGGAGCTCCGGGCGGCACCGCGGGCGGCATCAAGCTCACCACGGCGGTCGTGCTGGTGGCCACGGTCGCCGCCGCCATCCGGGGCCGCAAGGATACCAACTTGCTCGGCATGAAGCGGCGGGTGAGCGACGCGGTCGTCCGCAAAGCCATCGCCGTGCTGGTGCTCTCGATCTGTTGGCTCTTCCTCGTGACGATGCTGCTTCTGCTCATCGAGCCCTTCCCGCTGGAAGCAGTCCTTTTCGAGGCCATCTCGGCGATCGGCACGGTCGGGCTGTCGCTCGGCATCACGTCCCAACTCTCGGACGCCGGCAAGTTCATCGTCGCGGCCGCCATGCTGGTCGGCCGCGTCGGGGTCATCATGATCATGCTCTCGCTCTTCCGGACCCGGGAAACGACGGCCGTCCGCTACCCCGAAGAGCCGATGATCGTCGGCTAGCGCCTGAGGCGCTAGCGGTCTTGCCGCTCGGAAGGCTCCGCTCCGCTGAACGTGGGCTCGCCGCCCAGCAAGAAGCGACTGACCAGCGAGAAGGCCAGGACGATCGTCCCGACCATGACGTTGTTGAAGGTATGGGGCTGGTTGGCCGTGAAGCCGAGGGTCCACGGCGAAAGGATGATCCAGACGCCAAGGATGGCCGTGAGCCAGTCCGTCCATCCCCCCACGTTCGGCTGGTAGGTCCTGAAAGCGGCCAAGAGGGCGATCGCCGTCCCGGCGATCATGTCGCTCCCCAGCACGGCACCCGACGAATAGCCGAAGAAGAACGGCGTCAGGATCAGCCAGAGTCCCAGCAGGATGTTGGTTCCGGATTCCCACCTGAAGTCTTCCATGGCGTGCTCCTTTCGGCCCCACTATAGCCTCGGCCCCCCCGCGAAGCAACGCAGAAGCCAGGATTCAATAAGGCGGCGCCAGGTAATGATCCGCCGGGTCGTCGACGAGGTTCAGTGGCGCCAAGGCGCTCAAGAGCTGCGATTTCCAATGATAGGCCAGGATCCGGGAGCGCCCCGCCGGGGCCCGGAACTCGAGGTAGAAGACCTCCTCGGAGCCCGCCAGGAAGCGAACCTTGAGGAACTTGCCTCCGCCCCGGCTCTGATTGAGCAAAGGCATGGAGTCGAGGGCCCCGGTGAGGCGGTCGAGCAGCAGCAACTGCTCCCCCGACCAGAGCACCACGTACCTCCCGGACGGGCTCAGGGAGGCAGCCTGCACGGGAGGCAAGCCGTAGAGGTCGGATACCGGCAGAAGCCGAAAGTTCGATAGATCGTAGAGGTAGAGCCGTCCGTCGACGGGTGGCGGAAAGAGGCAAGACGGGGCCAGCGCGGGCCCCTTCACCGCGGCTACCCAGTCCCCCCAGGCCGCCATCGAGACGTCCACCAGGATTCCCGGCTCCAGGTCCATCTCCGCCACGATCATCTCTTCATCGAACGGCTCGAAGCGCCCCTTGAGAATCATCGCGATCCGCTGGGGGAACGGAAAGGGAGTCACGTCCAGATGAACGAAGAGACGGCCATCCGCGGTCACGGAGCTCAGGAAGTAATCGTCCTCGGAGTAGCGGGTACGCAGCCGGCGCGGGATATCCAGGACGTAGGCCCCGAAGTTCGTGATGTCGGGAACCTTGACGCCGCTCCCCTCCGGACAGTCGATCACGCCGCCGGAATTGTAGAGGATCCGGCCTTCCCCGAGGACCTCGTAGTAGAAGGGGTTCAGGATCGGCCCCCCCGTGCGCGCCTCCGGGACTTCGACGATATCCTGGGTCCTCGCGTCGTAGAGGAAGAGCCGATCGAGACCGCCAAGGCGCTTCACGAGCGGCAGAAACGGCTGGGGCAACGGCCGAGGGGTCGAGGAGACGGACGGGTCCGGAGATTCCGAAGTACTCGGAGACGGGGAGGGGGTCTCTGGCGAGGCCGACGACCTCGGAGTCGGGGAAGGGGCCGGCCTCACGGCTTGACCGATTTCGAAGCAGCCGCTGATGCCCATGGCAAGCGCCAGCGCCAGGGTCTCTCGCCGCATGCCCCCTCCCAGCCTTGATCGTCGGGGTCGTGACCGCGCACAGCCGGGCGAGGCCATGGGCCCTCCCGAACGGGCATGATAACGCCCAACGGTCCGGCCAGCAAGGAACCAAGCGGACGTCGCTCAGCGCCGCAAGGGGGAGCCGAAGCGATCCAGCAATCGCTGGGGGCTGAGGGTGTTCAGGACGTCGGAAGGCCCGAGTCCCGCGCGGCGGGCGATCGCCACGGCCATGCGCATGCCGTCCAGGCCTTCCACCGAATGGGCGTCGGAACTTAGCGCGATCGGGACGCCGAGCGACTTGGCCCGACGGGCGCCGTCGGATGAAAGATCCATGCGCTCGCTGCCGTTGACCTCGAGCGCCTTGCCAAGCCGTGCCGCCGCGTGCAGGACCTCTTCGAGGTCGACCGGGTATTCGGCGCGCCGGCCCACGATGCGGCCGGTGGGATGGTTCACGGAGGCGACATACGGATCGGCGAGCGCTCCGAGCAAGCGCCGGGTGAGTTGCTCGCAGGGCTGGCGAGTGGCCGTATGCAGGGAGGCTCCGACCCAATCGAAGCGCGCGAGGACGGCGTCCGGGAAATCCAACTCCCCGGAGGCCCGGATCTCCAACTCGACCCCCCGCAGGATCCGGAAGGGTTCGAGCTCACGGTTCAAGTCCCGGATCTCGTGCCACTGGCGCTCAGCCTTCGCTTCGGTGAGGCCTTGCGCCACGCCCAGGCCGAAGGAGTGATCGGTGATCACGATGAAGCCGTACCCGCGGTCCTTGGCCGCGAGCGCCATGGCCCTCAGCGTGTTGCGGCCATCCGAGTAGGTGCTATGCAGGTGGAAATCCCCCAAGACATCCCGCTCCGACAGCAGGCGGGGCAGGCGATGCTGGGCGGCGAGCTCGATCTCTCCCGATTGCTCGCGAAGTTCCGGGGGGATCCACTCCAGCCCCAGGGCGGCGTAGACCGCTTCTTCCGTCTCGCTTGCCAGGCGCTTGCCGCGCCCGTCGAAGAGGCCGTATTCGTTGAGCTTCCAGCCCTGGGCGATGGCCCGGTCGCGCAAGGCGATGTTATGCGCCTTCGACCCCGTGAAGTAAAGAAGCGCCGCTCCCCAAGACTCACGCGGCACGATCCGGACGTCGACCTGGACCTGCTCACGGGTCAAGAAGGTGATCTTCGTGCTGCCGCTCGCGACGACTTCCTGGGTGAGCGGCAGGTCGCGCACGGCGCGCAACACGCGTTCCGGATCGTCGGAGGCGACGAGCAGGTCGATGTCCCCCACGGTCTCGCGGCGCCGCCGGATGCTGCCGGCGGGCTCCACCAGCGCGGCACCGCTGGCGCCCTTCCCGCCGTCGAGGGCGACGCGAAGACCGTGGGCCACCCGCTCGGCCAGCGGCCATGCGACATAGAGTGGCAGCCGGACGTTGCGCTGCGAGAGGCGATCCAGCTCCTGGAGAATGTTGGCTTCGGTCTTGGCACCCATCCCCGGCACCTCCCGAATGCGATGTTCGCGCGCCGCCTGTGCGAGGGCGCTCAGGCTGGTGACGCGCAGGCGGTCATAGAGGAGTTTCGCCTTTCGGGGACCGATGCCCGGCACCCTGAGCAGATCGAAGACTCCGGAGGGGATCTCTCCGATCAGCTCCTCCAGGTAGGGGCTGTGGCCCAAGTCGAGGTACTCGGCGATTTTTTGGGAGATCGAGGGACCGACCCCTGGGACTTCGTCGAGCCGGCCTTCCTGGTGAAGCGTGGCGATGTCCTCGTCGAGCAAAGAGACGTTGCGGGCCGCGTCCTGATAGGCCCGGATGCGAAAGGGGGAATCCCCCCGCAATTCCAGGGACGCAGCGATATCCTCGAGCAACCGGGCGACGTCCGCGTTGCGCATGGCCGGCCCTCCCAACCCTCATGCTCCTCCATTCCGTCCGGGAAGACAACGCCCCGTTCCTCCTCCATGTTTCGAACTAATGTTCGACGGGTATGCGAGACCTAGCCCTGGAGAGAGAAAGAGGAAGCCCGTGGATCTGAAAAAGGCGCTATCGAACTTGCAGAAGGACCGTTACGTCTCATCGATGCTGCGCGAAGAGCTGGAGACGTTGGTCGCGGCCGTGGAGGCCAGCAAGGGCCCTGACGTCGCGCTGTCGAAGGTCGAAGAGAAACTGAGCGAAGCGCTCGCCTTGTTGAAAGGAGAGCGTGCGCCAGCCAACTCCAAAAGCCCCCCGAAAGACCGCTCGAAAAACTCCCCCAAAGGTCGCCCCGCTGACCGCGGCGGCCTTGTTGAGAAGGCTGCCGTGGCGGCGAAAGCCTGATCCTGGACTGGTCGCCGCGAGCGGCCCGCGCTGCGGGGATTGCCGCTTCCTGAACCTGAGCCCCGCCTCTCTGGAGGGACGCAAGCCCAACGGGACCGACTTCGACGTGCCGTGCAGCATGTTCGGTCAGCAAGCCGAGTATCGGGCTTGCGAGGCGTTCGAGCGCCGGAGGAAAGGCGACGCCACCGAGCGAGCGGGGTAAGCTCGGACTCCGCTACCTCCACAATTGACAGGCAAGTTTACATCGGTTAACATTGACACGTTTACTATTTTGCATCAATTTACCGCAAATCGGCATCATGACATCTCCACATGCAGAGAAAGCAGGCTTTATGCACGCCCCCATCTACCACTGTCACACCTGCTGGGTCGAAATGCGCATCATCGGTCGAATCGACCGACTCCGCTGCCCGCGATGCCATGAAGAGATGGCCGAGGCTCGGATGGAAACGAGCGTCTGCGCAAGTTAGCGTGGTTCGCGAGGAGGGCTTCGTGGCGCGTCCGTTGCGCATCTTACTCGTCGATGAGCATGCCGAGAGCCGGGGACAAACCGAGGGCGGGCTTGTCGCCATGGGCTTCCAGGTCACGGCATGCCCGGACGAGCAGCAGGCCTTGGGACTCTGTTTCGCAGGCACGTACGACGCGGTGATCATCGACCTCGAAGTCCTCGTCGCCGGGGGCATGCGCTTGACCCGACGCCTTCGCGATCACGTTCCCTACAAGAGCCTTCCCATTCTCGGCTTCGCCAAGCCTGGCGCTCCGGAGGTCCCTCCGGGCTCGGGCTTGGACCTGGTCATCGAGGCTCCGGACGATCCTCACGGCATCTTTCGTGCCATTCACCGGCTCCGGCAGCAGCGCGGCCTGCTCGCCGCTCCCAACGCCTCCCCGTTGAACCGCCACGGGTCCTGATTCGGCTTGCCAGGCCGTCGGCCTTGGGCTAGGCTGGTGGCATCATGCCCGAAACGCTTTCGATCCTTGGCCTGGAGGCCTTCTACGGCGGCTCGCATCGCGATTTCATGGACGGCCTGATCCGGCACTCGTCCCATCGCTTCACCGTGCTCACCATGCGCGATCAGTTCTGGAAGTGGCGCCTTCGCGGCTCGGCGCTTCACTTTCTCGACGCCATGCACGGCATGCGTCCGGATCTCATCTTCACCGGCTCGATGACCTCGGCGGCGGATCTTCAGGCCCTCATGCCGCTCGCGCTCGGCAAACGGGTCCCCCTCGTCTACTACGCCCATGAAACCCAGCTCGACTACCCGCTCGCCGAAGGCGAGAAGCGGGACCGCGGCCTCGGCTTCCTCAACCTGACCTCGATGCTCGCGGCGGATGGCGTGCTTTTCAACTCCAAGACCCACCGCGATCGCTTCCTGGAACTGCTTCCGGGCTTCCTTGAAGCCATGCCTGACCACCCTCCGCTCTGGGTGATCGACGCGCTTCGCCAAAAGGCCCAGGTGCAGGTTCCAGGGATCGACTGGGAGGCGATTCGCGCGACTCCGCGCGACCGCCCCGAAGGCCCTCCGATCGTGCTCTGGAACCACCGCTGGGAGCATGACAAGAACCCCCTAGAGTTCTTCCGGGCGCTCTTCAGGCTCGACGACGAGGGCCTGCCCTTTCGCCTCGCCATCCTGGGCGAGAACTACGTCGAAGGACCTGAGATCTTCGCCGAGGCCAAGGCGCGCTTCGGCGATCGCATCTTGGCCTGGGGCTATCGCCCGTCCCGCGCGGAGTACTACCAGGTGCTGCGCAACAGCGACATCGTGGTCTCCACGGCCCGCCAGGAGAACTTCGGTTTATCGGTGGTCGAGGCGATGGCCGCCGGTTGCCACCCCCTCTTGCCTCGCCGACTCTCCTACCCCGAGTTGATCCCCGATTTCGCACGCGAAACCGTGCTCTACCCCAACCACCGGGGACTGGTAGACCGCTTGCGCCAGGCCCTCACGGCCCCCCAGAGCCGGCTGGACCTCAGCGCGGCCATGGAGCGCTTCTCATGGCCGCAACGGGCCGAGGCCTTCGACGCGACGTTCCGCGACCTCTACCAGAAGTTTGCCTTCTTGCCCTCCCAAGGGGCGTCTTCCTGGCAGGACGGGCAGTAATAGCTGGTCTGCGACCCCGGGAAATGCAGGACCGCGATGCCCTCTCCCGACGGGCAACCCCGGTCGTTGCCCCGTCGAGGCATGAGGTAGCCGCGCTTGTCCAGCTCCTCCATGTTCCCGCTGACCTCCGAGACGGTCTTGAGGATCTTCTGCATCTTGTCGTAAAGCCGCTCCCACTCCGCCTTCAAGAGCTTGCTCACGGGGCGATCGGGCCGGACGCGGCCCTGGAAGCAGATCTCGTCGGCCAGGGCCGGATCCAGGCCGGAGATCAGGGGCTGGCTCAGTAAGGCCTGCCAGATGGGGAAGCTGGGCTCCTTCCGCTCGCCCAAGGCCTTGCGGAACTCCGTGAACGTCATCTCCCGCGGATCGGGCCCCACGGTCTTGAGGGGATCCATCAAGCGCTCGTCCGTGGTCGAGAAGTAGTAGAAGAGGTCGTTCATGGATGGGAGCCGTAGATCCAGGGTATGGCCGTCGTCGAAGGTGAGGATGAGCCCCGCGTCGGCGGAATGCTCGGTGGCCGGATAGGGCACGCAGGCGAGGTCGGCGTCCTCCTGCATCGAGACGATCAGGGTCTGGCCCCGATCGGTTTGCAAGAGAAGGTACTTCCCCTTGCGCTGCAGCTGCGTGATGCGCGCGTTGACCAGGGCCTGCTGAAGCGCCTGAGGATCGATCCCGCGCAGCAGCTTCGCGTTTCGGACATCGACCCGCTTGAGGGTTCCGTTGAGGCAGGTCTTCTCGAGATCGCGCTTGCGCGCCTCGATGGCGATGAGATCCGACATGGGCTTCCCCCTTTCCGCTGACCGGAAACGATGTTAACGTTTGTAACACTATCGCTTCGATCCCGGCGCCGCAACGCGGCGTCAGGGGATCACCGGAGACCGGGCGGGAACTCCGCGGAAGGAGGCGCAGATGGCGCAGACGGATCGCGAATTGGCGCGCTTGGAGAAGACCCGAGCGCAGTACGACCAAATGGCCGAAGCCTTGAAAAGGGTGGTGGCGGACTACAACCAAGCCGTGGACATGGCCCGGGATCGCATCCGGATCCTTCCGGGCGAAGGCGAAGCCCCCACGCAACGGGGGGGCGAGGGTCGGACCATGATCCTGCAACGCCGAAACGCCTTCATGAGGCTGTTGATGGGATCCTCGGGAACCATCCAAATCACCTGGGGCTACGACGTTCCCGCGACGGGCGATCGCGTCTTCCCCGAGGTGAACCGGCTCATGCTGGACACCCGAAACGACTGGCAGCTTTACCGCTTCCGCGAAGACAAGGAAACGCACCTCGAGCGTTTCGACCCCCATCCGGGCCGACTGGCCAAGGTCCTGGTCGAACGGCTGGTTGCGAATGCGGCCATCCCACCGGAGATGCGGCCGGTCCTCGCGCTATAAGCAGGTGCTCCCACGGACCAAGGCTCGCAGGCCGCAAAGCAGGAGTCGGGCAAGGAGGATGCGATGAAGGTCGCGGTCTACCACGGGCCGGGGCAAGTGGCGCTCGAAACGCATGCGCGCCCCGAGCTCGAAAATCCCGAGGACGTGATCGTGGAGGTGCGCGTCTCGACGCTTTGCGGGACGGACCTTCACCCCTTCCGGGGAAGGCAGGCGAAGCCGGACGGGTATCGGATCGGCCACGAATGCGTCGGCGTCGTCGATGAGGCCGGCGTGGGGGCCGGGGGGTTCCGGCCCGGGGATCGGGTGCTGATCCCGGCGACGCTCAGCTGCGGCTTCTGTCGCTTCTGTTCGGAGGGCTTGACCGCCCAGTGCGTCTCGCCGGACAGCGGCACCCTGCAAGGCGCCCAGGGGGAGTACGTGAGGGTGCCGTACGCGCCGGCCAACCTGATCCGGATTCCGGACGGGGTTTCCGATGCGGCGGCCTTGACCCTCACGGATATCTTTCCCACCGGCGACTTCGCGGCAAAGCTAGGGGGTGTGCGTCCTGGCGACGCGGTGGCCGTCTTCGGAGCAGGCCCGGTCGGGCTCTTGGCCATGGTCAGCGCGCGGCTTCACGGGGCGGTCCGGATCTTCGCCATCGACCACATCCCGGACCGCTTGGAGGCGGCGGCTCAAGAGGGCTTCATTCCGATCAACTTCGCGAACGTGGATCCGGTGATGGCGCTGGAGGAGCGCATGGGGGGCCAGGGGGTGGACGTCTCCATCGAGGCCGTGGGGCAGGACGCGGTTTCTCCCGACGGGCAATGCCGACCGTCCCAAACGCTCGAATGGGCGGCCGCCGTCACGCGCGCCTGCGGAACCCTCTCGGTGGTCGGGGACTTCACCACCCCCATCTCCGGCGTGCCCCTGCACGTGCTCTTCCACCGCAACCTCGACCTCCGGACGGGCATCGCGCACCACCGGGTGCTGATTCCGCATTTGCTCGAAATCGTCCGCACCGGCCAGGTCGATCCGACCTTCGTCTTCGACGCCCAGTTCGACCTGGCAGAGATTGCCGAGGTTTACCCGCGCTTCGAGCGGCAGGCCTTCTTGAAGGCCATGATCTGGACCCAGGCGGGGCGGCGCGCAAACGAAAGAGCGTTAGCCCAGCGGGCCCAGTGGCCCTGAGTCAGGGGGAGGCTCCTCCACGGTCGAGAAGGTGACCGGCCCGGGATGGCAACCCGGATCGAGGGAGGGAAGGCGGCGCCAGCGCTCCAGCAGGGTCTCCATGGCCTGAGAGGGGGCGCAAGCCTTTCCGCATTCGCTCTGGGCGAAGATCAGGAAGCTCAGCGCGCGACCGGCGTAGCGATCGCCAACCCGCTCCAGGAAGTAGTCCCAGTCGAACGCGACAAGCGTGGGACAGACGATCGACAGCGCGTCGAACCAGTCCTTGGGGGTATCCTCCCGAAAGGAGAGGATCTTGCGGAACAAGAGATCCTCGGGCCCCAGGACGGGCAAGAGATAATGATCAAGCGTAAAGGTTCGCGAGCGCCGGAAGGTCTCCTCATCCAGTCGGATGTTCCCGGTGGTGTAGACGATGAGATCGATCAGCACGTCCTGCTTCATCGCCTTGTAGAGCCAGCCGGCATCGGTGTCGCGGGTATGGAAGCCGTGGCGCGCCAGGACGTTCAAGGCGTCCTCGGGAAACTGCGACGGCAGGAAGAGATCCATGTCCTTGGTGCAACGCCGCCGTCCATAGGCCCAGAGGGCGATACCGCCTCCAATCAGGCAAGGGATTCCCGCTTCCTGTAGCAGCAGACGCGCCTCCTCACCAATCGCCAGGATCCGCTCGGATCCTGGGCAGGGCGGGATCTCCGTCGCCGGCGCCGGGGGCAAGAGTTTCCGGTCCATCCCGCACCTCCGATGACACAAGGATTGCCGGCGCCATTGTGGCCGATGCCCCCTTCCTTCGCAAGGCTCCCTTTGCCGTCATCGCCGGCTGCGGTGCCGCAGGTAGGCCTCCCACAGGTACTTGCGGCCTTCCAGGAAGACCAGCAAGCTCGAGGCCACGACGAACGTGACGGCAAGCTCGCTCGGTGTCAGCGAGACGGTGTGGAAGATCCGCTGCAACGCGGGGTGATAGAGGACTCCCAGGTGCAACGCGATGCTGATCGTCAAGCTGAGAAACATCCAGCGGTTCACGGGAAGCCGCAGCAAGGGGCGCGTCAGGGAGCGCAAGCTGAAGGCGCTGAACCACTGGAAGAAGGCGAGGGTGGAGAAAGCCATGGTCTGGGCCTTCTCCAGCGCCAATCCCACGTCGAGCGCATGGAGGAAGACCAGGAAGGTGCCCAGCATCATCACGGGCGCCACCATCAGCACCGGCGCGAGCACCTCCCAGCCGAGCAAGGGGGCCTTGGCGGGGCGCGGGGGGCGGCGCATGAGGTCGGACTCGGCGGGCTCCATGGCCAGGGACTTGTCAAATGACCCGTCGGTGATGACGTTGAGCCAGATGATCTGGATGGGCAGCAACGGCAGAGGCGTGCCGAGCACGATGGCCGTCATGAAGGTCATGGCCTCGCCGGTGCTGGTCGCAAAGAGGTAGCGCAGGACCTTTCGCAGGTTCTCGCCGATCCGGCGGCCCTCCGCGACGGCCGCGACGATGGTCGCGAAGTTGTCGTCGGCGAGCACCATGTCCGAGGCCTCCTTGGCGACTTCGGTGCCGGTCAGGCCCATGGAGATGCCGACGTCGGCCCGGGCGAGGGCAGGGGCGTCGTTGACGCCGTCGCCGGTCATGGCCACGATGTTCTCCAGTTCTTGTAGGCTGCGCACGATCCGTAGCTTGTGCTCGGGTTCCACGCGGGCGTAGACGGCAATGCCCGGGGCGCGCGCGCGAAGCTGGGAGTCGCTGAGATCCATCAGCTCAGCTCCCGTGAGGGCCTCGCGGCCTGAGGTCCAGAGGTGCATCTCGCGGGCGATCGCCAAGGCCGTCTCCCGGTGGTCGCCGGTGATCATGGCGACCTGGATGCCGGCTTCGTGGCAGGTCTGGATGGCGGCGATCGCCTCGGGGCGCGGAGGATCGATCATCCCCGTGACCCCCAGGAAGATCAGGCAGCCGTCGAGCCCGAACGCGTCGAACCCTTGCTCCATGCCCGATTCGAGGACATAGGCGAAGGCCAGGATCCGCAAGGCCTGGGACGCCATGGCATCGGCCTCGCGCAAGACGGCCTCGCGCTCCGAGGCCCCCAAGGGCCTCACCTGCCCGTCCGGATCCAGCCAGCCATGCGCCATCGGGAGGATGCGCTCCAGCGCCCCCTTGGCGTATGCGACCGTCCGCCCGTCGGGCAAGCGGTTGAGGGTCGCCATCCAGCGCCGCTCCGAGGAGAAGCTGATCTCCGCGAGGCGATCGGCCTCCGCGACGACTCCTCCCTTTTCGGAGAGGGTCAGAAGGGCCCCCTCGGTCGGATCTCCGAGGACCTCCCAGACCCCGTCCCGCTCGCGAAGGTCGGCGTCGTTGCAGTAGCGTGCCGCCTCCAGCAGCATCGCGAGCCCCCGGTCGGGTTGCCGCGAGGCGGGCGACATGGGCCGGATCTCGCCTTCCGGGCAGTAGCCCTCCCCCGTGACCTCGTACGCGCGAGCAGGCATCGAGACCCGACGGACGGTCATCATGTTGCGCGTCAGCGTGCCGGTCTTGTCCGTGCAGATGGCCGTGACGGCACCCAGCGCCTCGATTGCGGGGAGGTTGCGGATCAAGGCGTTGCGCTGAGCCATCCTCCAGACTCCCACGGCCAAGAGGAGCGTGACGACGAGAGGAAGCCCCTCGGGAATGGCCGAGGCCGCCATGCCCATGGCATAGCGGAAGATCTCGAGGAAGGGGAAGCCGCGGACGAGACCGATGACGATTGCGGCGAGCATCAGAACGAGCACCAAGAGGCCCAGCCTGTGGCTGAGGGTCTGCATCTTGCGCCGCAAGGGGTCCATGGTCGGAGAGGCGAGGGCTCCGGCGATCTTCCCCATCTCGGTCGCCATGCCGGTGGCGACGACCACGGCAAGACCTCGCCCGCGGGTCACGCTGGTGTTCATGAAGGCCATGTTCCGGCGATCCGCCAGGGGTAGTGCGGTTTCCCCGAGGGGCTCGGGGTGTTTGAGGCTGGGTACGGACTCGCCGGTCAAGGCGGACTCGTCGATTTCGAGATCGCCCGCGTGGAGGATCCGGGCGTCGGCTGCCGTCCGGTCACCGGCCGTGAGTCTCAAGAGATCACCGGGAACCACCTCGCTCGCCGGGATCACGATCTCCTCGCCGTCCCTCACGACGGTCGCGCGCGGGCTGGTCATCTGGGCCAAGGCCTGGATGGCCTGCTGGGCCCTGAACTCCTGGATGAAGCCGATGGCGGAATTGAGGAAGACGATGCCCAAGATGACGATGGAATCGATTTCTTCACCCAAGAGCCAGGAGACCAGGGCAACCCCGAAAAGGACGTAGATGATGGGGTTCATGACCTGCCGCAGCAGGATCCGCCAAGGAGGCGGAGGGGGCGCCACCCGAAGCTGATTGGGACCAAACTCCGAGAGCCGCCTGGCGGCCTCGACGGAGGATAGGCCTTCGGCCGGAGTGTCCAGCGCCTCCGAGACGCGCGATCCCGGAAGCGTGTGCCACGCCTTGACCGCAAGCCCTGCAGCCTTTTGCGTCTGCTGCATCGCCCCCCCTCCCCATGGCCTCCTGTTCACGTTACCTTCCGATACGGACGATGAAAAGGAGCGCCCGGTCCCCCGAAGCCGACAACGAGGGATTGAAGCGACACACCAGCCCGTGGTACGGTGGAGCCAGTCAAAGGGGAGTAGCAACCCGGAATGGTGCTCTAGGTCAACATGCTAGGCTTCGGCCTTGGCCTAGAGAGCGAGCTTGGCTCGATTTGCAAGACCTTTGGCGAGCCCGATCCGCATGGATCGGGCTCGCCAAAGGTCTTTTCGCATGACGGCGCATCGGCATCGAAGGAGGGTGGTTTGGACGCATTGCTCAGCTCCGTGACGGTGGTGACCTTGTCGGAGATGGGAGACAAGACCCAGCTCCTGGCGCTGGCCCTCGCCTCGAAGTTCCGGCGTCCCTGGCTGGTCATGACGGGAATCCTGATCGCCACCTTGCTCAACCATGCGCTCGCGGCGGGAGCGGGAGCGCTCGTCGCGGCTTACCTGACGCCGAGCGTGCTCGGCTGGATCCTGGCCATCAGTTTCCTGGCCTTCGCGGTCTGGACCTTGAAGCCCGACGAGCTGGACGAAGAGGGCCCGGATCGAGGCTGGGGCCCGCTGATGACGACGATCGTCCTCTTCTTCCTGGCCGAGATGGGCGACAAGACTCAGCTCGCCACGGTCGCCCTGGGAGCCAAGTACGCCGCCACCGCCTGGGTCATCGCCGGAACCACCCTGGGCATGCTGATCGCCGACGGCATCGCGGTCGCGGTCGGTGACAAGCTCGGCGAGCGCGTCCCCTTGAACCTGCTTCGCTACGTGGCCGCAGGCCTTTTCGCCCTCCTGGGCATGCTCACGTTGATCGGCTTGCTCTTCCCCGGTTGGGTGCCGGCCCTGGCTCCCGGAGCCTAGCCGGCCAGACGCGTCTAGCTCAGGCGCTCTCGGCCATGCGGGGAGTCGAAGTCGAGGATCGGTCCGAGCGGAATGATCCGGGTCGGGTTGATCCCTTCGTGCGTGTAGTAGTAATGGCGCTTGATCTGGTCGATGCGGACCGTCTCGGCGATGCCGGGAATCTGGTAGAGATCGCGAAGGTAGCCCGAGAGGTGGGGGTAGTCGGCAATCCGGCGTAGGTTGCACTTGAAGTGGCCGACGTAGACTGCATCGAAGCGAATCAAGGTCACGAAGAGGCGCCAGTCGGTCTCGACCGGATGGCCCGTCACGAGGTAGCGACGATTCGCCAGGCGGCGGTCCAGCTCGTCGAGAGCCTCGAAGAGCTGGGTCACCGCCGCGTCGTAGACGGCCTGCGAGGTGGCGAAGCCGGCCTTGTAGACCCCGTTGTTCACCTCCTCGTAGATCCGGTCGTTGAGGGCGTCAATCTCCTGGCGATGAGCCGCGGGATAGAGATCGGGATTCTGCTTGGCGAGCTCGACGAAATCGGTCTCGAACATGCGCATGATGTCGTCATCCGAGTTGCTGACGATCCGGCGGGTCTTCTTGTCCCAGAGCACGGGCACGGTGTAGCGGCCGCGGTAGGTGAGATCGGTCGCATGGTAGGCCTGGCTGAGGAAATCGAAGCCGTTGACGGGATCCCGCGAGAAGCCGTCACCGTCGCGGAAGGCCCAGCCGCGCTCATCCCGGACCGGATCGACGGCCGTCATGCCGATGACGTCTTCGAGGCCCAGCAGGCGGCGCGCGATGATCGTGCGATGCGCCCATGGGCAGGCCCAAGAGACGTAGAGGTGGTAGCGTCCCGCCTCGACCGGGAAGCCGGAACGGCCGTCTCGGGTCACCCAGTTCCGGAAGATGTCCGCTTGTCTCTCGAACTTGCCTTCGGCGGATTGCTCGGATGGAAATTGCGCCTTCATGCTCGCCTCCTTCGTCTCCCCCCCTCTATACCACCTCGGGGCGGCGTCCTTCAATCCCCGTCCCCGCTCCCCCTTCGGTCGGGAATCTGCGCTTGCTCACGCCAACGGCCTCCCCGATGGGGAGGCCGTTGGCGATGGGGGGGTTACAGGGCTCAGGCCGCAGGCTTACTGCGTTCCAAGCTGTCATTCGCCGTGGCGGGGCGCCGCAGGATCTCCTTCTTGAGGCTGGTCAGCTGTCCCTTGACCATCTCGTGCATGATCGAACCACCCCAGATGGGCAGGTAGATGCGGGGCTTGGCGCTCGCCACGTAGTCGATGCGCGTGCCCTGCGCGGTGTGTTCGAGGGTCCAGTTGCCGATGAAGTGTTCGAAGTCCTTGAGGCCGACGTCCGTGAAGTGGATCTTGCTCTGGGGAGCTTCTTGGGTTTGCAGGAGGACCCGCATGGTCTTGTTGATGGCCATGAAGCGGGCGGTGGACTCCTGAGAGACCAGCATGGCGTCAGGGCCCAGCTGTTTGACGACGGAGGATTTGACGGATGGCACGAAGGAGCCGAGCTTGTCGTAGTCGGTGAGCACGGTCCAAGCGGCGCTGCTCGCGTCGGAGGGAACGGTGAAGCTACCTTTGACGAGGAAGACCCCGTTTCCTTCCTCGACCACGTTGACCTTGACTCCGTCATCGGCGATCGCCGCGGGAGCGGCGGCGATCGCCAATCCCAACAGGATTCCGGACAAGAGCGCAAGCGGTCTTTTCATCGTCAGATCCTTTTGATCCATCAGGCCAGGCGGGCCTTGCGTCGAGGTTCGTTCCCCCCGCTACTTGGCGGGGGCGGGCCTTGGCGCCGCGAGGCGGCGCCAAGGCGAGGGATTGCGAGCGCCGGTGGCTATCGCATTAGAACTGGTACTGGAGTCCGAGTCGACCCTGGACGATGAACTGGCGGCTCAGGCTGCCGACGCCAGTGGTGAGGTACGAGGTCTGGTCGGGCTGGTTGATCAGGTTGTAGTTGCCGATCTTGG